>OIXA01004983.1_pt1 | contig 12205 bp, 9 predicted proteins | sample 1587721 | NCBI WGS metagenome assembly OIXA01 (sample SAMEA3888900, study PRJEB22519) | human gut metagenome | biome: human gut; feature: human-associated habitat; material: faeces | place: Denmark | collected 2013 | reverse complement strand
ATAAAAAACTGGTTCATAAGATAATTGTAATCTGCGAGAGTCTGCGGTGAGAGGTCGATGCACGGTGCAGGCTGTATATTATTTGAAACCAGAACGGCCTGCGTTACTTCCGGTGTGGCAGTAACCGACTTGTTCCGCTGAGATTTCTCTGTTTCTTTTTCAGAATCTTTCTTCTGCTTGTCTGCTGCTTCTTTCTGAGCCTGTCCCACGACCTTCTCCTGCTCCTTCCGCACCTCTTCATTCTCTTTTTCCACCATCGCACCGAGGTATTCCGTATGGTTTTCCACAATCTTCGCATACGTATCGGGATCTTTCCGCTGGAAATCACGGGCAGCTTTCCGCTCAAGAAATCGAAACAGTGGAAGCTGCCTGTACACATTTTTCTGCATGATAAAAGAACCCGGCATCACTGCCAGAACAGCAAAAAAAGCCAGACACATGAGGGTACAGATCGTCTTCCGGGTCCTTGTCACAGAATCACCTCTTTCAAGGTATCCTATGATAAAAATCCCGGAATTATGCCCGTTCCTTTCATTCACAGCAGTTGCTTCTTCTGATGAAGATCACACTTCAGAAAAAGCGATGTTCAGCCCTTCCGAGATCGTGAAGCTCAGATATTTCACTGTCTCATCCACATCCTTCGGTGTCACAAACATACTGTAAAGATTCGGTGCGATCATCTCCTCCAGAAATTCCTTCTGCTCCTCTTCCTCCAGCGCATCCAGAAGGTCTGACATGGAATCATGGACGATGGTAGCCGCATCTACCACCGTAGGCACTCCGATCCCTATTACCCTTACGGACAGATTCTCTTCGTTTAAGCCTTCTCTGTGATTTCCCACACCGGATCCCGGACTGATCCCTGTATCTGTAATCTGGATAGTCCTGCTGAGTCTGCGGATACTTCTGGCAGCCAATGCATCTACTACCACTACCACATCTGGTTTTGTCTCTTGTACCACACCCTGGATAATCTCTGAAGTTTCCATTCCTGTCTGCGCCATTACACCGGGAACGATTCCACTGGTCCGGTGAATCCTTCCATCTCCCAGACTTTTCAACCCATATTCCCGCACAAGATGTCTGGTCATCTTCAGATTTTCCACTACATGAGGTCCAAGAGAATCAGCTGTGATCTCCTGATTGCCAAGTCCCACCACAAGAATTGATTTTTCTGTTTCCAGATCTATAAGGTTTCTCAGATGCACTGCCACTTCTTCTGAAATTTCTCTGTGATAGTCCTCATCCGGCGACGCCAGCCCAGGAGCTTCCAGTGTCAGATAAGTTCCCCTCGATTTTCCCATCTCACGGGCTCCCCGTTCCGATACAATTTTCACCCTCGTCAGCCTGACATCCCGTTCCTCGTCACAGGATTCTTCCACTTCCACTCCGTGGATCTCCACACCGCTTCCGTCAAAACTCTCCCTCTCCTCCAGTGCCAGATCTGTACGCACCTTCATTCGTTCCACTTTCTTCCTACACCTCACTTTTTCTTTTTCCCTATTTTTTCCGAAAAATTGTAATTTATGTATTGACAGTACCGATCCTTTCGACTAGAATATATTCGTGTGTTTCCATGCAAAGCTACCGTGTCTCGCTTTCATGACGCACGTGATAAAGAATAATTATTGAATTGTTAAAGTAAGTTGGAGGTGCACGAAATTGGCTAATATCAAATCCGCAAAGAAGAGAATCCTGGTTACCGAGACCAGAACTGCAAGAAACAAAGCAATCAAATCCGAAGTAAAGACCATGGTTAAGAAAGTATACGCAGCAATCGATTCCAAAGATCAGGAAGCTGCAAAAGCTGCTCTGAAAGCTGCTATCTCTACCCTGGATAAAGCTACTACCAAGGGAGTATATCACAAAAATACTACTTCCAGGAAGATCTCCCGTCTGCAGACTGCTGTTAACAAAATGGCATAAGGCTGGAATCAAAATAGCATAAATATATGAAATATAAAACGACTGGTACCGTCATGCCAGTCGTTTTTTTGTATATTTATATATCACACAGATTACAAAAGGCTAACTGAAGATCAGTGCCCTGAGCTCTTTTCTGTATACTTCATAATCAGCAGTTCTACCCCCAGCTGGTCGCCCATGCGGCCGGTCTTGACCTGTTCTTCGGTATCCACACAGTCTTCTACTGCCTGGCGAAGATCCGCCAAAGTAAATTTTCGGCACTGCGCCTGATATTTGCCAAGGGCAAAGGGTGGGATCGAAGCTTTTTTTGCCAGTTCTGAACGGTCCAGTCCTTCCGCTGACATCTGCTTCAGCAGCATAAGCTGCTGGAACTGCCGGGTGATCAGGAAAAGGATCCGCATAGGCGGCTCCTTCATAGCCAGCAGATCTGCATAGAGATCCATGGCCTTCCTGCGATTCTTTTCTGTGATCGACTGGATCATCTCGAAGATCCTGTTCTCGGTCTGTTCCGTGCAGACCGCATATACATCTTCCGTGGTGATGGTATCCTGACCCATGGTATAACAGATCAGTTTTTCCAGCTCTTTGGAAATATTTTCCATATCTGAGCCGGTTCGTCCCAGAAATGCTTTCATGGTATCTTCCGTAATATTTCTTTCTTCTTTTTTGAGCACGGTCAGTACCCAGCGCATAAGTGTCCGCTCATCCTGTCTCTCGAACTCCACCACGCGGCCTTTACTCTTGATGGCCTTATAGAGCTTTCCACGCTTGTCCACCTCTGCCTCATTTAAAATGATGCAGGTGCTCTCCGGGATCTGCGCCACATAATCCGCCAGCTCCGGGCAGGCATTTTTAGTAAATCCACTATCATCAATGAGGATCACTCTGTGCTCTGCAAAGAAAGGCATCGTCTCTGCCAGATCAATGATCTCCTTGGGATCTGTGCCCTTCCCGGAGAAGATGGCTACATTCATGGTGTCGCCATCCTCCACCAGCGCTTCTTTCAGTTTCTTTCGGTACTGCATGCGCAGGTAGACTTCCTCTCCGGTCAGAAGATAAATATTTTTAAACTGCTTGTTTTTGATGTCTTCCATCAACATTTTCATAGCATGTATCCTATTTCAGAAGTTCCAGAGTACGCACGATCAGGTTCCATGTACGCAATGTAGAAGAGATGGATAATCTCTCCTCTGTAGTATGGATATGATGCATCTGCGGCCCTATGGACACAGCATCCAGTCCTTCCAGTTTGGAAGCGAACAGTCCACACTCCAGACCAGCATGGATTCCTTCTACTATCGGCTCCTCTCCATACTGCTCCTTGTATGCTTCGATCATGATCTTGCGAAGTCTGGAATCCTCCAGATAATCCCATCCGGGATATGCGCCCTGTGTAGTAACACTGCCGCCCAGCAGCTTTGCCAGAGAAATGATCTTATCCAGAACATACTGCTTCTCATCTCCGGAAGAACTTCTTACTGCCCAGGAAAAGTCCACATGATCTTCCACCGTCTGCAGAACCCCAAGGTTCAAAGAAGTCTGCACCAGCCCTTCAATCTCCGGGCTCATTCTCTGAATTCCATTCGGCATATGCACCAGTGCAAGGATCACACGATTGGTACTTTCTACATCAAATACCTGAGCCGCTGTCTCTGCTGTTTCCAGCTCCATCAATGCATCCGGATCTGTCACATGACACTCTTTGCTGATGATTGCAAAGGTCTCTTTCAGGCAGTCACACACCTGCTGCTCCTGCTCTTTTACCACAAGAATCTTTGCCTCACAGAAATTTGCAATGGCATTGTCCTTCTCACCGCCGTTGATCGTCACCAGACGCACATCTGCCTTCTTCTGTACAGTCATCAGCAGTCTGCCCATGACTATATTTGCATTATATCTTCCTTTATTGATCTCCACACCGGAATGTCCGCCGCGGAAATCTTTGAGAGAAATGCGGATCACACTGCCCTCTGCATCTTCCTTCTTTCCCGGAATCGTGCAGACTGCCATCACACCACCTGCACAGCTTACAGTAAACACACCTTCATCCTCAGAGTCAATATTCAGGAACAGACGTCCCTTCAGATCAGAAGCATCCATATAATCAGCACCAAGCATGCCGATCTCCTCATCTACGGTAAATACAGCTTCAATGGGCGGATGTGCCAGACTGTCATCATCCAGGATCGCCAGCGCATAAGCAACAGCGATTCCGTCGTCACCGCCAAGGGAAGTTCCCTTTGCCTGCAGATAATCTCCATCTATCTCCAGATCCAGTCCGTCGGTCTCCAGATTCTTTTCGCAATCTGCAGTCTTCACTGCCACCATATCCATATGTCCCTGAATGATCAGCGGCTCAGATTGCTCATACCCTGTGGAACCATCTTTCCAGATGATCACATTATATTTTTCATCCTGACGATATTTAAGACCATGCTCTTTTGCAAATGATACCAGATAATTGCTGATCTTCTCTACATTTCTGGAACCATGTGGAATCGAACAGATCTTTTCAAAATACTGAAATACTTTTTCGGGTTTCTGTATAGATACCATACTCATCGTAAGTCCTCCTGTCATATAATCCTGTCTATGTTGATGGTACTCGTTTTCCGGCTTCTGGTCAATCCCTTGTTTTCCAGAATATTTCCCCAGAAAATTTCAGAGCCCATTTACATGGACTCTGAACAATCAGTGAAACTGAATATAATGCAGTCTCCGAAGCGTCTCAAAATATGCAGACAGCCGCTCATATAGCTGATTGGAAGCCCCCTCATGGGTCTGTTCCAGGATTTGTCCGATCTCATAGATGCTCTTCTCCCCGTCGATCTGCTGAAATACGCAGCTTCCATATTCATCCAGCTTAATGTAGCTGGTTCGCGGGCGGTGAAAACATTTCTGTGCGATCACATTGAAAAATCCTTTATTTTCCACCGTCACTTCCACCAGACCATCCTCCAGGACCTCCCATTTGGGGACGGAGATCCTTGGAATCTGATCCAGATAATTTACTGACTCTTTTTTCTTTTTAGGCATTCTGTTTTTTCTTTCCTTTACAGAAATACATCATACTTCCCAGTAATGCTGCAAATGCGATCACTCCAACAATTGCACCTACTGTCTCAAAGCTTCCACCATAGATACCAGAGAAGTCAAAGTTCAGTCCCACAACAGCAAATACTGCCAGAAGGATTCCAACCAGACCCTCACCTGCGATCATACCAGAAGTATACAGAACTCCACGGTCAATGAAATCTTTTCTGCTTGCATCATCTGCAAATTTCTTTTTATTCTCCAGGAACCATCTGATCACACCACCGATGAAGATCGGGGTACTCAGGTAGATCGGCAGATACAGACCAACTGCAAATGCCATAACCGGGATTCCAAGGATTTCAACGATCACTGCTGCAAACACACCGATCAGTACCAGTGTCCACGGAAGAGTTCCTCCCATAACGCCCTCAACAACCATCTTCATCAGAGAAGCCTGCGGAGCCGGGATTGCTTCAGAACCAAATCCCCATGCTGCATGAAGCAGGTACATAACACCACCGATTGCAAATGCAGCTACAACTGCACCAAGGATCTCACCGATCTGCTGCTTTTTCGGAGTTGCACCTACGATATATCCCGTCTTCAGGTCCTGAGATGCATCACCTGCGATTGCTGCGATAATACAGATAACAGTTCCCACACTGATTGCTGCAACCATTCCTTCTACACCAGTTACACCCATTGCTTTGAAAATAATGGTTGTTGCGATCAAGGTTGCAATAGCCATACCGGATACCGGGTTATTACTGCTTCCTACCAGACCAACCATACGAGAAGAAACAGATGCAAAGAAGAAACCAAATACTACAACGATCAATGCACCGGAAAGGCTGATCGGGATCTCCGGAAGAAGCCACATTACAACTGCTACTGCGATCACACCGATCAATACTGTTTTTGTGGAAATATTTACCTCAGTTCTGCTTCCGCTTTCTGCGTTTTTACCAAATCCCTTCATTGCTTTTACGAAGGTTTTGATCATAACCGGAAGAGATTTTACAAGGCTTAAAATACCGCCTGCCGCAACAGCACCTGCACCGATGTAACGAATGTAGTTGCTCCAGATCGCTCCCGGGCTCAGTGCATTGAACGCGATGGCATTTCCAGCACTGTCCATAACTACAGAGAGGCTTTCACCGCCAAAGTATACAATAGCCGGAATAAGCACCAGATAAGAAAGAACGCCACCTGCAAACATGTAGCTTGAAATCTTGATTCCACAGATATATCCAACACTGGCCAGTGCCGGAAGTACATCCATTCCAACTCCTCCGGTGTAGATAGGTGTTTTGATATCAAATGCCACCTCACTCGGGAACAGTTTCAGTCCGTCTGTGATGAATTTATAGAGAGCTGCAATTCCAAGTCCGCTGAACACAACGGTAGATTTTTCGCCACCCTCTTCTCCTGCCAGAAGTACCTCTGCACATGCCATTCCCTCCGGATACGGCAGGGTTCCATGCTCGTCTACAATCAGTGCCTGACGAAGCGGGATCATGAAAAGTACACCCAGGATTCCTCCGCACAGTGCGATCAGTGCGATAGAAAGGATACCAGGAGCATCACATTTTCCCTCTACTGCCCACATGAAAATAGCCGGCAGAGTAAAGATTGCTCCAGCTGCCAGGGACTCACCTGCAGAACCGATGGTCTGTACCATGTTGTTCTCCAGAATGGAATCCTTTTTCAGGATGATGCGGATCACTCCCATGGAGATTACAGCTGCCGGGATCGATGCAGATACGGTCATACCTACACGCAGTCCCAGATACGCATTTGCTGCTCCAAAGAGAATTGCCAGAAGGCATCCCAGCACTGCAGCCGTCACCGAAAATTCAGGCATCACTTTGTCTGCCGGAATATACGGTTTGAAGTCTGTTTTGTTTTCCATTTGTCTTTCCTCAATTCTTCTTTTTTCTCCTGATCTTTTTCAGACCAGTGTAACATCCCCCATTATACTAAAAATTTTTCACAAATGGAAGGCTTAAATTGAAATTATTTCACAGTTTTCAATTTAATTACACTTCCGTCGGTCCATAAACAGATCGCACCACAATTTTTTGTTATTCTGACTGCACTTTTTTCAGTTTGCAGACGTTCCAGGGTCTCCTGCCCTGGGTGACCATATCGGTTGGTGGCACTGCAAGAGATAAGGCTGACCGCCGGGGTGGCCTGTGCCAGAAATTCAGAGCTGCTGGAATAACGGGATCCGTGATGTGCCACCTTTAAAATGTCCACCGTTTCCAGTTGTCCCGTTGCTGCCAGCTGACGCTCCGCCTGTTCATCAATGTCTCCGGTCAGCAGCATACGAAATTCGCCGTATTCCACCTCCATGACCAATGACATTTTATTCCGGTCATCCGTCTGTCCTTCCACAGGCGGCCACAGACATCGCATGGAATAATCTCCCTGCGCCGCCAGATCTCCACTGTTCAGACAGAGCTTCTCCACATTTGCATTTTCCAGAAGTGCTTCCATCTCCAGATAAGCATCATCTTTCCTCTGCAGTCCCGGCAGCAATGCCTGCTCCACCTGAATGCTTCCATCCTCCAGCACTTCCTTAATACCGTTGATATGATCCTGATCCATATGAGAAATGAGAAGATAATCAATCTTGTGCACTCCTCTGGCTTTCAGGAATGGCACGATCCGATAATTTCCTACATCTGATACACTGGTACTGCCTCCATCTGACAAAAACGTCGTCCCATCCGGCAGTTCCCAGAACAGGCAGTCCCCCTGCCCCACATCAAGCATACAGATCTCCATTCCACTCTGATAATGCACGCACAACAGCAGCAATGTAAAAAGTACGCTTCCCCGGCACCAGCAGAGGATCCGTCTGGAGATCCTGAATGATTCTTGCTTTCTCCAGTATTTCTTACGCTGTTTCTCTTTATATAGAAGAAAAAGCGCCAGTGCCAGAGTCAGGTAATAGATAAGCACTTTCCATGGATCAGGGATTCCAATAGTCAACACTGAACCCGGCAATCGCAGGCACAGGTTTCCCATCCGTTGATAGACCGACAGGATTCCATGGCAGACCAGTCCCGGCAGTCTTGCCGCCTGAAGATTCAGAAGTCCCACCGCACCGCAGAGAATTCCTGCTGCCATCAACACGCTCATCAGTGGAATCACCAACAGATTCAAAAAAGTTGAATACAAAGCATACTCACTGAAAAACTGCAGCAATACAGGGAATGTCATCAATAGCACGGACAGACTGGTCTGAAGCCCTTCCCTCCACTTTCGTTTTTTCTTCTTTTTCTCTTCCAGTGTCCATAACGGACCAAACCATGCAATTCCCAGCACCGCACCAAAGGACAGCAAGAATGCACTCTGCTTCACTGCCAGAGGATTGGTTCTGGCGATCACCAGAAGCATCACGCCCATGGCAGTCAGCATATCATAGGTCCTTCCCACCAAATCTGCCAGGATCGCAATGGCGCACATGCCGACAGCACGCACCGAGGATAAAGAACCACCTGTCATCCAACCATACGCCATGAGCAAAGCCATCGTTGGGATTGCCGATATCATCCCATATCCTGTAATCCTTTTCAGCATTTTATAAAGTCCCATACCAATCAGTGAAATATGAAGTCCTGAGATCGCCAGCACATGAGAGATGCCATTTTGCTGGTAAAGCTTCTGCACCTCGCTGTCCAGTTCCGTCTTATCTCCCAGCACCATAGCTTTCAGAATGCCGTCTTCCGGCTCCTCCAACACTGTCTCATAGATCTGCCCGATCTGCTTCTGAAGCCGCAACAGTTGTTCTTTCACAGGATGCACCGTTCCGCCCATATGATTCACATGATCTGCGTACAATGTATAGGATATCCCTTTTCCCGCATAATATAGTCTGCTGTTAAATTGTCCTGGGTTGGTTGGTTCTTCTATTGGGTAAATAGTTCCCGAAAGGGAAAGAATACTTCCCACCTCATATTCTGTGGGATCTTTCGTATAGATAAGCAGCCGATCCTCCTGAAACTCGTCTTCCCCTGTACGGATCTGACAATCTTCCAGCAACAGCTGCATCTTTTCATTTTTCCATGTACGGCGTTCCACATAACCGAGCACTTCTGCCTTACACTTTTCTGTCAGCCGCGGAGTCCTGTAAAAAAACTCCGCAGGCATCAGAAGCAGGATCAGGAACAGCAAAAACGCCGCGCACGCTACTGGTCGTTGTCTCACTGTTCGATCAGCCCCTCATTCTTTTCAAAGATCGTATCAAAATTAATGCTCTCCCGGAACATCCGGTTGGTCTCACCGTTAATACTGATCTGTACTTTCTGTGCATCTGTATTTTCAATCAAAGAATTAACGATGGAATAGACCGGAATACTCTCAATCACATTGTAACCGGTTCCAAGAAATCCCTCATCCAGATTCACATAGCAGATATTGTCCTTGATGGAAATATTTAAAAGCTTGGTCTCTGATGGAATGGTCGGATAAGCACCCTCAAATGGCGGCCCTGCGATCAGCTGCTCCACGATCAGTTTTTCCAGCGAAATGTTGCTGTTATACTCCATAGCAACCCTCTGTTCTACCAGCTTATCCCCTGCTTTATTGGAAAAATAAAGGGTCAGATCCGCTGTCTTATAAGCATTGATCTCCTCACCTGCATTTTCAATAAACTGATCTTCATTCATAAGACCGATCTCTTTTCCCTCAAGATCGGTCAGTGGCTCTCCATTGACCTGAAAGTCCACGTATTCCACACCATCGATCTGTCCCAGGGTACGTACAATTGCCGCCCGGCAAAGCACTTCATAGACCTTCGGCATCTTCTTGTATTCCGGCGAGAAATCCAGATACAGCTGATTATGCTCAAAGTCAAAATCCAGAAGTTCAACATCCTCCGGGATCACCGGCTTCAGCTCATCGTCTGTCGGTGTCTCCCGCATGACTTCCATCATTTCCCGGAGCAATCCCTCTTCATTCTTGGACTGCAGTTCTTTATTTTCATATTTCAGGCAGGTCTCATCCTGGTTGATATACCAGATTTGATACCCACTCTCATCCACCTGCTGCTGTTTTCTGCATCCCGCCATAAGCAGCGGAATTGCCAGCAGAAGAATCCATAACCATTTTCTCATAAATGATCCTTCCTATACAATATATCGAAGTGGAATACGCACCGTAAAGGTTGTTCCCTCTCCCAGTTTGCTCTGCACTTTGATAGCTCCCCTGTGGGCAACAACTGCACTCTTTGTGATCGCCAGTCCCAGTCCTGTACCGCCGATCTCTCTGGAATGAGACTTATCTACCCGGTAAAAACGCTCAAAAATATAATCCAGTGACTCCTGTGGGATTCCCATACCAGAATCACTCACTTTCACATAGAAGAACTTGTGGTCGGCATCCAGAGTCACCCGAACCCATCCATTTTCATTGTTGTATTTGATGGCATTCTCCACCAGATTGGAAAATGCCAGCGATAGTCTGGACGCATCGATCTCTGCACTGACACTTCGATTACTCTCAAAGACTACTTCCACATTGGCTTTTTCTGCAATAGGACGCAGACGCTTCAGGATCGTCTCCATAAATTCGTTCACATCTGTAACTGCTATGTTCAGTTCCTGGGTCTTTCGATCCATCTTTACCAGAGTCAGCAAATCCGAAATAATGGAATTCTCTCTGTCGATCTCCTCCGCAATATCCTGCATAAATTCCCGATATAATTCATTCGGCACTTCTTCCTGCATGAGAAGAGAATCCGCCAGCACCTTCATGGAAGTCAGCGGTGTCTTCAGCTCATGGGACACGTTGGATACAAATTCCTGTCTGGATTCCTCCACAAGCCTCAGCTTCGCAAGCATCAGATTGAATGTATCAGAAATATTTTCCGTCTCTGTACAATCATGGATATCCAGATCCCCGTCCAGTGATCCTTCTACCAGTCCTCCGATAGACCGGTTCATATGCTGCAGCGGACGCACCAGCCAGTTAGCAAGAATGATTGAGAGTGCCAGTGCACAGATGATCACTACTACGATCCACATCTGTACAGAAGCTGTCAGTCCCTCCATCTGCGCATGGATCGCATCTGTAGAAGCACTTGCCAGGATCACGCCGATCACGGTCTTAGTATCCTTGTTTTCCACAATGATCGGAACGGTCATCTCAATAAAACGACCGCTCACATAATGGCTGGTATTCTCACCCTTAAAACAACGCACCACTTCTTCCGCCACCATGGTCCGTCCTTCTTCCAGCTGAGATGTATCCTCAATGATCTGAAAATTCTGATCAATAATAATGATCCTTCCATCATAAAGAGAAGCCAGCTGGGTCAGTTCCCCCTGCAGCACCTCATCTTCTGTCTTCAGCAGATTCTCTCCGTCCCTGAGCTGGGTGGACAGGATCTGACACTGATTTTTCACATCATTGCTCAGTTGCGCCATGGCCTGCCGCTCATAGGACATAAGAAATACTCCGCCGATGATCAACGCCGGAACTGTTCCCATGAGCAGAAGAAAAAGCATAATGCGAAAATTCAGACTTTTGAAAAATTTTCCCTGAAACTTTATCTTATGCATTGAAATAATATCCTACTCCCCATTTAGTATGTACATATTTCGGCTCGCTTGGATTGCTCTCGATCTTCTCGCGCAGTCTACGAATATGCACATCAACGGTCCTTACATCACCCGGGTAGTCATAGCCCCATACTGCATTGAGCAGATGGTCTCTGCTGTATACTTTATTGGGGTTCAGCGCCATCAACTCCAGCAGATCAAACTCCTTGGCTGTCAGATTGATCTCTTTTCCACCAATGTAGAGTCTGCGGCTGTCACAATCCAAGTGAAGATCTCCCTTCTCCACCACGCGGCTTGGCTGCTTCTCCGGCTCTTTCTTCTTCGTCCGGCGGATAATCGCTTTGATCCGCGCTTTTACTTCCAGAATATTGAATGGTTTGGTAATATAATCGTCTGCTCCATACTCCAGACCCATGATCTTGTCCATATCATCGCCTTTGGCGGTCAGCATGATCACCGGCACATTGGAAAATTCCCGGAGCTGCTGACATACTTCAAGGCCGGTCAGTTTGGGAAGCATAATATCAAGAAGCACCATATCATACTCATTTGCTCTGAGCTTTTCCAATGCCTCTTCTCCATCATAAGCACAATCCACTTCCATATTGTCCTGCTCCAGACTGAACCGGATTCCTTTTACGATCAGTTTTTCATCATCTACTACTAATACTCTC
>OIXA01004981.1_pt1 | contig 12209 bp, 10 predicted proteins | sample 1587721 | NCBI WGS metagenome assembly OIXA01 (sample SAMEA3888900, study PRJEB22519) | human gut metagenome | biome: human gut; feature: human-associated habitat; material: faeces | place: Denmark | collected 2013 | reverse complement strand
TACTCCGCCAAGAAAAAGCTCGATGATTCTTTGAAATCACCGGGCTTTTTCCATTCTTATCGGGGTCTCAGAGCAGCAGGTTGGTCACGGCGGCCAGCAGGGCCAGGTGGGCGGGGTAAAAGAGGTAAAACGCCCATTGCTCGGCCCTGGAGCAGCGGCCCCGCTGACCATTATAAAGAGAGACGGGCAGGAACGCCAGCGGCGCGGGCAGCTCATAGCAGACGGCCACGGCCCCGAACAGGCACTGCAGGGGCCGGGAGGCCCGTGTGATGTACAGGACCACGATGAGCAGCACCCCGATGGCCCCGTAATCCGTGCGGAGGAGCTCCGCCAGCACGGCCAGAGCCAGGGCGCTGAAAATGCCCGGGGCGCTCCGCTCCCCGCAATGCCGCAAACAGCCCAAGGCGCACAGCCCGAAAAAGAGCGTCCAGTAAACGTTCTGGTGGCCCCGGTAGACTAGCGTGTGGAAAAAGGCCAGGTCAAAGGGGAGCTCGCTCACCAGCGCAAAGGCCAGCATCCGCCCGGCGTACTGCCGGAGGCTGTGGGTGTGCAGGAAGCCCTCCACCAGCAAGAAGCAGTAGAGGGGGAACGCCAGCCGCCCAGCCCACCGCAGGCAGAGATCCAGCGTGAGCAGCGGCTCGGAAATGGGCCCCGGGCGGGAAAAGACGCCAGCTTCCAGGCAGGACGCGCCGAGATGGTCCAGCAGCATACTGCAAAGGGCCAGCCGCTTGAGGGCCGTACCGCTGAGTGCGGGGCGCTGTGTTTGGGGAACAACCATAAACAACCCTCCAAAAGAGTGTGGATTCGACTTTCTGTTGCAGGAAAGTCCTTATTTTTTGCGGAAATTTCCGCTTGGGTGCTTGACAAAGGCCGGGCGGGATAGTACACTCAAAAAGAAAATTGAACTCCAGCAAGAGCAAGATGAAAAAGATTCACAGAAGATCGGGCGTCTCCGAACGAGTAACGGGAAGGAGGCATTGAGGTATGACGCTGTTTTCTTATGAGATTTTTGATGCTGTGGCCCGCCAGGGCAGCTTTAACAAGGCGGCACAGCAGCTGCACCTGACCCCCTCGGCCATCAGCCATGCCATCGCGGTGATGGAGGCAGAGCTGGGCTTTACCTTATTTAATCGCGGGAAGAACGGCGTGACCATGACCAGCTACGGTGCCTCGCTGTATCCGTCTATCCGGGCGGTGCTCAACAGCGACGAGGCGCTGCAGCAGAGCATTGCCCGCCTCAACGGCCTGGAAAAGGGCAAGGTGAAGCTGGGCGCGTTCAACTCCGTCTGCGCCGGGATGCTGCCGGGCATCCTCAAGGGCTTTATGGCCCAGTACCCGCAGATCGAAGTGGAAGTATATCAGGGTACTTACGATGATGTCAAGGAGTGGCTGCGCACGGGCCAGATCGACCTGGCGTTCCTCTCCTCCACCTGCCGGGAGGAATTTACCCTCACCGAGCTGTTCAAGGAGCCGCTGCTCTGCATCACCCCCGGCGACTGGCCGGAGCCGCCAAACGGCGTGATGACCCCCGCCCTGATGGATGGCCAGAATTTCGTGGTGCAGTGGGACGCCACCGACGCCGAGATGCGCCAGTTCCTCAAAAAGTACGGCCTGAGCACCGAGCGCCGCTGCCATGTCATTGATGACCAGTCCAACATCGCCATGGTGGAGGCGGGTCTGGGCATCTCCATCATGCCCCGGCTGCTGCTGAGCCAGTGCACCGCCAACATCAAAATTTACCCCATCGACCCGGAGGAAGACCGTGTGGTCGGCCTGGCCGTCCAGCGGCCCACCGCCATGGCCCCCGCCGTGGAGCAGATGTTCCACCACATCGTGGACTACTGCAAGCAGATGGAGCACTGAGAACAGAATACCACAAAACGGCCTGCATGGTAAAGTGCAGGCCGTTTTTTTGCAAATTGTACATTGTGTCTTGTGATAAAATACGGTATACTATCGCCAGAAAACAAAATATTCCACAGAGTTGGATCCGTCAGGAGGGAAAACAGACCCCATGAAACGACGTGATTTTTGTAAAGCGCTGGCCCTTTCGGCGGCGGCGCTGGCAGTGCCCAGGGCAGCAGCGGAAAACACGCAGGGCGCGGTGGGCCGGGCGGTGGCGGATGGCCGCTATTCCATGCGGTTCCGCAGTGAGCTGAGCCTGACCGACGTGCCCCATGACTACTATTATAGTGACAGCTTTTTTGCCCACTCCGCGTTGGAGTACGACCACAGCCTGGCGCTGGCCAGCCTGGGGCTGGTGGGGGCCGCCTTCAACACGGCAGCCAGCGACGCCCGGTACTGGGCCAACGGGGAGGTGGGCCGGGAGGCCAACCTTGCCGACGCCTTTGCGACGCTGGGCTTTGCCGACCCCGTGTTCTACCACTACGACATCGACGTGGGGCAGGCCGGGGACTTTGTGGGCCACAGCCTGGCCCGGAAGACCATCACCCTGAACGGCCAGCGCACCACCATTGTGGCTGTCATCCTGCGGGGCGGCGGCTACGGCGGCGAGTGGGTCAGCAACCTGCACACCGGTGTGGGGGTGGGCCACGCGGGCTTTGTCATCCCGGTGAACGAGGTGCTGACCGCCCTCCGAAATTATCTGGCCAGGGCGGCTGCCCAGCCGGGCGGGACGGGCACCGTCAAGCTCTGGGTGGGCGGTTACAGCCGGGGCGCGGCCGTCGCCAACCTGCTGGCGGGGCGGATCAACAAAGAACTGCCCGAGATCGACCGCAAAAACGTCTTCGTCTACACGTTTGCCACGCCGGTGGCCCTGACCGCCGCCAGCTACCCGGACTATCAGCTGGACTACGACAACAACCACAACGCCGACGGTACCCTGAAAACCACCTGGGCCGCCAGCAACATCTATAACATCCTTTCCAGCGGCGACCTCGTCCCCCGGGTGCTGCCCGCCGAGTGGGGCTACCACCGGAACGGCAATGACCGCTTCCTGCCCTCCACCCAAAACGAGAAAGAGCTGGCCGACCTTGATGTCCGGGGCGCCAGCTTCAGCGAGGTGCCCCTGACCATCAGCGGGCTGGCCACCAAGGAGGACACCGACGGCGTTATGGAGCGGCTGGAAACGTTCTTTGGCAGCAAGCAGCAGTTCCACGATAAGTACGAGGCCGTGCTGATGGACATGATCCAGTGCGCTTTCCTCCGCAACGAGGCCGAGTGCACCGAGGACTATCTCCTGACCGACGAGGAAGTGGAGGCCCGCCTGCGGGGCTTGGGCAACATGCGGAACGTGGACGAGGCCAAGCTGGAAAAGAGCGTCCACAACGCCTCCGCCCTGAGCCGCCCCCTGCTGGAAAAGCTGGAGCAGAACGACGGCAACCTCACCCTGCGGGGCAAGACCTACCATGTGGAAGTGCCCCAGCGGGTGCAGCAGGCCGTCATCCCGGTGCTGGCCGTGGGCCTGTACTACGGCATCGACAGCGGCACGGTGGCCGCCATGGCCCGGTACATCTTTATGTTCATGTCCATGAAGCCCGACTCCGCCGATGTGGTGGTGCGGGCGGCGTTCTGCCACCACTGCGAGGACTACATCAGCCTGATGGAGTACTATCCGCCTGCCGACCACGGCATGGAGGCGTACACGAGGACTTGACCAACACCCTCTTGGGATGACCGAGAGGGTGTTTTTGGATTCAAAACCTCTCAGTCTCGCATCCGTTCGCCAGCTCCCCCAAAGTGGGAGCCCTTGGCAAAGAGGTTTCGTTTTCGATGAAACCGATTTGCGTTTGCTGGAAAACGTGACGGAATGCCAAAGCCTCCCCTACTAGGGGAGGTGGCATCGAGCGAAGCGAAGATGACGGAGAGGTTGTACAGAGCAGCACCTGCGTTATCCCGCTCACTCTAAAGGCGTCCTTTGTCCAACCTCTCAGTCTCGCATCCGCTCGACAGCTCCCCTGGCAGGAGAGCCCTTGGCAAGGAGGGTTCGTTTTCGATGAAACTGATTTGGTTTTGCTGGAAAACGCGACGGAATGCCAAAGCCTCCCCTGACAGGAAAGGTGGCATCGAGCGTGAGCGAAGATGACGGAGAGGTTTTGCAACGTTTCCGGGAAATCCCGGAAACGGATAAAATTCCAGAAACTCCCGCTAACTCAACCGGTACAGTCATACTTATTTATCCGACCCGCGTCTGTTTTGCACGGGTTAGCAGACACAAATTTGTAACTTTTTGCTGGTGAAGTGCACAAACTTTTGGGGGGATTTATTGGGCAATCTCTACAAGAAATGGCTGATTTTGGATAGAAACAGCCGCAAATTCCGTTTTTGTGTCCATTTGGACACTTGCATGGACAAGGCCAAATTTGGTAAAATAATGCCAGTGCAAGGGCCGGGTGGCCAGGCGGAAAAATCAGCGCCCCGCCACCGAATGACACCTTTTGCATCCCGGACTGTGTAGGATAGTACCAGCAGCCGGGAACATCCCGCAAAACTGAAAACTTTGGCAAACCTGGCGTGAGCCGGGGACGCAAAGCTTGGAGTCTTTTGTGCTGGCATTCCCCGGAGGGAAACGCCAGAAAACCAGAAGATAGTTCGGCTGCATTCAACACCGCTGTGACAGGCGGGGTGCGGATGCGGCCTTTTTTTGTTGCGAGGCATCGGGAATGGACACGACCCCGGACTCTATACCAAAGGAGGGCATGAAAAATGCGTAAAAATCTTGCAAAACACACGGCGAAAAAGCTTCCGCTGGCCAAACGGGTGCTTGCGTTGTGCTTCGCGCTGATTTTCGTGTGCAGCTGTCTGCTGCCCGCCTTTGCAAACGGCACGGGCGCGGAGCTTGAAACGCCGGACACCGAAGTAGTGGAGGCCGCCGCCCCCGGCACGGAGCCGGAACCCATGGATCTCTACGACGAGCCCGCGGCCGTGGCGGACGAGCCCGAGGCGCTGGATGATGACTTCGCCGTGGCGGACGAGCCCGCAGCCATGGACGATCAGGTGGAAAAACCCGTCGTGGACGACGAGCCCGCAGCCATGGACAATGAGGTGGAAAAACCCGTCGAGGGCGGCGAGCCCCCCGTGGCCGATGACACCCCTGCCAAAGAGGGTGCGACGAAGACCACCACCGACGCAAGCGGCAACACCGTCTATGAGTACGACACCAGCGGCACGACGTTCCCCGATGACGACGCGGCCGCGCTCCCCGATGGCGACCAGATGCAGGTGGACGCGGCGTTCTCCATCCCCACCAACATCTACCACTTCTGGCTCAAGAAGATGAGCAGCTACGACCTCGCGGACATCGCCGACGCCGCCAAGACCGCTGAGATGACCGTGGAGCAGTATCTGGCCATGTACGGCACCGAGAAGGGCTGCTACCACATCATGACCGCCGCCGACGGCGCGAACCTGAAAGACTATCAGTTCGCAAACCCCACCTCCAACGATGACCCCGAGGGCAACAGCCGCACTTTTGCAGGTTGGTACTACACCGACGAGCTGGGCGACGAGCAGAAGTTCGTGTTTGACGAGCACCTGTACGTTTCCGAGAGCACGACCGTGGAAGTCTACGCGAAGTGGACGGACGAGGAAAACCTTGACAGTGAGCAGAAGCAGGAAGAGGCTGGAAAGACCGAAGAAAAGCAGGAGAACAAAGAAGAAAAATATCAGCAGATGCTGATTAAGTTGATTTCCTGTGAATCCATGGAAGAGCAGGTGATGCTCTGGGCTGATTACTGCGACATGGATGATTTTGATGCATTCTACGAATATGCAGAATCGCTTGATGGAGCTGTAAAGGAAGCGTTTGAAAATCTAATTATAAGTATTACGGACTTTCAGGAAAGCGAAATTGCTCTGCTGGATTATGAGCCAGACACAGGTATACACAATGGAACATTGACTGTCGGTGAAAAAATTACAATAAAATGTAATGGAGAGAATCACTCGAATTATACCTGGATTGCCCGGTATAAGAAGGGGGATCCGACGGATCTCGTTACGATTGTAACAAAGAGCGATGGTTCAGCAGTGATTACAGCGGAAAAAGCTGGAACGGTAACAATCTGTCATCATGGAACGTACTGGTTTTTTGGTGAACAGCATGATTACTCTGAGTGGAAGACGTTCACCATCAATGAAAAATCCTATGATAATGCATCAGCAAAGATTTTCTACCTGAATTCCCCCACAGAAAACCCGAACAGAAATGATACTTATGTGTGGCTGCCAAGTGGTGGAAACTCTGACTGGGTCGGTGAGGTCAATACCACAGGTGCTACATGGGAGACTGGCCCGGAGCATGTAAAGTCTAAGGATGGCAGATGGAGTGTTACTTATAATATCAATAAAAATATTTATCTGATTAGTCTGTCTGAATCGGAAGTCAAAAATTACATCAAAAAATGGCCGGATGGCACCACTGATGCGACATGGACTTTAAAGAGAAGCGATGGTCCAAACAGCAGATTCTTTACAGTTCTGAATGCGATTTGGAACAGCAAAACTGGCTACAAGGCAAAGTTGGCAACTGATTTGGGAATTGAGGAATCGCAGTTAAGCAAAGATGCGATTCAAGAAATCATACTGGATCCTTACAAAATCTCCAACAACAATGACGGCTATCATATCGACTGTAACATTACGATTAAGAGTTCGCAGTCGTTCACCGCAGTATTCTTGGTACAGCAGCCAGGTGTTAGCACTTATGAAAGAGTGTTTGCGAAAAACTATCCGCTGGATGCAAATGGAACCGCAGTAAATCCCATTGCAATCGTCACAAAAGACGATATCAAAAATTACAAATTTACACAGACGTACAATCAAGAAATTGACGAGACCAAAGAAGTTGATGGTGTTACCTACAAATTTGTTGGGTGGTACCCTGAAAACGAAAGCGGTGAGGCACACGGCAAGGATTTGATAGAGGATAATAAGTGGCCGTATGATCCGAGTATTACCGAATTGTCAGATGGTACAGTCAACTTCTATGCAAAGTATGTTAGAGACAGTAGCGAAGCTTATGTTACCAAAATCGTGAATGGTCTATTTGGCGACAAAGAAAAAAAGTTCCACTTCACATGGGATGTAAATGGTGCTCCTGGAATGAATTTTAATTTGGCAGACAACGAGACCACGGACGATTCAATCGGTATGAGGCTGGCTGTCAATGATGTCTTAACTCTTACTGAAACCAATGCAGCTGGATATACCACAACGGCAATTATCACAGATGCACTTGGAAATCAGTTGAGTGGGACAGATGAAATTCAGGCAACCGGTGAAAAAGAGGCTGACCGCAAAACGATTACCGTTACGATTACGGAAGAAATGCTGAAGAGTGATGACGGAAAGTTCCGTATCACAGTCATCAACGAGCGAGACGCCACAGTCGACAACGGTGTCCTCCTCGATACCCTCCCCTACATCCTGATCCTCGTGGTCGTCGTGGGCGGCGGCGTGCTGCTCTTCCTCCGGAAACGGAAGAACGACGACGATGAATAAGCCAACTTCCAAGCCAAATAAAATCACGAAAGGAGGTGGATGGATGGCAAAAGAAAAAGCCAAAGGAGGCCCGCAGCCCGCACAGCGCCTGCCCGGCGCGGAGGATGCCTGCATCAGCCAGGAGCAGCTGGAGATCGTGGAATGGTACCGCAAGGTGAAGTTCCGCAAGAACCTGCTCGGCGGCGTGGATGAAGTGCAGATGTGGAAGAAGCTGGAGGAGCTCTACGGCCTGTACGAAAACGCCATCCGGGCCGAGAGGGCAAGGTATAACGCCCTGCTGGAAGCCCATACCCCTCCCGGAGAGAACCATGAGGAGGGATGTTGATGGCGAAAGCCGCAAAAACACTCCCTCCGCAAGACCCGCTCACGGCAGGGCGCAGAGCCCTGCACAAGCGGCGCAACGCCGCGCAGGACCGCCGGGACGCGCTCAGTTTACTGGGCCGGGTGGTGGTGCTGGCGGCAGCCGCGTGGGTGCTGTTCACGCAGGTGTTCCTGCTGACACAGGCCTCCGGCAACAGCATGTTCCCCGCCGTCAAGGACGGCGACCTGCTCATCGGCTACCGGCTGCAGGGCACTTACGCCAAGAACGACGTGGTGCTCTATGAGCAGGACGGCAAGCTCCGGGTGGGCCGTGTCCTGGGCCGCGAGAACGACCTCATCGCACTGGACGATTCGGGAACGCTGATCGTCAACGGCTCGGCCCAGAGCGGCGAGATCCTTTACCCCACCTACGCGAAAGACACCCTCGAGTACCCCTACACCGTCCCCGCGGACAGCGTCTTCATCTTGGGAGACTACCGCACGCAATCCGAGGACAGCCGGGATTTTGGCCCGGTGGCCCTCACCGACGTCAAAGCAAAGGTGATCACCCTGCTGCGGCGGCGGAGCTTGTAAGTTATTGAAAATATTGATATAATATTTAGGAGGAATCCACATGAAACTCAACACTGCGAAAAAACTGACCGCCGGCGCTCTGGCACTGTCCATGATGTTCGCAATGGCCGTTCCGATGGCGTTTGCTGAGGGTGGGACTGAAGTAGTTCCCTCTACGTCTGCGACTGCTAGTATTACTAAAACTTTGGAGAATGTTAACAACAAAGAAACGGGTACGGTTCCGGCCATTACTGCAAAACTGACTGTGGATGATAATGGCAAGGCAAAAACAAAGCCCAGTGCAGTTACCGGTGATGCAGCGATTCGGATTGATGCGGCAACAGTGACCAGTGGTACGGGCGCGTTTACCGTACATCTGGATAACATTACCGTTCCGGGTATCTACACCTATGGCTTGACAGAAGAAGCAGTCAATGAGGCTGGCGTGAAGCCGAATAATAAGCACTATACATTGACCGTCTATGCTCTGAACTCTTCTTCGACTCAGGCTGGTACAAATAAGATTGGTGAGTATAAACTCCGTCTGGATGAAGACGATGGCGAGAAAAAACTTGATGATATTGAAAACCGCTACTATGCTGGTGAAGTTGATATCAAGAAAGTCGTTACAGGTAATTTCGCAAACCGTGAGCAGAAATTTGATTTTGAAGTTACTCTGGTGTCTGATCTTCCCGTTACCAGTGAGGTGACGATTGCTGGTGAGAAAGTTGCGTTTACACTCGATACGACCACTAATAAGTATGTAGCAACCAAAGATATTCAGCTGAAAGACGGCGAAATTAAAGGCATCCAGAACCTGCCTTACGGCGTTACCTACACTGTTAAGGAATTCACTACGGACACTTCCGGCAACAAGATCTACGCAGTGAAAGATAACGATGAACTGACTGTCAATGGTCAGAAATACACCGTTGATTTTGACAACGAGACTGGTGCATTTGAGTATACTAGCGATACTACAAAATATACTGCAACTATTACCAATGATACTGGCAGCGAAACTCCTGACATGGGCGTTATCCTCGACAATGCTCCTTACATCCTGATGCTGGCCGTTGTGGCTGGTGCTGCTATGACTCTGGTCATCAAGAAGCGCCGCGAGGAAGAGTAAACCTCTCAGTCTCGCTGCCGCTCGACAGCTCCCCTGAAAAGGGGAGCCATTGACAAAGAGATTTCGTTTCGCAGTAACACACGGTGTTGCGATAAAACTTCACCGCCGCAAAGCCTCCCCTTATCAGGGGAGGTGGCACGCCGCAGGCGTGACGGAGAGGTTTGGCCCGCACCGCCTGCCAAGGCCTCACCCCTTTGGGGGAGGTGGCATCGAGCGAAGCGAAGATGACGGAGAGGTTCCAACCTGACTCGCAATTCTCTGAACAAGAACCAACATCGCAAGCTGACTGGAGGTGGGCTGTATCACTTGGCAACGTGTAGCGCTGCGGACAGCCGACTTCCTGATCAGCGCGGTGGTGGTGCTGTTCCTCCTCACGGCGGGCGCTTACTCCGCTTACGCGCTGTGGGATAACAACCAGGTCTATGCCGCCGTGGATAACGTGCAGGACGAGCTGCTGCAGTTCAAGCCTGCCGCCGATGGCGAGAACGGCGCCTCCTTTGAGGAGCTGCTGGCCATCAACTCGGACGTGAAAGCCTGGCTCACCCTGGACAACACCGCCATTGATTACCCTGTGGTGCAGGGCGAGAACAATTTCAGCTACATCAACACCGATGTCTACGGCGACTTTGCACTGGCCGGCAGCATCTTCCTGGATTCCGATTGTGATGGCAGCTTCCACGATCCGTATTCGCTGCTGTACGGCCACCACATGGAAAACAGCAAGATGTTTGGAGATCTTGACCTGTACAAGGACGAGGCGTTCTTCAACGAGAACACCACCGGCACGCTGGTCCTGCCCGACCGCACCTACCACTTACAAATTTTCGCCTGTCTGCTGGTGCCCGCGTCCGAGGATGCCATCTTCGACGTGAACCAGTGGGACGCAAACCTGAACGGTCTGCTCGATTTCGCACAGGAGAACGCGCTGCACCTGCACTCTGACACGCTGGACACCGTCCGAGCGCGGGAGGGGGCACAGGTGCTGGCCATGTCCACCTGTTCCACGGAGTTTACCGATGCAAGAACCATTCTTCTGGCGTGGATGACAACGCCGGAGCAGTAAAGGAGGGGATGAAATGAAGATCCGAAAATTCGCGGCGGCGCTGCTGGCGCTGGTGCTTTGCCTGAGCCTGAGCCTGCCCGCGGCCTTTGCGGCAACGGAACAGCGCGTGGAGCTGAAAAACCTGACGGTCAACGTCAAGTGCACGGGCAATGCCATCCCCGACGAGCAGCTCACCATCCGCCTGACCCCCCGCAAAAAAGCCCCCATGCCCGGCGATGCCGCCGCACTGGAAGCGTTCGTCAACACGGCGGACTGCACCCGTTCCAACGGTTATATGACCACCGCCACATTCCCGGAGACATTCGTCTTCACGGCCCCCGGTACCTATGAGTACGAGGTGGCCCAGCAGAAAGGCGGCTCCCTCAACGGCACTTACGACACCCGCACCATGGTGCTCCGTGTCACCGTGAGCTGGAGCGGCGACACGCTGGTGGCCGTGGCCAAGGTCTATGAGGCCGACCAGTCTTCCAATGACAAGGAAGACAGCATCCTGTTCACCAACACGTTCAACAACTCCGCCCCGGACGACCCGTACGATCCGCCGTATATCCCGGATATCCCCTATACCCCGGACCCGAAGCCCACGCCTGTGGTGCCTACCCCGGAGACCCCGGTGAACCCGCCGGTCCTGGACGCGCGGCCGGATACCACCCCCACGGTGTCCACGGCGCCCACGGTGCCCGTCGCGGAAACGCCCGTCAATCCTCCGGTGGCTGACGCGCGTGCCCCCAAGCTGATCCAGACCGGACAGCTCAACTGGCCCGTGCCGGTGCTGGCAGGGCTGGGCACCCTGTTCCTGGCGGCTGGCGTGATCCTCCTCACCAAGAAGAAAGAGGATGACAATGCGTAAAGCATCCCCGGGCGTCATCTGTGTCCTGTTGGGAGTCGTCCTGCTGCTGGCGGCGCTGGGCCTCTACGGCTACAACCGCTGGGAGGACGCTCAGGCCGGCGCGGAAGCCCAGACCGTCGTACAGGATCTACAGGAAAAAGTCGTTGAACAAACGCAGAGCGCGGCCTCAGCTCCCGCCATCGACTACAGCTCCCTTGACCCGGAGCTGCCCGTGGTGGAGCTGGACGGCTACGAATATGTGGGCTATGTCTCCATCCCCGCCATTGGCATCGACCTGCCGGTGATGAGCGAGTGGAGCTACCCCAAACTCAAAATTTCCCCCTGCCGCCAGTTCGGCTCCTCCCGCACCGATGATCTCGTCATCGCGGCGCACAACTACGAGTCGCATTTCGGCAAGATCGGCACCCTCGCCCTGGGCGATGAGGTCCGTTTCACCGACATGGACGGCATCGAGAACCACTACACGGTTTCTGCCATTGAAGTCCACGACCCCACCGATGTGGAGGCCGTGGAGCACAGCGGCCACGATCTGGTGCTGTACACCTGCACCTACGGTGGCAAGACCCGCATCGTCGTCTTCTGTGACAGAAGCAATTGAAGACATTCCCGGATTCCATTCCCGCACCCCCGCACCGGAGACGCCCGGTGTGGGGGATTTGTTTTTGTGGGGACGAAACCTCTCCGTCATCTTCGCTTCGCTCGATGCCACCTCTCCTGGAAGGGGAGGCTTTGGCATTCCGTGACGTTTTCCGGCAAACGCAAATCAGTTTCATCGAAAACGACACCTCTTTGCCAAGGGCTCCCACTTTGGGGGAGCTGGCGCGTCAGCG
>OIXA01004951.1_pt1 | contig 12279 bp, 15 predicted proteins | sample 1587721 | NCBI WGS metagenome assembly OIXA01 (sample SAMEA3888900, study PRJEB22519) | human gut metagenome | biome: human gut; feature: human-associated habitat; material: faeces | place: Denmark | collected 2013 | reverse complement strand
AATGCTGATAGATACTGTGTTTTAGCGGATAATCAGATTTTTATTGTGTTTTTTATTTAAAAATATATGTTTATGAAAAACACTCTGACTACTAATAAGTTGGAGTGTTTTTATAATTCATATTATATTTATAGATTTACTCTCAGTGCTACACATTCCGGGGGTTGAGGCCGTCCCCAAAGTGCGTTTTGATATCCAAACGCTATGCTTGCCAGATACTTCCGAACACTTTTTAAGGAAACCATACCATCCGTCCAACCATTTTATATTAATTCTCATCCATATTATCTTTCTTCTCCATCAGCTGTTTCAGCTTTTTATTTATTTTGCTTCTATTCTCCTCCTGTAATTTTCCGCAGAATAGATAGCAAAATTTCAGTGCAAACCACCAGATATACAAAGCTTTAAAGCTCTGGAATGCCTGATCATCCAGCATTCCATGTGCCACATTGTTGCGCATGTTAAATCCAAATTTTGAACAGAAAATCGTATTTAAAGCAAATATAAGGTCTTCATCCAGGCTTTCTTTTACTCCTTCCAATTCTAAGACAGCGTGCATTGGTTTTACTTCTTCAATCCCTTCTTCATTCATGTTGTAAACAGGTTCTCCACATTCCACTGCCAGATATCTTACTGCATTTTCTATCTGTGGAATCAGGATACTGAGCGCCGTCAAGAAATCTCCAGAAAAGCCAAACATGAGACCCTTGGTATACGATTCTTTTCTCCCCTCCGGAATCGCACAACTTACATCTACAATCTTTTTTACATCACTCTCTTCGATCACAAATCTGGAACGAATATATTCAAACGTATTTCTCACCAGAATCTGTGCAAAATAATCCATCTCCATGGCTGCTGTCCGCTCCATATTATCCTTAAGCGCACCTTCATCGATTGTTCCATCAGGCTTTTTCACAGGCCTGCTTTTAGCAATTAATTTTCCTCCTTTTCCAAGGATTGCCGCTGGAAATATCGTGTTCAGGATCCCAGTCCTATTTAATACTTGATTCTTTACCTTTTCTCTTACCGGAATCGGAAGAAATGAAGCAAAATAACATAATGCCTCTTCTTTATCAAGATCTTCCAGTTGGCGGAACAGTTCTTTTACAATGCCGCTGGCATCCTGTTTATCACTCCATACCATCATCTCCGAAAGGGAAGCTTCTTCTATCTGTGCTATTTCCTGCAACAGTGCCTTTCTTTCTTCTTCCGTACCCTGTATGGTCTTTAACAACTGAATAACCTCTTTCAAATTGTGAATCTTTCTCATTAAATTTCCTTTGGAAGAGGCCCCGGCATATTCAGCCTCCATCCGGATAGCTTGAATCTTACGTCTTCGTATCGCAATCAGTTTAGGTTCAGTAATACACTTTTTCTTCTGCCAGTTATTTTTTCTGCAATAGAGTTCTTCCAACAGATCACAAAACTTACCAATGAGCGGTGCATCACAGCTATTATCATCGTAAGTTTTCAAGATATTTTCCACATAAGGGATCAGATATCCTGTATCCACTTTTTCCTCCATGGCAGTTTTTATCAAATATCCAATTTTTGCGTGGCTGCTGTTATCATACTCTTCTAATACTTTTATCAGCAGATTCTTTCGCACCTCTTCATTGATTTCCTTGCTTCGGATTTTTTTAGAGATAAACAAGATCCGGTTTATAGCCATGATATGATCTGCAAATGCACCGGTGTTCTTCAAGTGTTCGCAATAAGCCGTTTCTGCTATTTTAGCATTTGAAAAATCATTTTCCACAACCCATAAAAAATCCGATATCTTTGCCTTGTTGATCGGTGCGATGGGATAGCTTCGGATTTCCTCCAGCAATGCCTGATACTCTTCTCTATTTATATCTTTCCGATTCCAAATGCTGCGGGCATAGGAAAACGGTACGTCTTTAGGCGTATCAATCCATCGTTCCACAATAATATCCACCAGAAGATTCCTGAATTCCCCATCCATCGGTCCGCAGAAATCTGTCAGTGCTTTCTCTGCCGTTTGAAAATTAGGTTCTTTTAAAATCTCTGCGATCCGCTCTGCCATTTTTTCTGCCATACATATTCCTCCAACCTTTTTCTATAGGAAAAGTATAACGTATTTTTCTTTTTCCTGTAAAGCAGAAAGACCTGAAATTCCAGGTCTTTCTGTCATCATTGATTAGAAATTGAAATTGACACTCTATTTTATATCCTTGGAACCCATAGAAGCCGCCCATCCAGCCTGAATCCTTTGTATTACGCTTCCATCCCGTGCATCGATCGTAAGGAGTGGAACACCTGCATCATCCATCGTCACGTCTCCCATGACCGGTCCATCCTCCCCATTTCCGTACTCATACTCTGGCTCTTTGGATGTCCAGGTTCCATAAAAATCCCACACCGGGATCAGGACTGCTTCGGTATCGCTGCCTTCACTGTCTGGCATGCACATATAACCCAGCTGTACCTTTGTTATGGTTATCTCCGCACTCTGTGCATCAATGGACGGATAACGGTAGTGGCTTCCTCCATCGACAGAGATCAGCCGATTCTTGTCTTCTGTCATGACCTGCAAAGTGATCGTTTTTTCAAAGATATCCTTGACCTCATCAAAAGGAAGTAAGAACAGCCTCTCATCGGAAGCATTCGATGCTTCTATGGGATTTCGGTGCAGAAAACTCTGAAGTGTCCCACTGCAAAAGTCCATCGTCAGTACTTCATTTTCCCATCCTTCAGGCTGTCCTTCATGAAGTGTTCCGTCCTCATTTTCCCATTCAAGAGCCTGCTCATTAACAGGCAGAGAGGTTTCCCTCACATAATTAACCGGAACCCCGTCTATCATCCGTTCAAAAATGAAGTCATCTTTTTCCAGGGTAGTGCTTCCTTCAGTAAGTGCTTTTGAGGAACTTTCAAATATCTCCCAGTCTCCGGACACAAGACCTGAAACCTTCTCCTTTGCTTCCTTTTCAGACACTTTCCCGCTTCCTGCCTTTATATAATTTTGAAAGCGTTCTTCCCTTTCTTTTTTCTCACTCGATTCCAGGGTCATGTCTCCACAATCGTCAAAGATAAACTTCGCTATCCCAAATCCGAGTTCCTCCACATCCGATACCTGCTCACTCTGTGTATAAGAATACCGATAGGTCAGTCCATCTACTGTATATGTCCCCGCCTGTTCGTTCTCATTCTTCTCTTCCTGCATGGGCTGTCCTTTTCCGAATGTGTCTTTTATTTTATTCTGTTCTTCTTCAGGAATCGCCACTCTTTTTACTTTTTTTAAACAGATTGCATCTACATCCGGCACTTTTACCGGTGCATCCGCTGTCAGGGTGAACTTCATCGGATTTTCTTTATCCTCCCGATCCGCCGATCTTAAATCCGCCTGGATTATTGCCCGATAAGTTTCCGGTGCCTCTACCTGTTCTGCAACTGTTTCCTGAACTGTTTCCTTTTTCTCTTCTTTTTTCTGTTCTGTCTGATCCTTTTCTTCCACAACAGCAGACTGGACAATACGGTCACATCCGGATAATGTCAAAAGATTCATACACAGAACGGCTCCCATAAACATTTTTATTTTCTTCATCCTTTTTCCGTCCTTTCCTTTCGGTATTAAAAAAGGTACCCTCTTCTTATAAGAAAAGAGTACCATATTGCCTTTCCAATGTATTCATCAAGATGTAAACAAGTTGTAAATTAGAAAATAGCCCTTACTGTTGTCCCCTCTCCCTGCCGGCTTTCGACTTTTAAGTTTCCGCCATGGATCTCTGCCACCTTCACACAGAGTGCCAGTCCAAGCCCGGATCCGCCTTCTTTTCGGCTTCGAGATTTGTCCACCATTATCTACCCAATACGTACTTTCTTATAGCCTAATTGTTTTAAATAGTTACAAACATCTCCTATAATATTGGAGCCAACTCCTTTATTTTGATAATGTATATTAGTCATAAACAGTCCAATGAAAGCAATTTCGTCTGTTGGATAACCTAAAATAAAATCCATATTTGCAACCAACAAATCGCCCTCAAAAAAACCAATATAATATTTATCACCGTAACTCTTGTTAGGCGGTAATGCTTTCATATCCTCTACAATACTTTCTTTTGTAATAAATGGCGGATGATATTTATAAAAAATTTCGTTTTTACAACTCATATCATAAATAGTATCTACATCATTTATGTCTAATGTACGCACCTCATATTTTTTTGATAATAATCTAATATCCATAGCCAGTCTCCATCATAAGATTCCAATTCATTTTTCAATACCACTGAAAGTCAAAATTTGGCAACTAAAAACTTGCAAGATATTTTTCTAATGAATCAGCAAACTCACCAATATGAATTCCATCCACAAATGAGTGATGAGCCTGCACAGATATAGGCATCATTATTCTTCCATCTTTCTCATAATACTTTCCCCAATCAAACAAAGGTGTGGCATTATCTCTTTTACCAGAATTTGTATGAGAAATATGCGTGTACGTTACCCAAGGCATAGGAGAACATTGAAAAACATCGTTGCCAAATGGTCCCATGAAATATTCTTCTTGCTCATCTGCAATCCTTTTAGCATTGATACAATATTCTTTAAGGTCATCCATCATAGGAACATTCACCACTTTAAACAAGTTTGTTTTCTTATTTAAATATGTAAATGCCGTATCAATATTATCAAATAAAACAATCTTTCCATCCATAAATCGGTATCTAAAAGCCTCTATTCGATTTGCACATCTACATACCGCATATACCATAGCTAATGTAAACGAAATATTATTGTCTTTTACATATTTTTTTAATTCCGTAACATCTACTTCAAATGTAACGCAAAAAGCTGGCTCTACACTATTTCTGAAAACCATGCAGTGCATGGCCCTTTCCCATGTGGCTTCATTTATTATCCTGTACGAATTTGTCATATATCCATCTCTCCAAAATTTTGATCGTTCTATTTTTCTCAATTACACTTTCTCACCTTTTGAGCAAGAAATATCCCTCGCTTTCGGCTTGTTCAATTCTGATTTCCACCGAAATCCGATTCCCCACACTGACTCCACATATTCCTTTCCTGATATCTCTCTCAGTTTTCCTCGTAAATGACTGATATGTGTCTTCAATGAACTTTCTGTACAATCTGGCGTATCTAAACTAATACGGTCTAATAAAACAGATTTAGCAATTACCTGTCCTGGATTCTGTACCAATAGTTTCAATATTGCGAATTCCGTTCTTGTCAAAGTCACTGTTTTTTCTTCTAATGAAACATGTCTTGATGTCTCATCAATATTTAACTCGCCATAGTTGTATATAGAAAATCCAGGTTTCCTCATACTTTCACGTAACCTGATATTAATACGGACTAGCAATTCTTTCGTGTCAAAAGGTTTAGTTAAATAATCTACCGCCCCACCAAGTAGCAAGTTCACCTTACTATCTGCATCAGTTTTTGCACTTACTACGATTATTGGAATCCCTTGTATCTGTGACAACACTTTCTCGCCAGACATTCCTGGCAACATCAGATCCAGCAAAATCAGATCTGGTCTTTTTTGCTTCAAAAGTAATAATGCCTCTGTACCAGAAAATGCACGTTGCACCTGATATCCTTCTCTTTCAAGCACCTCCTGTTCCATATTTCCGATAGATTCATCGTCATCAATGACCATAATTGTATACATTCCGCTTATTGTTCCACTTTTCTTTATTTGCTGGCTATATTGTCATTTTTTCTGCAGCACTTCGCGGATAAATTTTTCCTGTATGCAAATCGTGGTCCTTCTTTCCCCTCTTTGCCATTTCTCACAAAGCCAACACGAAGCAGGACATTTTGCGATGCGATATTATGCCAATCTGTCTCCGCTTCTACCTGCTGGACGTTTTCTTGTGACAAAGCCCATTTTGTAATTACTTTAACAGCTTCGGTCATATATCCTTGATGTCTATATTCTTCTTTTAACCCATATCCAATTTCAACAACACCATCATCACCAATCCCTTTAAAGCAAAAATCTCCTACAATTTTTCCTGTGTCATTCTTTAATTCCATATTCCAGGCAGTATGCCACATTCTCTCTGTGGGATTGGAAAGGCAACCTTCAAGCATCTCCGTATATGCCTGTTTCATCTCAGGTTCATTTTCTTTCTCGATCATTGCTTTCATTTCTTCATTATTTAGCGGATACAAAATCAGTCTTTCACTTTCTACTTTCATAACACATCTCCTAGATGAACTGTATAATTCTTGCAAGCTCCATAACCACGACTTTCAGCATTACTCCACTGGACATCACATAAAACCATATTTCCCGCATTCGTTGTGATTTTGCGATTGGTGTTGCTACTGCTGCAACAATAATCATTGCAGCTCCAATACAGCCAACAATAGTAGGAATACTTATCAGCGGAAATATTCCTGGTATACAACTTCCATCAACTGCCGCCTGAATGGTCTTATCCAATCCATCCTTGGCCGCTGCAAAGCAACAAATGACAAGACCATACATCAGCAAAAATAAATTTCTACATCCCCAATAACTGATCGTGTTACGATTCCATACAGAATATCCAATAAATCCAACTAGAGCAATTATCATAATAGTCGTTACTGTAGTTACCATATTTCCAAAATAAAGTTTCATAACTTACCTCCGATCATCTTTTACCGTTGTACCAACTAATCACGCCCTGCAGGTTCTGTATCTTGACACGTTCACCACCATGCAACATCATATCCAGCATATCCTCCTCTTCCGGAGTTCGATCTGTTTTCTTCTCCAGTGCTTTTCCTGCTGTTTTTACCATAATGTTCATCATCATTTTGTACATCCCATGAAGTCTTTCTACACTGAAATTTCCCTGCAATGTAAATACAGGAATCTTTCCTAAGGTAAAAAAGACACAATACGATTTTGCATCCGTACTGCGTCTAAGCGTCTGACTTTTCCATATTCATTTTTCATCTACAGGACTTGCCACTGGCAGCTTCTTTTACATACTTTTGCATCCGATCAGCCTGACTGTAAAACCCTCTGCGTCAATTAGACTCTCCTTTTTACATTTTGGGCAAAATAGTGGAAAATGTAAAAGCACGGTGTCTTTTCGCAATCTCACTCTTGTTTTATTTCCGCATACCGGACAATATACCCATTTCTGATACTCCATCTCGTCCTTGTTCATTTTTTTCACCTTAAGTCGATATTTTTTGGAATATTTTGGCAATTTTCTCTACATGCTCCTCTACTTGTTTCACTACTTCCTGTTTATTCTCTGCTCCATCATAAATGCTGTATAAAAGAAAAATAGGTCCGTAGAAATCCATTGCAAGTTGCTTTGCATCTTCACCGCTTTCTACAATTCCAGAAAAAACAGCTTCCATGTACCGAAGTGGACCTTCCGCAAGATAATTCTGATAGAGTTTAGCCATTTTAGGATCTCTGTACTGTTCTAATGTCAGCATTTTTCGGAAACAACAGGAAAATTCATCTTCCGTCCAGTGCAGAAACTGTACTTTTGTAAACTGTCTGATCTTTTCCAAAGCAATGTTTTTATATCCTGCGATCACATCCTCCATATCGCCATCCGGCATTTCATATTCCTTTGCCCTTTTGACATCCATCTGGTTCATTCTTTCTACAATGCTGTCCAATATTTCCTGTTTACTGGAATAGTGTTTATACAATGCAGCCTTGGTAACTCCTAATCTTGAAGCGATCTCATTCATAGACGTTCCCATATAGCCACTTTGTGCAAACAATTTTAATGCTTCTTCCAGTATTTTTTCCTTTGTGTTCTTTTCTTTGCTTTCCATATTTCTCTCCTAAATTGATGTTATTAGCAAGTTACCTTTTGGTTACTTTTATTATAGTTACCTATCGGTCACTTGTCAACACTTATTCTTTTAACACAAAAGAAAATATTTAACTTCATCATCGTTTCTCGATAACCTGATCTATCAATCCATACTTACTCTGCTATCAATATCGGAATGCCACCATTCTGCATTCCATGCAACAATTGGCTTCTATACTTATTCTGCCCCCTACTTTTAATGGTTTGATCTCCACAAAACCATAAGAAATAAATGCTGCAACTCCAAGCAGTCCGCAATAATTTATAAAATTCTTTTTCTTCATTTTGTTGCATTCTCCCTACAAAACCATTGCAGATATTCGTCAAGATTGTTTCTTTCCTGATTCTCTGTTTTACATTCTCCACTTCGAAGGTCCAGTTCATAATCCATAAGTCCATGAACTGTCATTGCAAAACTTACTGCACTCATATCTGCATTTTGAAAATGAAGTAATTTGTGTACTTCCATTGCATAGAATAACTGTTTCGTCGCAATGATCATTTTTCCTGTTTCCTCTGCCAGAATTTTAGCAGCCATCGGCTGGATACTTTTGATCTGCATAATTCAAGTACGGGTTAGAATAACTGACCTGGCAGTTTTTTCTTCTCTTTATAAGGAAACATCTTATCAAATTCTTCGGCTTTCTTTTCATCTACAAAATATCCCGCTGGTGTCGCATACTCTCCAGTAATACCGTTTAAATATCCAGGAATCAGCTCTTTGCACAGAAAGAAAGATGCATCCTGCCCTTCTTCCAGTCCATGATAACGAATGTTAAATTCGCTTGCCGGTCTGAATCCACTTTTTCCATAAAAATCAATGTTTCCCTCAAAGCAGACTGCACCACAGCCAAGTTTCGCTGCCTTATCCAATGAATAATCCAGTAAGGCTTTTCCATACCCTTGTCGTTTTAATTCTGGAGTAATACAAATCGGTCCCATAGTCATAATTGGAATATTTCTTCCATCATCCGATTTAATAGCCGTTCTCATAAACATATTCTGACCGATCAGCTTGTCCTCTTTGCCATTTTCATTAAGAAACATCACAAAATCCAGTTCCGGAACAAATGCCAGATCATTTCTGAGCTGATGCAATACATAATGCTCAAGGCATCCTGGACGATACACATTCCAAAAACTTTCTCTTACCAGATTTTCTACTTTCTGATGTTCTTCCTTTTTCTCTAAACGAATCATAATATTACTTTTTTCCATTTCTTTTATGTCCTTTCTTAAAAATAAAAACCGATAATCCTGGTTTTTCAATATCAGAATTAACGGCTCTGCGTCTTAATCGTCTGGCTCTTATTTTACTGTTTCATTTCTTCTACAATTTTGTCCAGCATATATTCAAACTGACATTTTGCTTTCGTCTTATCTGTTGCTCCATCATATACACTATAATAGAAAAACATATTTGCATAAAATTTAACTGCATTCTCTTCTGGATTTTTTATTTCCATATTTTTGAACAGATCCTTCACGTATTCTGCCGGTCCGGATACCAGATATTGCTGATATAAATTCTGCATCTCTTCATTTCTAAATTGTTCAAGCGTAAGCATTTTACGAAACGATGATGCAAAATCATCCTCTGTCCAATACTCAAACATTGATTTGCTGTATCCTACAAAATCTTCTACTGATACATTCTGATATTCTTCCGGCACATTCTCAATACTTTCTTCCGGTACTTCATTCTGCCTGGCCTGTTCGCTGTCCTGCTGCTCCATACGCTGCACAATACAGTCAAAAATATCTCTTTTGCTTTTGTAATGACGGTACAATGCCCCTTTTGTCATATCAAGTTCTCCTGCTATCTGGCTGACTGAGACAGCCTCGTAACCATCTCTGGCGAACAAATGCAGTGCCACAATTAATATTTCCTCTTTCCTATTACCCATGCACATTTCCTCCAAAATAAATAAACGACCGTTTACATCTCAATAATAGTAAACGGTCGTTTATTTGTCAAGACTTTTCTTTTTGCTTATATTATCTCTTTTTATAAATCAATAACTCTGGATTTTCACCATTCTTCTCATATGTACATACCAGAATAAAATCCATATTTGCCAGAATGCCAAAGCATCTTTCTGCTCTGAATTCAGACTCCAGTTGATTCCCCAGATAGGTTTTCTGATCATCAAGGAATTTCACTTTTTGTCCGTTCGGCAGTTGATATTCAAGATTCACATATTTCCCCACAAGTGCATTTAGCTTGTTTACCCTTGGAAGTCCGTCTATATGCAGATCATTTATTTCGTTTATCAATTGTTTTTTAAACTCTTCAAACTGCCCATTGTCACTAAGTTCATCATATCTTTTCCAGTAATCCAACTTTGGAAGTATTTCTTTCAAATAAGATCCTGCCTGTTCTTCGGTAAAGTTTTCATTTACCATATTCTTTACACACACATCAATCAATTCATCCATATCATTATATGTGTACGTTCCATCTGCATAGCACCATTTACAATATTCCTCATTCAATGTACCATCTTTGTCACGTCCTAAGATAGAATCATCAATCGGCATTCCACAGCACTGACAGATCAGCTTTCTTGGTTCTCCCAAAAGCGTATTAATGGAGACATCAAATTCTTTTGATAAAAGCCTTAGTGTATCAATATTCGGAACTGTATCTCCATTTTCCCAACGGGATACTGCCTGTCTCGTCACCATAACTTTATCTGCCAACTCGTCTTGTGACATTCCTCTTTCTGTTCTAAGCTTAAGAATTATCTTTTTTGTTTCCATAGTCGTCACCTCCGTCATCTTTATCATATCGATAAATCTGCAGTCTGAAAAGCAACCTGCTGTTGCCATAATCTATCTATTTCCTTCCAATCCAGGCATCTCACAAAGCTTTCATCTGGAAATTCCACCTGCTTGTTCCACGGACGATCATATACAGCTACTTTACAATCTTTAAAATGCTGCACATGTTCAAATGCAGCTGGTGAATCCTCGATTGCAAAATCAAAGTGCATGCAATAAAGTTCCTCTAATGTCAGATTATATGTATGATCCTGTTTGAACATTTCTCGTCCATATTTATCAACAAAATAAATAGGAAGCCTATTTAAGTGATGTTCATCCAACCATCTTCTAGATGGTTCATAAGAATCAAATGGTCTTCCTGTGACAACAAAAACCTCATGTCCTTCATCAACCCACTTGTTGATCACTTCTGAAGCTCCCGGTGTTTCTTCATAATCTAGTAAATTTTCTGGAATATGCCCTGCCTTCATCAATTCATCATACTGTTCTCCACTTAAATCAAATGATTTCTGAAGATTAAAGAACTGTACCTCCCGATATGGCACATCAATATTAAATAATTCTTTTGCAATTTGGGTGAAATACTTCGCTGTTTCACAGATAACGTCATCGAAGTCTATATATATTTTCATCACTACATCCTTTCCAGTCTACATATATATTTTAGAGTTTCATCATTTTTGCCGCACCTTTACCTCTCGTGATCCAGCAAAATGTACATACAAAGATAATTCCTTTTACAATTGATGTTACAGAAAATGCCCACCAGATACCTTCCAGTCCAAGCAATGCTCCACCCAAAATGATCGCAAGCGGAATTCTTGCACTGGTAAATAAAATGCTGATCACACTGCATAAATGTGTTTTTCCTAATCCGGATAATGCACCTACTGTCATCAGTTCTACAGCCATAAACGCTTCACTCACCCCAATGATCGTCAAATATCCGATCGCGATCATAATTGCCTTTGGTTCATGGAAGAAAATCTCTGCGATTGCCTTTGGTTGAAAAACAAACATGATCGTAATAAAGATTCCCCATATTCCAACGCTGCACAAAGAGGCTTTGTATCCTTTTCTGACACGATCCATCTTTCCTGCTCCATAATTTTGCCCGATAAATGCATTTAGAGCTGTCCCAAATCCATCGGCTGTATTCCATGAAACAGATTCAATCTGCCCTCCGACTCTCTGGACTGCAACTGCTTCTGCTCCAAACCCTGAAACCATACGAGTTAATACCATGGAAATTCCACAGTAAACCATTCCCTGAATCGCTGTCGGAATACCAATCTTGCAGATTCCACTTAGATATTTAAATGGAATTTTTGTAAATAACTTGATTCCTTTTAATACATTTTGTTTTTTCTGTCGGATAATTCCAAGGATCAAAATAGTCATAACGATTGCCTGTGCACTTACTGTTGCGATCGCAGCTCCATTTACCCCAAACTTGTTTACTGGTCCAAGCCCCAGGATCAGTAATGGATCCAAGATCATATTCGTTACAAGTCCTATAAAATTGGCTATAAATGGCGTCTTTGAATCTCCTTGTGCTGTATAGATTCCAGTTAAAGTGAGTGTCAAAAATGAAAACACGATCAATCCACAAGCTATTTTTGTGTAAGATAATGCTGCCTGCAATGCCTCTGGATCT
>OIXA01004946.1_pt1 | contig 12287 bp, 14 predicted proteins | sample 1587721 | NCBI WGS metagenome assembly OIXA01 (sample SAMEA3888900, study PRJEB22519) | human gut metagenome | biome: human gut; feature: human-associated habitat; material: faeces | place: Denmark | collected 2013 | reverse complement strand
ACTCCAACACCAGTTTTCTGGTATTTCAAAAGGCAATTCGTCATCAATACAGACTTCCTCGAACCCACGCTTTTCATAATGAGAATTATCCCTTCTGAAAATGACAGATTCGTGCTTGTCTCGTTTAATTTTTCCTTCTTGAATCAATCGTTCTTTCTCGGCATGAATACGTTCCAGAAGGACAGAAGCCGGTTCATCTGTTGGTTCTTGAGAAACGAGCTTTCCCTGAACAGCTTCTTGCAGAATGGATTTCTTTAATTTATTAGTAAAACCATTATTTAGAGATTTTGCCTCCGAGTATTTTACTCCGTATGTAACAACATATGGCAATACGTCTTTAAGTTTTTTAACGATACGTTCTTGTTCAGCCTTAGGAGGAACGGGTATCAGCGCCTGATATAGTTTATTATCATTGATTGCCGGATAGGCAACTCCCTTAGCATTGTCTGTATTATTTGCATATGTATCGAAATCTGGTGACATCAGATAATAAAATAAAAACTCATTTAAAAATCCAGAATGGCAAGTAAGCACTGCGAATCCAGTGCTTGCAATGGGAGTATGGCTAAAAGAACGGTCAATGATACACATATTATGCAAATACGGACGAACAGTAGAGTAAAGAATATCACCAATAGTAACAATTTTTCTCGCTCTTGATGGTGCTTTATCCGCAGTAACAATGTTTTCTTCGATACTGAGTTTCTGATTTTTGTTATCAATAGATCCAATATCTATATAGCAAAAATCTTTAGCAGGTGTCATTTGACCTCTATTGTAAACAATTTTGCTTAGTCGTACCCACTCCCAACTTTCTGGAATCTCAAACGGTACCTCATCCGCAATGCACACCGGTTCATTTTTACCGACTTTCTCATAAGGCAAGTTATCGGCAGTGCCAGTATCTGTCTCCTATCTATATTTAGTGGCAAATATCATAAAAGATAGTGGTTACTCAAAGTTGAGAAATTTGTCTGCCGAGCAGATTGAAATTTTTAAAATATTTTTCCATCATATTGTAATAGGTGAGTTGGAAAAAGTTACTAATAAGAAACAAAAGATAGAAGAATACCTTTATTAAAAATGCAAAGACTACCATGAAGCAAAGGGGAGGTACCCGAATGACTCTGAATATGACGAAATATTATGCAGATATTTATTACAATGGTCATACGGAAGAACGTGTACATGCAGTATTTCCAGAGAACAGTAACCAGCATGGGAAGCAATCCTGTCCGGGGGCGAATTTGAAGGTTCATTGTAGTTCTTGGCATTTGGGAAGACGCGTTATGAGCCAATCGTTTCACTGTCTGAGCGAAGTCGGAGACGTAGCGAGTTTGAGAGAGTGGCTCATGATTTTAGCGGCTTCCCAAATGCCTAGAAATACAATGGTTCTGAAACTGAGCCCCCGGACAGGATTGCTTCCCATGCGTCCCTTCTCACAACAAACTTTTTAAAATTTTCCCATATCCCGACTTGAAATAAGAAAGCCTCTGACGTATAATAAACCCGAAAGTAGAAAGGCGCTGCTTTTAAGCAGGGTCTTTTTTTACAGATTTTGAATATATAAAAAATTCAGGAGTGAAAAAAGTTATGACCAAGATCAGAACAAGATTTGCACCAAGCCCTACAGGCAGAATGCATGTTGGAAATTTAAGAACAGCATTATATGCATACCTTATTACAAAACATGAAGGCGGAGATTTCATCCTCCGTATTGAAGATACAGACCAGGAACGTTACGTAGAAGGCGCTGTAGATATTATCTACCGTACTCTTGCAAAAACAGGACTTCTCCATGATGAAGGTCCGGACAAGGACAAAGGCTTTGGACCGTATGTTCAGAGTGAGCGTCAGGCACAGGGAATCTATCTGAAATATGCACAGCAGTTAGTAGAACAGGGTGATGCATACTACTGTTTCTGTAAGAAGGAAGAACTGGAAGGTATGAAACGTGTTGTGGCAGGAAAAGAGATTTCCATTTATGACAAACGCTGCCTTAAACTTTCCAAAGAAGAAGTACAGCGTCGTCTTGATGCAGGAGAACCACACGTAATCCGTTTCAATATGCCAACAGAGGGAACTACAACATTCCATGATGTAATCTACGGAGATATCACAGTAAACAATGAGGAACTGGAAGATCTGATCCTGATCAAATCTGACGGATATCCAACTTATAACTTTGCAAACGTAATCGATGACCATTTAATGGAGATCACACACGTAGTAAGAGGTAACGAGTATCTTTCCTCAGCTCCGAAATACAACCGTATCTACGAAGCTTTCGGATGGGATATCCCGGTTTATGTACATTGTCCGCTGATCACAGATGAGACACACCAGAAGCTTTCCAAACGTTGTGGACATTCCTCTTATGAAGACCTGCTTGATCAGGGATTTGTTTCAGAAGCGATCATCAACTATGTGGCACTTCTCGGATGGAGTCCTGCTGACAACAGAGAGATCTTTACACTGGATGAACTGGTACAGGTATTTGATTATCATCATATCAATAAATCTCCGGCAGTATTTGATATTGCGAAACTTCGTTGGATGAATGGTGAGTATATCAAGAAAATGGATGCGGATGAATTCTATGAGAGAGCACTTCCGTATATGAAAGAAGTTCTGAAGAAAGACTACAACTTCAAAAAGATTGCAGGAATGGTACAGACCAGAATCGAAACATTCCCTGACATTCCGGCTCTGATTGACTTCTTTGAGGAAGTACCGGAATATGATTCCGCAATGTACTGCCATAAGAAGATGAAGACAAATGAAGAAACTTCTCTTGCAGTATTGAAAGAAGTTCTTCCGGTTCTGGAAGCACAGGAAGATTATACAAATGATCCACTGTTTGCTTCTTTAAGTGCATTTGTCAAAGAAAAAGGTTATAAGAACGGTTATGTAATGTGGCCGCTTCGTACAGCAGTATCCGGTAAACAGATGACACCGGCCGGAGCAACAGAAATTATGGAAATCATCGGCAAAGAAGAAACACTGAAACGTGTAAAGGCAGCAATTGAGAAACTCAGCTGAGAGTAATAAATGATAAAAAGAAATCCATCTCAACAAAGGGCGATCGCCCACCTGTCAGGACCAATGATGGTTCTGGCAGGCCCCGGTTCGGGGAAAACTTCCGTAATTGTAGAACGAACTGCATATATGATAAATGAAGGCGGAATCTCACCTTCTAATATTCTGGTCGTGACTTTTTCCAGGGCGGCGGCAAAGGAAATGAAGGAGCGCTTTTTAAGTTTTACCGGACAGCAGTATACTCCGGTTACTTTTGGTACATTTCATGGCGTGTTTTATGGAATATTGAAACAGGCATATGGATTTACTGCGGCTAATATTCTGTCTGATGAAGAAAAATTCGGCATTTTGAGAGAACTGACGTTGAATTATGGTGGTGATCTGGCAGAAGAAGGAGATTTTCCGGAAGAGATTGCCAGGGAGATCAGTGTGGTGAAAGGAAACAAAATTGCACTGGAACATTACTATTCTTCATGCTGTCCGGATGAAGTGTTCCGACAGATTTACCAGGGATACCGTGAAGCCTGTCAGAGCAGACGTAAACTGGATTTTGATGATATGATCCTGTATTGTTATGAGCTTTTTGTGCAGCGAAAAGATATTCTGGAAGCATGGCAGAAGAAATTTCAGTATATTCTTGTGGATGAATTTCAGGATATCAACCAATTGCAGTATGATATTGTACGCATGCTGGCAAAGCCACAGAATAATTTGTTTATCGTTGGAGATGACGATCAGTCGATTTATCATTTTCGTGGTGCAAGGCCTGAAATTATGCTGAATTTTACCAGAGATTATCCGGATGCGGAAACAGTTACACTGGATGTGAATTATCGATGCAGTGGACAGATCCTTTCAGCAGCGATGCACGTGATCGGAGAAAATAAAAAACGTTTTTCCAAAAAGCTTTCCACACCGAATCAGGTAGGTAAAGCGGTTCAGATACGGGAATTCCAAAATCCGAGAGAAGAATATCTTGCAGTTGTCTCGGAACTCAGAGAACGGATGGAAAACGGAGAGCGTCTGGAAGATACGGCAATTCTTCTTCGAACGAATCAGGAGGCAGAAGGACTGGTAGGTGCATTGATGGAACGACAGGTCCCGTTTAACATGAAGGAAAAACTCCCGAATCTTTTTCAGCATTGGATCTGCCGGAATCTTCTTGCCTATATGCATTTTGCAGCAGGGGAAAAGAACAGGAAGTATTTCCTTGAATTTATGAATCGGCCCAATCGATATATTTCCCGTGATGCCTTGTCATTATCATCAGTTGTATCCTTTGAAGAACTAAAAGAATTTTATAAAGATAAGGACTGGATGTGTGACCGTATCACAACATTGGAAACGCATTTGCGAGTGCTGAAGAGTCTGGCACCTTATGCTGCAATTAATTTTATCCGAAAGGGAATGGGATATGAAGAATACTTGCGTGAATATGCAGAGTATCGTAAAATAAAACCAGAAGAGCTGAGTGAGATTCTGGACCGGCTGACAGAAAGTACAAAAGGAATGAACAGTCTGGAAGAATGGGAATCCTACATAGAAGAATACACAGAAAAGCTTGAAGAGCAGGCACGAAAAGCTGAGCAGGAACGGGAGGGCGTTCTGATCTCTACACTTCATGGGGTGAAAGGTCTGGAGTATGAACAGGTGTATATCCTGAATGTTAATGAAGGTAGTATGCCTTATCGAAAAGCGGTACTGGAACCTGCCATTGAAGAAGAACGCAGACTGTTTTATGTCGGAATGACACGGGCCAGGAAACAGTTGGCTTTATGTTACGTGAGACAGCAGTATGAGAAGAAACGGGAACCGTCCCGATTCTTAAAGGAGGCTGGAGTATGAAGGCGGTTATTTATTTTACAGAAGTTCCACAGCAGTACGAACACAAAAATATGGAGCACATGATAGGGGAGAAACTGCTTGCGACAGGACTCTACAAAGAGTATGGACTGAAGCTGGCATTTGAACCGAGGGCTACCGGTGAACATGGCAAACCATTCCTTACCCTGCAGCCGAAGATACATTATAATATTACACATTCCGGAAAATATGTAATGTGTATCATCGCAGACCAGGAAATTGGAATAGATGTGCAGGTGCATAAAAAGGTAAATTATGAACGGATGCTGGAGAGAATGGTTCCGGCGGATATGATTCGAGAAATACTGGACAGTGATGAACCGGAAAAAGCCTTTTTTACGCAGTGGGTATTAAGGGAAGCCTATATTAAATGGACGGGAGAAGGCCTGTCCCGAGATCTTCGAACGATTTCCATGGATGATGGAATTTACCTGATGCTGGAACTCGGAGAAGACTATAGTGGCGCTGTGTGGTCGCGTAAACCATTGGAACTGCGATGGGAGCATGCGGAAGTACAGCTGCCATGAAATATTGTGGCTAAAATATTGGAGTGATACAGAATCCCGTGGCGAAAGCTGCGGGATTCTTTTTGTACTAAATCCGGACATTGAACATATATTAGTGTAAAAGAGATACAGTCGTTCGCAGTAGTAAAAGAGGTGAGGACGATCAGGGCGGGACAGATTCAGAGTCTTTTTGCCGGAAATATCCGGAAACTTCTGGAAGAATGTGTGATAGATTACGAAAAACTTTATGAAATCAGACTTCGGACAGGCCGACCGGTATTTCTGTGTTATGGAGACGGAGAAAAATTTCTCCGAACCGGAAATGGAATGCCTTATCGGGTAACGAGACAGGATTTGAAAGAAACACTGGAGTATATCAGTGGATATTCTCTTTATGCTTATGAAGATGAAATATGTCAGGGCTATCTGAGTGTACAGGGAGGGCATCGGGTAGGAATTACCGGAAAAGTCATTCTGGATGGGGAACATATCCGGGGGATGAAGTATATTTCCTGCATCAACGTGCGGCTTGCACATCAGGTACAGGGGTGCGCAGATGAAGTGTTGCCGTATATCCGAAATGGAGAGCAGGTATATCATACACTGATCATTGCACCGCCAAGATGTGGAAAAACCACCCTTCTCAGAGATATGATACGGCAGATCAGCAATGGGACAGATAGAATCCAGGGAAAGACAGTAGGAGTGGTGGACGAGAGAAGTGAACTTGCCGGATGCTATCAGGGAATACCACAGAATGATCTGGGGATGCGGACAGATGTGCTGGATGCCTGCCCAAAGGCAAAAGGAATGCAGATGTTGCTGCGTTCGATGTCACCGGATGTTGTGGCTGTAGATGAACTTGGGAAGAAAGAAGATTTTAAAGCGGTAGAGTCCGTGGTCCATTGTGGGTGTAAATTGTTTGCGACAGCTCACGGAAATTCACTGGAAGATATTTTAAGACAGCCCTTTTTTCAGAAACTGAGAGAACTGGAAGTCTTTGAACGATATATTGTTCTTGGAAAAAAAGGACATGCAGGAAGTATAGAAGCAATATATGATGGGAAGGGAAAACCATGCTGAAACTGGTGGGAGCTGTCCTTATTATCTTCGCGTCCGCAGGACTGGGATACTTAAAAAGCAGAGAACTTATGCTGCATGAGAAAAATCTTGAAGAGTTTTTACAGGTTATTTTATGCCTGAAAGGAGAGATACGGTGCGGAAACAGCTCTCTTTCGGATGCGCTTCGCGATACGGCATGTCGATGTCGGGGAAGGTACGAGGAGTTTTTAGAAAGGGTGGCTGCATGCATAGAAGCTAACACAGAAGAGAAACTCAGCATAATTTTTCAAAATTGTACAGAAAATTACCTTACAGATTTAAAACTCGATGAGGATGAACGGAGAAAAATAAGTTTGCTGGGAGAGAAACTTGGCTATCTGGACCGGGAAATGCAGATTCGGCAGCTGGAACTATATGAAACAGATTTTCTTTATCTTTTGCAAAATCTGCGGAAAGATAAAGAGGAAAAGAAAAAAATATATCGAAGTCTTGGTGCTATGGGTGGCATCCTGCTTGCAATATTATTCTGGTAATTCCGGAGAAAGGAGAGAGAATGGAAGTTACGATCATATTTAAGATTGCGGCAGTTGGGATACTTGTTTCCATTCTTTCTCAGGTATTGAAACACAGTGGCAGGGATGAGCAGGCTTTTATGGTAAGCCTTGCGGGTTTGTTGATCGTTCTGTTTTGGATCGTTCCGTATATTTATGAATTGTTTCAGAACATCCAGAAGTTATTTGTAATCTGAAAGGAGCAGAAAACGTGGATATTATCAGAATATCTCTGCTGGGAATCTGCGGTGTAGTGCTTGGCTTTTTTTTGAAAGGAACAAGAACGGAATATGTTTCGTTCATAACGATGGGGATAGGTATCATAATTCTGGGACTGGCTGTGGATAAACTGGATTATCTTTTCCGGATGATCGGAAAAATACAGCAGAGTCTGTCGGTGGATCCGGAGTATTTTCTTACGCTGATTAAAATGATAGGAATTACATATATTGGGCAGTTTTCTGCCGGGATCTGTAAAGATGCAGGATATCAGGCAACCGCGTCACAGATTGAACTTTTTTGTAAATTATCTGTCATGGTTCTGAGTATTCCCGTATTGATGGCATTGCTGGAAACGATTCAGGAGTTTCTGGGATGAAGCGCCGAAAACAGAGCAGAAGATGGCGTGGAAAAAAATATGCACCAGTTATGATAGGAATGCTCGTATTACTGATGAATCTGGCGGATCTGAAAATTTCGAATCTGATATCGGGAAGTATTATCTGTCAGGCAGCTGAAAGGCAGTCAGAGAATACAGAGACTGAAAATAATTCAGGAGGGACAGAGAAAGAAAAGATAACGCAGACGGAAGCCAGCACGGTATCGGATATCCTTGAAGAACTTGATCTTTCACGGGTGCAAAGGATGCTGGACCAGATGCTCGGAGAAGAAAGCTTTTCCATGAAGGACATGCTGGATGGTCTGATAAAAGGAGAAAAGGTATTATCTGAAGATACTGTGCAGGAGATGGTGCACAGTTTTTTATTTTCCGGTCTGGAAAAGGAAAAGAGTCTTCTGATAAAAATACTGCTTCTTATTTTACTATCTGCTGTACTGGCGAATTTTGCAGATGTTTTTGAGAGCGGACAGATTGGAGATATCTGTTTTTATATTGTCTATTTGTTGCTGTTTATTCTGCTGATGGATTCTTTTTCATCTGTTACCAGGTCCGTGCAGCAGACGATTACATGGATGGCGGAGTTTATGAGAGGACTTGCCCCGGCATATTTCCTGACTATATCGATAGCGGCAGGGAGTTCGACGGCAGCGGTCTTTTATGAGGGGGTTCTGATCCTTACCTGGCTGATCCAGGAAGTAATATTGAATCTTCTGTTTCCGGGAGCATGCCTGTATGTGCTGATCTCGCTGATCAACAATCTGTCAAAAGAGGAAATGCTTGGAAAAATGGCGGAACTTCTGGACACTGCAGTGAGTTGGGGATTGAAAACACTTCTTGGTATGGTAGTGGGACTGCAGGTTGTGAGAGGACTTATTGCTCCGGTAATGGATACTTTAAAAAGAAGTGCACTGGGAAAGGCAGCAGGTGCGCTGCCAGGAGTGGGGAATGCAGTGAATATGGTTACAGAGCTGGTACTGACAAGTGCGGTACTTGTGAGAAACTGCCTTGGAGTTGTTATACTGTTTGCTTTTGTGGCAGCAGGGGCCGGTCCGGTGATCCATTATGGAATTTTGTCCCTGCTCTATCGATTTCTGGCAGCAATAGCGCAGCCAGTCTCGGAAAAAAGGATCGTAGATTCACTTGCAACGATGGGAGAAGGCTGTGCGCTGCTCCTGCGTATTCTTTTTACGGCAGAGATTTTATGTATCCTTGATTTTGTTATTTTGATGACCGGGATTGGAGGAAGCGGATGAAAGAGGAAATTTATCGATGGGTAAAAACGATTGCTTTTTTCTATATTGTCTTTTCGGCAGTGCTCCATCTGGTGCCGGATGTAAAATATGAACGTTATATTCGTTCTTTCATGGGAATCCTTCTGATCTATATTTTAAGCACACCTGTTTTTAACCTGTTTGGAAATGGGGAAAAACTGCTGCAGGAATTTCGATTAAATTATCAGGAAGAACTGACAGCACTGGAAGAAAAAAATACAGAAAATCTTCAGGCACTTTACCTGCAGGAGAATTACAGCAGGGAGCTGCAAAAAGAAATTTCGAAAAAATGTAAGGAAAATGGAATAGAAACAGAGGATATCGTCGTACATATAAATGGAGATCAGATTACGGCGGTGATCAGTACAGCGGGAAACATTACACAGGAGCAGGAAAGGGGAATTCGGGATGGACTTGCCAGGGACTTCGGAATCGAAGAGAAAAACTGTCAGCTTCTTATGGGAAAAGATGAACAGACAACATTGGCTGGTGATTCTGCTTCTGGGCCTTTTACTGATGGTAATTGCATTTCCCATATCGAAAACAGAGACTGAAACAGAAAATCAGAATTTTTCAACGACGACAGGTGAAAATATGGAAACCAAGACAGATCTTGAGATGAAACTGGAAGATCTTTTGAAAAATGTTGAAGGGGTAGGAAATGTGAAAGTAATGCTGATGACAGAGAGCGGGCAGGGGCTGTATGGTTCTGGGGGAAATGAAGTTACCGGAGTGCTGATCGTTGCAGAAGGAGCAGATAATTCTGTGACGGTCCGGAAAATACAGGAGGCAGTAATGGCATTATTTCAGATAGATGCTCATAAAATTAGAATAATGAAAATGAAATGAGGAGTTAAGACGTGAAAAAAATATTCAAAAAAAATCAGGTGATCATCACATCTCTTGCAATTCTGATCGCCGTAGCCGGGTATTTGAACTTTGCAGATGTAGATTTGGGAATTGGTGATAAAGAGGCAAGCACGGACAATAGCAGTATCCTGGACCAGGTAGAGTATGATCTGAGTGATGAAACAGCAGTAGCAGATGAAAATGCAGAGACTGCTGCGGAGACTGCGGAAGTACCAGATGGAAGCAGTACGCCGGGAGAAGCGGTCCTTACAGGAGCATCGGATTTTGCAGCACAGGCAAAATTATCAAGAGAACAGGTTCGCTCTCAGAGTAAAGCGGATCTGCAGGAGATCCTGAACAATACAGAGGTTGGAGATGAGCAGAAACAGGAAGCAGTAAATACGATGGTGCAGATGACTGAAATATCCGAAAAGGAAGCTGCCGCAGAAATGCTTCTGGAGGCGAAAGGATTTGAAAATGCAATTGTCAATCTGACGGGTGAGACTGCAGATGTGGTTGTTCCGGAGGCTGAGCTGGAAGATGCACAGCGTGCACAGATTGAAGATATTGTAAAAAGAAAGACAGGAATCACACCGGAAAATATTGTGATCACGCCATTAAATGAAGGCAATGATGAAGCGGCAACAGATACGACCTCGGAAAGTGATGGCGAAGAGAAGACAGATGAGCAACAGACTGATACATACAAGGAGCAGGAAACTTCAGGAGAAGATATTGTTACGGAAGGAATCTATGATTAAAATGCGTCTGTATGGTTATTTGCAGACCGTATCCTGCAGGGTAACTGTCCGGACTTTTGAGCCGGGCAGTTCTTCCCTTTTTTTCTTGACATCAGGGTATTTGATATACTAGAATAAAAAGTTGTATAGAAATTGGATAATTGAGAAAACAGATAATAGACAGGAGGAAAAACGTGTCTAAGTATGCGAAAGAAATAGAAAAAAGAAGAACCTTTGCCATCATTTCCCACCCGGATGCAGGTAAGACTACTCTGACTGAGAAATTCCTGCTGTATGGAGGCGCCATTAATCTGGCAGGAAGTGTTAAGGGTAAAGCTACATCCCGCCATGCAGTGTCTGACTGGATGGAAATAGAGAAAGAGAGAGGTATTTCTGTAACTTCATCTGTACTGCAGTTCCATTATGATGGCTATTGTATCAATATCCATCATAATGGAACTGGAGAACAGAAGAGGTAACGGAAATAAGGATGTCCTGGCTGTTGTGGAAGGACTGGAAAATGCAATCGACACTTCTGAGTGGAGAACGGTTATCATATTCAGCAATACGGAAAAATGCGTCAAAGCTGTAGCAGAAGGCGTGGCTGATGCCGGAGTGGGGGATCATAATTCGGTTGAATATTATACCTATGATACTTCCAACAATCTGATCGTCAGTACCATATCCGGGCATACTTCAAGTATCTGTCTCGCTGTGAACAAAAAACGTGATATGGAGTTTCTGGGAATACTGAATGCCTATCTGTACAGCCTGTCGGATACGGAAAAGACGGCATATTTAAGTGATGGAAACATTCATCTTCGCAAGATTTCTCTGAAATATTTTGCAAGTCAGTATCTGGGGGAAACTACAGCGGCAGATTTCCGCACAGGTCACAGAACAGGATGTGGATCATGTCAGTTGCAGATTTAAAGTGGCAGATACCGGAATCGGTATGAGCGAAGAATTTCAGAAGCACATGTTCGAACAGTTTACCCAGGAACACGAAGACGGCAGAACTGAATACAAAGGCACCGGACTGGGACTGGCCATTGTAAAAAGGATTGTCGAAAAAATGGGCGGAGAAATCCGAGTAAACAGTAAGAAAGATGTAGGAACGGAGTTTATATGGACGCTGACATTTGCAACTGATAAGGATTTTGTGGAAAAAGTGTACGTGCAGGAAGAAGGAACGGACAGTCATTCAGACTGCATGAAAAGAAAGAAAGTTCTGATAGTCGAAGACAATGATATGAATCTGGAAAAGAAATCCGCCGCCTTAACAGACCAGATGCCACAACAATCCCGATCATTGCCATGTCTGCCAATGCGTTTGCGGAGGATGTGGCGAAGGCAAAACAGGCAGGGGTTACAGAATATCTGGTGAAACCGCTGGATTTGAAGAAACTGCAGAAGATTTTGAAAAAATAAAAAACTTCAAAAAAGTACTTGACATTCAGAAATGAATGTGATAAAGTAAACGAGTTGCTGATAAGCAACGAATCACAAAAGTCATTAAAAAGTTTTGAAAAAAACTTAAAAAAGTTCTTGACAAACAGAAATGACTGTGATAAACTAAATGAGCTGTCGCAAGACGGCGAATAAAGAACCTTGATAACTAAACAGTGAAACACATACGATTCTCGAAAATTCTTTAAGAATCATCATTCAACAGAATGAACTTTTTATAAACAGTAAAACGAGAGATAGCTAGTTGTTATCTTGAGTGAATCAAACATTTTATCAGAGAGTTTGATCCTGGCTCAGGATGAACGCTGGCGGCGTGC
>OIXA01004934.1_pt1 | contig 12311 bp, 10 predicted proteins | sample 1587721 | NCBI WGS metagenome assembly OIXA01 (sample SAMEA3888900, study PRJEB22519) | human gut metagenome | biome: human gut; feature: human-associated habitat; material: faeces | place: Denmark | collected 2013 | reverse complement strand
CACCGTTGAGATACACATCGCCAAGATGTTTGTCCGGATCCTTGCCGAACTTGGGCATTTCCAGCCAGTCACCGAGCTTCAGCATGTCGTTGGCGGAAAGCTGAATGCCGGCAACCAGGCCAAGGATCGGGTCTTTAAATACCAGCATCAGTACCGCGGCCATGGCGCCGAGGCCGCTGATCAATATCGCCGGCGACTGGCCAATCAGTAATGAGATAACCAGGATGCCAATAATAATCGCGCTGACCAGCTTAATGCCCTGGAATATCCCCTTCAGCGGCAGCTGGGATGCGGTGGCGAATTTCTGCGATAAATTGAAGACCACATCGAGCAGCGAAAAGAAAGACAGCAGGGCATAGATCATGACCCACAGCTGGGCGCAGGTGGTTAATATATTGGCGGCTTCACTGCCTTTTTGCAGCCACAAAACCGCCTGCACATTGACGATAATCCCTTGCAGGGTAAAGGCCAACCGGTGAAACAGTTTGTTCTGGGTGATGATTTGCAGCCACAAATGGCTGCTGGCCTGCGCGCGTTTTTCGAAGGCGCGCAGCACGCCTTTATGCAAAATAAAATGAACGACAATGGCCGTCAGTAAAATAATGCCGAAGATAATAATGAGCGAAGTGGTGGGGGTAATTTCGATGCCTAATGCGGCAATGTGTGAGATTAATTCCTGCATAACGTCTCCTGTACATCCAGCGGTAATGATGACCGCTGGATGTATATTATGCAAATCAGGCGTCATGCCATTTTGAATTATGAGGCGGTCGCCACCGGACGAATATTGAGATGATGGCGCAGCCACAGGGCAATCGCGCCTAAGAGCAGCATCATTGCCACCTCCACGGCCAGGAAATCGATCAGCGCCTGCGGATAGGTGCCGCCGCCTCGGGCGAGGGTTAAAAACAGCGAGCCGAGAATTGCCGGACCTAATCCCAGCGTCGCCTGTTGCAGGGTGCTGAGAATGGCGCTCCCGGCACCGGCATCGCTGGCGCTGATATCGCGCATGCCAATGCGATAAAAACTGTTAACGATCAGCGCCTGGCCGTAGCCGATAAGCGCGGTAGAGGGCACCATCGCCAGCGACGAGGTTTGCGCGCCGAAGTGACCGAAGGTGGCCATCAGCAGCAGCAGGCCGGCTATCTGCACCGCCAGCCCAATCAGCAGAATGCGTCCCATGCTGAAGCGGGCAATTAGCCTCGGCGCGTACAGCGCGGAGACAAAATAGGCCACGCCGAGGGCAATAAAGCTGTTGCCTGACTGCCATGGCGCCATGCCGAGACCGGCCTGCATGGTCAGCGCCATGCAGAACATGAAGCCGGACCAGGCGCTGAAGAACAGCAGGGCGATAGCCATGCCAAAGCGAATACTGGTGAGCTTCAGCAGCCGGGGCGGCAGCAGCGGCTGTTCGCCGCGCTGCTGCTTACGCAACGCGCTGGTCCGCATCCAGGCCAGCAGCGGCAGTATGGCCACCAGCAAAAGCTGGAGCGTCCACGGCCAGTGAAGTTCCGGCCCCAGCGCCATCGGAAACAGCAGGCAGCAGAGGATCAGCGCCAGGCTGAAGGTGCCCTGCCAGTCGATAGCCGAATGGGCTTCGCGGCGGGTTTCCGGGACATAACGGCGGCTAAACGCCAGCACCAGCAGGCAGATCGGGACATTGATAAAGAACGCGTTGCGCCAGCCCAGGCCGGCGATATCCGCCGAGACCAGCCAGCCGCCGCCCATCTGCCCGACGATAAAAGCAATCCCGCCAATCCCGCCATACAGACTGATCGCGCGCGCATGGGCGCTGCCTTTCAACGTCACATGCAGGGTGGTGAGGATTTGCGGCACGATCAGCGCCGCGCCTGCGCCTTGCAGCGTGCGGGCCGCCAGCAGTCCGCCGATGGAGTTGGCCATGCCGCACAGCAAAGAGGCGAGGCCAAAAAGCGCGACCCCCCACATAAACAGACGGCGGCGGCCGTAGTTATCGCCCAGCTTGCTGCCCATCGCCAGGCACACCGCAAAAGAGACGCCGTAGAGGGCGACGATCAGCTCCAGCTGGGTGGCGCTGGCATCCAGTGAATGAGTAATGGAGTCCAGCGCCACGTTGGTAATTGAGGTGTCGATCAGCGGCAGCATCTGGCCGGTCAACAGAAGCAGTAAACCGGCGCGGCCGGGTGAAACAGCAGACGAATTCATCGGATCTCTCCATTGCGTCATTCAGCGGATAGCCGTAGCATTACCGATAAATTAAACGGGTACCAGTTCCTGTCTATACTGGTATTGGTACTACCATGCTGGAGTCAATATGACGGGAATGCCGCAACGTGAAACGGTGCCGATAGCGCCCGACGATAGCCGTAAGCAGCTGGGCGCCTTTCTGCGCTCCCGGCGTGAAAGCCTTGACCCGCAGCGTCTCGGCCTGCCGCGAGTGGGCCGGCGACGCACGCCGGGGCTGCGTCGGGAAGAGGTCGCGATGCTGGCCGATGTCGGCGTGACCTGGTACACCTGGCTGGAGCAGGGGCGGGAGGTCAATCCGTCGGAATCGGTGCTGATGGGCGTCGCGAATGCGCTGCAGTGCAGCCCGCTGGAGACGCGCCATCTGTTCGTGCTCGCCGGGCTAACGCCGCCGGAAACGACGCAGGTGAGCATATGCGAGGGGATTGCTCCGGGGACCCGGCGAATGCTCGATAGCCTGATGCCGCAGCCGGCCAGTATCCAGAAACCCAATTTCGATATCGTGGCGTGGAACGACAGTTTTTGTCGGCTGATGGGCGTCGATTTTGCCGCGCTCCCCGAAGAAAACCGTAACTGTATTTATCTCTATCTCACCCACGACACCTGGCGTAGCCGCATCGAGAACCGCGATGTGCTGCCGACGTTTGTCTCCTATTTCCGCGCGGCCATGGCCGAACACCGGGGCGACCCGCTGTGGGAAAATAAGCTGGCGCGCTTTTTTGCCGCCTCCGCCGAGTTTGAAACGCTGTGGCATCAGCGCTATGACGTTCGCGGCGTGGAAAATCAGGTGAAGAATTTCAACCATCCTCAGCTCGGGCGCTTTAGTCTGCAGCAGATGTACTGGTATTCCGCCCCGCGTAATGGCTCACGGCTGCTGGTGTCCCTGCCGATGGACGAAGCCGGCGAGCAGGCGCTGGCGTGGCTGGATAAACAGGATTCTCTCTACTCATAACGACAGGGAACGCAGATGAACGTGACCAGGAAACAACAGCGGGTGATTCAGCGCGCGCTGGACGAATGGCAGGCCGCGGGGGCGTTGAGTCACGCGGAAAACCAGCGGCTGGCGGCCACCTTGCGCGTGAGCGCCTTTGACTGGCAGCGCCTGAGCCGCTACGCCTTCTGGACGGCGCTGGCCTGCCTGCTGATCGCGCTGGGCAGCATGCTTGCCGATAGCGAACTGATCGCCTGGCTGGTGAGCCTGTTCAGCGACTCGGCGCTGGCGCGGATTGCGCTGCCTGCGGCGGTGGCGCTGGTTTGCTACCTGTGGGGATTCCGCCGCCAGCGGCGGGCCTACTGGTACTACAGTATCGAGGCGATTCTGTTTGTCGGCGTGGTGTTTACCGCGCTGGCGCTGTGGCAGCTCGGCGAGCGGCTGGATGACGGCAGCGGCCATATTGCGCCACTGTTTCTGGTCGGCTGCGCTATCTATGGCGCTATCGGCCTGGCGGCCCGTTCCGGGCTGGTGTGGCTGTTCTTCCTGCTGGCGCTGGGCAACTGGTTCGGCGCGGAAACCGGCTACGTGTCGGGGTGGGGGGCCTATTGGCTGGGCATGAACTATCCGATTCGTTTTGTGCTGTTTGGCGGCGTGCTGCTGGCGCTCTGTTTTATGCTGCAAAAGTGGCTGCTTCAGCGCCGGCTGTTTACCGTCAGTAAGGCCATGGGCCTGACTTATCTGTTTATTGCGCTGTGGATTCTGTCGATTTTTGGCTATCGGGATCTCGACGCCTGGTACAGTATTTCACCGCTGCAGCAGCTGCCGTGGGCGCTGCTATTCGGCGTCGCGGCGGGCATCTGTATTTATATCAGTCTGAAAACGGATGACGGAATGCTGCGCGGTTTTGGCCTGACCTTCCTGGCTATCAATCTCTATACGCGTTTCTTCGAGTTTTTCTGGGACGGGATGCACAAGGTGGTGTTCTTCCTGATTCTGGCCGTTTCGCTGGCGGTGATTGGCCGCTATGCCGAACGAATCTGGCACGCCGGCGAGCGGCGTGCGCGGGAAGATTAAATCTCGGTGATGGTCGTTGCCTGCGGCAGGCGCGATTTCGGCAGCCCGGCGTTGAAATCTTCTACGCTGTGGTGGCCGACCGGAACAACCACCAGGCTGGTATAGCCCTGCGCTTTCAGGTCGAACTCCGCATCGAGGATCGTGAAATCGACGCCTTCGATCGGCACCGCATCCAGCCCCATCGCTGCGACACCGAGCAGGAAGTTGCCGACGTTGAGGTAAACCTGCTTCGCCATCCAGTGGTTATCGTCATGCAGATCTTTGCGGTGCATATCGGCAAAGAAAAGGCGGCCTTTGTGGTTAGCGGCTTTGGCTTCCGGGGTGGCGAAGCGTCCGTCGGCCTCTTCCTGGTCCACCACGCGCTCCAGCCAGGCGTCGTCCATGGCCGTTTTGGCACAGAAAACCACGACATGAGAAGCATCAAGAATTTTACGTTCGTTGAAAACATAGGTGCCGCTGGCGGCTTTCGCCACGCGGGCTTTCCCTTCATCCGTGCTGGCAACGATAAAGTGCCACGGCTGGGAGTTGGTGCTCGACGGGCTGTATTGCAGCAACGTTTTCAGCTTTTCGGCTTCTTCAGCAGTCAGTTTTTTTGTGGCATCGAAGGCTTTCGTGGAGTGGCGCTTTAAGGCAACGGAGACGATATCCATAACTCTTCCTCACGGTTTATGCTCAAGATAATTCGAGTTTACAGCCCCTTACGGGGCGTTTAGTGGGAGAAGAGTACAGCGAAGGCGGGGAAATGATAAGAGACAAAAATGCGATAACACTTATCGCGCTAGCCTGAAAATCCCGCCGGACGTAGCCGCAACCGATCTTTTTTTGCCAGTTTATTCACCACCTGATTCCATGAATCATCGATAAGTTCGGCCAGCAGACTCTCGCTGATATCCTCGCCAGGAACCACGGTAATCCAGTGTTTTTTGTTCATGTGATATCCCGGCTCAATACTGCGGTAAATCTCCCGATTGAGCAGGGATTTTTGCGGATCGGCTTTCAGATTCACCAGCGCCCGACCGCGAATGGTCATGGTGAGCATAAAAATGCGCCCGCCAACTTTGAACACATCATACTCGGGGCCGAACGGCCAGCAGTGTTCGGTAAACGGGTAGGCAAGCGCAATCCGGTGGGCGCTGGCGTGCAGCGAAGCGCGGTCCATCAGGCGTCGTTCTCGTGAAGCGCCTGCCACATGGTCTCAAAACCGAGGGCGATCAGATCGGGGGCGCGCTGCGGATCGTGGCTGGCAAATTCGATAGTGGTTTCCGCCAGCGACAGAAACAGGGCGTCGCCAAAGGCGCTGTAGGCATCGCTCAGAAAGACCGGCTTGACCGACAGCTGGCACATTTCGTTGAGCTCGGGGAACATCTCTCTTACGCGGGTTCGGGTTTCATCGGTGATGCGTTCGCTGAGCGCCATCCGGCGAATCGCCTTGTGCTCCATCGGGTGGCGAATACTCCAGTCGATATAGCCGTCCCAGATATTGCGGGCGTTCTCTTTCGGCCGTTTTTCGTTTGGCGTCAGTCCGGAAACCATCGCTTTAACTAAACCTGATTTGATAGAGAGGTACAGTTCGTTGAGTAACTCATCCTTGGTGGCGAAATAGCGGAACAGCGTCCCCTCGGCAACTCCGGCGCTACGGGCAATGGCCGACGTTGAGGCGGCGACACCCGACTGGGCAAAGGCGGCCGTTGCGGCCTCCAGCAACGCTTGTTTTTTATCTTCACTCTTAGGACGAGCCACTACATTTTACCTCACGCGAAATCAAACCCCGATCTAAACATGCCATGTCAGGGCACTGCAACGGTGGATGTTAAAAAATTGAAAATCGTCTTGACGACTTTCATATTCATCTTAATAATGAGTGCTTACTCATAATCAAGCCTTATAACAAAAACCTCCAGGAAGGGGGATTTCGCCAGGTCAGGATATGAACCGTGTCACTTTCAGCGTGGTCGCCATTATGTTATTAGCCTCAGCAACCGCTTTGCCGTTTGTCTTAAATGCCGGGTTTGGCCGGGCGCCGCAGGGTGCGCAGCTCAGTCTGGTGGAACAGTCGCCGCACTATCGCGATGGCCAGTTTCATAATCAGCTCCCCACGCCGGGCTTCACCGGGCAGAAAAATATGCTGGCCGCCTGGTGGGAGTTTCTGGTGACTAAACGCGAAAATGCCCGTCCCGCGCAGCCGCTGCCGCTGGTCAATACCGATCTCGCCAGCCTGCCTCTCGGGCAGGATACGATGGTGTGGCTCGGCCACTCCTCCTGGTATTTGCAACTGGCGGGGAAACGCATCCTGATCGACCCGGTCTTCAGCGACTATGCCGCGCCGTTCTCATTTATTAATAAAGCTTTCCCGGGTGACTATCCGTGGCGTGCAGAGCGTATGCCGGAGATAGACCTGCTGATTATTTCGCACGATCACTACGACCATCTGGATTACGCCACCATCAAAGCGCTGATGCCAAAAATCAAGCGCGTGGTGACGCCGCTCGGCGTGGGCTCGCATCTGCGCTACTGGGGCATGGAGAGCGCCATCATCAGCGAAGCGGACTGGAATCAGGCGGTGCAGATCAGCGACGAACTGACCGTGCATGTCCTGCCGGCCCGTCATTTCTCCGGTCGGGGGCTGAAGCGTAATCAGACGCTGTGGGCCAGCTTTATGTTCGTCACGCCGCAGCAGAAGATTTACTACAGCGGCGATAGCGGTTACGGCCCGCACTTCAAAGCCATCGGCGAACAGTTTGGCGCCGTGGATCTGGCGATTATGGAGAACGGTCAGTACGACCAGGACTGGAAATACATTCACATGATGCCTGACGAGACCGCCCAGGCCGCCGACGATCTCCGTACGCGCGCGGTGTTGCCGGGACATGCGGGGCGCTTCGTGCTGGCGAAACACAGCTGGGACGATCCCTATAAGCGGCTGGCTGCGGCCAGCGAGCAACGACCGTGGCGGTTGTTAACGCCGATGCTTGGCGAGCCGGTTTGGGTTGCCGATAAGACGCAATCATTTAATCGCTGGTGGCGATAAATACGGGTTTGATTCAAGAGGAGAGGACTTATGACTATTTCCGCTCAGGTGATTGAGACTATCGTTGGGTGGATTGATGACAATTTGCATCAGCCGCTGCGTATTGATGATATTGCTCGCCACTCTGGTTATTCGAAATGGCATCTGCAACGACTCTTTTTGCAGTACAAAGGGGAGAGTCTTGGGCGCTATATCCGCGAGCGTAAGCTGCTGCTGGCGGCCCGCGATCTGCGCGATACCGATCAGCGGGTTTATGATATTTGCCTGAAATACGGCTTTGATTCTCAGCAGACGTTTACCCGCATTTTCACCCGCACTTTTCATCAGCCGCCGGGTGCCTACCGTAAAGAGAATCACAATCGCGCCCACTGAGGCGCGTCCGTCGGGGAAACCGGCGGACGCGTTTTTGGCTTTCTACCAGGCGTAGTTTACCGTCATCGTAACCGTACGACCCACGCCATAGAAACAGGCGCTATCGCCGGCGCACGAGGCAACATATTTGGTGTCGGCAATATTGTTGATGTTGAACTGCGCTTTCGCCCCTTTCAGGCTCGAGCTCAATTCGCCTAACTCATAGCTGACCATCGCGTCATACAGATCCACCGCCGGTACCTTGAAGGTGTTTTTCGCATCGCCGTAGCTGGTGCCGATATAACGCACGCCAACCCCAGCGGTCAGGCTTTTTAGCGCGCCATTGGGCAGGGTGTAGCTGGTGAACGCCGAGGCTATATGGGTCGGAATACGCGCCGGGGTTTTCCCTTCGGTGCCGGCGACGGTGGTATTCACGGTTTCCGCATCGGTCCAGGTGTACGAAGCAATCAGGTTGAGGTTATCAAAATCTCAACCTTTTTTTTATGTAACGAGAAACTCAATGTAACGAGAAAAATCTCATAGAAATATAGGAGACAACAATGGCGGTTCGTATAGGCGGGCAGGCAGTGATCGAAGGCGTAATGATGAAGAATATGGATCGTTATGCAGTATCCGTGCGAAAGCCCAATGGCAAGATAGAGACGAAAGTAGAAGAATGCGTAAGCTTCGCAGAGAAACATCCATTATTTCAATTACCAGTTTTTCGAGGAATGGCAAATTTCCTGGAATCTATGGTGATCGGGATGAAGACACTGAATTATTCTGCATCTTTTTACGAAGACGAAGAAGAACAAACAGAGAGCAGGACAGAACAGCTCTTAGAAAAGATTCTTGGAGAGAAAGCAGAGAAGATCATCATGGGGATCGTACTGGTATTTTCACTGGCAATTTCCATCGGATTATTTATGATCCTTCCATACATCGCATCCGAAGCACTCGGAAAGCTGATCAGGAATGAATATGTGATTTTATTTATGGAAGGTATTATCCGAATAGCGATATTTCTTGGATACATTGTGTTGATCTCAAGAATGGAAGACATCAAGAGAGTCTTCATGTATCATGGTGCAGAACATAAAACGATCAACTGTTTAGAAGCAGGTGTTCCTTTAACTCCTGAAAATGTGGATAACTTTTCAAGATTACACAAAAGATGTGGAACAAGTTTTATTTTTATCGTTATGATCATCAGTATGGTATTTTTCTTCTTTATCAGAGTGGATACCATCTGGTTACGAATCGTATTAAGATTATTATTTTTACCATTGGTAGCTGGTGTTTCCTATGAATTTATCCGGCTGGCAGGAAGCAGTGAGCACCCGCTTGTTCAGATATTTTCAAAACCAGGACTGGCACTTCAGAGACTGACAACGAAAGAACCAGATCACTCCATGATCGAAGTTGCGATCGCATCGGTGGAAGGTGTCTTCGATTGGAGAGAATATTTAGAAAATCTTCATAAAGGGGAACAAAAAGAAGATGAATAGAAGAGAATGGGTCCTCTATGGACAAAAGGAATTAGAAGAAGCACAGATTGAGAATGCATCCGGTGATGCATGGTATTTATTTTCCGAATGTTTTCATATATCAAGGGAAGACTACCTGTTTGGGATGACCGATGAGATTAATGATAAAGAAGCGGAAGAAAGATATAAGGAACTGATTCAGAAGAGAAAAGAACATGTTCCACTGCAATATATTTTAGGAACACAGGAATTTATGGGATATACATTTAAGGTAACACCAGATGTACTGATCCCAAGAGCAGATACAGAAACAGTATTGGAAGAAGTGCTTCTTAAGGTCCCGCAGACCTTAAAGAATCTGAAAATTTTGGATTTATGCACTGGTTCAGGCTGTATTGCGATCAGTCTGGCATTGATTTTAAAGCCAGAAGTTTGTGTTGGAACGGATATTAGTGAAAAAGCATTAAAAATTGCAAAAGCTAATGGCGAAAATCTCGCACCTATGGTAAAATTTATTCAAAGTGACCTTTTTGAGAATGTCACAGGAAGCTATGATCTGATCATTTCCAATCCACCATATATTACAACAGAAGAATGTGGAAAGTTAATGCCGGAAGTGAAAGACCATGAACCGATGTTAGCACTTGACGGGAAAGAAGATGGACTTTATTTTTATAAGAAGATCATCAAAGAAGCGAAAAACTATTTAAATCCACAAGGAATGCTCGCATTTGAGATCGGATATGATCAGGGAGAAGCAGTGAAGAATTTGATGGAAGCACAGGATTTTGCCTGTGTTGAGATAAAAAAGGACCTGGCAGGATTAGACCGGCTGGTCTTTGGATTTGCAAGAGAAGGAGAATAAGATGTTTGATAAGTTAGAAGGTTTAGTAGATCGTCTGGACACTGTACTGCAGGAATTGAATGATCCAGATGTAGCAGGTAACCAGAATCGTTTCCGTGATCTGATGAAAGAACAAAATGAGCTGACACCGATCGTGGAAAAATACAAAGAATACAAAGCAGAGAAACAGAATATCGAAGATAGTTTGATGCTTTTAGAAGAAGAGTCTGACGAAGAGATGAAAGAACTTGCCAAGGAAGAACTGAATGAATCTAAGGCAAATGTGGAAAGATTAGAAGAAGAGTTAAAGATTCTCTTAATTCCAAAGGATCCAATGGATGATAAGAATATCATCGTTGAGATGCGTGCTGGTGCCGGTGGAGATGAAGCTGGGTTATTCGTCGCTGACGTTGCACGTATGTATCGAAATTATGCAGAAAGCAAACGTTGGAAAGTAAATACATTAAGTTTTAATGAGAGTGGAATCGGTGGATTTAAAGAACTTGTATTCATGGTATCTGGACAGGGTGCATACTCAAGATTCAAGTACGAAAGCGGTGTACACCGTGTACAGAGAATCCCTGCAACAGAGTCTGGAGGAAGAATCCATACATCTACAATTACGGTAGCGATCATGCCAGAAGTGGAAGATGTGGAAGTAGAGATCGATATGAATGATTGTAAGTTTGATGTATTCCGTGCATCAGGAAATGGTGGACAGTGTGTCAATACAACAGACTCTGCGGTACGTTTAACACATATTCCAACAGGAATCGTTGTATCATGCCAGGATGAAAAATCCCAGTTAAAGAATAAGGACAAAGCGTTAAAGGTATTACGTTCCCGTCTGTATGAATTAGAACAGCAGAAAGCACATGATGAAGAAGCAGCAAAGAGAAAGAGCCAGATCGGTACAGGAGACCGTTCTGAAAAGATCAGAACATACAATTATCCACAGGGTCGTGTTACAGATCACAGAATCAAGCTGACACTTCACAAATTAGATTCTATCATGAACGGTGATTTAGATGAATTGATCGACAGCTTAACAGCAGCAGATCAGGCAGCAAAATTAAGTAACATGGAAGAAGAATAATACAAAGAGATTTATAAGGGGTCAGGTGATCAAACCTGGCCCCTGCATATATTTAATTGAGGTATACAAAATGAAAGATGGATTTATCAAAGTTGCAGCCGCAACACCAAAGATCAAAGTGGCAGATCCTGCATACAATACAGAAGAAATTTTAAAGATCATCGATGAGACAGAAAAAAATGGAGCAAGTATTCTGGTATTTTCTGAATTAACGATCAGTGGATATACATGTGGTGATCTATTCTTGCAGCAGCCACTTTTAACAGAATGTAAAAATCAGCTTTTAAGAATTGTGAAAGCAACTGAAAATAAGAGTATGTTAGTTGTTGTAGGATGTCCGATCGTTATAAAACAAAAATTATATAACTGTGCGGTTGTGATCAGTGATGGCAGTATTTTAGGAATCGTGCCAAAAACACATTTACCAAACTATTCAGAATTTTATGAATTACGTCATTTTACATCTGGAGAAGGATTAGAAGAAGATCTTTGGTTTGGAGAAGAATTTGGTTATGTAAATGTAGCCGTGAATCAGTTATTCAAATGCAAAGAGATTCCAGAACTTGTGGTAGCATGTGAAATCTGTGAAGATCTCTGGGTACCACTTCCACCAAGCACATATCACGCAATGGCAGGAGCAACGGTGATCTGTAATCCATCTGCAAGTGTAGAGACAACAACAAAAGAATCTTACAGAAGAAGTCTTGTATCTAATCAGTCTGCAAGATTATTAGCAGCTTATATCTATGCTGATGCAGGAGAAGGAGAATCCACACAGGATGTTGTATACAGTGGACACCATCTCATCTGTGAAAATGGTTCAGTTTTAGCAGAAGCAAAACGATTTACAAATGAGATTATCTATGCAGATATCGATGTGCAGAAATTGGCAGCAGAACGAAGAAAGATGACTTCTTTCCCAGGAGGCCAAACAGATGATTATTTTGAACAGGAATTTTCACTAGAAGTCAAAGAAAATAAGATCACAAGAACCTTCCCAAAAGCTCCATTTGTACCAGACAACCAGGACGAGAGAGACAAACGATGTGATGAAATCCTATCCTTACAGTCCATGGGACTTAAGAAACGTCTGGAGCACACAAACTGCAAACACGCAGTCGTAGGAATCTCCGGTGGATTGGATTCCACATTAGCAGTCTTAGTTACAGCAAGAGCTTTTGACCTATTAGATATTCCAAGGGAAAACTTGATCTGTGTTACAATGCCATGTTTTGGAACAACAAACCGAACTTATGACAATGCGGTTCAGTTAG
>OIXA01004930.1_pt1 | contig 12315 bp, 9 predicted proteins | sample 1587721 | NCBI WGS metagenome assembly OIXA01 (sample SAMEA3888900, study PRJEB22519) | human gut metagenome | biome: human gut; feature: human-associated habitat; material: faeces | place: Denmark | collected 2013 | reverse complement strand
ACAAGGAATCTTCCCATGCGATGCGTTCCAAGGAGGATGCGCAGGATTACCGTTACTTCCCGGATCCGGATCTGGTTCCGGTATGGATTTCGGATGAGTGGATCGAGCGGGTGAAGGCAGCGCAGCCGGAGCTCCGCACCGAGAAGTTGGCACGCTATGAGAGTGAGTACGGACTGCCGCAGTACGATGCGGAAATCCTGACCGGTTCCAAGCATCTGGCTGATGTATTTGAGCAGACCGTAGCAATCTGCGGCAAGCCGAAGGAGGTTTCCAACTGGCTGATGACGGAGGCCATGCGCCTGTTAAAAGAGCAGGAGCAGGAGCCGGAAGACATGAAGTTTTCCCCGGAGAATCTGGCAAAGCTCATCAGCCTGGTAGAGAAGAACGTTATTAACCGTACCGTTGCGAAGGATGTGTTTGAGGCTGTGTTTAAGGAAGATGTGGATCCGGAACGTTACGTTGAGGAACACGGCTTAAAGGTGGTAAATGATACCGATGCGCTGACAAAGACCATTGAGGAGCTTCTGGAGAAGAACCCGCAGTCTGTTGCAGATTTCAAGGCCGGAAAAGAGAAAGCCATGGGCTTTATTGTAGGTCAGACCATGCGTGCCATGAAGGGCAAGGCAGACCCGGCTGTGGTAAATCAGCTGGTAAGAGAACTCATGTCCCGGTAAAAAAGACAGTTTTCACTCAGATGTCTTTGCAGGAAAAACAGAGACAGAAAAAGAATAGATATTCTGTTAAATTTGTGAAAAATGCGATTGTAATACCGCTATATTTCGTGTAGAATGGAATGCAAACCAAGAACCCCGGGTGTCAGCGCCTGGGTGAAGAAAGGGAGTACACAGCTGATGAGGAGGAAAAAGAAGATGCAGCCATATGCAGAGATGAGCACAGAGGAACTGCAGGAGCTCAGAAAGCAGCTTTCTGCCAAGTACAAAGAGTTTCAGGGAAAGGATTTAAGACTGGACATGTCCAGAGGTAAGCCGAGCGTGGAGCAGCTGGATCTTTCCATGGGAATGATGGATGTATTAAGCAGCAGCGATGACTTAACCTGTGAAGATGGAACCGACTGCCGTAACTATGGTGGACTGACCGGAATCAGGGAAGCCAAAGAGCTGATCGGAGACATGATGGAGGTAGCTCCGGATTACATCATCATTTACGGCAATTCCAGCCTGAATGTTATGTTCGATACCGTATCCCGTTCCATGACTCACGGCGTAATGGGATGTACTCCGTGGTGCAAATTAGATAAAGTGAAGTTCCTTTGCCCGGTACCGGGTTATGATCGTCATTTTGCCATTACCCAGTATTTCGGCATTGAGATGATCAATGTTCCGATGACTCCGGATGGCCCGGACATGGATATGGTGGAAAGACTTGTGGCAGAGGATGACAGCATTAAGGGTATCTGGTGCGTGCCGAAGTATTCCAATCCGACCGGAACCAGCTATTCTGATGAGACCGTCCGCCGTTTTGCAAGACTGAAACCGGCCGCTCCGGATTTCCGTATCTACTGGGATAATGCTTATGGCGTACATCATTTATACGATCACGATCAGGACCACCTGATCGAGATCCTGGCAGAGTGTAAGCGTGCCGGCAACCCGGATATGGTTTACAAATTCGCTTCCACCTCAAAAATCAGTTTCCCGGGTTCCGGTATTGCAGCCATCGCAACCTCCCGCAACAACCTGGAGGATATTGAGAAGCAGTTGAAATTCCAGACCATCAGCCATGATAAGGTAAACCAGCTGCGTCATGTCCGTTACTTTGGTGATATCCATGGCATGGTAGAGCATATGCGCAAGCATGCGGATATCCTGCGTCCGAAGTTTGAGGCAGTCATTGATACCCTGGAGCGTGAGCTTGGCGGTCTCGGTATCGGAACCTGGACCAAGCCAAAGGGAGGCTACTTTATTGCCTTCGATTCCCTGGATGGCTGTGCAAAGGCTATCGTAGCGCGCTGTAAGAAAGCCGGTCTGGTTATGACCGGTGCCGGAGCAACCTATCCGTACGGCAAAGACCCGCACGATACCAATATCCGTATTGCACCGTCCTATCCACCTCTGAGTGATCTGATCCTGGCAATGGATCTGTTCGCGCTGTGTACGAAGATCGTGAGCATTGATAAGATCCTGAAAGACCGGGCAGAGGCACAGGAAGCACCGGAGCAGGCATAACGTGTTCTAAAAAAACAAAATAGAAAAGAAAATGGGAGGACAATCACAAACCAATATTTTGTGACGATTTAATATGGACATATTGTATAGCAAAAATGTCCGGTCATTTACCATGTTGCATACCGATTTTTTGGATTGTGAAATACTCAATTCAAATGAAAAAATTTTGCTGGCTATTCTGATGCGTTATGATAGCTATGGAAAGAATAATCCACCAACAGCTTTCCCTAGTTTTGCTGGACTGGCAAGAAAATCTGGTCTTGCAGAAAAAGTTGTTAAAATCACATTGAAAGCATTAGAAGAAAAACAGCTTATTTGTAAGCAAGCTCGCTATCGCAATGGCAGTCGAGCCCGAGCAGCAAATTTTTATATGATACAAGATAATCCTTTGCTTTGGAAATCATCGAAAGCTGATTCAAGTAATACAAGCAATATTGATACTTTTGGTGATACAATTCAAGAGGCAATTGAATTACTCCACTTTGCTGGATACAAGGTAATGAAACCGGTTAATAAGGAAACTTCTTTTTCCGATGTTGGCGCATCAGAAAAAGGCGAATTTGTTTCCGCGAATAATGTAAATTTTGTAGTAAAAAAAGGTGTTAGACCTTTTACGATTATCTATAATGATTTTTTGGATTTTGAAGGACTTCGTTCAAAAGAAAAGCTTATACTAATTTTACTAATGCGCTATGGCGCCGCTCGTAAAAACGGTACTGCGTTTCCAAGTATTGAAACACTAGCAAGAAAAACAGGCATGTCAGAACGCAGCGTTCAGTATACTTTAAAGAAACTGATCGAAAAAAAATTGCTTATCAAACAAACACGTTTTTCAAAAAATAAAGGGCAGATAAGCAATACCTATATTATTTATGATAGCTCAGATCTGTGGAAAGCCAAAGATTCTAAACTTCTGCCAGAAACCTTCAGCCAAAGTGAAGTTTCAGCCATTGCAGAGACAATACATTCTCTTGGATACACAGTTAAAAAACAGGCAGCGCGAGAAAACATTCTGATTAAAGATTCGAATAAAAAGAAAGCGTCCTTTTCCGATGTTGGCGCATCAGAAAAAGACGAATCGCTTTCCGTAAATAATGTAAATTTTGTAGATGTTTCATCTATAAGTGATGATACATCATCAGAATTAAAAAGTCAAGCCCAAATATCGAAACTACCTAGTGACTCTAATGAGAAATTGGAACGATATTCAAAGGATTTTTTATATCGACATTTTGATTTCGAGAGTGTATACATAATAGCATCGCAGCAAAGGATTCGTTCCAATGCTATTGATTCGATTTTTGCAATTTTATATGACCTTTTAAACAGCCATACCACTACGATTATGATTGGAAAAGAGCAAAAGCCAACCGATATCGTAATCAGTAAATTGCTCAAACTAGATAGCTGGGACATTCTTTATGTTATCGAAAAATATGCTTCTCAAATCACAGAAATCTACAGTCCATTAAGTTGGATTCGGACTGCTTTATACTTTGCGAGGGAAGAAAATAAATTGTCGATAATAAACCAAATTAATTATAATATGCCCAAACCATATTATGAAGGATAAGAAAGCCAACTTTCTCCATTTCTCCACTGCTCTTTCTATGATATAATTTCAGTATCATTCATATCATAATAGAAAGGCGTTATCATGAGTTTTTCCTTCTCACAAAAGAAGCATTCCTCCGGTGCCCGGCTGATGACCGAAGGAAACATTGCCAAGCAGCTGATTCTATTTGCGCTTCCACTCCTTGTAGGAAATCTGTTTCAGCAGCTTTACAACACTGTTGACAGTATTGTTGTGGGCAATTATGTCAGCAAAACAGCACTCGCAGCAGTTGGCTCTACTGACTGCATTATCAACACCATAATAGGATTTTTCTCTGGTTTATCCACTGGTGCAGGTGTTGTTATCTCCCACAATTTTGGAAGCCGCGATGACAAAGCACTTCATTGTACCGTACATACCACAATTGCACTTACACTTGTGCTTGCTGTCTTCTTTACGATTGCAGGACTATTTTTGTCACCATTTTTTCTTCGTTTAATGGATACACCAGAAGATGTTTTGCCTGAATCTTCCAGATATCTGACAATCTATTTTGCTGGTGTTTCTGGTCTTATGCTATACAACATGGGGGCTGGAATTTTGCGCGCAGTCGGTGACTCTACACGCCCACTTTATATTTTGATTGTCTGTGCAGTCACAAATATTATTCTCGACCTCGTTTTTGTAATTGTTTTTCACATGGGCGTATCTGGTGTTGCCTACGCAACAATCATTTCCCAGTGGATATCTGCAATTCTTGTGCTGTCCATTTTGACAAAAGAGACGAATGCCTACAAGCTTGTCTGGAAAGATCTTCGCATTGATAAGGCAACCACTTTGTCGATTCTTCGCATCGGTTTTCCGGCAGGACTTCAGATGGCTGTTACATCCTTCTCAAATGTATTTGTTCAATCATACATCAACCACTTTGGATCTTCCTGCATGGCTGGATGGACCACATACGGAAAGCTCGACAAATTCTGTCTACTTCCAATTCAGAGCGTCGGCCTTTCTGTCACTACCTTTGTCGGTCAAAATCTTGGTGCCGGCAATATGAATCGTGCAAAAAAAGGCACTACCACTGCGCTTATTATCGCAATCGGTACTGCCATAATTTTGATGTTTCCAGTTCTTTTATTCGCGCCTACCCTGACATCCCTTTTCACACAGGATGAAGAGGTACTTGCATTTGGTGTTCGCTTCATTCGACTGATGATGCCATTTTATATTGCAATCTGCTTTAATCAAATTTATGCCAATGCACTGCGCGGTGCAGGAAACTCCACCGCGCCAATGGTCATTATGATGGGAAGCTTTATTGTTTTTCGTCAGATTTATCTGTTCATCATCTCAAAATGTTTTAACACCATTACATCTGTTGCCTTAGGATATCCATTTGGTTGGATTCTTTGCAGCGTGCTTCTCTTTATTTATTATCATAAAGTAGGTTTGCACAGTAAGAAGCAAATTTAATGCTGATGGCGAATTAACCCAAATGCCTTAGAAAACTCCATCACTAAAATCGGAATTAAAACCATTCCTAGTGCTGTCAGATACAGCTTTAAGGAAAGCAATTCAAGTCCAAACGGAATGCGAAGTGGTGTAAACAGTACTGCAAGCACAAGCACAATAGAAAGAAGCGCTGCCTGATTTAACTTTTTATTTGTAAACATACCAATCTTAAACAGCGAATGCTCTGAACGCATGTTGTACGCTTGAATTACCTGTGACAATGCTAACACAGCAAACGCCATTGTTTGACCCCCTGCCACTGTTCCTGTTGATTTTTCACCAATCATAAATGCAAACAATGCAAGCAATCCAAACATCACACCTTGAAGAACAATTCTCACGCCAAACCCATGAGCGAATAAACCTTCGCTTTTGGGTTTTGGTTTTTGTGTCATAACCTCAGACTCTACTGCTTCCATACCAAGTGCAATTGCCGGCAGACTGTCTGTTACAAGATTAATCCATAAAAGCTGCATAGAAAGAAGCGGTGTCTTATGCCACAGCATCATTGCAGTAAAGACGGTGATCACCTCTCCAATATTTGTACCAAGCAGGTAGCCAACTACTTTTTTAATATTGGCATAAATTCCTCTGCCTTCTCGCACTGCATCTACAATTGTTGCAAAGTTATCATCGGTAAGCGTCATATCAGCTGCTCCCTTAGCCACATCTGTTCCTGTAATTCCCATTGCACAGCCAATATCAGCAGCCTTCAGTGCCGGTGCATCGTTTACACCATCTCCAGTCATCGCTACTACCTGACCTTTTCGCTGCCAGGATTTTACAATACGGATCTTATTTTCAGGTGACACGCGAGCATAAACAGCAATGCTTTCCACCTGTTCATCCAATTCTGAATCTGTCATTGCATCTACCTGTGCACCAGTTAAAGCGCGGTCGCCCTCTCTCATAATGCCAAGCTCTCTTGCAATCGCAGAAGCTGTCACTACATGATCACCTGTAATCATAACTGGCTTAATTCCCGCCTTGCGACATCGCGCAACTGCTGCCTTCGCCTCTGGTCTTGGAGGATCAATCATGCCGACAAGTCCGCAAAAATGAAGATCTCCTTCAAGAGTCATCATTGATTTTTCATCTGGGATCTTATCAATTTCCTTATAAGCAACTGCAAGTACGCGAAGTGCACGCTCACTCATCTCTTCCATTACCAGACGTGCCTGTGATAAATTTCCTGATGTGCAAAGAGGTTCCATAACATCAAATCCACCCTTTACAATTGCAACAAGTTTTCCATCCATACGACAAACAACTGTCATGCATTTTCTGTCGGAATCAAATGGCAGCTCTGCCAGGCGCGGATACTGCTTTGCCAAACTTTCCTTTGGCATTCCATTTTTATGTGCAGCAAGCACAATAGCTGTCTCAGTCGGATCACCGATATGCTGTTCCTTATCACCATCAAATACAACAGCACCATCACAGCAAAGTGTTCCCAGACGAAGAAGTGTCTTTACTTCCTCTGATGGCTTTGTTTCAAGCTTATTAGCCTGTGTTTCCCCATCAAGATATGTTTCTACCAAGGTCATTCGATTCTGTGTCAGCGTTCCCGTTTTATCTGAGCAAATGACGGATGCACTTCCCAATGTCTCAACTGCTGGCAGACGACGAATAAGTGCATTTTTCTTAACCATTCTTTGTACACCGATTGACAATACAATTGTAACAATTACAGGAAGTCCCTCTGGAATTGCAGATACAGCAAGTGATACAGATGTCATAAAGATTTCCATTACTTCAAGTCCGTTTGCAAGACCAACAACAAAGATAATTGCACATGCTGCTAATGCCAAAATTCCAAGATATTTTCCGAGCTGTGCCAGGCGCTTTTGAAGAGGTGTCTGTCCATCATCGGCTCCTTCCAAAAGATTGGCAATCTTTCCCATCTCAGTATCCATTCCAGTTGCTGTCACAACTGCTACAGCAGTTCCATATGTGATGCTGCAGCCTGAAAAAACCATGTTGCTTCTATCTCCCAGCGGTGCATCTGCCTTTGGACAGGCACCTGCATCTTTTTCTGCCGGTACTGATTCACCTGTTAGCGCAGACTCCTCGCTCTTTAATCTGACACTCTGCAAAAGCCTTGCATCTGCCGGAACAAAATCACCTGCTTCTAAGCGTATGATATCACCTGGCACTAACTCTGATGCATCAATGATTGACTCTGCCTTGTCACGAAGAACACGTGCATGTGGTGCCGACATACTTTTTAATGCTTCTAGTGCTTTCTCTGCACGGCTTTCCTGCATAACACCCATTATCGCATTTACAACCACTATCAGTAAAATCAGCAATGGTTCAAAAAAGCCTTCCAGATCACCTTCCACACATGCTACCACAAAAGAAATTGCCGCTGCTGCAAGTAATATCAGAATCATTACATCTTTAAATTGCTCTGCAAATCTCTCCCAATTACTCTTTGATTTCTTTGCACGCAATCGATTCTCGCCATATTGCTCCCGGCGCTTTTTCACCTCCGATGACGAAAGTCCTGTTGCTTCCTGCACATTAAGTTCCTGTAAGACTTCTTGTTTTTCCTTATTATGATACGTCATACAAAACCCTCCTTCTGCCAGTTTTCTTTTTTATTTCAGAATCATTTTTTGCTTTCTATCGCTAACTATGCAAAAAGACCCATGTATGCCTTATTTATTAGAAAAGCACACATGAGTCTCATTCTTTAAGATTTGCCAGGCATATGCCGAGTCTGTTGACAAATCACGCAGTCCGCGAACTACTCCCTCACAATATTCAATTGTTCAGAAAAATGAAAGCAGTCTTTCTCCCACTCTGATAGTGTCACTATACCACACCACGTCTAAAAAAGTCAACCCTGATCTTCCAATAAAATCGGAATAAAATATCGAAGCTGTATAAACCACCAATACCAGTCGTGTGAAACATCGCTTCCCCAGAAATCACACCACGCATTAATTTTCTTTTCATCAAAAATACGTTTTAAATTGCGAAGCGTCTGTGCACCGTCATATTCCCAAGCACCCTGACCCACACAGAAAACTATCTTTTTCTGATTATAAAGCCTTATATACGGGTGATCAGCCGGCATATTCTCTAAAAAACGCTCTGGCGAGTTCTTATAAAGATTTTCATCGCACCAGCCGTGAAAAAAGTAATCACTGTTGTACACACCAGAAAGCGCAATCAGTCCACTAAATAACTCTGGGCGACGCAAAAAAGTAATAGCGGCCTGATTAGCACCTAAACTTGGGCCTGTTACAATTGGCAGCATATTCGATGTATTTTTTTGCATCAGAATCGGATACACTTCTTCAATAATATAATTATGGTACTGCTCCTGTCTTGCTGACCGCCACGAAGGAATACCATTTTCACATGACCAGCTTTCTTCATCCACCGAATCCACTGTCACTATTTGAATGCGGCCCTGTTCAATAAAATCACTCAGATGGTAAATGATTCCAAAATCCTCATAATTGTGGCAATTTGAATCCTGTGTTGGAAAACCAAGAAGCGGCACCCCCGCATGACCATAGATACACATGTGCATCTGCTTTCCCAGACTGTTACTATAATGTTCGATATATTCTCTTTTCATCGCATCTGCCAAGAAGAACTCAAAAATTTCTATATTCCCCTTAGCTTCTCCTTCCTGTGATTCAACCATCCGACTGCCCTAGGCAACTTCCTGTCTATCCGTATTATAGCGTGCGAAACTTCTGATGTCGATGTTTTTTTCATCTTGTGTTGCTTGTGCATTTGCGTATTTCAAATTGTTGAGTACGGTATCTTAAAACAAAACTGTATCCTGCAACACAATTGCCACATTTTTTCGGAGTGTTCCTCTTGCAATCTCACCAAGATTTTGATTTCTAATCATAATCTTTCCGCTGTCGATATCATAAAAACGCATGAGCAGATTCACAATCGTTCTCGATATTGCCTCATGACTTTTTTCATATAATTATTGTTTGTACGCTCCGTAAAATTACGAAATGCTTGTGTACCCCTCGGCACAGTTTGGCGTTGTGCACTTGCATTTACAATATCTTTTTCAAGCAAACTCTTTAAGTAGAAAAATCTACTTCTTATCCTTCCTCCCTCTACCCTTTTGTCATTTTCAACCCGTATTAACTTGGCAATTTTTTGCATCATATAAAGATTTCTAGAATCTTTTTCACTGTCACCATCTGGAAGTTTCGATTTCGGAACCATTGCAAGCAAAGCTTCAAGTTCTTCAATTCGCTCATCTGAAAACTTGAAGCTGTTTAGTTTTTCTTTCCAGACTTCTATCGTTCCATTTGTATTTGTATTTGTATTTGCATTTGCATTCACTAGATTCTCAATCTCAATGGTATCGCTTTCAACAGTTTCAACATTTTCTAATTCAAGAAACGATTTTACAGTAAACTGGATACCTACAACTGTTTTTCCCTCCTTCATTGGCATATAATCATACTCAAAGTTTGCAGCCTGCTTTATTTCCTCTTTTGCCCGTTTTAAAATTCGTTGATTAAAGTATTTGAACTCGCTGTAAAAATCCTTATTGCAACGTAATAAACTTTTTAAGTTGTCCAGAGAAATCTTCCATGTTCCCTGATATTTATTGTCCCATAGGTATAAAAAAAGGATGTATGTATATCGACTATTCATGTTTATGATACATTTGAGTCTATATCTTAAATATCCAAGCTCCTCAATATTAAAAATATATTTTTGCGCAGATTCGGTACACATCAGTTCAACTTGCCACATGCCATAATTATCTTTTTTAACAACAGCTATTTCAAAAAGTGCGATCCGCATAAATCCATCTTCACCATCTGGATCAGGTATCTTAACTGTCTTCATTAAATGATCAAGCCGTTTGTCAAGTATTTCGGGCTTAATTTGTACCTCGCCAAAAATATTCTCAAGTTCCCCTTCCTAAACACAACAGATCTGTGTTCTTTATCATGACTATTTATTCGTCCCAGATATACATCTAATATTTTAAGCTCCTGAAGAGAAAAATCTGACTGCCATAATGATAATAATGGTCGACTTTTTTGAACAACTAAGTTGTCCACCCCTGATAATTTCTTTATTTTATCCATTCCCTGATTTATTTTGAGTGACACTCCCATCCATAAAGTATGGAAATGTCACCATTTTCTCCTTTATTTTTCTGTTATTATAACATTTAGGTGACTTTTTATCAACTTTTAAAAGTCACCTAAATTTGATTTCATAGTCACTTATATTGGATTTTAAGGCCACCTATTTATTGTTTCATAGTCACTTATGTTGGATTTTAAGATCACCTATGCTGGATTTCATGGTCACCTATCTCTCTCAAAAACTAAGTTTTAAACGGTTTGTAGGTATGCCGTAATCAAGAATATAATCAAGAGAATAATCAGGCTATCAATCAAGGAATTAGAATGACAGATTTTGTAGATTTTTGAAACTATTTTCCTCAAAATGATTCTTTTTGTTATTGGCATGGATCTTTTTTCAATTTTAAATCTACGTCAATACACTGGATTTTATGGTCACCTATTTCAAATATTATAATTTTAAGAGCTTGATAATAATACTCTTACAAATATAATATTTCACTGGATTTTATGGTCACCTATAATGTTTAAAATTAAATTATTAATTATCGAAATCACCTCATAAATCCAGTATTTATGCAAGTTTCGAGTAAACAATCAACCTATTTCGGCACTTCTTAACTTGGATACTATAAATGTAGGTTTTTATTGGATTTTATGGTCACCTATCCAACAATTATGAAATTAGAAAAGCTAGCAAACGAACACCGCCTAGTATCCTCATTGTTTACCATTTACTGGACCACGCACCACCTCCAAACTTAGCTAATGTCGGCATTGCTATCATTTCTTTCTCCTATTCTGGTGTGGGCGAAGCATTTCGAGATGGCTTAAAGCTGAAAAAGTAAGGTATGCAGAAAAGGAGCTTTCGAATAAGCGAAGGCTCCTTCCTGTGGTGTTTTATTGATTGGCTCTGTAAGCCACTGTCTTAGAATATAATAAATACCACCCGCATAATAAAAAGTACCAAGTCTCATCGTATCATCATCAACATCAGTAAAATATCCTTTATTCATCAAATCTGGATACTGCTCATTAAATCTCTCCTTCTCTGCTCCTGATCTCTCTGGGTGTCTTTCCATAATACTTCTCAAACAAATGATAGAAATGACTTACATTTTCATACCCTATCTGCTGTGCGACCTGTTTAACGGACAGTGTCGTCTGTTCCAACAGCTGCTTTGCGTACTTCATGCGTATTTCAATGACATATTGCTGGAATGATTTTCCCCGGTATTTCTTTAAAATCAAAGAATAATAATTTCTATGATAATGAAATTCTTTTTCGAGTTCAGAAACCGTCACTTTTGCAACATTCTCCCGGATATAGCACTCCAATTCGTACAGTAATGCTTTTTCCCTGCTTTCTTTACTGTCGGTATGAAGCTGTGGAATATATGCCCAGCATAAATACTGTAAAAGACGAATCATAAGTCCATGCTCGATCTGTTCATATCCGGGTTCCCTTGATAAATCTTCAGCCAGAAGATTTTCTAATAATTGCTCAATGTCTATCTCCTTGCGGGAATATTTTTTGGATCTTTGAAGTTGTAAAAAACTCTGTTCTCTTTTTTGTCTCCATAACGCATGAAACAGAAATCTCTGCATCTCATCTGTCCCATCATAACTTCGCAGCAGCTGCTCCAAATAATCTGATCGAATCTGTAAAAACAGTACCGCTGCATCCTTGGCCTCTATGTAATCCGCATGTTCACAATTCTGATCTGTAATCACAAACTCTCCTTGTTCAAACCGGATTTCTTCTCCCAACAGAATCTGCGTAAAGCTCCCTTCAATGACATAAAGGATTTCCACATACTCATGCTTATTCCCTCTTTTCTCTATGAATCTTTTGCTTTTTATTCATTTCCCACTAAGCAGTTTTCTTTTCTTTTACATATAACAGTCTTGCAAATCCAAGGCTTCCGAATACAGACACAACGATAAGTACCCATGCCGGAGGAGC
>OIXA01004928.1_pt1 | contig 12319 bp, 9 predicted proteins | sample 1587721 | NCBI WGS metagenome assembly OIXA01 (sample SAMEA3888900, study PRJEB22519) | human gut metagenome | biome: human gut; feature: human-associated habitat; material: faeces | place: Denmark | collected 2013 | reverse complement strand
TTCCCGGCTCTTGACTTGGGGAAAATGAGGATTTTCAAATAGAAACCGCCCGGACGGGGAGTGTATCGTCGGGGCGGCTGTTATCGCAAGATTTCTGTTTTTTCCGGCTCTTGACCGTCAAACATAGATTAGCTCAAACTTGGCGATTTCCTCCGCTTGCGCCCTGCAAGCGTTCATCAGTCCCACCCATTTCATGGGGTCGGTAGCTTTGAGTGCTTCGGTAGCTCCCGCGCTCTTTGCAAGCTGCGGCATGATAAGGTCAATCCGGCTCCGGGCGGCTTCGTCAATCTCGGCGCAATGCTCATGCAGCTTCTCATTTGCGACAAGGGCGGTGTAGAGGTCGGGGCGGTACTGTTCAAGGTAGGCTTTCCGCAACCGCCCGTAATGCCCGATATACGGGCGCGGGGCGGCGGGGGTGTTGCCATTGTCAATGAGTATTCTCATGCTATGCGTTCTCCTTTCTCGGTGGAAGCAGTGGGTAATTCAAGAGCTTCCTGCTGTTCTTTCTCCCGTTCCTGTTGCTCTTTCCATTGTCTGCGCTTCTTCTCCATATAGCGGCGGTTATACTCGGCTTTCTTCGCCCTGCGTCGTTCCTGTTCCGCTAATGCTGCCTTTTCTTCCTCTGTTAGTTCAATTTCTTTGCGCGGGATTTCTACCTTGCCGATAAAGTTAAAGAAAATCTCGACTTCCTGTGTACGGCTTGCGCCTTTGCCCTCGGCTTGATGAACAAGGATTTTTTCAACAAACTCATTTATCATTGCGGGGGTGAGTTCGGAAAAATCCGTATATTTTTTGACAAGGGCAAGAAACTTCTCGGCATTGACGGTTTCCCTGCTTATGCGGTCAAGCTCCTGCTGGTCTTGTGTGATACTATCGGTCAAGCCCTCTAACTCGGCTTCAAAATCATGCAACATTTGTTCAAAGAGCTTGTCTGAAAGCCGCCCATTTACATTGTCCTCATAGAGCTTGCGAATTAAGCGGCTCAATTCGTCGGTGCGCTTTTCGCTGCGCTGTTTCCTCTGTCGGATAGCTTTAGCCGCTTTTGCCTGTCTGTCCTCGGAAGCGGAACAGACTTGCGCCATAAACTCGGCTTCGTTGTTCTGTGCATAGTCGCAAACTTCCTTTATCGCTTCAAGCAGTAATTCATTAACAACGGCAGTACGGATAAGGTGTGTGGTGCAATAATCATCAAAGTGTTGATTGCCTAAATCATAACGGGAACAGTTGTATTCGTCGCGGTCTGGACGTTTCTTTCCAGTTGGTCGCCCTGCCCAATCCCGCGCATTGCCAGCCTTGCCCCTGTGGTTATACATCTTCGCCCCGCAATCAGCACAGAACATCAAGCCTGTTAAGGGATTTGCTGTGCCTATGGTATCTGTCCTACGGATTGTCTTTCGCAAGGTCTGAACGCGCTCCCATGTTTCCTTGTCAATAATTGCTTCCTGCGTATTCTCAAAAATGACTAAATCCTCTTTTGGTGTCAGTTTGGAGTGTTTGTCCTTGTAGCTCTCCTTATAAGTCCGAAAGTTTACCGTATGCCCGATATATTCCGGCTTGGATAGAATATCTGCAACTGTGCCGCCGCGCCATGTGTATGGCTCGTCGGGGTTGTAACTGGTTTTATGTTTGCCTAAACCGCGCTGTGCAAGGTAGTAGGACGGTCTTTCAACTTTTTCCGAAGCAAGAATACGAGCGATTTCATATGGGCCTTTTCCCTCTATCGCCATGCGGTAAATCCGGCGAACAACCTCGGCGGCTTCATCATCAACAATCCAATGGTTTTTGTCGTTAGGGTCTTTCTTGTACCCATAAATACCAATGGAATTAGTGTGTATGCCAGACATTCCCTTTGCCCGGAGAACGCTTTTGATTTTGCGGCTTGAGTCCCGAACATACCACTCATTCATAATGTTCAAAAAGGGTGCAAACTCGCTGCTTTCGCGCTTGTCGCTGTCAACGCCGTTTGCAATGGCAACGAAGCGAACGCCATGCTCTCTAAACATAACTTCGGTATAAAAACCCACTTGCAGATAATCTCTACCAACGCGGCTCAAATCCTTTACCAGCACATGGGAAACCTCTCCGGCTTCTATGGCCGCAATCATGCGTTTCCAATTAGGGCGGTCAAAGTTTGCGCCAGACCAGCCGTCATCAGTAAAGTGGACACAATTCGTAAATCCATGCTCCTTTGCATAATCTTCAAGCAGCTTCTTTTGATTGATTATACTGTTACTGTCGCCTGTGAGGTCGTCGTCGCGGGAAAGACGCTCGTATAGTGCGGTTATCTTGCCGTTGTCCGTTTTCTTTGCTTTCATTGAAAAACTCTCCTTTCTATGGGCGATTTCTTATCCCCCTTTCACAGCATATAGCTTCGGTGTAGGGCTTGGGCGGCGTGGTATAATGCTCGGAAACAGAAGCCGTGACCGTTTCAAAAATCTGCCCCTCGGAAAGCTCCGGCAGCGCCACATCCTCTGCGCTGTCCTCGTCCGGCTTTGCTTTGAGCGTGGCGCGGAAACGGGCGTCAATGTCTTTCCAGCCCGCAATCAGAATCGTTTTGCCCTTGGCGGTGAACGGCTTGCCGCCGCAGTCAAAGGCCGCCGTAACGGTTTCATACTCCTGCGGCGCTGCAACGGCGCACAGCAGCTTGCAGCAGACAAGGGACATCAACTTCTTTTCGCTCTCCGGCAGTCCGTCAAAGCCGTTGCCTGCAAAGGCCGCCGTGGGGATAATCGCGTGGTGGTCGGAAACCTTGGCGCTGTTGATGACGCGCCCGATCTCCGGCACAAGCTCCGCGCCCCGCACAAAGGGAAGCACAGGCAGCAGCGCCGCAACAAGGTCAGTTGCCGTCTGCGCCATATCCTCGGTGAGATAATTGCTGTCGGTGCGGGGATAGGTCAGAAAACGCTTTTCATACAGGCTTTGCGCATAGTCAAGGGTCTGCTTGGCGGTAAAGCCGTAAACGCGGTTGGCTTCCCGCTGCAAGCAGGTAAGGTCAAAGAGCTTCGGCGGCAGCGCGGTTTTCTTCTCTTTTTTGAGAGAAACACAAACGGCCTGCGACGCTTCGCAAGTCGTTCTCAGCGTATCCGCAGCGGCAGCGTCGGAAATGCGTTCACTTTCTGCGTCCACGCCGCCGCAGCCGATATGTACGATGTGGTATTTCTCCTTGTGGAACATCGTAATTTTTCCGTCGCGCTCCACCAGCAGATTCAGCGTGGGCGACAGCACCCGTCCCACATTCAGGGTCTTGTGATACAGCACGGAGAAAAGTCGCGTCGCATTGATGCCTACAAGCCAGTCTGCCCGCGCACGGCACAGCGCCGATTGATACAGCGCGTCGTATTCCGTTCCGGCTCGGCGTCCGGCAAAGCCCTCGCGGATGGCGCTATCCTCCATTGAGGAAATCCAAAGGCGGGAAAAGGGCTTCGTGCATCCGGCCTGTTCATAGACAAAGCGGAAAATTAGCTCACCCTCGCGCCCGGCGTCGCAGCCGTTCACCACCTCGGAAACGTCGCTGCGGTGCAGCAGCTCTTTCAGGATGGCAAGCTGCTTTTCCTTGCCGGGAGTAGGGGCATATTTCCACGTCTGCGGAAGAATGGGAAGCTCCTCATAGCGCCACTTTTTATACCGCTCGTCATAGCTGCCCGCGTCTGCCATGCTGATAAGATGCCCGATGCACCACGACACCAGCAGCCCGTCGCCGGAAAGATACCCGTCCTTTTGCTCCGCAGCGCCCAGCGCAAGGGCAACAGTCTTTGCCACGGATGGCTTTTCACAAATAATCAAAACACTCATTCTTCATTCTCCTGTTCATCGGGATCGCTGGCGCTGTCTGCGTCCTCATAATCCCCGTATTCTTCGGCTTCGTCATCCTCGTCAAAATCGAACTCGTCCAGCTCGTCGCCGCCCTTGACGCTGGATTTCGGCTTGCGCAGCTTGAAGTACCACAGCGCACCGCCGCCACCCGCAGCAAGAATCAGCACAAGGATCAGGATGCCGCCCACATTGTTTTTCTTCTCCGGCGTCGGCTCGTCGGGCTGCTCTGTTTCCTCCGGCATCGCTTCCTTTCCGGCGCAATTCGTCATATCCGTTTTGCAGAGGGCGCAGTTCGTATTGACCTTGCCAGCGGTGCATTTTTCGGTACAGGAGCAGACAACGGGCGTATTCTGGTTGTCGTCCTCCAGCAGCGCCATCAGGTCGGCTTCATCTACGGGATTCAAGAAATATGTCTGATAGCGTTCTTCTTCCTCGTCCAGCAGCTTGTCATAGTCAATGACGATATACAGCGTATGCCCATTTCGGGTTTCCACGGTGATAAACTGCTTGTTGGTGTGTTTATCATAGAGAAGATCGCGGGTTGCGGCGATGCCATCCTCGGTGAACGGAGTGCCGGGGACAATCGTGTTGTCCTCCGGCTGCGTTTCCTCCTGCCACGTTTCAGGCGGCAGCTCGTCATCGTAGTAGTCGCCGCCGTCCGCATACGCGACGGTGGCAAAGGCCGTCATGCACAGCACCGCGCAGAGCAGCGCGGCGAATACAGAGCGAAAATGCTTATTCTTCGTCATCGGTCATGTCCTCCTGTTCGTGATAGGCGGTTTCCACGGGCGGCGCGTCGTTACCGCCGCCACGCAGGAAGTTCATCAGCTCGTCACGGCTCATGCACATCGAGCGGACAAGATTGACGATTTCAAAGTTCTCCTGCTCGGTGCGCTGGGCTTCCAGCTCTTTCAGCCTGTTTTGGTACTCGGTGATTTTACCGCGGGTCTTTTCGATCTCACGGTCAATGCGGTCAATTTTGCTCATAGCCATAGGTGATTACTCCTTTCCGAATCGGTCTTTCCATGCGTAATTGCGCCCCAAACCTTTCACTTTTTCCAGCCGAGGGCGGGCGTTGTCCTCAATGGCAATCGCACGGGCATATAAATCAGGATGCTGTTCTTTCAGAAGCATAATTTCCTCTCGCTTCATGCTGGGGCAAAAAAAGCAGGAGGATTTTCCGGGCTGCGGCAAGTCTGCCGCTTCCAATACCCGGACACAATCCGTCCTGCTCCATCCCCATTCAATCAGAGGATAACGATTATGATACTTTTTGTCTTTCGCGTCGTATGTCTTGGAATGATTGTAGCGTCTGATCTCACCTGCATCGTAGCCGAGGAAGCGGGTCACGCGCTCGCCGGATGCCCACACCGCACGGCACGGAGGATAGTTATTGCAGAATTTTCCCTGCGGTGCGATCTTGTGCTTTTGTGAACATCTCTTATACCCGTAGGCAATCGAGGGCAGCGTTTGAGAGCGCAAGCACTCCGTTTCAAGGGACAGCCGATTTCCAAAGCGGTCTACATTCTCTACGGTGATGATAGAGGGCATATTGTGTGCTGCAAGCCATTCGTTCATCGTTTCAATGAAGCAATAGGTGTGCGGCTGCTCTGCGCCTGTATCGGCAAACAAAATCAAATCGACGGGGATGCCATGTTGATGCAGCCCGACCAGCATTGCCGCGCTGTTCGTACCGCCCCCAAAGGAAACAATATTGATAAGCTCAACCTCCATTCAGCCGCTTTTCATAGCGGTATTTCATTTGTGCCGGATAGAGCGGCTGGGTGGGACGGCGGCTGCCTGTCCACGCCTTGCCGCCCGCAAGTCCGGCGTTCGTCCAGCCTGCGGCGCGTAGGCTCGCGCCGCTTTCGGTGTCCAAGGTGTAGGTGATAATTTTTCGGTAGCCCATCGCCCGCGCAGCCCGTGCCGCTGCCGCATAGAGGATGCTGCAAGCGTTTTTCGTGCCATCGCTGCACAAGCGGTTGACTTCCAACGTAAAGCCGTCGTCCAAATAGCGGCTCACAGGCCGTCCCACAATGGCAACGGCACAAAGCCGCCCATTTTCAGCGCAGCCAATGGAAAACTTGTGTCCGGCGACGGGCTTGTGGTGGCGGTGATGCTGCCGCACAAACTCGTTCGCCTGCGCAAGAGAAACAGGGATCAGCGTCAGCATAGCCGCCCTCCTTAGTTATACGGCGGTCTGGCGTAGGCGTAGAAATGCGCCTGCCAATAGCTGCTGTTCAGGTTGGAATAGGAGATCGGATCTCCGCAATGGATCATCATGGAATTGCCGACGTAGATTCCCACATGGCTAACGCCCGGAGTATCGTATGTCCCGACGAAAAACACGAGGTCGCCCGGCTGCGGGTTGGAAACAGGGGTGGAAATGTTGTAAAGTCCCTGTGCGCCCAGCCTGCCCGTATTGCACACGCCGCTGTTTGTCAGCACCCAGCTCACAAAGCCGGAGCAGTCAAAGGAGGTAGACGGGCTGCTGCCGCCCCACACATAGGGGTATCCCAAATACTTTTCTGCTTCCGTGATAACGGCGGCAAAGGTTTCGTCCTCCATTGCAGAGGGCGGAATTTCATATCCCTCCGGGCGGTTTGTGATGTACTTCGGGATGTACTCGCTATCCCCGAACAGCTCCGGCTTGTTGCCCAGCACCGACATATACAGCGCATATTTGGACAGCGTTTCTTCGTCCATGATATAGACGGGGAGATGCGAGAGATCGAAGTTTTCCAGCTCGACGGTGCAGATGTAGTAGTTATACGGAACTTCTACCTCATACTCATTGCCCTCGCTGTCTGTTCGGGTAACGGTGCGGTAGCGCACCTCGGTCACGACGGTTTCCGTGAGAATATATTGCTTTTCAAAGAGCATTTGCAGCGTCCCGCGCACCTCGCTTGCCGTCCATGCGCCGTCATGCAGCGCGGAGAGGATCGATGCCAGAACATAGGGATCGTGCTTGATCTCGTCAAGGTCATAGTGGTATTCGTCGTAATCATGGGTGCGTTCATAGGTGTCGAGATATTCTTGCAGCTCGGCTTCCAGCGCACAGTAGGCGGCTTCGGCGGCGAGAATGTCCGCGTCCTCCGACTGATAGCTGGATGCAGCCACACCTCCGCCAGCCGCGCCCACCAGCGCAGAGCAGGATTGCAGCCCGCCGATCAGCATGACAATCAGCAGGAAACCAGCCAGAACGACCAGCACACCTTTCCAATGGCGGGCAACGAACTCCGCTGCTTCCTTTGCCTTTTCTGCCGCTTTTTTCGCTGCCGTCGCGGTGGCTTCTGCGGTTTTTTCGGCACCTTTGGCGGTTGCCTGCGCGGTGCTGCCCGCAGCCTTTGCCGTTCGCGCAGCCTTGGCATATTCACGCTTTAGACGCTGCTTCTGGAAAAAGCGGTTGAGCGGATTGCCGGAGAGCATTTCAGGGTTATCATGCAGCACCTTTTGATAGTGGTATTCTGCATTGGCATTTACCGCTTTGTGCTCGGCCTTTTCCGCAGCGCGGTAGGGTTTCAGCTTGCGGTGACGGCGCTCCCAGCGAATTGCACCGCCTGCGCCATGCTCGGCAAGTTCTTCGGCTTTATGCCCGCTTTCCACGCCGACGTTTTCATGCTCGACCTCATGGATTTTTCCGTGCGCCTGTACTGCGACCTCCCGCAGCGGACGACCTAACGGATTCGGTTTCAGCTTGGGCGGAGACTTATCCACGGTATCAAAGCGCAGCTTGGTCTTGGCTGTGCCGCTGGCTTCATCAAAGACACGCTCCTTGCGCAGCACCCGTTTCTTGGGGATCGCGGCCTGCGCCGCATCCAGCTTGTCGGCGGCCTTTTCCGCACGGTGGATATGCTTGTGCAGCTCCGGCGCAGCGCGTTCTTCCTCGGAAAACTGCAAACGGGATGCAGAATACCGCTGCTGCGCCGCGTCGCGGGACATCCGCGCCGTCTGCCGCGCCTTGTGTGCGTTACGCTCTGCGGCCGCACGGTCAAAGAGCTTTTCCGCTGTACCGCCTGGCGCAGCGGACATTGGAATATCCTGCGGGATATGGGAAATTGGGCTGCCGCCCTGCGGCTGAAACGGCTCGGCGTTTGGCTGCTGCGGTTTGGACTGCTCCTTTTCCGGCTCTTTTTGCTCCTGCGGGCGAAACTGCCGCCCGTGCTTTGGGGCATCCTCTGCCGGGTTCATAGGTGCATCGCGTTTTCCCATCTGGACAGGCTGCCCATCCGGGGAAAGCTGCTTTTCCGCGTCGCGCTCGGAAATATGGATTTCTTCACCCGTGGTCTGATTGTCCAGCACCGCGCCGTCGCGGGTCATGCGCTGGGTGAGCTTATCGCGGGGCTTAAATTCTTTCAATGGGTATCACCTCCGATCCGTTCCCGTGCAAGGGAACAAAATTCCGTGTTCAGTTCAATGCCGATGTAATGCCTGCCGTGCCGCTTCGCCGCAAGCCCCGTTGTGCCGCTGCCCATGAACGGATCAAGGACAATGCCGCCCTTGGGACAGCCCGCCAGAATACAGGTTTCCGCCAGCAGGGGCGGATAAGCGGCAAAATGCCCGCCCTTGTAAGGCACAGTGTTGATAAACCACACATCGCGCTTTGCCCGGACGGGTGAGATCATGTCGTCGGTAATACTGCCTTTTTTCCTCGGCTTATTGATATTCTGTGTCTGCGGCTGTCCCGGAACGGGTGAGGAATACTTGCCCACGCCGCGCCCTGCCTTTTTGCGCAGGGCGGTCGTGGGGGCAATGGGTTCGGCAATGGCAAGCCAGTCATAGAAATAACGCCTGCTCTTGGTTAGCATGAAAATATGCTCATGGCTGCGGGTGCAGCGGTCTTTGGTACTCTCCGGCATAGGGTTTCCCTTTGCCCAGATCACGTCATTACGCAGATACCAGCCGTCGGCGCGGAGCGCAAAGGCCAGCATCCACGGAATCCCGATCATGTCCTTTTGCTTGCAGCCCCGCACCGCTTGGCAGAGAGAAATATTCTGCCCGTTGCGTCCCTGCGGATATTTGGGGTCGCGGGTATCGCCCTTGCTGCCTGTGCCGCAATAGCTGTCCGCAATATTTACCCACAAGGTTCCATCCGGGCGCAGCACCCGGCGCACCTCGCGGAATACCGCTGTCAGCCGCGAAATGTATTCCTCCGGCGTGGCTTCCCGCCCGATCTGTGCGTCCATGCCGTAATCCCTCAGCCCGTAGTAGGGCGGCGAGGTCACGCAGCAATGAACGCTGCTCTCCGGCAGGGCTTTCAGCACATCCAGACTGTCGCCGCAGAGAATGGTATCAAGCTCCATCGTCATACGCCGTTCACCTCGCTCGGCTTGGTGGACATGATGCGGTAAAGCTCGGTATCTCGTGGGAACTTGTCTGCAAAGGGCAAAATCACATTTTCAAAGAACAGAAGTCCTTCGCCGGGTGGGGAGTTGGTAACGAACTTTAGCTGCTCCGGCGAGATGTTCAGACGTTCGGCAAGGATTTTGCGGTCGCCCGCCGCTTGGTTGAGCATACAGATGAAGTCTGAATTTTCCAGAATATTTTCGATTTCCGGGCTGGACAGTAGATCCTTGACGTTTTGCGTCGCACCTGTCGGCACACCGCCCCATTTTCTGAAACGCTTCCAGATCTCCGCGCTGTATGCTGCGGTCTGCGGCTCTTTCAGTAACAAATGAAATTCGTCCGCGTAGTACCACGTCGATACGCCTGTGTTGCGGTTGCGGGTAACGCGATTCCAAACCTGATCCTGAATCACCAGCATCCCCGGCTTTTTTAAGTTTTTCGGCAGCTCCTTGATGTCAAAGCAGACAAAGCGGTTGTCAATGTCAACCGTCGTTCGGTTGTTGAAGAAATTGAGCGATCCCGACACATACAGGTCAAGCGCCTGTGCCACACGGTCGGCTTCCGGCAAATGCTGCTCCGTCAGCGCGGCGTGGAGGTCGGAGAGGATCGGCATATTCTCCGGGCGCGGGTCTGCAAAGTAGGGCTGATAGATACGCTGCACAGCGCGGTCAATTACGGTGCGCTCGATGGCTTCCAGCCCGGTCTTGCCGCCCATAATCAACTCACAGAGGGACAGCACAAAATCGGCTTTGAGCGCCAGCGGGTTTTCGTCCTCGGAATAATTCAGGTTGATGTCCAGCGGATTCAGGTAGTCATGGCTGGTGGGCGAGAGCTTGATGATCTGCCCATGCAGCAGTTTTACCAGCGGCGCACATTCGCCCTCCGGGTCACATACCAGCACATGATCGTGGGTTTTCAGCAGCACACCGATCATCTCCCGCTTGCAGGAAAATGATTTGCCGCCGCCCGGTGTACCGAATACAAGGCCGTTGGGCGAACGCGCATTTTTACGGTCAAGCATAATCATGTTGCCGGATTTGGCGTTCAGCCCGTAGTAGAGGGCATCGCCGTCTTGAAATAGCTCCTGCGTCACAAAGGGAACGATGATTGCCACGGCCGAGGTTGTCATGCCCCGCGTGATATGGATTTGGGTTTCCCCCAGCGGCAGCGAGGACACAAGCCCGCGCTCCTGCTGGAAGTCCAGCCGCGTCAGGGTGCAGTTGTGCTTTTGCGCTACGCCTGCTGTACGGAACACCTCGTTTTCCAGCTTGCGTTTGGTATCTCCGTAGTTCAGAACAAGAAACGTCAGCAGAAAATACCGCTCGTTGCGGCTTTGGAGATCTTGCAGCAGCTTTTTCGCCGCACCGCCGTAGGTAGCAAGGTCGGACGGCAGAATATCCATATCGTAGCCGTCCCGGACAGCCTTTTTCTGCTCCTGAATCTTCATTGCATCGAGGTCGGTGATTTTGCGCTTCACCATTTTTACGGCTTCTGTCTGCTCCAATGCCTGAATATGGACATTGACGACAAGGCTACTGTCCGTATCAAGAAAATCGGTCAGTATGCGGTCGGTCAGCTCCGGCGTAATGATCTGCAAAAAACTTGCAGCGCAGAGCTTGCCGCCCATCTGGAACATACGGCTATTCTTGAACGCAAAGGAGGACGGCGCGATAAAGTCCTTGGTGGAAAGCCCGCCAGCGGCAAGCCACTTCCAGTCAAAGTTGAAGCGTTCTCCATCCGGGTGCATGATGCCGTGCAGCACCTCTAAACGCTCCTTGCCGTCCAGCACACGGGACACCGCACCCATGATTTTGAAGTAGCCCTGAATATCCAGCGAGATACGCGACAGCCTTGCCCGTGCCGCCTTGAGGTTATCGGCTTCAATGGTATAGGTAATGTATTTGGTTTTCACGCTGCCGTTGTTGCCGCGGGCAAGCTGCCGCTTGAGAATGTCCGTCTGCTCCTGCCGGATCGGATCTAAACCGTCATTGCAGGGCGGCATTTCAAAGCTCCGAGCAAGCTGTTCCCGGTCGGACTTACGGTTGGGATAGGTGAACTGCACATGGATGGAAGAATCCAAATAGTTATACAGATCGCAGAGATATTCAAAAATAGCCGTCTGATCGTCAGGCTGCGCGAGCAAATAGTTGATGTCAAAAAACTCAATGCTCTGCGAATAGCGCCTGTTTCCGAGATAGCAGATGCCGTCCGGGTACATGATCTGATAGGGTATCGTGTCCTGCGCGGTATGGGGCTTGCCGTCACCACGATATTTACGAATGACGGCTTCAATCTGTTTTCTTTCGGCGCGGGTGAGCTTGGGCTTGTCCGCCATGCTTTTTGCTTCCGCGCTGTCTGCTCTTTTCGACAATCGCCTTTACCTCCTGTTCCATTTGATATTGACGCACAAGGGCGTCGTATGCGTTGACGGTCTGATAGGGGCGCTCCTTGGGGCGCAGAAAGCAGGTTTCTATGATTTGCCGCCCCACCACTTCAAGGGGCTGCCCGTTCTTCTCATACACCCCAAACAGAAAACCGGGGAGCATGACAACGATCATCACCATTGCCGCAGCCGTCGTCCCGATGCTGCCTTTGAGCAAAAAGAAAAGCGGCACTCCCATGAGCGCCGCCAGCCCAAAACAAATAAGCTGCCGCTTTGTTAAATTGAAAAGCACCTTGGATTTGATTTTCGTCAAATCTTTTGGCACGTTTACATAGGCCATGCGCTAACTCCTTTCCGCAAGCGTAATATCGCTTGCAATTTCATTGCCCCATGCGTCCCAGCCCGGCGTTTTCTGCCGGGCGAACAACTCCACGCGGGGCAGATCGCCCATGAGCGCAAGAATCTTGTCCCGCGCTTCATCCGGCTTTTTACTATGCTGCTCAATAGGGCTGATAATAAACTGATGTACGCCTGCCGACTGCCGTTTGGGTTTGCCCCTGGTCGCCAGCAGGCAGATTTCCGCATTGCTGCGCGTCCAGTAGCCCATGCCGTAAAACCATGACGGACTTTTGCGGTTGCGTTTGAGCCAGACAAACGCCACGGTTTTATAGCGAAAGCCCCATGCGTGGATCAACCGCAGGGCTTCGGGAAGCTGCGGAAAAGTCGCCCAGAGGAACAGGGCGCAGTCTTTCGCCGCCAGCTCCGGCACGGGCAGGG
>OIXA01004924.1_pt1 | contig 12329 bp, 9 predicted proteins | sample 1587721 | NCBI WGS metagenome assembly OIXA01 (sample SAMEA3888900, study PRJEB22519) | human gut metagenome | biome: human gut; feature: human-associated habitat; material: faeces | place: Denmark | collected 2013 | reverse complement strand
CGTGGCCGGTGATGTTCAGGGTGTACTTCAGGTAGTTGACCACAGAGGGGTCCAGATCACCGCAGCGGGTGCCCATCATCAGGCCGGCCAGCGGGGTCATGCCCATGGAGGTATCCACGACCTTGCCCTGGTCCACAGCAGCAATGGAAGAACCGTTGCCCAGGTGGCAGGTGATCAGCTTCAGGCGCTCAATGGGCTCCTCCAGGTACTCGGCTGCCTTGTGGGCAACGTACTTGTGGCTGGTGCCGTGGAAGCCGTAGCGGCGCACGCCGTACTTCTCATAGTACTCATAGGGGATGGCGTACATGTAAGCCTTCGGGGGCATGGTGCTGTGGAAAGCGGTGTCGAACACGGCCACCATGGGGATGTTGCCGAACACCTTGCGGGCGGCCTCGATGCCCAGGATGCCTGCGGGGTTGTGCAGGGGAGCCAGCGGGCTCAGCTCACGCAGAGTCTCGATGACCTCATCGGTGATCAGGCAGCTGCTCTTGAACTTCTCGCCGCCATGCACCACGCGGTGGCCGATGGCGTCGATCTCGCTCACGTCATTGATGCACTTGCCCTCGCCGGTGGTCATCTTCTTCACGACCTCAGCAAATGCCTCGGTGTGGGTGGGGAAGATGGCCGGGGTGGTGGCCTTGTGGCCGTTGGCCTCGTGAGTGATCATGCTGCTCTCCATGCCAATGCGCTCGCACAGGCCCTTGCACAGCACCTTCTCGCCGTCCATATCGATCAGCTGATACTTCAGGGAAGAAGAACCGCAGTTAATAACCAGAATCTTCATCTGTGTTGCCTCCTGAAAATTTTTGTACCGTCCGCAGCCTGAAAAAACCTGCGGACAGAATTTTACAGATTCCTATGTTTATTATATAATAGGGATGGCGGCTTTTCAAGGCGCAACCCGGGCAAAGCGGTAAAACTTGTGTACAAGGTTTTTGTACATCCTGCCCACAAATCCCGGAAACGACAGGGTTTTTCTGTATATGCGATATAAATTTAACAATCTTTCGGCGAAAAGGAGCAGTTCCATGAAGTTTGCAGGCATCATTGCGGAGTACGACCCCTTCCACAACGGCCACGCATGGCAGCTGGCACAGGCGCGGGCGCTGGGGGCACAGCGGGTGGCCGTAGCCATGAGCTGCGGGCTTACCCAGCGGGGGGCGCTGCCGCTGCTGCCGGAGGCGGTGCGGGTGCAGGCGGCGCTGGCCTGCGGGGCAGACCTTGTGTTTGCCCTGCCCGCGCCCTGCGCCTGCGCCGGTGCCGAGGCCTTTGCCCGGGCGGGGGTGCGCATTCTGGCCGCTGCCGGGTGCGATGCGCTGGTCTTTGGGGCAGAGACCCCGGACACCGCCCTGCTGCAAAAAGCCGCCCGGGTGCTGTGCAGCGAGGACTACCGTGCCGCGCTCAGGCAGCAGCTTGCCGCCGGGGCGCGCAGCTTTGCCGCCGCCCGGCAGGCGGCGGTGCAGGCGCTGTGCCCGGGGTCAGACGTTGCCGCCCTGCTGGACAAGCCCAACAACAATCTTGCCGTAGAGTATTGTAAGGCCATCATAGAACAAAATGTAGAAATGCAGCCTATTGCCCTGTCGCGGCAGGGCGCAGACCACGGGCAGGCACTGACCGAAAGCGGCCATGCAGCCTTTGCCAGCGCCAGCGCCCTGCGGGCACTCTGGGCGGAGGGCGGCGCGGCGGCACTGGCACCTTATGTGCCGGAAAAGGCACTAAAATTGTATATACAAGCGGAATATGACGGAAAGTATACGGATTTTGCAGTCATGGGGCACTGTGAGCTGGCGCTGTTGCGGGCAGCCTGCGCAGAGCAAGCCCCCTTTGCTGCGGTGCGCGGGGTATCCGAGGGGTTGGAGCACCGGCTGGAAAACGCCGTGCGGGAGACCGCAAGCCTGCCCGCTTTGCTGGACGCCCTGACCACCGTGCGCTACCCCCGGGCGCGGATGCGGCGGCTGGCAATGGATGCGGCGCTGGGCTACACCGCCCAGACCCCGGCGCTGCCGCCCTATCTGCACCTGCTGGGCGCGCGCAGGGAAGCGCTGCCCCTGCTCGGAGAAACGGCGCTGCCGCTGCCGCTGTCCCACTCGCTGGCGCGGCTGGCACGGGAAAACGAGACCTGCGCCCAAATGGCTGCCGCCCAGAGCAGGGCCAGCGACCTTGGTGCGCTGTGCCGGGCTAAACCGGAGCCGATGGGCGGGATATATCGTCAAAAAATTATCTTTTTGACGAATTGACAAAAAATAACATGAAAAATTTTATATTGTACCCTCTTGTATCCGGCGCAGTTCGGGTGTATGATTAAAGTAATGCAATGTTGGATACAACGAGCCTGTAAAAAACGACTGTTCCCGCAGGGGAAACACAAGGAGGAACCCATGGCACTTCATGTTCTGGACGAAGCCAACCGCTGCCTCGGCTGCAAAAAGCCGATGTGTCAGGAGGGCTGTCCCATCCACACCAATATCCCGGAGGTCATCCGTCTGCTCAAGGCAAACCAGATGGACGCTGCGGGCCGGATGCTGTTTGAAAACAACCCCCTGACCACTGTATGCAGTCTGGTGTGCAACCACGAAAAGCAGTGCGAGGGTCACTGCATCCGCAACCGGATGCCCAGCCACGACCCGGTGCACTTTTCCATCATCGAGGACTATATCTCCACCACCTACGCCAACAAGATGACCGCAGGCCCCGCCCCGAAAAACGGCATGAAGGCCGCTGTGGTGGGCTCTGGCCCGGCGGGCCTGACCATCGCCGTGCTGCTGGCACGCTGGGGCTACGATGTGACCATCTTTGACGCCCGGGATAAGATCGGCGGCGTGATGCGCTACGGCATCCCCAACTACCGCCTGCCGGACAGTGTGCTGGATGATTTCCAGTACCGCCATCTGGAGCTCAAGGGCATCAAGGTGCGGCCCAACACCACCATCGGCAAGACCATCACCATCGACGACCTGTTCCGCGACGGCTACAAGAGCGTGTTCATCGGTGCCGGTCTGTGGAAGGCCAACGCCATGCACATCAAGGGCGAGAGCCTTGGCAACGTAGCCTTTGGCATCGACTATCTGGCCAACTCCAAGGCCTTCCGTCTGGGCGATGACGTGGCCGTCATCGGCGTGGGCAACTCCGCCATGGACTGCGCCCGCACCGCCATCCGCAACGGTGCCCGCCACGTTACCTGCTACGCCCGCCGGGACGAAAGCTGCATCAGCGCCTCCGAGTATGAGGTGAGCTACGCCAAGCTGGAGGGCGTGGGCTTCCGGTTCTGCAAGGCACCGGTGGAGATCCGCGAGGACGGTCTGATCTGCCGCGACACCGTCAAGGGCGAGGACGGCAAGTTTACGCAGGTAGAGGGCAGCGAGACTTTTTACCCCCACACCGGCGTCATCGTGTCGGTCAGTCAGGGCTCTGAGAGCAACCTCGTCAAGACCACAACCGGCATCGAGACCAACCAGAAGGGTCTGCTGAGCGTCAGCGAGGACGGCCGCACCACCCGCGAGGGCGTATTTGCCGGCGGCGACGCCGTCATGGGCGCACGCACCGTGGTAGAGGCCGTGGCTGTTGCCAAGAAGGTGGCTGTCGCTATGGACGAGTATATGAAGAGCCTGCCCGCCGACACCGCTGCCGACCCCTATGCCGACATCCCGGTGTTCCAGACCCCCACCTCTGACGTGCTGGCAAAGCAGCAGCTGTAATAAGACGATTTTGCATGGCCTCCGCTTTGCTTTAGCCATGTTCACAGAGAGAAATTCATATTGTAAAAAGGGTCTTGGAAACGCCGCAGGCGCTTCCAAGACCCTTTTCGTTATAACATTACCCGCAGGGTAAACTGCCCATCCTTGGCGGCAAAGCTGGTCAGGCCGCCGTACCGCTCCGAGATGGCGCAGATGCTGCGCACTCCAAGCCCGTGGCCGGTGCGGTCGGTGACCGGGACGCCCTCCCGGAACTGCACGTCCGGCAGACAGCTGTTGGTGATCTGCAAAAACAGCTTTTTCCCTTTTTCGTGCCCGGTGGTCTCAATAAAAGCCCCCTGCCCTGCTTCGCGGCAGCGCACGGCGGCGTGCAAGGCATTTTCCAGCGCATTGGAAAGCAGCACGCACAGGTCGCTCTCCGAGACCGGCAGCGCCTGCGAGATGCCCGCCTGCACCGTGAACTGTACCCCGGCCTTGGCGGCGCGATCGGCAAAGGCAGAAAAGATCAGGTTCGCCGCTTCGTTCTCGCAGTAGGCGGTCACCTTGCCGGCTTCGATCTCGCTGCACACGCTGCGGATGTAGCCCAGCGCCTGCTCGGTGCGGCCATTCTCGATGCAGCCCGCCAGAAACTGCATGTGGTGGCGCAGGTCGTGGCGGTAGGTACTGGCGCGCTGCTGAGAAAGACGCAGCGCTTCGATCTCGCGCATGGCCTGCGTGACCTGTAAGTTCAGACTGGTTTGTAACTGCTCCATCTGGATGCGCTGCCGCTCCACCCGGGAGGCGCGCAAAATGGAGCACAGAAAGGCCGCGCAGCACACAAAGAACATGAACTCCACCGCCGCCGGGTTCGCCTCGGATAAAAGGCTGGTGTAGACGTGGGTGATGTAATCAAAAAGATAGCTCACCAACGGTACGATGCCAAACTGGCACTGCACCGAGGCCGGGTAGCGGGAAAGCTGCCGCATGGAGGGCGCAAGGAACCGGATGAACAACAGCAGCAGCGGCAGGGTGAACAGCAGCTCTGTCACCGGCTGCACCAGCGGATGCTGCGGGAAGAACAGCGCTACCACCAACGCCGCCCAGCGCCGCACCTGACAGCACAAATAAGCCGTGAGCACTGCCACCAGCGGCCAGACCTTCTGCCCGCTGAGCAGCACCAGCACGACATACAGCGGCAGATGGGTGATAAGCGGGTAAAGATACTTGGCAGCCGTGGGGCTGGCACCAAAGTAGAACATCCCCTGCAGCGCCAGCAGCCCGGCGGTGCAGCCCGCCAGCGCCCAGCGCTTTTTGCCCGTCCAGCGGATGGGGCAGAACGCCGCACTGAGCAGGATGCCGAAAATGCCTACCGCTGCGCCGTCCAGCACTTCCGGCAGAATGCCCGGGGCGGTCACAGGACGACCTTCTTTCCCGCAAAGGAGTACTCCAGATACTGATCCCGCACGGCGGTAAAGCGCCCGTGGGGCAGCGGCACCTCGGCAAGGCTTTCCATGGTGATGCTCTTGGCGGTGATGTTCTGGATGTACTCCATGTTTACCAGATAGGAGCGGTGCGGGCGCAGAAAGCCCGGGTAATCTGCCAGCTGCCGCGCCAACTCGTCCATGCTGCCGTTGCTCTCGATGACGGTGCCGTCCAGTAGGTGGAACACCAACGTGCGCCCCTGCACCTCGCAGTATTCCAGACTGTCCAGCGTAATGCGGGTCACGCCGCTTTTGCAGCGCAGGATCAGGCTGTGCTGGGTGCGTTTGCGGCACTCGGCCAAAACGGCATCGGTAAGGCGGAAAAAGCTGTCCTTCCAGATGGGCTTGAGCTGGTAGTAGTATGCACCTACCACATAGGACTGTACGGCAAATTCCGAAGAAGAGGTCACAAAGATGATCTGCACCGCCGTGTCGTACCGGCGGATCTCCCGCGCGGCGTTGATGCCGTTGATGCCGGGCATAAGCACATCCAGAAACAGCACGTCAAAGCGCACCCCGGCCTCGATATCTGCCAGAAGCTCCATGGGCTTTGTATAAGGGAACAGCTCCAGCTGCACTCCCCGCAGGGTGCGGTACTGCTCCAGAAAATCCTGCATCTGGTGCAGCAGAGCGGCATCGTCATCACAGAAAGCGATCCGGGTCATAGCAAAGAAATCCTTTCCGAACAAAAAAGTCTACCCCTTAACGATACCACATCCGCGCCGTTTCGTCACGTCTTTTTCGTAAATTTGCAAGCTTTTTACATCCCCGGCAGCTGCATTGCATCCCCGTTCGGCAGAGTGTTCAACGGCGGGGCGGTTCTCTTGTGCAGAACGTCCAAAAATCGCGCTGAAGCTTGTATTTTGCCTGCGGAGCGTGTACAATAAGCACAGAATATGTTTGCGCAGAGCAGGAGAGCGACAGACAGAGCAGATAGCTTTGTTTGGTGCGCTCTTTTTTGTTTTGCGCTCAAGCTTCAGAGCAAGGAGAGACGATCATGAGCCAGACCAAATACATCCTCTCATTAGATCAGGGCACTACCAGCAGCCGGGCGATCCTGTTTGACAACGAGCAGAACATCGTCTGCGTCCATCAGCGGGAATTTGAGCAGATCTACCCCCATCAGGGCTGGGTGGAGCACAACCCTATGGAGATCTGGTCCAGCCAGTACGGCGTGATGAACGAGGTCATCGCCCAGAGCGGCGTGGACCCCAGAGACATTGCGGGCATCGGCATCACCAATCAGCGCGAGACCACCATCCTGTGGGATAAGAACACCGGACGCCCGGTGTATAACGCCATCGTCTGGCAGTGCCGCCGCACCGCGCCCCTTGTGGACGAGCTGCTCCGGACCCCCGGCATGGCAGACTACATCCGGGAAAACACCGGCCTTGTGCCGGACGCCTATTTCTCTGCCACCAAGATCAAGTGGATCTTGGACAACGTCCCCGGTGCGCGGGAAAAGGCCGAAGCCGGGGAGCTTTTGTTCGGCACGGTGGACACATGGCTGGTCTGGAAGCTGACCGGCGGCAAGGTGCACGTCACCGACCGCACCAACGCCAGCCGCACCATGCTGTACAACATCCGCACGCTGGACTGGGACGACACCCTGCTCAAGGCGCTGGACATTCCCCGCAGCATCCTGCCCAGCGTGAAGGACTCCAGCGAGGTGTACGGCTACACCAACATTCAGGGCATAGATGTGCCGGTGGCGGGTATTGCGGGCGACCAGCAGGCGGCGCTGTTCGGGCAGGGCTGCTTTAAGCCCGGCGATGTGAAAAACACCTACGGCACCGGCTGTTTTCTGTTGATGAACACCGGCAACAAGATCTACCAGAGCAAGAACGGTCTGGTCACCACCATTGCCATCAGCCTTGACGGCGAGGTGGAGTATGCGCTGGAGGGCTCTGTCTTTGTGGGCGGCGCGGTCATTCAGTGGATCCGGGACGGGATGCACCTGATCCAGGACAGCTGCGATTCCGAGTACTACGCCCAGAAGGTGCCGGACAACGGCGGCGTATACATCGTGCCCGCCTTTACCGGTCTGGGCGCGCCTTATTGGGATATGTACGCCCGGGGTGCTATTCTGGGCATCACCCGCGGCACCACCCAGAACCACATCATCCGCGCAGCAGAGGAATCCATCGCCTACCAGAGCGCCGACCTGATGTGGGCCATGGAAAAGGACACCGACATTACCATCAGCACCCTGAAGGTGGACGGCGGTGCCAGCCGCGACCACTTCCTGATGCAGTTCCAGTCCGACATCCTGAACAAGGAGGTGCTGCGCCCGGCTATCCGGGAGACCACCGCCCTTGGCGCGGCGTATCTGGCTGGCCTTGCCACCGGCGTGTGGAAGAGCCGGGAGGAGATCAGCCATCTGTGGAGCTGCAACCAGCTGTTTGAGCCGAAAATGGACGCTGCCCAGCGGGAAAAACTGGTCAAGGGCTGGCACAAGGCCGTGGGCCGCAGTCAGGACTGGGCCGAGCACGAGGCATAAGGCAGAAAAAAGTTTGACAGCATAACATTATAATACCCCCGGCAGACTGTCACCGCAATGGTGATAGCCTGTCGGGGGTGTTTTAGTGGAGCACTGTATCGCGAAATGACTACGGATGCAAGACGGTTGATTCTGGCGGGGAGAGCAGGAGGCTTTTTGCATCGCCACAACAAAAAGCCCTTAACCTAAGTCAGAGGCTCTTGCTTTGGTGGAGTATTGTCCGCAGCAGGCGAACCTGATGTGTTAGCTAGCACGATGAATGCCAAAGAACGGTGCAACGGTGGAGGCGGCTTTTCCATTGGCATGAGCCTGTTTCAGGCCATAGTTTTTTCGTGCCACAGCCTCCACAAAGGTACGGTCTTTTTCAGATGCATTATAGTAGTCCACATTAAAGCGCTTACACGTCATAAGCAGTTCATCCAGCCACGACATGGTTTCATCCGACATAGGAGAAAAATCAATGTCAAAATCTTTATTGCACTCTTTCATATAATTTCCTCCTTTCTCAAAAAAGATACGAAGAAAAAATATCTTTGGACGCCTGATCGGCGATCATAAATGTCTTGGGTCCATCTGGATACAGAGATGCGACCGGACGTGCGCCAAAATCCCGGATATAATGCTGTTCCAGTTCGTCTGTTTTCGCTTCAAAAACAACTACGCCGTTGCAGTTAGCATCGATCGAAAGCTGGATGCCGAATGCGATCATAGCTTTCCCAATGCCCTGATACTTCTTTTGTTTTGTCAGAGTAGGGTTGCTTTCCGGTTGGCTTTCGATGTAGGCAATATAGACCGCTACGCTTCCCTCCCGGACACGATAAGCGCCCAGCGCAACGATCTCACCTTCTTCAGTTTTGGCAACGTACTTTTCTTTCTGAGGGTCAAGAATGAAATCTGTGTCCCAGACGGTCTGCCAGCCGCTCCGGGTAATTTCCAAATCATCTTTTGATGCTGCATCGACTTCAATATTGATATGCTTCCCGGTAGCAGATTCTATTACATAGTATTGCAAAATCATTGCGCCCACCTTCTTTCGATTTTATTATAACGAAAGAACGATAGACTTTCAAGAAAGAAAAGCGCAAAGAGAGTGAAAGTGTGAGAGCAAGAACCGTCCCGTGGCCACAAATTTTCAATTCTTGAAAATTTCTTGTCCATCCGGGACTTCACTTCTTCAACTCATGTGAGTTTCCGAAGTGCTCTTGTTGGGGCGTGCGGAGCCCCAAACCCTGCTGGGAACGAGTAGGGCAGGATGTCGCCTTCCCTAGTGATACATAGCTCTTTGCGGGAGAGATATTTCTATTTAAGTTTGATTGAACCATGCAACATAGTCAAAATCGTCGTAGTATTTTCTGATAGAAAAGCGACTTCGATAACGCATACACATTCCGACGCACGATTCGCTTTCAAATCCTTTGATGTAAACGGCGGATTCAATATCGGGATACGGTTTGTGGCAAAGTACAGCCTTGTGTTTCAAATTCAATTGATCAAAGTCCAACAGATTTTGCTTGGTGCATCCATCACGGTCCGTAAAAAGAAAATAAAGATTATCAAAATTTATTCGACCTTTTCGACGATTCCAAGCGAGAGAGGCTTCCTCTTCGGAAGAATAATGCTGAAAGTATAACTTAATGTCCTTCAGCAATGCAACAGGGCAAGTGATTTCTTTTTCGGCGGGTGTAATAAATACAAGGTCGTATTGGAGATAATCTTTCAGATTTTCGCAGAGTTTTATAAAGTCAGAAGGCTCGATCCATAGATTCACAAAGGGTGAATTAAATTTCAAACCGAGATCATGCAGAATGCAACAGCCATTGCAGTTACTGGCAATCAAAGTAACATCCGTGTTTTTCAGTCGGATGCGATTGAAAAAATTATAAGCTGTTCGAAAAAGAGTCTTTAATTTGACAAGCACAGAATCCTCCAAAACAATTAAGTCCCAATATTGCAAAAAAAAATACCCGAACCCTTTCTCGTAAAGAATCGGGTTCGAGTACGAACTGTATGGTGGACGGTACAGGACTCGAACAGCACGGCCGAGCGCAGCGAAGGTAACCAAAACCCCGGCGGGCACTGGACATCCTCTGCCGGGTGGTTTATACTGGGAGCAGAAAAAAACAGAGGAACAGGGGAGTGCGGAATGGTGCAGGAAAACGGGATGATGCTGGAGGTTCTGCCGCTGGAAGCAGGCGGTGCGCGGCTGGTGCGGGTGTACGGTCAGGACCCCTGCGTCGTACTGCCGGGCAGCGTTCCGGCCCCGGCGGGAGGCAGCTGGCCCATCACCGAGTTGGGGGACTACTGCTTCTCCGAAAAGCCCCGCAGTCTGCCGGCATCGGATGCCGTCTGCCGCTATCAGGTGGATGATACCGGTGCAGTCCGGCTGACCCGGGCCTTCGGGCAGGCGGTGGGCGGCAGTGCCCGCCGGTACGATTTTGACTTTGACGCCCCGGCGGCGGACCCCGACGACCTGCACCCCGTGTGCGGCAGCTTTGTGGAAGAGGTGACCCTGCCGGACCGCCTGCAGGTCATTGGCAGCTGTGCCTTTTACAACTGCCGGAAGCTGCGCCTGCTTACGGTGGGAGCCGAGGGCCTGACGCTGGGCAGTGATGTGTTCCTGAACTGCTTTGCACTGGAGACCATCCGGGTGCAGGCAGAGGCGGACGCGGCCACCGGCCTGTTTGCGCTGGTCAACAACATCACCGAGGCGGTGCGGGCGGAGTTCCGGCCCGCTGGTGCGGCGGCCCCGTTGGCGGCCCTGTGGTACCCCGCCTACTGGGAGGACATTGAGGAAACGCCCGCCCACATCCTGCTGCACACCTTTTCCGGGCAGGGATATCATTACCGGCAGTGTTTTTTGAACAATAAATTCCTCCCGGCAGAATACGACGCCATTTTCCCGCAGGGGCACGACGCCGACGATGCCAACATCATGGCCATGCTCTGCTTCGACCGTCTGCGCTGGCCATGGCAGCTGAGTGAAACGGCGGCCGGGCATTACCGGGCCTTTCTTTCCGCCAACACCGGTCGGGTGCTCGCCCGTCTTTTAAAGGCGCAGGACACCGACAGCATCCGCGCTCTGCTGGCACTGGACGTGCTGGACAAAGCTGCCTTTGCCGAGGGGGCTGCCCTTGCTGCAAAGGCGGAAAATGCCGCTGCCGCTGCCCTGCTAGCCGACGCAGAGCACAAAAAGTTCGCCGCGGCAAAACCGAAGCGGCGGTATGATTTTGATTTTTAAGGGGGTGAATCCGGTTGCCAAAGGAAAAATTTGTGGACCCGCGCAAGGAATTCCGCTCCCAGCGGCCGGAGACCCATGAGGAGTGGCAGGCGCGCATGGGCGGCGAGGTGCTGGCCGTGGTGCGCAGCGGGCTGTATCTGGACTTCCGCTTTCTGGATATGGCCCTCTCGGCCCTCACGCCCGCCCCGGACGAGCGCTGCCGGGTGCTTGCCACCGACGGTCAGACCCTGTATTACCAGCCGCAGCGCCTGTTGCAGCTTTACCAGCAGAACCCGAAGTATCTCAACCGGTTGTATTTGCATGTGGTATTCCACTGTGTATTCCGCCATCTGTGGCTCAAAGGCCGCAGGGAGCCGCAGCTGTGGAGCCTGGCCTGTGACATCGCGGTGGAAAACGTGATCGACAGTCTGAACCGTGCCAGTGTCAAGCGGCCCCTGACCTATGTGCGGCAGAATGCGTATCAGCAGATCACCGCCGAAGAAAAGGTAGTGGCGGCGGCCCCGGCGTACCGGTGGCTCACCCGCCAGACGCCCGGCGTGCTGCGCCAGCTGGAACGGGAATTCGTGGCCGATGACCACCGCCTGTGGCCCAAGGATGCCCCGGAGCAGCCCCAGCAGATGCCCACCCCGCTGCCCCAAAAGATCTGGCAGAAGATCGGGGAACGGATGCAGACCGAGCTGGACCTGCGGGACAAAGAAGCCGGGGAAGGGGCCGACGCCCTGAAACAGCAGGTGAAGGCCGCCAACCGCAGCCGCCGCAGCTACAAGGACTTTCTGCGCCGGTTCTGTGTCATGCGGGAGGAAGTCAAGCTGGACCCGGACGAGTTCGACCTGAACTTCTACACCTACGGCCTGTCGGTGTACGGCAACCTGCCCCTCATCGAGCCGCTGGAAACGCGGGAAAGCAAAAAGATCGAGGAACTGGCCCTGGTCATCGACACCAGCTATTCCACCTCCGGTGCGCTGGTGCGGGCCTTTCTGGCCGAGACCTACACCCTGCTGAAGGGGCAGGAGAACTTTTTCCACCGCATGAACCTGCACCTGATCCAGGCTGACAATGCCATCCGGCAGGACCTGCTCATCCGAAACGAGGACGAGCTGATCCACGCCATGAACCACTTTGAGCTGCGGGGCGGCGGCGGCACCGACTTCCGGCCCGCCTTTGCCTATGTGGACCGGCTCTGCGCCGAGAAAAAGTTCTCGAACCTGCGGGGACTGCTCTACTTTACCGACGGCATGGGCACCTACCCGGCAAAGCGCCCGGCCTACGACACGGCCTTCCTGTTTTTAGGAGAGCGGTTCGACGACGCCAATGTGCCGCCCTGGGCTATGAAAGTGGTGCTGGACGAAGAAGAATTTACCGGTGCGGCGGCCCGCCCGGCCAGCGCTCTTGCCGACGCGCTGGCCGAAGAGGACGACCTGTACCGTGACCTGAACAAC
>OIXA01004922.1_pt1 | contig 12330 bp, 10 predicted proteins | sample 1587721 | NCBI WGS metagenome assembly OIXA01 (sample SAMEA3888900, study PRJEB22519) | human gut metagenome | biome: human gut; feature: human-associated habitat; material: faeces | place: Denmark | collected 2013 | reverse complement strand
ACCCAAGACCTTCAGAACCGGAATCTGACGCTCTATTCAGCTAAGCTACGGGACCCTCAAAATCAGCGAATGCAAAATTAAAGAAAAAAAACGAGATGGGCAAATTAAAAGTGTCTTTTTTGTGGGCACAAGAAAAGACAAAGAAGCTTTGAAACACTAAATATCTTTAATAAAGACCCCATTGTTGCTGTACATACAATCTTTTTTCCTAATTTTGTACCTTAAAGCTAAGAAAGAAAGTAAAAACAATCGCATAAACACGAAAAAAAGATGAGCCGAATAAATGTTTTGTTCAGTTTTCTCGGCCACTACAAATACCTTATAGTATTAGTGGTGGGCGTGGTTCTCGTTGGTTTTGTCGACGAGAACAGTTTCATGCGCCGCATGCAGCTTGACATGCAGATAGCCGACATGGAGCAAGAGATAGCCAAGTATAAGGCCATCAACGAAGCCGACACCAAGCAGCTGCGCGACCTGCGCCGCAACCCAAGGTCGGTGGCAAAGATTGCCCGTGAGCGCTATTTCATGAAAGCCGATGACGAGGACATCTTCGTGCTTAGTGACGATGAAAAACCTAAGACAACAAACGATGAAACAGTTAAGTAACATACAGAGTGGGATCTTTCTCTTCGGCGGAGTGCTCATGGTTATAGGTGCTGGAAGCTACGCCTTCATGTGGCACCAAGAGGTGGTGGGCTTCATATACCTTATTGGCGCATGCCTCTTTGGCGGCATACAGCTCATGCAGAGCTATGAGGGCCGCAACATGGTTATAAAGCGTTTGAAGCGCATCATGTCGCTTGCTGACCTGCTCTTCATCTTCTCAGGCATGGTCATGATCGACAATGCCTTCGGTGTCACCCAGTCGTTCTTTGGCAACTATGCCACCTACCTTGAGGTGGTCTACAACAAGTGGGTGTTGCTCTTGCTCATTGCTGCTCTGCTTGAGATTTACACCATGCACCGCCTGTCGTCGGAGCTGTCGAAGGAGAATGACAATAGTCCACAGGTTTAGAAACATGTCGCGTAAGCGGTGTGTATAGGCACCAAACAGTTGGAACAATCAAAAAAAATACTAAAACATCGTCTTATTATTTTAAATAGGATAAAAAAAATTCCGTTCTTCAAGAATAGATATTACCTTTGACGAGGTTGAAAAAATAAACATGGCTATGAATAAAATTATCTACGCACTGCTCGCTGTCTTGGCGTTGACCTCTTGTGCTAATTCTTACAACATATCAGGAACATCAAACGTCTCGACGCTTGATGGCCGCATGCTGTATCTGAAGATTCTCAAGGACAACGATTTCAAGAGTCTCGACTCGTGCGATGTTGTGCATGGACAGTTTCAGTTTAACGGAGCGTTTGACACCATTCGCATGGCAAACATCTTCATGGATGACGAGAGCGTGATGCCGCTCGTGCTTGAGACAGGCGACATAACCGTAAAGATAGACAACACCCAGCAGACCGTGAGCGGCACGCCGCTCAACGACGAGCTGTTCAAGTTCTTCAACAAGTACAGCCAGATCAAGAACCAGGAGGCAGAACTTGTCCACACCCATGACCGCGCCATCATGGACGGCAGCAACATGGATGTGGTGAACGCAAAGCTCAGTGCCGAGTCGGACCGTCTGTCGGCAGAGGAGGACAAGCTCATCACATCTTTCGTGACCGAAAATTTTGACAACGTGCTTGGCCCTGGCGTGTTCTTCATGGTGACCATCAGCAACCGTTACCCCGTGCTTACACCGTGGATCGAGGATATCATGAGCAAAGCCACGGACAAGTTTAAGAACGATCCTTATGTGAAGGACTATTATAAGAAGGCACAGGAGAACCAGGCCATAATGAACGGTCTGCACGATGCCTCCATGCCACCTGCTCCAGCATCGGCACCTGGCCCTGCACCCGATGGTGCAGCAATGACGCCTGCACCTGGAACCATGCCCGATGCTGCTGCTCCCGCGCCCACACCTAACGAGTTGGCTCAGCCTGCCGATGGACAACAATAAAAAAACGTGTTCACGCACAAAGCAAGACAAACAACAAAACGCGAAATGTCTTGCTTTGTGCGTGAACTCGTTTTATATAAAGGAAATTTTAAAAGGTAAAAAGGTTAGAAAGGGGCACTCACGATTACACCTTCGGTCATTACGTTCGTTGCATCCGCAAGTAAACTTTTGCAAATATAAGATTTGAGGTCATGCGCAACAGAGAGCGAAACCACCATTTCCTTTCTGTTACGCATGGCCTTTTTGCGTTTGTCTGCAACAAAACTTATTAAGAACACCTACTTATGATTATTTTTTCATACCTTTGTCGTGCAGAAAAGACCATTAATCAATCAATAAGATGCGACTGATAATAAAAAACGGAATAGTTGTCAACGAAGGACAAGCTTGTCGCGCGTCCGTCGTTGTGGAAGACGCCTTTATAAAGAACGTCATCAGAGAAGGTGAAAACACAGAGGCATGTGCTTGTCTTGACGGCTCCAGCTGTGACAGCGAGATCGATGCCGACGGCTGTTATGTGCTTCCGGGTGTCATCGACAGTCATGTCCATTTTCGTGAGCCGGGACTCACCGCCAAGGCCGACATGGAGAGTGAGAGCCGTGCTGCCGCCTATGGTGGCGTGACATCGTTCTTCGACATGCCCAACACGAATCCGCAGACCACCACGCTCGAAGCGCTTGAGGCAAAGCGACAGTTGGCTGCCGGGAAGAGCCATGTCAACTATGCCTTCTTCATAGGCGCCACCAACGACAACATCGACACGTTGAAGCAGGTTAACCCGCATGAGGTGCCTGGCGTGAAGCTGTTCATGGGAGCGAGCACTGGTAACATGCTCGTTGATCAGGAGACAGCTCTAAGACGCATCTTCAGCGAGGTGGAGCTGCCCGTCATGACCCATTGTGAAGACTCTGTCGCCATAAACCGCAACATGGAAGAGGCGAAACGCATGTGGGGTGACGATCCCGACGTGTGTCACCACCCGTGGATCCGTAGTGTGGAGGCATGCTACGCGTCGACAGAGCTTGCCGTGAGCCTCGCCCGTCAATATGGCACACGCCTGCATGTGGCGCATCTCACCACTGAGCGCGAGCTCAGTCTCTTTGGTGTCGACAGCAATATCACGGCAGAGGCGGTGATAGCGCATCTCATGTTTACCGATGCCGACTACCAGACGCTTGGAACACGCATAAAATGTAACCCTGCTGTGAAGACCGCTGCCGACCGTGCCGCCTTGCGCCGTGCTCTAACCGACGGACGCATCTTCACCATAGGCACCGACCATGCACCCCATCAGCTTGCCGACAAGCAGGGTGGCTGCGCCCGTGCCGCTTCAGGAATGCCCATGTTGCAGTTCTCGCTTGTGTCCATGCTTGAACTTGTCGACGATGGTGTGCTCACCATAGAGCGCCTTGTCGAGCTTATGTGTCATCATCCGGCACAACTGTTCAGCATACGCGACCGTGGCTTTGTGCGCCCAGGCTGTAAGGCCGATCTCGTGGTGGTGCGCCGTGGCGAACCGTGGACCGTCACCGACGAGTGTGTGCAGAGCAAGTGTGGATGGACACCGCTCGCTGGCCATTCGTTCGCTTGGCGTGTGTGTCAGACCGTGAGCAACGGACACCTTATATATAATAATGGCGTCTTCGACGAAGACTCGCGTGGTGAGGCTCTGATGTTTAGATAGGATAATTCAATGCTGACACATTGAAAAAATAAAAAGTATGGCTCGTGTCATTAAAACTTTAGAATATAGCATTGCCGACGTGGTGCCCTACATCAACTGGCTCTACTTCTTTCATGCCTGGGGCTTGTCAGGAAAGCCTGATGCTGAGAAGAACGCCTTGCGTGAAGAGGCTATGCAGATGCTCGCCTCTATGGAGTCGCGCTATGCCACACATGCCGTGTTCGGACTGTTTGATGCCAACGCCGATGGCGACGACATCATTATAGACGGCTTGCGGTTCCCGATGTTGCGCCAACAGACGCCAACAGAGAATGGAAACCCCACGCTGTGTCTTGCCGACTTCATACGTCCGCTTTCTCACGGCGTGACCGACACCATAGGCGCCTTTGCTGCCACCGTGGACAAGTCGATGGAGACCGACTATAAGAATGACGATTACAAGCGCATGCTCGCGCAGACTCTTGCTGACCGTCTGGCTGAGGCCACAGTGGAACGCTTGCACCAACAGGTGCGCACACAATGGTGGGGCTATGCTCCCGATGAACATCTAACCGTCGAACAGATGCTACGCGAAGATTTTCAAGGCATACGTCCCGCTGTGGGCTACCCGTCAATGCCCGACACAAGCATGAACTTCCTACTCGACCGCTTGCTCGACATGAAGACCATTGGCATAAGGCTCACGGCCTCGGGCATGATGATGCCGCATGCTTCGGTCTCAGGACTGATGTTCGCTCATCCTGCTGCCCATTATTTCAATCTGGGAAAAATAGATGAGACCCAGCTTCGCGATTATGCTCACCGACGTGGCATCCCTGTCGAACTGATGCGCCGCTTTTTGGGTGGTTGCTTGATGTAAGATGGTGGTTGCTTGATGTAAGAAGGCGGCTGCTTGTTAGTAAAATCCTCATAACTCGTCATAAGAAAAATATGATTGCCCGAATTTCAATATTAATATTCCTCGTCATCCTTTTGCCTGAGGCCTATATCTATAAGGTGCATCTGCATTGTCGTGGTCCCATGTCAAGAGTGAAGAAGCTGTTGTGGTGGATTCCTGCAGTGGTGCTGTCTGTCTACACTATTGCCCTGTGTTGCATACCCGACTTTGCCCCTTCAGACCAACTGTGGCTGAATCTCTTCCTCTTGCTGTTCGGTCTGTTCGCAGCGCCTAAGTTTGTGTTCATGCTCTGCTCCCTGATAGGTCTCGGCGTTAAGCGTGGCTTCGGTCTGCATCGCAACTATGGCACGCTGATGGGCATCTCCCTGTCTGTCGTCATTGCCGTGGCGGTGCTCTATGGTTCGTTCTTTGGTGTGCGCCGACTGGAGGTCAAACATGTGGAGATTGAGTTTAGCGACCTGCCTGAGGCTTTCGATGGCTACCGCATTGTGCACATTTCCGACCTTCATGTAGGCTCCATTCCTCATGATTTGCTGGAGCGTGCCGTAGACAGCATAAACGCAGCTCACGCCGATGCCGTAATGATGACTGGCGACATACAGAACATGCAGCCCAGCGAGCTGCTGCCTTTTGCCTCGTTGCTGTCAAAAATCAAGGCCAAAGATGGGGTGTTTGCCGTGCGCGGCAATCACGATTATAGCATATATGTGTCTGGTACAGACAGTCTTAAGACCGCCAATGAACAGCAGCTCGTTTCTCTTGAACGCTCGTTCGGATGGCAATTGCTGCTCAACGACCACCGCGTTCTATGTCGAGGCAACGACTCTATTGTTGTGGCTGGTGAGGAGAACGTCGGGCGACCGCCGTTCCCGATGAAGGGTGATCTTAAGAAGACGCTCCGTGGGGCTTCCGCATCCTCCTTTGTGGTGCTTATGCAGCACGACCCATGGGCATGGGAGGAGCAGATCCTTCCTCACTCAAAGGTGCAGCTCACGCTTAGCGGACACACGCACGGCGGACAAGTGGAGCTCATGGGGTTCCGCCCTACGCAGTTTAACAACCGCGAAGACTGCGGACTCTACCGTCGTGGTGAGCGCTCCCTCTTCGTGTCATCAGGTCTCGGTGGCTTCGCCCCATTCCGTCTTGGTGTCTATCCCGAGATCGTGGTGATAAGCTTGAAGGTTAAAAGAAAGTAGAAATTTAAAACCAATAATTTAAGATTAATAACACACAATGAAAATTCTCTATCGCATTTATCAGCTGTTCATCGTGTTGCCGGTTATAGCGCTCGGCACACTTATAACAGCTCTTACGGTAACCATAGGCTGCACCATTGGCAACGGACATTTCTGGGGCTACTATCCCGGCAAACTGTGGGCACGACTGATCATCCGCATGTTCCTCCTTCCCGTAAAGGTTGAAGGACGTGAGAACCTGGAGCCCGGACGTTCTTATGTGTTTGTGTCAAACCATCAGGGCGCATTCGATATATTCTTGATTTACGGCTACTTGAACCGCAACTTCAAATGGATGATGAAACGACAGTTGCGTAACATGCCGTTAGTGGGAAAGGCATGCGAGGCTTCACACCAGATTTTTGTAGACAAGCGCGGACCGGCACGCATTCGTGAGACCTACGACAAGGCACGCGACACCCTGCGTGGCGGCATGTCGGTGGTGGTGTTCCCCGAGGGAGCACGCTCGTTCACAGGCCACATGGGGGTGTTCAAGCGCGGCGCTTTCATGCTTGCCGATGAGCTGCAACTCGATGTTGTGCCCATAACCATCAACGGCTCGTTTAACGTCATGCCCCGCATGCGCGACATGAAATGGGTACTGTGGCATCCGCTGCGTCTGACCATCCACAAGCCCATCGCACCTAAGGGACAGGGTGCAGACAACATCAAGGCCATTGAGAAAGAGAGCTATGATGTGGTCATGAGCGGACTCGTTGACGAGTATAAGGGCTTTGTGGAGAACCCTGACCAATGATAACGTGGGTTGAGGCTTTTATCGACGTGTCATCCATTTTTATTGTTGTTTCATCCATAATTCTCAATAATTCGTTGTAACTTTGCAGACAATAAACGTTTATTAGATTTTTATAGAGAAAGAATGAAATCATTGAAGAAGTATCTGCCCGACCTCGTGGCAGTGGTTTTGTTTGCCGTCATCTCCTTTGTCTATTTCATGCCGGCCGACATCGACGGTCGCATACTCTACCGTCATGACACGTCGGCAGGACGTGGAGCAGGCGTGGAGCAAGAGCAATATTTAGAGAAGACAGGCGAGCGCACACGCTGGACCAACTCGGCATTCAGCGGCATGCCCACCTACCAGCTGGCACCGTCGTATAAGAGTACCGACATGCTCTCAAGCGTGATGAACGCCTACCACCTGTGGCTTCCCGACAACGTGTGGTATGTGTTTGTCTATTTGTTGGGATTCTACATCCTTCTGCGTGCCTTCGACTTCCGTCATGAGTTGGCGGTCCTCGGTTCGCTGATATGGGCTTTCAGCAGCTATTTCTTTATCATCATTGCCGCAGGACATATATGGAAGGTCATGGCGTTGGCTTATCTGCCGCCCATGATTGCGGGCGTGGTGCTGTCTTTCAAGGGCCGATACCTGTGGGGCTTCATCCTCACGGCTCTCTTCTCAGCCTTTGAGGTGAAAGCCAACCATGTGCAGATGACCTATTATTATCTCTTCATCATCCTCTTCATGGTCATCGCCTACCTCGTTGAGGCCGTGCGCAACCGTCAGATGGCACGCTTCGGCAAGTCTCTTGGCGTGTGCATGGCAGGTGCCGCGATAGGCATCTGCATAAACCTGAGTAACCTCTACCACACATGGCAGTATGGCCAGGAGTCGATGCGTGGCAAGAGCGAACTGGTGAAGAAAAACTCTGCAAACCAGACATCGAGCGGTCTCGACCGCGACTATATAACGCAGTGGAGCTACGGCATCGACGAGACATGGACGCTCCTCATCCCTAACGCCAAGGGTGGCGCTTCGTTCCCCCTTGTGCAAAGTGAGAAGGCCATGTCGAAGGCCAACCCCGAGTTTATGCAGCTCTACCAGCAGCTGGGACAATATTGGGGCAATCAGCCAGGCACCAGCGGACCCGTTTATGTGGGTGCCTTCGTGCTCATGCTGTTCTTCCTCGGACTGTTCCTTCTGAAGGGTCCCATGAAATGGGCGTTGTATGCTGCAACGGTGCTGTCTGTCCTCCTGTCATGGGGCCGCAACTTTATGTGGTTTACTGACCTGTTCCTCGACTATGTGCCGATGTATGCCAAGTTCCGAACCGTGGCATCAATACTCGTCATCGCCGAGTTTACCATACCTCTTCTCGCCATGATGGCGTTGAAGAAGCTCATCGACAATCCAGAGGTCCTTAAGGAGACGGAGACCATGAATCAGAAGGTGCTTGGTTTCATCTTCTTCTCGCCTCTCTCTATCTTCGTGCGTAAGAAGCGCGATTATCTTGTTGTGGCGTTCGCCATGACCGCCGGCATGTGTGTGCTTTTTGCACTTATGCCAAGAGTGTTCTTCCCCGACTTTGTGTCGGCTTCGGAGATGGTGGCGCTGAAATCGTTGCCAGCCGAATATCTCGGACCGATCCTTAGCAACCTCACCGACATGCGTGTGGCTGTGTTCACCGCCGACTGTTGGCGCTCTGCCTTCATCGTGACGTTTGGCACCGTTGTGCTGGTGCTCATGCTCATGAAGAAGATCAACAGCAAGATGGCTGTGTCTCTCATGATTGCCCTTTGTGTCGTCGACATGTGGCAGGTGAACAAACGCTACCTCAACGACTCTATGTTTGTTGAGAAGAGTGTGCGCGACACACCGCAGCCCATGACAGCCACAGACAAGCAGATTCTGCAAGACCGCTCGCTCGACTACCGCGTGCTTAACCTCGCGTCAAACACGTTCAACGAGAACGAGACATCTTATTACCACAAGAGCATCGGCGGCTATCATGCTGCAAAGCTTCGCCGCTATCAGGAGCTCATCGACGCTTACATCTCGCCAGAGATGCAGAAGGCCTACTCTGCAATAGCTCAGGCTCAGGGCGACATGACAAAGGTGGCAGGCGACTCTATCTACCCCGTGCTCAACATGCTTAACACCAAATACCTCATTCTGCCGCTGCAGGGTGGACAGACGGTGCCTGTGCTTAACACTTATGCTTTTGGCAACGCCTGGTTTGTTGGCGACATCAAGTATGTTGACAACGCCAACGAGGAACTCGACGGTGTGGGTAAGATAAATCTTCGCCATCAAGCTGTGGCTGACGCCAAGTTTAAGGAGGTGCTGGGAGAGGCTGTGCCTGAGGACGACATGGCCATCGTGAAGCTCACAAAGTATGAGCCCAACGAGCTGACCTACGACATCAGTTCAACAAAGGGCGGCATTGTGGTGTTCTCCGAGATATATTATCCCGGATGGACCGCCACTGTCGACGGAGAGCCAGTAACGGTGGGACGTGTCGATTATGTGCTCCGTGCCATCAACGTGAAGGCCGGCAAGCATAAGGTGGTGCTTACCTTCAAGCCAAAGAGTATCCGCGACACCGAGACCGTGGCTTACATTGCCTTCGCCCTCCTCTTCATCGCCATCATCGGTGGTGTGTGGTTTGAGGAGCGCAAGAAGCGCAAGGCGGCAACAAATGATAACGAAAAGGCATCAATCGACTAAATCGAACAATGCAGTTTAGAACAATTGTAGACATACCGAGACCCGCGTTCAGCATAGCCCCCTGTGAGGAGATGCTGTTCGTGGGCTCTTGCTTTGCAGACAACATTGGGCGCCGTTTCAAGGACGAGATGTTCCGCGCAACGGTCAACCCTTTCGGCGTGATGTATAACCCGGCTAGCATCTTGCACACGGTGGAACGCACCGACGTGGCACCGCGTGTAGCTGTCTTCACGCTCGGAACAAACCATGTGTACATCCTTAGAGAGACTGGCGAGATTGTGGACAACTGTCAGAAACGACCGCATCGACTCTTTGAGGAGCGTGAGCTCACGGTGGAGGAGTGTAAGGATTATCTTCTTCGTGCGGTCAACATTCTGCGTGAGCGAAGACCCGATGTGAAGGTCATCATAACGGTTAGCCCCATTCGTTATGCCAAGTATGGTTTCCACGGAAGCCAACTCTCCAAAGCCACGCTGCTTCTCGCAGCTGATCAGCTTATAAAAGAAACAACTCTCAATAGAGAATCGAGCATTGACAAAGAATTGAACTTTAGCAAAGAATCGAGCATCAGCAAAGAATCGGGCATCAGCAAAGAATCGAGCATCAGCAAAGAATCGAGCATCAGCAAAGAATCGAGCATCAGCAAAGAAATTTCTTTTAATGAAGAGCAGGGTGGGGCGGTTGTAACCTACTTCCCTGCCTACGAGATTGTTAACGATGAGCTTCGCGACTACCGTTTCTATGCCGACGACATGCTTCATCCTTCCTCTCTGGCGGTGGAGTATATCTGGCAGCGCATGGTAGAGACGTTTTTTTCTGATGAGGCCAAGACGTTCCTCCGTGAGTGGGCGCCACTAAAGAAAGGCTTCTCTCATCGTCCGCTCAACCCTGATGGTGACGAATATAAGGCGTTCCTCGCTAAGCTCCATGCTGAAGCACAACTTCTGAAGCAACGTTATAAGGACATGCCGTTGTAAGAAACATGCAACTTTAGCTTTTTATGTAAAAAATAGTAACGAAACAAAAAATGGAAAGCTATAGTCTGCATAATTACAGAAAAATAATTACCTTTGCATAGGTCATTCCTAAACAGCGAAATTTGTTTAAAAACATAACATCAAATAACATTATGGCTAAAACACCAGAGTTCAAGTATGCTCCTATGTTCCAGTTGGGCAAGGACACTACCGAATATCGCTTGCTTACCAAAGAAGGCGTAAGCACAGCCGAGTTTGAGGGTAAGACAATCCTGAAGGTTTCAAAAGAGGCTCTCACACTGCTCGCACAGCAGGCATTCCACGATGTGGAGTTTATGCTGCGCCGTGAGCACAACGAGCAGGTGGCAAAGATCTTGACCGACCCGGAAGCATCGGAGAACGATAAGTATGTGGCACTGCAGTTCCTTCGCAACGCCGAGGTAGCAGTGAAGGGCATCCTGCCTTTCTGCCAGGACACCGGTACCGCCATCATCCACGGTGAGAAGGGACAGCGCGTGTGGACCGACTTTGAAGACGAGGAGGCTCTCTCGCTGGGTGTCTACAACACCTACACACAGGACAACCTGCGCTACTCGCAGAATGCTCCTCTTAACATGTATGACGAGGTCAACACACGCTGTAACCTGCCTGCACAGATCGACATCGAGGCAACAGAGGGCGACGAATATCGCTTTGTGATGGTTGCCAAGGGCGGCGGTTCAGCAAATAAGACCTATTTCTACCCCATGACCAAGGCTACCATCCAGAACGAAGGCACACTGCTGCCCTTCCTCGTAGAGAAGATGAAGAGCCTCGGCACAGCCGCTTGTCCTCCTTACCACATCGCTTTCGTTATCGGTGGCACATCAGCAGAGAAGAACCTGCTCACCGTGAAGCTGGCAAGCATCAAGTATTATGACAACCTGCCCACAACAGGCGACGAGACAGGCCGCGCATTCCGCGACATCGATCTTGAGAATAAGCTCCTTGAGGAGGCTCATAAGATTGGTCTTGGCGCACAGTTTGGCGGTAAATATCTGGCACACGATATCCGCGTGGTACGTCTGCCCCGTCACGGTGCAAGCTGCCCCATCGGCATGGGCGTGAGCTGCTCTGCCGACCGTAACATCAAGGCAAAAATCACAAAGGACGGTGTGTTCTTGGAGAAGATGGACGAGAACCCCACAGAGCTTATTCCTGAGGAGCTGCGCAACCCGGGTGAGGGCACCAAGGGCATTGAGATCGATCTCGACAAGGGCATCGACGCTGTGCGTGCAGAACTCACAAAATATCCCGTTAGCACACGCGTGAACCTGAAGGGTACCATCATCGTTGCCCGCGACATCGCTCACGCTAAGCTGAAGGCCCGTCTGGATGCCGGCGAGGAGATGCCTCAGTATTTCAAGGATCATCCTATCCTCTATGCCGGACCTGCCAAGACCCCAGAGGGCTACCCCTGTGGCTCTATGGGCCCGACAACAGCTAACCGTATGGACCCCTATGTTGATGAATTCCAGGATCACGGCGCTTCTCTCGTGATGATCGCTAAGGGTAACCGTGGCGATGTCGTTACAGAGGCTTGCAAGAAGCATGGTGGCTTCTATCTCGGCACCATTGGTGGCGTTGCTGCCGTTCTGTCAAAGAGCAGCATCAAGAGCATCGAGTGTGTAGAGTATCCTGAGCTGGGCATGGAGGCTATCTGGAAGATTGCTGTTGAAGACTTCCCTGCATTCATCCTCGTTGACGATAAGGGTAACGACTTCTTCAAGCAGCTCAAGCCTTGGACTCCTTGCAAGGAGTGTATGAAATAAAAAAAAAACTCTCTATAAAAAACAAAAGGGACAATATTTTGGAAATGGTTTTCAAAACCAACAAACCAAAATATTGTCCCTTTTTTGTTCAATAGCTTATGATGGTTTGGCTTACAAACATGCTTTGTAAAGGATGCAAAAAGGTTAAACCCAAATCGGTCATTAGGCCGTTTTCTGTATTTTTTTATAACTGCTTGCAGTCTTTTGTTTTTTATAAGTTGTCTTTTGCTTGTTT
>OIXA01004919.1_pt1 | contig 12335 bp, 10 predicted proteins | sample 1587721 | NCBI WGS metagenome assembly OIXA01 (sample SAMEA3888900, study PRJEB22519) | human gut metagenome | biome: human gut; feature: human-associated habitat; material: faeces | place: Denmark | collected 2013 | reverse complement strand
CGGAAAGAGGAAAAACAAGAAAGGACGGTATAAATATGATTTCTTTTGAAAACCAAAATATTGAGTTTAAGCAGGAATATGTTTCGGATATTCGAAAAGAAGTAATTGGATTTGCCAATGCAGATGGTGGAGTTGTATATGTCGGTATCCGTAAAGACGGAGTTGTAATTGGCATGGAAGATCCTGATTCTGCAATGCTTCAAATTGTAAATTCATTAAAAGATTCTATTGCACCAGATATAATGCCATTTGTTAAAGTACAGGCAGAACAAATGGAAGGGAAACATGTTGTTGAAATTCATGTAACAACAGGAACAAACCGTCCATATTATCTTAGAGAAAAGGGCTTGAAGCCAAGTGGCGTATATGTGCGCAAAGGAAGTTCAACTCAACCGATGACAGAAGAAGGGATTCGTGAAATGATTATTGAGAATAGCGGAAGATCTTTTGAATCGTGCAGGAGTATGAATCAGGAATTAACATTTAAAGAATTTACAGCACAAATGGAGGCACGATCAATTGCGATAGGTTCTGCTCAAATGAAAACATTAAAATTAATAGGAGAAGACGGTTTATATACCAATTTGGCATTATTGCTTTCCGATCAGTGTGAAACAACAATAAAAGTGGCATTGTTTCAAGGAATTGATAAAGAAATTTTTCGAGATCGGAAAGAATTTTCAGGATCAATTTTGAAACAGTTGGGAGATGTATATGAATTTATAGATCTTGTTAATAGGACAAAAGCCAGTTTTTCAGGACTTAATCGAACTGATAAGAGGGATTATCCAGAAGAAGCGGTAAGAGAAGCGCTATTAAATAGTGTTGTACATCGGGATTATTCGTTTAGTGCAAGTAATTTGATCAACATTTATGAAGATCGGATGGAATTTGTTTCGCTAGGAGGATTGGTTTCTGGCCTTGAATTAGAATCAATTTTTCTTGGCGTTTCGCAGTCAAGAAATCCAAATTTGGCAGCTTGTTTTTATCGAATGAGATTGATTGAAAGCTATGGAACAGGAATTGGAAAGATCCAAAGAGCATATAAAAGCGAGCCACTGCAGCCAGAATTTGAAACTGCTAAAGGTGTCTTCCGTGTAACTCTTCCAAATCGGAATGAGACAGAAAAGTCGGTTAGAGAGTTTACTCAGGCAGAGTCTCCGAAGACGAAAAAAAATTCAGAAAAACAGCAACAAAAGGTGCTTGATTTTGTCAGCGAGAATGGAAAAATAACTAGAAAGCAAGTTGGGGAACTAATTGGTTCTGGTTCAACAAAAGAATTTAAATTGATTAAAGAGCTATGCGAAAAAGGACAAATGAAGGCTCAGGGAGCTGGAAAACATAGCTATTATGTGTTAGTATAAAAACAAAAATGATAACCATCAAGATAACTATTAAATGGTGGTAACAAAAACAGTAATAACTTTAACACCAGTAGAAAGGAAAAAAGTATCATGAGTAACGATAAATATGAACTTCTTGCACAGCAGCTTCAGGCATTAATCGAGGGAGAACCAGATCTGATTGCAAATTTGTCAAATGCGTCCGCTGCGATAAATGAGGCGTTAGAAAATATTAACTGGGCTGGATTTTATCTTGTGAAGGAAAATATGCTTGTACTAGGACCATTTCAGGGAAAGCCTGCCTGCATACGCATTCCATTTGGAAAAGGTGTATGCGGAACAGCAGCCAAAAAGGATGAGACACAGCTTGTAAAGGATGTACATGAGTTTCCGGGACATATTGCATGTGATAGTGCATCTCGCTCGGAGATTGTAATTCCAATTCATAACAAGAGCGGTGTAGTGGCAGCAGTACTTGATATCGACAGTCCAGATCTGGCTCGCTTTGATGAGACGGATCAGAGTGGACTGGAACATTGTGTGAACGTACTTGAAAAATATTTGCTCTTTTAACACGCTAGCATATTTAAATTGCTTTATTGGGATTAGAAAAATATAAAGGAGTAAAAAGCATGAAATGCCTTTTAGTGGCCATCAATTCAAAATATATTCATTCCAACCCAGCAGTTTATCTGCTTCGCGAGTGCGCACTGCGCGATCTAAAGCAAAAGCAGATTTTTGGGGTAGAGGTGGAACTGGCTGAGTACACAATAAACCATCACGCATCAGAGATTTTTGATGATATCTATCTTCATCATGCCGATCTTATCTGCTTTTCCTGCTATATATGGAATATCGAGTATGTAAGACAGCTAGTGCGAAACTTAAAAACTCTCTGTCCTAATGTCAAGATCTGGGTCGGTGGACCAGAAGTTTCTTATGACTGTGAGAGTTTCCTACGTTCGCTTCCTCAGGTGGATGGAATTTTGTACGGAGAAGGAGAGAAAAGCTTTCCAGCGCTGATAGAGTATTATGCAGCGCGTGAAAAAGATGCAAATCCATTATCCGAAATATTTCCAGATGGAGCGGCATGGCTGGATGAAAACGGAATCTTTAAAAAGACAAGTCCGCAGCCGCTCACACCGATGGAAGATCTTCCATTTATTTATGATGAGGCAGGACGGATGGATGGTTTTAAGAATAGAATTATTTATTATGAGACAAGCAGAGGCTGTCCGTTTTCTTGCAGCTATTGTCTTTCATCAATAGATAAGAAACTGCGTTTTCGTCCACTTGAAACAGTAAAAAAGGAGCTTGCTTTCTTTTTGGAGCAGCGCGTGCCGCAGGTTAAATTTGTGGATCGAACCTTTAACTGTAAAAAATCACATGCAATGGCAATTTGGCAGTTTATTCGCGACCATGACAATGGCGTAACTAACTTTCATTTCGAGATTGCAGCAGATATTCTTGATGAGGAAGAAATTGCACTTTTAAAGACAATGCGTCCGGGACTTGTGCAGCTTGAGATCGGCGTGCAGACAGCAAATCCCGACACAATTCATGCAATCAACCGAAAAATGGATTTGGAGCGTGTGGCACAAGTTACAGAGACAATTCGTCAGTTCCATAACATTCATCAGCATCTTGATCTGATTGCAGGTCTGCCATTAGAGGATTATGAGAGTTTTGGTCATTCCTTTGATGTGGTGTATCAGATGAAGCCAAGCCAGCTGCAGTTAGGTTTTTTGAAGGTGTTAAAGGGTTCTCCAATGCAGGCACAGGCAAGCCAGTATGGAATATTGTCACAGGCAGAGCCACCGTATGAAGTATTAAAAACACCATGGCTTTCTTATGATGACATTATTAGGCTGAAAGGCTTAGAGGAGATGGTTGAGACATACTACAACAGCGGACAGTTTTCCAACACCGTTAAAGTTTTGTGCAAACAATTTGACCGTCCATTTTTGTTGTTCGAGGCTCTTTCAGATGAATACCGTGCTCGAAAAATGCATGAAAAAAAGCACAGTAGAGAAGCTCAGTATCAGTTTATTCGCGACTTCGCTGCAACGCGTACAACACTTGATGATATACTTGTACGACAGGTTCTTACGCTTGACTATTATCTGCGTGATTATGCGAGAAAGCGTCCATCATTTGCGCTTGAGCAGGATTCTTATAAGGAAGAGATACGTGCAGTATGCCTGAAAGCATTTCCAGAGAGTTCCTATAAAGATGTGATTCGTGATTATCACATTGAAGTTTTTGTGCCACCATTTACAGATGAAAAGCAGTTTGTTTTATTTGATTATCAGCACCGCGATCCGCTTGATCAGAATGCAGAGATTCGCGTGCTGACATGGTAATAAAGGACAGAATCAAAAAAAAGGTATTGCGTATGCGTTGGTTTAGGAATAAAGAATAAAATAAGTGAGACTGGATATTGCTTTATAGGAAGTAGTATTCAGCTTTTTATTAATATTTTTATTGGCAAAAATAATAAAAGCAAATAAGAGTATGTGGACTTATTGCCGATAATGTAGTATACTAACCATAGTAAGTGCAATTTTTGAATTATGACAATGAAAAGCCCATAGAATGTGGTTTTGATCGTGTGAAAGGAGGATGGCAGATGCGATACTTTTCAGTTGCTGAAATGGCAAAAAAATGGGATGTATCTGAACGTAGTGTAAGAAATTATTGTGCTCACGGGCGTGTACCGGGAGCATTTATTACCGGAAAGACATGGAACATTCCGGAAAATGCAAAAAAGCCAGAGCGTTCTAATAAGAAGAAAGAAAAAAAGACGACGCTATTGGATATTTTGCTGGATGAGAAGGCAAATAAATACTCTGGAGGTATTTATCATAAGACACAGATTGATTTAACATATAATTCAAACCATATGGAAGGCAGTCGATTGACCCACGATCAGACCCGATATATATTCGAGACGAATACTATTGGTATAGAAAAAGAAGTGCTTAATGTAGATGATGTGATTGAAACAGCAAACCATTTTCGGTGTATTGATATGATTATTGACTATGCAAAAGCAACATTGACGGAAAATTTTATCAAGAAGCTGCATCTGGTTCTGAAAAATGGCACCAGTGATTCCAGAAAGGATTGGTTTGTTGTCGGCAATTACAAGAAACTTCCAAATGAAGTTGGCGGTATGGAGACTGCACTTCCAGAAGAAGTTGCAGATAGAATGAAGAAATTACTGTCAGAGTATAATAATCAGGAAGAAAAGACACTTGAAGATATTCTGAATTTTCATGTAAAGTTTGAATGTATCCATCCATTTCAGGATGGTAATGGTCGGGTGGGACGATTGATTATGTTCAAAGAATGCCTAAAATACAATATTGTTCCGTTCATTATTGAGGATAATTTGAAAATGTTTTATTATCGCGGATTGAAAGAATGGAACAATGAAAAAGGGTACCTGACAGACACTTGCTTGACAGCGCAAGATCGATATAAGGCATACTTGGATTATTTCAGGATTGCATATTAAGAGGGAAAAATAAGGATAAGAATTATGTGAAAGTGAGGCGATGAGTGTGCTAATGAATACTCAGGAGTATCTCTCCATTATTGGAAAGATTAAGCAAGAAATCAAGGATGCACAATACCGTGCAGCAGTTCATGTAAATGCAGATATGCTGATTCTTTATTATGACATTGGTTGTGTAATCAATGAACATAAATCATGGGGAAATAAGTTTATTGATAACCTTGCCACTGATATTAAGATTGCTTTTCCAGAGAGTAAGGGATACTCTGTTCGTAATTTGAAGTATATGGCAAAATTCGCTGAGACTTATTCAGATCGGGAATTTGTGCAACAGGTTGTTGCACAAATTCCGTGGGGGCATAATATTGTTCTTCTGGATAAGGTAGCTGATATGGATGAACGCAAATGGTATATCAAAAAGTCAGCAGAAAACGGTTGGTCTCGAAATGTTCTTGTCCATCAGATTGAAAGCGGATTGTACCAGCGTCAGGTTTTAACAAAAAAAGTCACAAATTTTGAACACCGTCTACCATCTCCACAGAGCGAGCTTGCGGTACAAACCATGAAAGACCCATATGTTTTTGATTTCATTCCTTTTCGGGAAGATATGCTTGAACGGGATATTGAGCAGGCACTGGTTCGGGATGTCACAAAGCTTCTTCTGGAGCTTGGAACAGGTTTTGCATTTTTAGGAAATCAGTATCACCTTAATGTAGGCGGCGATGATTTTTATATTGATTTATTGTTTTATAATTTGAATCTTCGCTGCTATGTAGTCATTGAACTGAAAACAGGTGATTTTAAGCCGTAATACGCTGGTCAGCTAAACTTCTATCTATCGGCAGTGGACGGTATTTTAAAAAAAGAGCAGGACAATCCTTCTATCGGTTTGCTTTTGTGCAAGAGCAAGAATAATGTGGTTGCAGAATATTCTCTTAAGGATATTTCGAAGCCAATTGGTGTAAGCGAATACAAAATAACCAGTAGTCTGCCTGATGATCTGGAAAAGCAACTGCCGTCCGTTGAAGATATTCAGAGGCGGATTAAGTAAAGCTATTAGAGTAAGAGTGAGAATATGTATATGAAGTCTCCACGCCCAAGCGGTGTACAAATCAGATTTTACCAGAACATTAACGTCTATTGGGCTTTTACTCAATCGGAATTTGAAGGAGAAATTTATGCTAGGAAAGAAGTGCCCGGATGAAACCAACTATACAGTGGGAGCCATCTGTGACAGATAATGGGCCACCGTACCTGTCCCTAGTGGCCATGCACTATCACATTTCCAATACCAGAATCATTTGGCTTGGCGAGAACTCCGCGGTCTGCTCCCGGAGGATGTCCTAGTATGCGCACATAAGAACGATAAAAAGAAGAATAGTCAAGGAAGCCGCTGTCTGCAGCGGCTTCTTTTGCGTGGCAGCCATTAAAAAGAAGCATCTGTGCATAAGCGATTCGCTTTCTTAAAAGGTAGTCGATTACAGTTGTTCCAGTGGCCTTTTTGAAAACTTTATTTAAATGATGCTTGCTGATAAAAAAATGATCTGAAATTTCATCAAGTGTCACTGGGTCCTTCAAATGCTGATTTAAATAAAAAAGAATGGAACTAAGCTGCGTCTGTGGAGTGTCAGACTGTTTTGAAAAAGCATTGCACGAATCACTCATATCTGCAATCTGCATCAGCAGCGCTTCTACGCAGATTGGAAGCATCTGTGCCTGAAATTCATTGCTTTTACGAGAACAGGATTCAAGACTTTCCAGATAGGACAGCAGATGAAATTGTTCAGTATGTTTAAAATAAATAGGCTGTCTGGCATTTTCACCTGTTTGAGGAAATGCGCGCAATAAAAAATCACGCCGTTCTGGGAGCAGCAGATCTGGGTGAAAATGAAGGGAATAGCGCCTATATGGGGCAGTGCTGTTAACACGCACACCGTGAAATGCGTGCGGTGATAGTAACAGCACACTTCCAGGTGTCGGCTGATAGTTAACACCCTCTACCAGATAGTCGGCGTCACCAGAAAGAAAATAAAAAACTTCATAAAAATTGTGGCAGTGAAGCGCATAATCTGTCATCACATATGTGCTTTCTGAATAGCCAAATGAAACAAGATCGGTATTGATATGTGCCGTTGAATCCATATGATCAGAACCTTTCGTACCTTTTTTGTATTCTGCAAACAGTAATAGTACAGCGAAAACGATTACAGTTTCTTTATGTCAAACAGGATACCATATAATCGCTATATATGCAATGTTTTGTTTCCTTTTTGCAATGGATCTTTTGGATTAAAAGAAGTATAGTAGACATAGAAGCCTAGAAAAAACGAAACAAACTTGATAAAAACCAACAAAAAATAAAATTAAAAAGGAGATTTATTATGAAAACAGGTGCACAGCTTTATACGATTAAATCGTATACTCAGAATGTAAAGGATTTCGCATGCTCTATGAAAAAAATTGCAGAAATGGGCTATAAGACTGTCCAGATTTCCGCAGTAGGAAAGGATCTTAAGCCAGAGCAGATTAGAGAAATCTGTGATGCAAATGGTCTTGAGATTGCATTGACACACAGTGATCCTAATCGAATCCTCTATGATACTGAAGCACTTATTAAGGAGCATGATATCATGGGATGCCGCTATATTGGACTTGGAATGATGCCAGATCGCTATCGTACAAAGGAGTGGCTGAGCCATTTCATGGATGATTTTAAGGAGCCGGCAAAAAAGATTGCTGCATCAGGAAAGCTTTTGATGTACCACAATCACAATACTGAGTTTGAGGCATTTGAGGCAGAAAATCTACCAAATGCAAATTCGAAAAAACGCATGATTGAGTATCTTATGGAAGGATTTGCACCAGATGAGATGGGAATTACTCTGGATACCTATTGGGTAGCAGCAGCGGGTGCTGATGTATGCGAGTGGATTCGTCTGTTAAAGGATCGTATTCCGTGCGTTCATTTAAAAGATATGCAGATTAAGGGTTGGAACCAGATCATGGCACCAGTTATGGAGGGTAATTTAAACTTCCCGGCAATCTTTAAGGAACTTGAGAACAGTTGTTGTGAATATATGTTGGTAGAGCAGGATGTCTGCACACAGGGCAGCCCATTTGAGTGTTTGAAGACAAGTTATGATAATCTTGCAAAGGCTGGATATCGTTAATCTTTTATGATAGTGAATATAAGAAGGAGAAAAAGATAGATGGAACAGGTAAGACTTGGAATTATTGGTGTTGGTAACATGGGAAGTGGCCACACCGCCAATATCATGGCAGGAAAAGTGCCGGAAGTGCGTATTACGGCAGCGGCAGATCTTCGTGAGAGCAGAAGAGAGTGGGCAAAGGAAAATATGCCGGAGGGCACAGCAATTTTCGAGGATGGCGACAGCTTAATCAAATCAGGTACATGTGATGCTGTATTGATCGCAGTACCGCATTATGATCATCCGCGTCTGACAATACTTGCACTTGAAAATGGACTTCATGTTATGTGCGAGAAGCCGGCAGGTGTTTATACAAAGCAGGTAAGAGAAATGAACGAGGCCGCAGAGAAGAGCGACCGCGTATTTGGTATGATGTTCAATCAGAGAACAAATTGTATTTATAAAAAGATGCATGATATGGTACAGAGCGGTGATTACGGAAAATTAAAGCGTGTGAATTGGATCATCACAGACTGGTACCGCACACAGGCATATTATAATTCAGGCGGCTGGAGAGCAACATGGGACGGCGAAGGCGGCGGCGTTTTATTAAATCAATGTCCGCACAATTTGGATTTGCTGCAGTGGATCTGCGGAATGCCGTCAAAGGTACGTGCATTCTGTCATAACGGAAAGTGGCATGATATCGAGGTTGAGGATGATGTAACTGCATATCTGGAGTTTCCCAATGGTGCAACTGGTGTATTTGTTACTACAACAGCTGATGCACCTGGAACAAACCGTCTTGAGGTAACACTCGAAAAAGGAAAGCTTGTTGCAGAAAAAGATGAGCTTAAGTTCTATGAGCTTGAAATTAATGAGAGAGAGTACTGCTATCAGGCAACAGAAGGATTTGCAAAGCCACCGTGTCATGAGACGACATTAGAGCTTGACGGAAAGAATCCTCAGCATATTGGTGTATTAAATGCGTTTGCTGCTGCTATTCTTCGCGGTGAGCCATTAGTGGCAGATGGCGTTGAAGGTATTCATGGACTTGAGCTGTCTAATGCAATGCATTTGTCTTCATGGCTTGAAAAGCCGGTTAGTCTGCCAATTGACGAGGATCTCTTCCTTGAAAAATTGAATGAGCATCGTGCAAATTCCAAGAAAAAGGAAAATGTACAGGATATTACTTTTGATACAACAGGAAGTTACGGAAGCAAGACTAAGGAATAAGTAGGAGGTGCTTCTATGAAACGTGCAGTGATTGTTGGCTGCGGCAATATCGCCGCAGTCCATGCTGCCGTACTGACTGCTCAAAAAGATACAGAGCTTGTCGGTGTGGCAGATATTCATTTTGAGAAAGCCCAGGATTATGCCGAAAGATTTCATACAAAGCCATATGCCTCACTAGAGGAAATGATTGAAAAAGAGCAGCCGGATGTGCTTCATGTTTGTACGCCGCACTATCTTCATGTACCTATGACACAGTATGCACTAGAGCGCGGCATAAATGTGTTTATGGAAAAACCACCGGCAATCACATTGGCGCAGCTGGATCAGTTAAAGCAGGCAGTTTATGCGTCAAAGGCAAAGCTGGGATTATGTTATCAGAATCGCTACAATCCAAGCTATCGCGCAGCAAAAGAATTTATTGCATCAGGCGCGGCAGGAAAGGTGTTAGGCGCACGTGGACTTGTCACTTGGAATCGTCCGGCACCATATTATACGCAGAGTGAGTGGAGAGGAAAGCTCGCAACAGAGGGCGGCGGTGTATTGATTAATCAGGCTGTACATACATTAGATCTTCTTTCTGATTTATTAGGAAAGCCAGATTGGATCGATGCTTCACTTTCAAATCATCATTTAAAAGGGCTTATCGAGGTTGAAGATACGCTGGAGGCATATATTAGATTTGGTGAAAAAGTTGCATGTTTTTATGCAACGAATGCATATTGTGCAGATGTTCCGCCGTTAATTGAGATTTCCTGCGAGAAGGTAACAGTTCGCATTGAGGATTTGGATGTTTCTTATCGTTATCCGGATGGAACAATTACAAAGCCAGACGTGGAGCGCCCTGTTCCAATTGGAAAAAGTTACTGGGGAAGCGGTCATACAGCATGTATTGGTGATTTTTATAAGGCATTGGAAAATAATACCGACTTTGCGTTGGAGCTTCCAGTGTTAGAAAATAGTATTCGTTTGATGCTTGGTGCATATGAGTCAGCGCGTGAGCATCATGTTGTGGAATTTTCGTAACTATTCAGAGTTATGTAAAATTACTTGCTGTGAATGTAGTTTTGAATAGTTAAGTTTTGTGACTAAGAAGGAGAAAACATGAGAAAAATACTTTCAAACTGTCCAGTCAGCTGTTTTGCTGATGAGATCAGTGTATCACTTGACAGACAGATTCAGGTATTAAATGAGCTTGGAATTAAATTTGTGGAGTTTAGAAGTGCTGATGGCACTGGCGTAGCAGATTTTACCGATGAGCAGGCAAAGGAAGCAAAAAAACGTCTTGACGCTGCTGGAATCCGTGTATCCGCAGTTGGTTCTCCAATTGGAAAAATTGGCATTGAGGATGATTTTGAAGCTCATATGAAAAAGCTGCAGCGTATTGAGCGCATAGCTGATATCTTTGAGACACCATATATTCGTATGTTCAGTTTTTATCTGCCAGAAAATGCCGATCCGAAGGATTCTCGTGACGCAGTTATGAAACGTATGGATCGCATGGTGCAGGAGGCAAAGGCTAGTCGTCTTGTATTGCTGCATGAAAATGAGAAAGGTATTTATGGTGACAACGCAACACGCTGTCTTGATCTGATGAAAGAATTTTATGGAGATCATTTTAAAGCGACCTTTGATTTTGCAAATTTCATTCAGTGTGGACAAAATACAGTAGATGCTTACGAAATGTTAAAAACATATATTGAGTATGTTCACGTAAAAGATGCACGTATGGCAGATGGTGAGGTTGTTGTGCCAGGAACAGGAGATGGCCAGTTAGTCGCAATCTTTGACAAACTTGACCAGTCCGGCTACAAGGGCTATTTGAGTCTTGAACCGCATCTGGCAAACTTTGCAGGATTAGGAAGTCTTGAAAAGGAAGCCGCAGTGCGTGCTGAAAATGATACTGAGAAGGCATTCTGCATTGCATACCGTGCACTAGAAGGACTTCTTGGAAAATAATTAAACTTGTAAACCCTATAAACCTAGATAAGATTCCGAGATATCTGTGGCAACGCAGGTGTTTTCGGAATCTTTTACTGAATGAAAAATTATCTTGACGAAAGCAGAAAGAACAGGATAAAATAAAGGCAGTTAGAGTATTACATGAACGAGAGAAAAGCGGAAAAATAATGAAAACAATTGAAGCGTTTTTTCAGAGGTTGAAGATACAGTAAAATCTCACGTAAAGAGTAACGTTTTACTATAAAAACCTTTCTAAAAATAAAGAAAAAGAGAGACATTTTGATAGCAATGATGTATAATCGCGGTAGACACAATTTGATTCTTAGAGTCAATAAATATACATAATCAGACCGTGTCAAGCTGTTGTGTAAGTAAAAATATACAACATCTAAAAATAAGAATCTCTAATATTGAAAGGAAAAAATGATATGGATATTTATGTTGATGTCCGTGCAGGACGTGATGGAAACGGAAGCAAGGAAATGCCATTTCGCCGTATTAATGAGGCTGCAAAGATCGCAAAACCAGGTGATACAGTGCTTGTAGCACCTGGTGTATATCGTGAGTATGTGGATCCTATTTTTGCAGGAGAGCCAGATGCACGCATTACATATAAGAGTACAGAGCCATTAGCAGCAGTTATTACAGGAGCAGAGCGTATCACCAGTTGGAAGCATTATCAGGACAATGTATGGGTGTGCCGAGTGCCAAACAGTACCTTTGGTGCATATAATCCGTATACTACATTTGTATATGGCGATTGGTATTTTGCCAAGGCAGACAAGCATACTGGATGTGTTTATTTAAATGACAGAGCATTGTATGAGACATCTTCGCTTGAGGATTGTATTAAGGGCGAAGTTTATGAGTGCAGCTGGGTTCCAGAGGAATCTGTTTACAAGTGGTATACAGAACAGGATCAGGAAACAGATGAGACTATTATTTATGCGAATTTTAAGGGAGCAGACCCGAACAAGGAAAATGTAGAAATTAATGTAAGACGTGAGTGCTTTATGCCGTCAAAGACAGGTGTTGGCTATATTACAGTAAGCGGGTTTACTGTGACAAAGGCTGCAACAACATGGGCACCGCCTGCTGCATATCAGGATGGAATGATTGGACCACATT
>OIXA01004917.1_pt1 | contig 12338 bp, 8 predicted proteins | sample 1587721 | NCBI WGS metagenome assembly OIXA01 (sample SAMEA3888900, study PRJEB22519) | human gut metagenome | biome: human gut; feature: human-associated habitat; material: faeces | place: Denmark | collected 2013 | reverse complement strand
GAGCGTGTATAAGCGAGTATTCAAACCGCAGCGACTAAAGTCACAAATATAGGTTCTTTTATTTACTGTGAGCGTCTCCTTTGCCTGCGGCAAATCAGAATTTCGCTATCTTAAAGCGAAGGGCTTCCTCACTTGTTTGTGCCAGTATTTTTATCGCTTCTTCAGGATAAGCCCCAACAGCAGTTTCTCCCGTTAACATGAGAGAAGAAGCCCCATCTAAGACTGCCTGAAAGATATCCGTTACTTCTGCTCTGGTTGGTACAGGATTTTGCTCCATCGAGGCGAGCATCTGGGTTACGACCATGAATGGTTTCTTTGCACGCAGACAGGTCATGGCGATTCGTTTCTGGATGGCGGGAAGTTTTGGCAGAGGAATGGCATTTCCGAGATCACCTCTTGCTATAACAATTTCATCACAGAAAGGCAGGAGAGAAGGCAGATTTTCTACACCTTCTAACGACTCTATCTTTGCAAAGATGCGTATATAATCCATACCGTCGGCACACAGTTCCTTTCGGAGAGTGATTAAATCATCAGCATTTCTTACAAAAGGAAGCATAACACCGGTAACGTGATATTTTCTGAGTAATTTCAGATTTTGTTTATCTGTTTCAGTGAGTACAGGCAGAGGAACGGTAACATCCTTTATTGCAATACTTTTTCTTGAAGTCAGTTCACCGCCTTTTTTGACTTTGGCACAGAAAATATCTTCTTCTAAAGGTGCCGATAATTCTAATACAATTTTTCCATCGTTTAATTTTACTTCCTGTCCTTCATCGAAATAAGAAAAAAGAATATCAGGACATGGAATAATAGAAAGTTCATCTTCTCCAGCTATGATTCGTGAAAATATAGCGGAGTTTTCTTTTCTTTTATCAAATGATTTTTCTGATACAAGAAAAATAAGATCATTCTCGGAAAGGGAGAGTGGAATATCCAGAGTTCCGATGCGAAGTTCAGGACCCTGTAAATCAACAAGAAGTTCAGGAACGATGTGCAGACGTTCGGAAACTTCGTAATATTGCTGCAGCCAGTCTTTACAGTCATCAAGATTGCTGTGGGAAAGATTAAGGCGCATTCCGGTCATGCCAGATAAAAACATTGTGCGGATTTTTTCTTTTGTGGCACAGGCAGGACCAAGAGTTCCGTATAAATGAAGAGAATGTTTCATAATAAAACCTCCAGAAATAATTTATTGTAATTATAGATGTAACTACTGCTTCATCCATTTGGTTTCTAAAAGTATTATTGAATATAATTTTGCCAGTTTACCTTGTACATCTTTTATTGTGAACTGTCAAATCATTATTCATAAACTGTTATTACTGAATGGATATTACACTACGGACACTTAAAAAAGAGGAAAGTATTGAGATATAGTGTAGTTGTATAGCGTAGTAATTGCATTTTATAATGATAGGTTTTTTATAGTAATTGTGGAATTACTATAGTCACAGCTTAACTTTAAAAAAACTTCTCAAAAATCTAAATCTATTGTATCATGATTTATAGAGAATGGAGGAACTTTTTATGAGATGGAAGCTGACTACGTTGATTGAAAATCATGTGGATAAAGAGGAAAGATATATGTGTGAGCATGGCCTTGCTATTTTGATTGAAAGTGAGAATCAAGAGGAACAGGTTTGCCTGTTAATGGACACAGGGCAGAGTGGAATATTTTATGAAAATGCAGCGAAAATGGGGATTTCTCTTGAAAATTTAAGTGCATTATTAATTAGCCATGCCCATTATGATCATGCTGGTGGTGTGAAAAGACTCATAGAAGAAGAGACAATCAGAAAAATATATGTGGGAAAAGATTTTTTTCAGGGGAAATATTATGAGAAAAACGATGGAACGATGAAAGATATTGGGATTGCATTTTCCAAGGAAGAATTAGAGAAAAAAGGAATAACCGTTTGTGAGGTAAAAGAAGATATGCAAATGATTTTTCCGGGAGTAACATTATATCGTAACTTTGAGCGCATTGTAGGATATGAACAGTTAAATCCTCGTTTTTTTGTAAAAAAAGAAGACAAGGAAATTGTTGCTGGTTGCTTTGCAGAAAGCTTTTTTCAAACACACTCTGGAACAGAGGAAGGAATGACTGCGTACAGTACCAATTGTTCTTCTGACGAATTGAGCGTGAAGCCGGCAATAGAAAAAGTAATATCTGAATATACGAAGGATTCTTTCACAGACGAAATTGCCGTAGCATTAGATACCGAGCAAGGCATTGTCGTTATAGTGGGATGTTCTCATCCGGGCATTATGAATATTCTTAGAACAATTGAAAAGAGAAGTGGTAAAAAGATTTGCGGAGTTGTCGGAGGAACCCATTTGATGGAAGCTGACGGAGAGCGGCTTAGAAAGACAATAGATGACTTAAAAGAAATGAATATAAATTTTATTGCCGTTTCCCATTGTACGGGAGAGGACAATTTAGAAACGATAAAAAATAACTTTGGAGAAAAATTTATTTTTAACTGCACAGGAAATGTAATCAGGTTTTAATAAAATTTCAGAAAAAAGGTTTCTTTGACTTAGTAAGGGTTACCATGTGATTTACAATAGAAATTTATTTAAAATTTATATCATACTGAAAAAGTAGAAAAAATTTAAAAATACCTATTGACAATTGAGCGCTCGTTCAACTATAATAAGGACAGTTGAACAAGTATTCAATTATTTGTTTGATGAAGGAGGAAGTTATGGGAACGAAAAAGAGCGATTGTGTGGCAATGTTTCCTGAAAGTATTGAAAAGGTACAGAAGAGTATGCCGAAAGACTGCGAGATTGATAAGGTAGTATCCTTTTTTAAAGTTTTAGCAGATGACACAAGAATACGGATTCTGTATGCACTAAAGGAGCAGGAGATGTGTGCCGGTGATATTGCAGTTTTCCTTGACATGACTAAGTCTGCAGTTTCCCACCAGCTTGCCGTAATGCGTAAGATGCATCAGGTAAGAGCAAGACGGGAAGGAAAAAATGTTTTTTATTCACTGGATGACCAGCATATTGTAGATATTATGGAAGAAGCATTAATACATATGACACATACCGATTCCTAGAGCGTGTAGATTACTTGTTGTTTTTCAACATGTACTGGGGTAATTCTATAATATCAAAAAGAGAGGTATCACAATGCAGAGAAAAGTATATATTCTTGAGAACCTTGATTGTGCAAACTGTGCAGCCAAGATTGAGAGAAAGCTTAGTAAGCTGCCGGAGCTTAGCGATGTATCCGTTACATTTGCAACCAAGCAGCTTCGATTTGCAGCAGAAGATCCGGAAGCGGTTCTGCCAAAAATCAGAGAGACAATTCAGTCTATGGAACCAGATGTAGAAGTTGTTGAGAGAACCCGCAGCAGACGTAAAGCAGCAGAAACTCACAATCATGAGCATCATTATCACCATCATGAACATGGAGAAGAGTGTGGATGTGGCCATGACCACCACGACCATGATCATGACCATGAGGAACACGAGCATCATCATCACCATCATGAGCATGGAGAAGAGTGTGGATGCGGCCATGACCACCATGACCATGATCATGACCATGAGGAACACGAGCATCATTATCACCATCATGAACATGGAGAAGAGTGTGGATGCGGCCATGACCACCACGACCATGATCATGACCATGAGGACCATGATCATCATCACCATCATGAACATGGAGAAGAGTGCGGATGCGGCCATGACCACCACGACCATGATCATGACCACGAGGAACACGAGCATCATCACCACCATCATGAACATGGAGAAGAGTGTGGATGTGGCCATGACCATCACAATCATGAGCATCACCATCATCACGATCACGGTCCGGCAAAACCACAGGCAACTCGTTCACACACACATTTTCAGGTAGATCATCATCAGGTAGAAGGACATCCGGAAGGCTGTCAGTGTGAGCAGTGTAATTCCTATGTAGAATATTGTGATGTTTGTGGAGAGAGCCTTGCAAAATGTAACTGTCATATGCCAGATGAAGATTTGGAGAAGAAAGTATATATTTTAGAGGGAATCGACTGTGCGAATTGTGCAGCAAAGATTGAGGCGAAGATTCGTCAGATGCCGGAAGTTGGATTCGCATCAGTGGCATTTGCAACAAAGCAGCTTCGAGTTTCAGCAAATAATCAGGCAGAGTTACTTCCAAAGATGCAGGCAGTTGTAGATTCTATTGAAGATGGAGTAACAATTGTTCCAAGACAGCGTAAGAAGCTAAGCGGCATTTCTAATACAAAGGTATATATTTTAGAAGGTCTTGACTGTGCAAACTGTGCAGCAAAGATAGAAGCAAAGTTAAGAACATTAAATGGTGTGGATGATCTGACAATTACTTATGCAACGAAGCAGATGAAACTTTCTGCTAAGAATCCAGACCAGATGATTCCGATGATTAAAGAGACAATTGATGCAATGGAAGATGGAATCACAATTGTTCCAAAAGACAATAAAGTGATAAAATCTGAAGAAGCAGGAGAGAAGAAGTTCTCTTTTAACAATCCTCTTGTAAGCATCGGCGTGGGAGCAGTTATTTTCATCATTGGTGAAATTCTTGAACATGTGGGAAATGTACCAACCATTCCAATGTTTGCCCTGTTCCTGATTGCTTATTTAGTTCTTGGCGGCAAGGTATTAATCACAGCTGGAAAGAATATCATGAAAGGTCAGGTATTTGATGAGAACTTCCTTATGTGTATTGCAACAATTGGTGCGTTCTGTATTCAGGAATTCCCGGAAGCAGTAGGCGTAATGCTTTTCTATCGTATCGGTGAGTATTTTGAAGAAAAAGCAACCGAGCAGAGCCGTACTCAGATTATGGAAGCGGTTGACTTAAGACCAGAAGTTGTTAATCTTGTCATTGGAAATGATGTCCGTATTATTGATGCGGAAGAAGCAAATGTAGGAGATATCCTTTTAGTACGTCCGGGTGACCGTATTCCATTAGATGGTGTTATCATTGATGGAGAGAGCCGTATTGATACTTCACCAGTTACCGGTGAGCCAGTACCTGTTATGGCAAAGGCAGGGGACAACATCGTTTCCGGATGTGTGAATACATCTGGACAGTTAAAGATTCGTGTAGAAAAAATTCTTGAAGAATCTATGGTAACAAGAATTCTTGACTCTGTGGAAAATGCAGCGGCAAGTAAACCAAACATTGATAAATTTATTACTCGTTTTGCAAGAGTATACACACCATTCGTTGTATTATTCGCATTATTTGTAGCAGTAGTACTTCCATTTATTTTACCAGATTCCCTGAACTGGCATTTCTTCGTAGACAGTGCCTATACAGGAACAGTAAATACGATTCATGGAACAAGCGGAACCGCATCTATTTACACAGCGCTGACATTCTTAGTTATCAGTTGTCCATGTGCGTTAGTATTAAGTGTACCGCTGGCATTCTTCTCTGGAATCGGAGCAGGCTCTAAGAAAGGTATCCTTTTCAAAGGTGGAATTGCAATTGAAAGCCTGAAAAATGTAAAAGCAATCGTAATGGATAAGACTGGAACGATCACAAAGGGTAACTTTGTTGTTCAGAAAGCCAATCCAGCAGGAAATGCAATGACTGCCAATGATTTATTAGCAATCAGTGCAAGTTGTGAATTGTCTTCTACACATCCAATTGGAAATAGCATCGTAGAAGCAGCTGAAGAAAAGGGACTTTCTATCGAAAGACCATCGAAAGTAGAAGAAATTGCCGGACATGGTATTCGTGCAGAACTTAGCAGAGGTGTTGTTCTCTGTGGTAACAGAAAGCTTATGGATGCACAGAACGTAGACTTAAGTGTATACCAGAAAGAAAACTTTGGTACAGAAGTACTCGTTGCCTTAAATGGCAAATTTGTTGGAAATATCGTCATTTCCGATACCGTAAAAGACGATGCCAAAGATGCAATCGCTGCTGTAAAGAAACAGGGAATTATTACAGCAATGCTTACGGGTGATGCACAGGAAAGTGCAGATGCTGTAGCAAAAGAAACTGGAATTGATGAAGTACACGCAAAACTGCTTCCGCAGGATAAATTATCTGAATTGAAGAAAATCAGAGAAAATCATGGAGCGGTTATGTTTGTCGGAGACGGTATCAACGATGCACCGGTACTTGCCGGAGCTGATGTTGGAGCAGCTATGGGAAGCGGCGCGGACGCAGCAATCGAAGCAGCAGATGTCGTATTCATGAACTCCGAAATGAAAGCCATCCCAGAAGCCGTCGGCATTGCCAAAATGACAAATAGTATTTCATGGCAGAACGTTGTATTTGCACTTGCAATCAAAATCATCGTTATGATTATGGGTCTGTTTGGATTCGCAAATATGTGGATTGCGGTATTTGCTGATACAGGAGTATCGGTATTGTGCCTGCTCAACTCCATCAGAATCCTGCATAGAAAATAGGAATTTGCCGGGGTGAGTAAACAGACGAAGTCTGAGAATCAAATCATCTATATTTGTGATTTTCGTCGTTACGAGAAGTCGTCTTCTAAGAAAAGGCCGACATGAAAAGGTATTGATTTTGACTCAGTTGTACAAAACACAAAGTCGTCAAAATCAATACCTTTTCATGTCGGCCTTTTCTAATATTTTATTATAGTCTCGTAGCTCCCAGACCACAAATAGGGATATTTTATCTTCCTGGATTCGTCTGTTTTTGAATTTTTTGTCTATCCTCTGTCATTCCCGAATAAAAATCGAATCCCCCGGATGAGGAACTTTCCGGGGGATTCTTTATATTAAGTAATGAAGATATGATAAAAAATAGGAAAGAATTAGTTGTTACCTAAAACATCTTTCACTGTATCTTCTACCATTTTCTTAGTAACGATTTCAACTGTATCGCGGCAAATTGCAAGCTCTTCGTTTGTTGGGATACAGATAACTTTTACTTTTGATTCTGGAGTGGAGATAATACGTTCTTCTCCATGCATCTTGTTTGCTTTCTGATCTAAAGTTGTATCAAGGTAATCGAAATGTTCGATAATTCTTGAACGGATGATATCGTCGTTCTCACCGATACCAGCTGTAAATACGATGGCGTCAACACCGTTCATAACGGCGATGAAACTTCCGATGTATTTAACTACGGAATGAGAAAATACTCTTAAAGCCAAGTCAGCACGTTTGTTACCAGCTTTTGCAGCCTCGTCAAGATCACGGAAGTCAGAAGAAACACCGGAAATACCAAGAACACCGGATTTCTTATTTATGATATCCATAACCTGCTCAAGAGAAAGGTTCTCTTTGTGAGCGATGAATTCGATACAAGTAGGGTCGATATCACCAGAACGTGTACCCATTACAAGACCCTCTAATGGAGTAAGACCCATAGAAGTATCTACACATTTTCCACCATCAACAGCGGAGATGGAAGAACCATTACCAAGGTGACATACAACAATCTTTAAGTCTTCAGGTTTTTTACCAAGAATCTCAGCAGCTCTTAAAGAAACATATTTATGAGATGTTCCGTGGAAGCCGTAACGACGAACAGCGTATTTCTCATAGTACTCATATGGAAGACCATAGATGTAAGCTTCTGGTGGCATAGTCTGATGGAAAGCTGTATCAAATACACCAACCATTGGAGTGGTAGGAAGAAGCTCTTTACAAGCAGCAACACCAACTAATGTAGGAGGGTTGTGAAGAGGAGCTAAGTCGTTACAAGATTCTACTGTCTTTAATACTTCTTCTGTAAGTAATGTGGAACAAGCAAATTTCTCACCACCATGTACCATACGATGTCCAACAGCATCAATTTCATCGATGGATTTTAATACACCATTTTCAGGGTCTGTTAACTGTTTTAATACAAGTTCAACAGCCTGACGATGTGCAGGCATTGCAGCTTCGTACTTAATCTTATCCTGGCCGGCCGGCTGATAAGTTAAAACACCATCGATACCGATTCTTTCACATAAACCTTTTGCGAGAACGTGTTCTGTCTCAGAATCAATAACCTGATATTTCAGGGAAGAGCTACCGCAGTTAATTACTAAAACCTTCATTTCATATCTCCTTTTTGTATAATTATTTATTACGAAACGCCAAATTTCGCTTATTTTATTTTGCTAGGCATATTATAGCTTGTTTTTTTTATCTTGAAAATGTACTTATTCAGCTTATGATGGAGTTTTTTTGTTATTTCGGCACTTTTTTTTGAGTTTTGATAGGTAATTGTATTTCATAGTAAACAATAAATGATTTTGTTTGAAAGTTAACATGATTAGACAAAAATATAAAAATGTCCAAAAAAATCAATAAAATTCATCAAAAAACGATAAAAAATAGTAAGAAATACAAAAAATAGGAAGATTGCTGTTTCGTTTGTTTTCGGTTATAATATGGACAAAGATAAGCAGATTTATCCGCTTACAGCAAGAATACTCCGACCTCTAAGGTGGGAGATGAATTGCATTCAGGTAGAAATAAAAGGAGAAAGGAGTTCATTTATGAAAGTAGCGGGAATTATCGCAGAGTATAATCCATTTCACAAAGGACACCAATATCATATAGAAGAAACACGGAAAAAAACAGGGGCAGATTATGTTGTTGTAGTTATGAGCGGGGACTATGTACAGCGTGGAGAACCGGCAATTGCAGATAAATATATGCGAACCCGGATGGCGCTTTCTGGCGGAGCAGACTTGATTGTTGAAATGCCGGCAATCTATGCGACAGCCAGTGCCGAATATTTTGCTACAGCAGGGATTGGGATTCTTGATCAATTAGGCTGTGTCGATTATCTTTCCTTTGGAAGCGAATGGGCAGAAGTAGAAGATTTTTCGGCATATGCGACTTTATTTCTTGAAGAATCGGAAGAATATAAACAGATTTTGCAGGAACAATTAAAATCGGGAAAAAGTTTTCCAGAAGCGAGAGCTTTCGCAGCGGGAAACTTATTATTCAATTCGAAACCAGAAAAAGCAATAGAATTTTTAAAAGAGCCAAATCATATTTTAGGCTTGGAATATATCAAAGCATTAAAAAGAAGGAATTCTTTGATCAGGCCAGTTGTTATTAAAAGAAAAGGAAATCATTATCATGAAAATAAACTGACAGAAAACTATTCCTCCGCAACAGCAATCCGCCAGGAAATGTACCATTTTTATAGAAACTTCAGTAGAAAAAATCCGTATAATACAGAAACTTGTAATAGCGGAAAAAGTGGAAATACGGGAAAAAATACCAATAACAGAGTCAGCAACATCTATAATAATACTTATAACAAAGAAAAAGAAGCACCCCAGGCATTTGAAAAAGCACTTTGTGGAGAATATCTTCCTTTTATAGAAGGATTTTTACAGAATAACTTTGTGACCTGGGAAGATTTAATGCCCTATCTTGACTATACGTTTCTTCTGAAAAATAAAGTAATTGGCAAATACTTTGGAATGAATCTTGATTTAGCAAGAAGATTTCAAAATATTTATGAGCCAGGACTTTCTTTCGAGGATTTGATAGAAGGCCTTCACGCCAGACAGATTACGGATGCGGCATTGAGAAGAGTTCTTTTGCATATCGTACTTCACATGAAATACTATCCATTCTTAGAAGAAGCCAAAGACATTCCGGTACCATATGCAAGAATATTAGGCTTTTCCAAATCCTCTTCTCCCCTGCTAAAAGAAATACGTCAGAATGCCACTTTGGATATCATCCAACGTCCTGCAGAGGGTAAAAAACTTTATTCCAACAGTTCGGCACAGGCACAGATTTACAGTATAGATATACGAACCGCAGACTTGTATGAACAGATTGCTGCCAGAAAAGCAGGAAGAAAACCCATCAGCGAATATAAACGCCAGCAGGTGATACAGTGAAATTTGGTTTGCCGCAGGCAAGGAGATGCCCGCAGCAATTACTATAAAAAATAACTGTGGAGAATTTACCGAAATCGAGTTATACTATGTTCTATATAAAAAGACAGCAAAGAAAATGCAAAATAGAAAGCGAGGTCGATTATGTATAATGCAGGATTGATTTTAGAAGGCGGTGGAATGCGCGGTGTATATACAGCCGGTGTATTAGATGCCTTTTTAGATGCAGGAATTGAATTTTCCAGTGTATATGGAGTATCTGCCGGAAGCTGCCATGCATGCAGCTACCTTTCTAAACAGAGAGGAAGGGCATTTCGAGTAAATGTAGATTATCTTGATGACCCGAATTACTGTGGAGCAAAAACATTTTTGAAAACAGGAAATGTTTTTGGGCCAGAGATGCTTTATGAGCAGATTCCAGATGTGTTAGATCCATTTGATTATCAGGCATTTTTGAATTATCCAGGTAAGTTTTATGCAGTAGTTACTGATGTGGAAACAGGAGCTGCAAGATATTTAAGAGTGCGAGATCTTAGAAAGCAGATGTGGATGATTCGTTCATCAAGTTCGCTGCCATTAGTTTCTAAGACAATCGTTGTAAAAGGACATAAGCTTCTTGATGGAGGAATTGCTGACAGTATTCCGATTCGTAAATCAATAGAAGATGGCAATGAGAAGAATGTTGTCATTCTCACAAGAGACCACGGATATCGTAAGGCGCCGAATAAGCTGATGCCGATTATGCGTCTTCGTTATCCAAAGTATAAAGAATTTCTTCATGCTATGGAGACAAGACATGTCCGTTATAATGAGACAATAGATTTCTTAGAAGAACAGGAAAAAGAGGAAAAAGTCTTTATCATTCGTCCAGAAGCAAAAGTGGAAGTAGGAAGAATTGAAAAGGATAAGGCAAAACTTACGGTTCTTTATAAACAGGGACTTCATGACGGAGAAAAGGCAATAGAAGCAATGAAAGGATATTTGGAGAAATAGTCGGCGTGTTTTAAATGTTTTTTACATCTTGTAATCTTTTACAGGAAACTAATTTTATAAACACGCTCTGGAAATTCTTTTTGTTTTCTGGTAGACTAAAAGACAAATATAACTCAAGTATAACTGTAGAAAGGATTGGGAATTATGAGCAAGAAAAAAGTAGTAATAGCCCTCGGACACCGAGCATTAGGAACAACAATGCCAGAACAGTACAAAGCAACAAGAAATACTGCCAAGGCAATTGCAGATTTAGTAGAAGCAGGGGCAGACGTTGTTATATCCCACAGTAATGCACCACAGGTTGGAATGATTCATACAGCGATGAACGAATTCAGTAAGGACAGAGAAGACTATACACAGGCGCCTATGTCCGTATGTTCTGCTATGAGTCAGGGATATGTTGGATACGATTTACAGAATGCGATTCGTGCCGAACTCTTAAAAAGAGGAGTATATCGCCCAGTATGTACAATTATCACACAGGTAATGGTAGACCCTTATGATGATGCATTTAATGAGCCAGTTAAAGTTATCGGAAGACTTCTTTCGAAAGAAGAAGCAGAGCAGGAAGAAAAACATGGAAACTATGTTACAGAAGTAGAGGGCGGCTATCGAAGAATTGTAGCAGCTCCAAAGCCACAGGGAATTATCGAGATTGATTCTATCAAAGCGCTTTCTGACCAGGGACAGGTAGTTATCGCCTGCGGCGGTGGCGGAATTCCAGTGTTAGCACAGGGAGTAGAACTTCATGGTGCCAGCGCAGTTATCGAGAAAGACTATGCCAGTGGAAGAATGGCAGAACTGTTGAATGCAGACGTATTCATGGTTTTAACAAGTGTAGAGAATGTCTGTGTTGGTTACAATACAGAACAGGAATCTCCATTAGAGCATATTACTGTAGCAGAAGCACAGAAATACATCGATGAAGGTCAGTTCGAGCCAAATACAATGCTTCCAAAGATTGAAGCAGGTGTTTCTTTCCTTGAAAAAGGCAATGGAAGAAAGGTAATTATTACATCAATTGATAAAGCTTTAGAAGGCTATCTGGAGAAAACCGGAACAATTATTGAATAACTTCTGGTTTGCGTAGCAGGAGAGACGCCCACAGAGAATATTATATTCTCTGTGGGCTGTGTTTTGGCTGCCTAAGTAAATTCAGAATTTATTTTTCTGGATATTTCTATGCCTTCAGCCTTCTTCTCCAAATCCCTCCGGCTGGTGAACTTGTAAAAATGTCAGAAAACTATAAAAAAGATATGGATAGATATTTTCTGTCTGCCTGAATCCGTATAATAACGGAAAGAAAGGTGGAAGAGAATGTTCATGTGGCATGTGGGAGATATAGCTGAAAAGAAAAAATGTAAAACAGGACAACACGAAAAAATGGCAATATTTAACATACCTTGCAGCGTTTTGCCTAGCAGGTTTTTCAGCATGTCCTGGACGTCCTAGAGCGTGTTTGAAAAATAAAAGTTGCACAAAACATATATTCCCACGCCCTTT
>OIXA01004915.1_pt1 | contig 12340 bp, 14 predicted proteins | sample 1587721 | NCBI WGS metagenome assembly OIXA01 (sample SAMEA3888900, study PRJEB22519) | human gut metagenome | biome: human gut; feature: human-associated habitat; material: faeces | place: Denmark | collected 2013 | reverse complement strand
GTTCCACATAATGGTTGTCGTCCACCAAAGCGTAGAAGAGTTTAATTAGGAGGTAGAATTTAAGATGGCAGTTAATAGAACACCAGTGCTTAAGAGATGCAGATCTCTTAATTTAGATCCTATTTATTTAGGTATAGATAAGAAGTCAAACAGAAAGGCAAAGAATGCCGGAAGAAAGATTAGCGAGTATGGTATGCAGCTTCGTGAGAAGCAGAAGGCTAAGTTTATCTACGGTGTATTAGAGAAGCCTTTCCGTAACTATTATAAGAAGGCTGAGAAGCAGAAGGGTATGACTGGTGAAAACCTTATGGTTACTCTTGAACTCAGACTTGATAATGTTATCTTCAGATTAGGTTTTGCAAGAACAAGAAAAGAAGCAAGACAGATCGTAGATCACAAGCATGTACTTGTTAACGGCAAGCGCGTAAACATCCCTTCATACTTAGTTAAGGCTGGAGATGTTATTGAAATCAGAGAAAAGTCAAAGTCTTGTGCAAGATATAAGGAAGTACTTGAAGCTACTAACGGAAGATTAGTTCCAGAGTGGTTAGAGTCAGACAGAGAGGCTCTTAAGGGTACAGTTAAGTCTTTACCTACAAGAGAAGCAATTGATGTTCCTGTAAATGAGATGCTTATCGTCGAGTTATATTCTAAGTAATCCATTAATAAGATTTTTGGACGCTGCATTTTACATGTCGTATGTGAATACAGTCGTTTGTTTAAGACAACAGAATGCTGTATATATGCGTTCTGTTGTCTTATGGATAGAAGGAATAAACTTATTAAAACCCATAAAAGGAGGGGCTATACATGGTTGATGCAGATTTTAATTTCAAGATGCCAAAGATTGAGATGACTGAACAGTCAGAAGATGGAAAGTATGGAAGATTTGTCGTTGAACCTCTCGAAAGAGGTTATGGACTTACGCTTGGTAATTCTTTGAGAAGAATTATGCTTTCATCATTAGTTGGTACAGCAGTAAGCAGTATCAAGATTGATGGTGTACTTCATGAATTCAGCTCAATTCCTGGTGTTAAGGAAGATGTTACTGAGATAGTGATGAACATCAAGCAGTTATCAATCAAGAACAATGGTAATTCCGTTGAGCCTAAGGAAGCACATATCGATTTCGTGGGCGAGGGTGTAGTAAGAGCATCTGATATTCAGGTTGATCCTGATATAGAAATTATTAACCCAGATCTTGTTATAGCACATCTTAACAGTGCTGATAGCAAGTTAGTTATGGAACTTACAATTACTAACGGACGTGGTTATGTAAGTTCAGAGAAGAATAAGAAGGAAGACCAGCCAGTTGGCGTTATCGCAGTAGATTCTATCTACACTCCTGTAGAAAGAGTAAATATGGCTGTTCAGAATACACGAGTTGGTCAGGATACAGATTTTGACAAACTTACACTTGATATATTCACTAACGGAACAACAGCTCCAGATGAGGCTTTAAGCCTTGCAGCTAAGGTTCTTAGTGAACATCTTAAAGGATTCATCAATCTTTCAGAAAATGCTGCTAATGCAGAGATTATGGCAGAACAGCCAGTTGATGAATCAACAAAGGCTCTTTCAATGAGCATTGAAGACCTTGAATTATCAGTTCGTTCATCTAACTGTCTTAGAAGAGCAGGTATCAATACAGTTGAAGAACTCTGCAACAAGACTCCAGATGATATGATAAAGGTTAGAAATCTTGGTAAGAAGTCATTAGATGAGGTTCTTTTAAAGCTTAAGCAGTTAAATCTTCATCTTAGATCAAGCGAAGATTAATATATAGAAACAATTAAAGCGTAATATTAGAATTTGTAGAAAAAACATTTATACAGTAAGACCATATGCGCATGTATAAACGTTACAAATGGAGGTTAAATCAATGGCAAAGTATAGAAAGCTTGGTAGAACATCAAGCCAGAGAAAGGCTTTATTAAGAAGCCAGGTAACAGCTTTAATCGAGAATGGTAAGATTGTTACAACAGAAGCAAGAGCTAAGGAAGTTCGTAAGCAGGCAGAAAAGCTTATCACACTTGCAGTTAAGGAAAAGGACAACTACGAAACAGTTACAGTATCTGCTAAGGTTGCAAAGAAGGATGCTGAAGGTAAGAGAGTTAAGGAAGTTGTAGATGGCAAGAAGGTTACTGTATATGAAACAGTAGAAAAGGAAATCAAGAAGGATCTTCCTTCAAAGCTTCATGCTAGAAAGCAGATGGACAAGGTTCTTTACAAGGTAACTGAGGTTCCTGCAGATGCTGCTGGAAAGAAGAAGAACACAAAGACTGTTGACCTTACAAACAAGTTATTCGACGAAATCGCTCCAAAGTATGCTGACCGTAAGGGTGGCTATACAAGAATCGTTAAGATTGGCTTAAGAAAAGGTGATGCAGCAATGGAAGTACTTCTTGAATTAGTTTAATCAAGTGCTTTTAAGGCGGGTAAGAAGTAATTCTTATCCGCTGTTTTGTTATATAAAGATATTGTATGGATTAACAGAATGTATGAATCAGGAATTGGAGAAAATAGTGGGAATAGTACAAGCTAAGGATTTAACATTTGAATATATAAGACGTGATGAAGAAGGAAACGTTGAAGGCATTACAACAGCAGTTGACAACGTTAATATAGATATCAAAGCAGGAGATTTTGTGGCAGTATTAGGACATAATGGTTCTGGTAAATCAACATTTGCAAAGCATCTTAATGCACTTGTTATGCCAACAGAGGGCACTGTATATGTGGATGGAATGGATACAAAGGATGCAGATAATACACTTAAGGTCAGACAGACTGCTGGCATGGTATTTCAGAATCCGGACAACCAGATAGTAGGTACACTTGTAGATGAGGAGGTAGGTTTCGGTCCAGAAAATATAGGTGTTCCAACGGAGGAAATCTGGGAAAGAGTAGAAAAGAGCCTTAAAGCAGTAGGTATGTATAAGTTCAGGAATGCATCGCCTAACAAGCTGTCAGGTGGTCAGAAGCAGAGGGTAGCTATAGCTGGAATAGTTGCTATGAAACCTAAGTGCATAGTGCTTGATGAGCCAACAGCCATGCTTGATCCGCTTGGAAGAAAAGAAGTAATACATGTTCTGCACGAGCTCAATAAAAAAGAAGGTGTAACCATAATTCTTATAACACATTATATGGAAGAGGTTATAGACGCAGACCATGTTTTTGTTATGGATAATGGAAAGGTTGTTATGGAAGGAACACCTAGACAGATATTTTCGCAGGTTGATAAACTAAAGGAATTAAGACTTGATGTTCCACAGGTAACAGAGCTTGCATATGAATTAAAAAAAGAGGGACTTCCTGTTAAAGATGGTATTATAAGAAACGAAGAGCTTGTTGAAGAGATAAAAAGACTCGATTTATTAAAGACAGATAAATGATGAAACATCTGACGAATATAGGTTGGTTATTATTACGGTTTGATTTTAGGTAGATTTAAACATATTTAGTTAGATAATAAATTCAAGTGGCGTGACTGTATTATATACAGCATACACACAGAAATGAGGAAGTAGAATGTCAATAATAGTTGATAAAATTAGCCATGTATATGAGGCGGGAACAGGCTTTGAAAGAAAAGCTCTGGACAATGTATCATTTGCAATAGAGGATGGAGAGTTTATAGGTCTTATAGGACATACCGGCTCAGGTAAATCGACATTGATTCAGCATCTGAACGGTCTTTTAAAGGCTACATCAGGACATATATATTACAATGGTAAGGATATATATGAAGCAGGGTATGATATGCGTGAATTAAGAAAAAATGTTGGGCTGGTATTCCAGTATCCAGAGCATCAGTTATTCGAAACAGATATATTTAAGGATGTATGCTTTGGACCTAAGAATCTGGGCTTATCCAGACAGGAATATGAGATAAGGGCTTTCGAGAGCTTGAAACAGGTGGGATTGGACGAAAATCTGTATTACCAGTCTCCATTTGACTTATCAGGCGGTCAGAAAAGAAGAGTTGCAATAGCAGGCGTACTTGCCATGAAACCACAGGTGCTTATACTTGATGAACCAACGGCAGGACTAGATCCAAAGGGCAGAGATGACATTCTTGAATGTATAAAGCAGCTGAGGGAGGAAACTGGAATTACAGTAATTCTGGTTTCGCATAGTATGGAAGATGTTGCAAGATATGTAAGCAGAATCATGGTTATGGATGATGGAGTGCTTAAATATGATGATACACCAAGGAATGTGTTTGCACATCATAAAGAGCTTGAACATATAGGACTTGCAGCTCCACAGGTTACTTATATTATGAATGACCTTATTGCGGCTGGGATAGATGTTAATCCTGATGCGATTACAGTTGAAGAAGCAAGGGATAATATATTGAAGCATTTTAATGTTATTAATAGCAGATAAACAGATACAAGCATAACCTGTATAATGTACAGGAGTGAAATGTAGAAAATGTGCACAGGCACAGGATTGGAAAGATATGATTAAAGATATTACAATAGGACAATATTATCAGGCAGAATCAATTATTCACAGACTTGACCCAAGAGTAAAGCTTATGGGTACATTAGTTTTTATAATTTCATTATTTTTAGGAATGAATATATGGATATATGCATTTGTAACAGTTGCACTTGCAGCGGTTATAGCTATATCAAAGATACCTCTTAAATTCATGGTAAGAGGACTTAAGTCAATAGTGATTCTAATTATAATCAGTGCGGTATTTAACCTGTTTTTAACACCAGGCGAAACACTTATCCAGATATGGAAGCTGACTATAACATACGAAGGTCTTAAGACCGCTATATTTATGGTCGTACGTCTTGTGTACCTTATATTAGGCACATCACTTATGACCCTGACAACAACACCTAATAATCTGACTGACGGCCTTGAAAAGGGCTTAGGATTTCTTAAATATATAAAAGTTCCAGTACACGAGATAGCGATGATGATGTCAATAGCATTAAGATTTATTCCTATTCTTGTGGAAGAAACGGATAAAATAATGAAGGCACAGATGGCAAGAGGCGCAGACTTTGAAAATGGAAATATTATAAAAAGAGCTAAAGCTATGGTGCCGATTCTTGTTCCACTTTTTGTTTCAGCATTCAGAAGGGCCAATGAGCTTGCTATGGCGATGGAAGCAAGATGCTACCATGGTTCAGAGGGCAGGACTAAAATGAAGCCGCTTAAGTATGCTAAAAGGGATAAGATAGCATATTTGTGTATGTTTGCATACCTTGGAGTGTTAATTCTTATTAAAATATTTGTTTAATGGTTTGTTTTATCATTTATACAAGCATGATGTATTAATAGATGTTAGAAATCGCTTAGAATTAACCTCAACAGCATATCAACGGAATTAAGGATGCGTATTAATAAGTGCTGGAAATCGCTTTAGACATTCATATAAGGTTATAGCAGAAATGAGGATTAGAATGAGAAGAATAAGGCTGAGGGTAGCATATGACGGAACGAATTATTCAGGCTGGCAGATACAGCCATCTGCCATAACTATAGAGAAGGTCTTAGATGACGCAATACATCAGCTTACAGGAGAACATATACATGTAATAGGTGCAAGCCGTACAGATGCCGGGGTTCATGCTATGGGAAATGTAGCAGTGTTCGATACAGCTTCAAGTATACCGGCAGACAGATTCACGTATGCACTTAACAGGTACCTTCCTGATGATGTTATTGTGCAAGAATCCGATGAAGTTAATGCAGACTTTCATCCAAGACATTGTGACACAAAGAAAACATATTGCTACAGGATATTAAATACCGAATTCGGAATACCACAGAAAAGAAATTATACCTGGAATGTAGCGGGTAATATAGATATAGACAGAATGAAGAAAGCTGCCGGATATCTTATAGGAGAGCATGACTTTAAGAGCTTCTGCTGTGTCAGAACGCAGGCAGAATCAACAGTAAGGAAGGTATATTCACTTGATGTAGACAAAAAGGATGATGAAATACATATAACAATAACCGGTAATGGATTCCTTTATAATATGGTCAGGATAATAGCTGGAACGCTTATACAGGTTGGAAAGGGCAGGTTCGAACCAGAATATGTCCAATATATGCTTAACGCCTGTGATAGGACACAGGCGGGCCAGACGGCACCACCACAGGGCTTGACACTTATGAAGATAGATTATCTGGATGAAGAAGGCTGATAAGGAGACATAATCAGCACATGGGAAAAATGTTGAATGATGTATTAACTGATTTAATGAAAAAATAAACATAATCAACATATAAAAAAGAAAATGTTAGATGATATATTAAGTGATTTAATGAAAAGTAGACGTAATCAGCATATAAAAAAGTAAATGGTTTAGAAGCAGAAATAAATAGTTACTTAATGTGGATACGATAACCTTATGTGTGAATAAAAGAACCCCCCAATAGATAGGCTGTGGATAACAGTTGAAATTACAGGCTAAAATTATACAATAAAAATAGATTTTATCATTGACACACGCGGTTCAGTGTTATATAATTCTTAAATGTGGCGTGATAAGTGCGCCCTGTTTGGTTAATTCGAATTAGGTGTTTCACCATATGCCCCGGAGAAGCATTTAATATATATTAACATTAATTATATTCAGAACAATTAATTATGCATTTAAGCAATATTTAGGAGGAAAACTAATGAGTACTTATATGGCTAGTGCATCTAACATCGAAAGAAAATGGTATGTTGTAGATGCTGCAGATTATACATTAGGTCGTTTAGCATCACAGGTTGCTGCTGTATTAAGAGGTAAGAACAAGCCTACTTATACTCCACATGTAGACACTGGTGACTATGTAGTTATCATCAATGCAGAAAAAGTAGTAATGACAGGTAAGAAGTTAGACAAGGTGAAGTACTATCACCATTCTGGATTCTTAGGTGGTTTAAAAGTTAAAACTGCTAGACAGTTCCAGGAACAGAATCCAACTGGATTCGTAGAAACTGCCATCAAAGGTATGCTTCCACACAACACTCTTGGCAGACAGCAAGCTAAGAAATTATTTGTTTATGCTGGTAGTGAACATCCACATGCTGCTCAGAAACCAGTAGAATTAAAGTTAAAGTAGGAGGAAGAATAAATGGCAAACGTACAGTACAGAGGAACAGGTCGTAGAAAATCTTCAGTAGCTCGTGTTATCTTAACACCAGGTACTGGTAAATGCGAAATCAATGGTAAGGCTGCTAAGGAATACCTTCCTTCAGATGTATTATTAATGATCGTTGACCAGCCATTAGAATTAACTGGTACAAAGGATAAGTTCGATGTAAAAGTTAATGTTAATGGTGGAGGTATCTCAGGTCAGGCTGGTGCTATCCGTCATGGTATCGCAAGAGCTTTACTTGAAGCTGGTTCTGATTACAGACCAACATTAAAGGCTGCTGGCTTATTAACTCGTGATTCAAGAGTTAAAGAACGTAAGAAATACGGTCTTAAAAAAGCAAGACGTGCTCCACAGTTCTCAAAGAGATAATATTATTTATCACTTATTACAAGAGACATTCAAGAACTCCCTTTTGGGAGTTTTTGTTTTACCTTAAAACTGAATTTTGAACCTTGCTAGACACTGTCTAACAAAACATATTAAATACTTCATACATAAAAAGGTAGTTTATATCTATTTCCTAAATCGCTACAATAGGGAATCGAGGTATTCACATCTTATATCTTATGTAAAGGAAAAGGGAAAATGAGGATTTATTTCATTGTATGTCCGTTAGTATTTCTAGCGGGCTTTGTAGATTCAATTGCAGGTGGGGGAGGTCTAATTTCACTTCCAGCCTATATGTTTGCAGGAATACCAGTACATGCCGCAATTGCGACAAATAAGCTATCTTCATCAACAGGCACTGTTGTATCGACTGCACGACTTATTAAGAATAAAAAAGTAGATTGGGGATTTGTACCAGGAACAGTCATTGGCGCACTCATTGGTTCTGTCGCAGGCGCAAATCTTACACTCATTATGAGTGATTCAATTTTAAAGATGGTATTAGTTGTTCTTTTACCAGTTGCCGCAATCTGTGTATTAAAAGATAAGAATATGGATGTAGAAGTTCCAGTTGGAATGACAAAGACTAAACAATATTTGATTGCGATTGTATGCTCATTTGTGATTGGCTGCTATGATGGATTCTATGGTCCAGGAACAGGCACATTCTTATTACTTATATTTACTAAGTTTGCGAAGATGCCAATAGATAAGGCGACAGGAAATGTAAAGGTAGTAAATCTATCTTCAAACATTTCAGCATTAGTTACATTTATCTTAGCAGGGAAGATCTTATGGGGATTAGGACTTGCTGCTTCATGCTTTAGTATTGCGGGACATTATGTAGGTGCTGGAATGGTTGTGAATAATGGTTCTAAGATTATTAAACCAGTAATTCCAATTGTATTAGTATTATTAATGATTAAAGTTGTATCAGGAATATAGTATTAAAAGGACTGAAGCCAATAATGGATTCAGTCTTTAATATATGTTTTCTTATTGAGCATTCTTTACTTTATAAGAAAAATAAGATAATATAAGTTTACGTTGTGAGAGGACCTGCGCGCCTCTCATTTTTTATGTTAAAAGGACTGATCCTTATGTAAGGGGTCAGTCCTTTTCTAATAATATCTATTTCTTTGTCATTATGACATATGTCTCAGGACGTCTATCTCTGAACAATCCCCAAGATAAACGGTCCTCTTTCAATGCATCTAAATCAAACTCTCCATAAAGTATTGTTTCTTCCTGCTTTGCTGAGGCAATAATATCTCCTGTTGCATCCGCAATAAAAGAACAACCATAAAAATCTAAAGAAGAAGATTGTCCGGCATTTTCTTTACAAGGTTCAACTGTTTCTACTCCAATACGATTTGCAGCCACTACAGGCATTAAATTAGCGGCTGCATGACCCTGCATCACACGTCTCCAATGACCACTGCTATCAACATCTAAAATAGGTTCACTGCCAATGGCAGTAGGGTAGAGTAACATCTCCGCCCCCCTGTACAGCCATACATCTGGCTGTTTCAGGAAACCATTGATCCCAGCAGATGCCTACACCAATACAACCAAAACGTGTATCAAATACTTTATAACCAGTATCACCAGGAGTGAAATAGAACTTCTCCTGATAAAAATGATCATCAGGAATATGTGTTTTTCTATAAATTCCTAACACTCTTCCGTCGGCATCAATCATTGCTACAGTATTAAAGAGACGATCTATATCTCTTTCATAGAAGCTCACAGGAATGACTACACCTAATTCCTTTGCAACTTCTTTAAAACGATTCACGGCAGGATTTTTTTCAAGAGGTAATGCATAATCATAATAGTCATAGCGTTTTTCCTGACAGAAATACTGACGTTCAAATAATTCAGGAAGCAGAATGATATTGGCATCATTGTCTGCTGCCTCTCTTACCATCTTTTCTGCTTTATTAATATTTTCTTGTACATCTCGACTGCATGAAAACTGTAATGCAGCAACTTTGACTTGTCTCATATAAACCTCCTACTTTGCAGGAATTTGCTGTGTAATACAGTGGATATTACCTTCACCTGTTAAAATAACACGTGCATCAATAGGAATAATGTCACGTTCAGGAAAACATTCTTTTAAGATATCAACCGCAAGAGAATCATGTTCATCTCCAAACTGAGGTAATAAGACACAATGATTGCCAATATAGAAATTTATATAGCTTGCAGCTAAACGTTCTCCAACTTCTCTTGTATCTTCTCCCTCTTCAAACACATATCCTTTTAAATCTTCTTCAGTAATACATACAGGAATATGTGGAATAGGGAGCTTATGAATCTTTAACGGTCTTCCTTTTGCATCTTTTTGACCAGATAAGATTTCATAAGCCATATGACTTCTTATATATTGTGGATCCTCTTCATCATCAGTCCATGCAAGAAGCACTTCACCAGGCTTTACAAAACAACAGAAGTTATCTACATGTCCATTTGTTTCATCATTATAAATACCATAAGGAAGCCAGATGATCTTTTCTACATTCAAATACTGTTTCAGCTTCTCTTCAATCTTATCACGAGTCATTGTAGGATTACGTCCAGGACTTAATAAACATTCTTCAGTTGTAATTAGTGTTCCTTCACCATCTACATGAATAGAACCACCTTCTAAGACAAAAGGACGTGCTTCATACAAGTCATCTCCAAGATACTCACAAATATGATTTGGAATATTTTGATCATTTTCCCAATGGGAATATAAACCATCATAACTTCCGCCCCAGGCATTAAATTCCCAGTTAATACCTCTTCTCTCACCTTTGTCATTAATCACAAAAGTAGGTCCAGTATCTCTTGCCCATGCATCATTACTACTTGCTTCTATAATGTGAATATGAGGATGATTAAGTCTTGTGACAGCTTCGTTCATATCTTCAGAACGTACAATCATATACACGTCTTCATATGCCCCAAGAATATGTGCAATCTCTACAAATACATCTCTTGCATACTTCGCATTATAATTCCAAGAGCCAGGACGCCATGGATAAATCATCAAACAGCCATCCTGCTTTTCAAATTCTCCAGGCATGCGAAATCCATCACTAAGACAATCTGTTTTTAAAATCTTCATAACCAAACTCCTTTATGATGCGACACTCCCCATTTTGATCCATAACTGCAATAGAAGGGAGGGGAATCCCATTAAATGTATTTGTCTTGACCATGGAATAAATAGCCATATCCTCAAAATAAAGCTTATCTCCAATCTTTATTTCATGATCAAATGAATATTTACCAATCACATCACCAGCCAGACACGTATTACAAGAAAGGCGATATGTATAGGCGAGTTCATTTGGTAATCCACTTTCTTTGAGTGGGGGACGATAAGGCATCTCTAATACATCAGGCATATGGCAGGCAGCAGAGGTATCAAGAATCAGAATCTTTCCATTATTCTCTACAATATCCAATACTTCAGTCACGTTATATCCCGCATTTAAGGCAACGGCTTCACCAGGCTCTAAATAAACCTGTAAATCATAAGTTTCCTGCATATGATTAATACATTGAATCAATCGTTCAACACCATAATCATCTCTTGTAATATGATGTCCTCCACCCATATTCAGCCATTTCATTTGTGGAAGCCATTTAGAGAACTTCTCTTCCACAGCCTTCAATGTAGTTTCTAAATCATCAGAATTCTGTTCACATAGCGTATGGAAATGAAGTCCATCCACCATTTCTGCAATCTCATCATCAAAATCACATGCACGAATTCCCATTCTAGAACCAGGTGCACATGGATCATAAATTGCATGTCCAACCTGCGTAGAACATTCTGGATTAATACGTACACCAATAGATGTATCTTTCACAACTTCTGCATATCTTTTAAGCTGTGCTTTAGAGTTAAATACAATATGATCACATATTTCTGCAAGTTCTTCTATATCCTGGGAACGATAGGCAGGAGAATATACATGATTCTCCAAACCCATTTCTTCTTTTCCAAGTCTTGCTTCATAAAGACCACTTGCTGTTGTACCACTTATATATTTTCCAATAAGTGGATATTCTTCAAAACAAGAAAAACATTTCTGAGCCAGTAAAATCTTTGCACCAGTACGTTTTTCTACTTCTTTTAATAATTCTAAATTATGTATAAGCTTTGTTTCATCAATCACAAAACAAGGCGTAGGTAATTCATTGATCTTCATAGAACTAATCCACTAAAGTAGGATTTTCTACTACCTTCCAAGGAAGTCCCCATTTATTTAAAGCATCCATATATGGATCTGGATCAAATTCATCAGTTGTATAAACACCTGGCTTATTCCATAATCCCTGTAATACAAGCATAGTACCAATCATTGCAGGCACGCCTGTTGTATAAGATACTGCCTGAGAACCAACTTCCTTAAAACATTCCTGATGATCACATACATTGTAGATATAAATACTTCTTTCCTTACCATCCTTAATACCAGTAAAGATACAACCGATATTAGTCTTACCAACAGTACGAGGACCTAAAGTAGATGGATCAGGTAATAATTCCTTTAAGAACTGAATAGGTACAATCTGCTGTCCATTGAATTCAACAGGTGTTGTAGAAAGCATACCGACGTTCTCTAAACATTTCATATGTGTTAAATAACTTTCCCCAAATGTCATAAAGAAACGAATTCTTTTTACTTCAGGCATATTCTTACCTAATGCTTCAATTTCTTCATGATGAAGAAGATACATATCCTTTTTTCCTACTTCATCAAAGTTATATTCTCTCTTAATTGACATAGCTGAAATTTCTACCCATTTTCCATCTTCCCAG
>OIXA01004906.1_pt1 | contig 12362 bp, 10 predicted proteins | sample 1587721 | NCBI WGS metagenome assembly OIXA01 (sample SAMEA3888900, study PRJEB22519) | human gut metagenome | biome: human gut; feature: human-associated habitat; material: faeces | place: Denmark | collected 2013 | reverse complement strand
GACCTCATCCTTACCAAGAGATTTTTGGTGTTTTTTATAATAATTTCCGTTTGTTTTTAGTCGTTTCTATTCCGAACAACATCGTTTCCAGAACTTTTGCGAAGTGCAGTCTCCGTTGTTTCCACGCTTGTCTGTGGTGAAACTGTGGTCAACCAGCGATTTGTGTAGACAGTGCCTGCGCAAATCGCATCGACTCAGCGTCACAGATAACACCGCAGTTTCTTCGAAAGTCGATATAGTCATCAGGAGGTTGGTATCACAATTTGATACCAACCTCTTTGCCAAAACAGGCGTAATAGCCCATTCATATTTTGGGCCGCTGTAATCAATAAGAGTTAGTTCTCCATCACAGAATTCTCCGCCGACTGCTCCAACATGAGGAAACGATCAAAGTCGCTCTCGTAGAGTCGATCCTGAATAATTCGATATTTCTCAAACTCTGTTTCGGCATGAAGCTTTGCCTGCTCCGCGCTGATTTTACCGGGTCCCGTCAGCAGTTCGTTTCCGTTAAACTCCAAGAACCCGTCCAGACGCTTCGCCCAATCCTCCATACTCATAGGAATTTTGCGTTCAGCCTGAAGCTCGGCATAGTCCAAATAGAGAGACACGATCCGTTCCAGATATGACATTTCCTTTTCGCTCAAATAGTTCTTGGCTACGGTCACATCAGCCTTTACGATTTTTCCGTCTGGTGCATTTTCCCAGGTTGCCAGCCCCATGTGTTCCTTCGCCGCATCAGCCCGCTCCACGATCAACTCTGCCGCTGTGTGGCGATGAACGGCATAATGCAGCTTGTTCTGCACGGTCTGGAAAAACAGACGAGTGGTCCTTGCATCCTTGTCGTAGTCGAAATCTGTAGCGTAGAAGTCCGTGACCTTTTGATCGAATTTCCGCTCAGCCAGCCGGATTTCACGGATGTACTGGAGCTGACGCTCAAAGTATTCATCTGTGAACATATGTCCTTTTTTCAGGCGTTCCTTATCCATGGTCCAGCCTTGGATGGTATGGTCTTTCACGATCTGCCCCGCCCATTTGCGAAACTACACCGCACGGGGATTATTGACCTTAAATCCAACAGCGATGATCATTTGAAGCGTGTAATGCTTCAGTTCTCTCGTTGGTGTCGATGCGCAGATACCGGCAGCCATGCTCCCGGGCGTACTGCTCGTAAAATGCGGCGAAGGCGCGGCCAAGGCCCCGTTTTCCGGCCTGCGGATCGACGGCCAGCGTGTGCAGGACCATGATCTGGTCATCCGGCGCGTCGTACTGCCACGGAGCGCCCGCGTAAACGTCCGCCTGAAGCCGGTTGAAGATGCCGGTGCCCACCACGGCGCCGTCCGCCTCCCCCACGAACAGGTCGCCCCGCTCCAGCGCCGCCTCAGCGGTGGAGCGCACGGGGTACACGCCCCGCACCCAGCCCACCTGCGCGGGGCCGGCCTCCTCTGCGTCGTGGACGTGCTCATAGACCCGGACCACGGCATCCAGATCTGCGGCATCGGCCTTCCGAATGGTGATCTCCATGAAAAACACTCCTTTGCGTCTTTGCGTCGGCCCGGCGGCGCTCCGCCGGTCACTGGCAGCGCTTCTGATACTCCGATGGGGACATCCCCACGCTTTTTTTGAACGCGCTGCTGAAATAGGTGATGTCCCGGTAGCCCACGGACTCCGCCACCTCGTAGACCTTTACGCGGCAGTCCCGCAGAAGCTCCGTGGCCTTGTGCATCCGGTAGTTGGTGAGATAGGCCGAGAGCGTGTAGGACGTCTCCTTCTTGAAAACATGGCTCAGATGCCCGTCGCTGACGCCCAGACTGCGGGCCACGGACGAGACGCTGATATCCGGGTCGTTGTAATGCTCGGAAAGATAGGTCAGCGCCTCCCGGACGTATTTGCTCTTTTCCGGCCCCTGCCCCTCCGGCAGGACCGGGGCGGCGGGAGCCGCCGGGGCTGCGGCCTGGGCGCGGCTGCGGATGCGGGCGATGGTCTCCTCCAGCTCCCCGTCGTGAAAGGGCTTGAGCAGGTAGTCCGCAGCGCCCAGCTTCAGCGCCGACTGGGCGTAGGAAAAGTCGCTGTACGCGGTGAGAAAGACCACGTGGGCCCGGTTCCCCTCCTCCCGCAGGCGGCGGAGCATCTCGATGCCGTCCAGCTTGGGCATGCGGATGTCGGTGACGATCAGGTCCGGGCGGTAGCGGCGGATGACCTCCAGCCCCTCCTCGCCGTTGGCGGCCTCGCCCACCACGGCGCAGCCCGCCCCGGCCCAGTCCACCGTCAGCACGATACCCTTGCGGACCAGCTCCTCGTCCTCCACGACGACGACCTTCAGCATGGCGGTTCCTCTCCTTTCCTGAAAACCGGAAGTGTGATGCGGATGCACGCGCCCTCGCCCTGCACGGGGACGAAGCGGACGCCCCGGTCCGGTCCGTACCGGATGCGCAGGATGGCGTCCACATTGTGCAGGCCGAAGTGCCCGCCGGGCCGGGGCGCGCCGTCCCGATACTGGGCCAGGACCTCCTCCGGCACGCCGCAGCCATTGTCCCGGACGGTGAGGATCAGGTCCTCCTCCGTGCGGTAGGCGCTGATGCGGATCTCGCCGCCGGAGCGGTCCCGGAAGCCGTGCAGAATGGCGTTTTCCACCAGCGGCTGGAGCATCAGCTTCGGCACCGGCACGTCCCGCAGCGGCTCGTCCACCTCCACCGTCAGGGCGAACGCGCCGGAAAAGCGGATGTTCTGGATCTCCACGTACCGCTCCACAAGGCGCAGCTCCTGCCGCAGAGGGACCAGCTCATCGGCGGAGATGCTGCTGCGCAGGATGTCGGCAAGGTCGGCGGAGATGGTGGCGATCTCCGGGGCCTGATGGATCTTGCCCATCCACTTGATGGTGTCCAGCGTGTTGTACAGGAAGTGGGGGTTGAGCTGGGCCTGCATCATGCGGATCTGAGCCTCGTTCAGCTCCCGCTGCTGGCGCAGGGAGTCCTTCAGATTCTGCCGCAGGCGCTGGGCCATCCGGTTGAACCGACCGGAGAGCTGGCCCATCTCGTCGATGCGGCGGTTGTCCAGCTGGACGTTCAGGTTGCCCTCCTCCACCTCGCGCATGGCGCTGTTGAGGGCGCGGATCGGCTCAAAGAGCTGGCGGCTGAAGCGCATGGACGCCAGCACGCACAGCCCCAGGCACAGCAGCAGGGAAAGCCCCGCCACCAGATACATCAGTTCGGCGGTGCCCTCGGTCATGGGCTTGGGCTGCTGGAGCACCAGACAGAAGCCGGAGCGCGGCTCCTGCCGGACGAAGTAATCATAAGCGCCGTGGCTGTCGGAGAGGGCCTGTCCGGCCAGAAGCTGGCTGCGCAGGCGGGCGGCCAGCGTCTTGGCGGGGAGGTCGGACGAGGCGTACACCTGATCCCAGAAGGGGTCCAGCAGCAGAAGGCGGCTGGTGGCGGTGTGCTGCCCGTCGAAAAGCGCGGTGAGCTGGGCGGCGGTGACGTCCGCCACCACGTATCCCAGCGGAACGCTGCCCCGCCGGACGGCGCAGGCCGCCTGAATGCAGGCGGAGCTTTTGGACGATGCGCCGCGGTAGACCACGCCGCCGTCCGCCGCCGCGGCCAGCAGCCCCCAGCGGGGGGAGAGGGAGCCGGAGGCGGGCTGGCTGGAGGTGGAGTAGAGCTGGCGGCCGTCCGCGCCGTAAACGGAGAGACTGGCCCCGCCGAGGACCGGCGCGGCCGCGCGGTACAAAACGGAGTAGACGCGCTGCTCGTCCAGCTCGGAGCGGTCCAGCGCCGCCGCCACCGCCGGCTCGGCGCAGAGCTTTTCCATGACGGTCTCGCAGTCGGACAACAGCCCGCTCAGCTCGCCGGACATGGCGTCAAGCTGCGTCTCGGCGGCGTCCGCCGCGCTGCGGGTCAGCGAAAGGCGGAAGATGTTGAGCATCAGCAGCGTGCAGATCAGCAGGGGCAGGATGCCGATGGCCAGAAAGCTGGTGAGCAGCTTCTGGCGGAAGGAGGCGTTTTTCATGACGGCGCGTCCTCCCGCAGAAGCTCCGGCCAGCGGGCGGAGAAGGCGTCCTTCAGCTCCGCCGCCCAGCGGACGGGATAGTCGATGAGCGCCAGCTCGTCCGCAGGGGGCAGCGCGTCGCCGTCGGACACGTCCGTGCGGACGCTGCGGCGGGAGAACTGGCTGACCACCAGCTCCTGCACGTCCCGGCTCTGGGCAAAGTCCAAGAAGGCCCGGGCGTTGTCCGGATGGGGTGCGCCCGCGATCAGGGCGCTGCCGTCCGGCACGGCGCTGGTCCCCTCCTCGGGGTAGACGATGGCGATATCCGCTCCCTGAGCCTGACGCTTCAGGGCGGTCTCCTCCAGCGTCACGCCCACGCGGCAGCTTCCGCCGGCCACCGCGGCCACCACGTCGCCGGAGTCCGGCAGGACCCGGCCCTCCAGCTGGACGGCAAGGCGGTCCAGCTGGTCCCAGTCGTCGCCGGGGAGGGCGCAGAGCATGGTGGCCGCCGCCGTGTAGCTGGAGCCGGACACAGTGGGGTCCGCCAGCGCGATGGAGCCGGACCACCGGCCGCTTAGCAGGCTCTCCCACCCGGTCAGCTCGCCGGGGGAGACCAGCTTGGTGTTGTAGATCAGCACCACGGGGAGGGAGGAAAAGGGCGTCCACAGGTCGTCCGCCGGGCGCAGGCCCGGGCGGATCAGGTCCGCCTCGGCGCAGGCGTAGGGCTGAAAGTAGCGCTCATAGGCCGTCAGGCTCCCCACGCCGCCGCCGAAGATCACGTCGCACACCGGCGCGTCCGCCTCGCCCGCGATGCGGGCAAGCAGCTCGTTGGTGCCGCCGGTGACCACCTCGGCCCAGATGCCGGTGCGGGCTTCAAACTCCTTGACAATGGGGCCGTAAACCTCCTCCTTATGAGAGGTGTAGATCACGACCCGGTCGCTCTCCGCCGGGGCCAGCGCCGCCGCAGACTGGCCCGGGGAGCCGGCACAGCCGGTGAGCAGCAGCGCGGTCAGCGCGAGGATCAGGCATCGTCTGCCCATGGCGCGTCCTCCTTTCGGGTTGGATTGAGCGGTCAGACCAGCTCCAAAAGCTCCGGCAGGGACCGGATTTCGTGGTCCGCAAGGCCCTCCGCCGCAGCGGCGGGGCCGAGGGCGGCGCTGGAAAAGCCGCCGCAGCGGGCGGCGCGGACGCCTGCGGCGGCGTCCTCTACCACCAGCGCTTCCGCCGGGGAGACGCCCAGCGCCTGCGCGGCCTTTAAAAACACCTCCGGGTCCGGCTTGGACCGGGCGATCTGCGTCCCGTCCACCACGGCGTGGAAATACGGCGTCAGGCCGGTGCGCTCCAGAATGAAGCGGGCATTTTTGCTGGAGCTGGCCACCGCCAGCAAAAGCCCACGCTCCCGCAGGGCCTTGAGCGTGACTGTTGTATCCGGGGCGACGTCCGCCGGGGTCATTTCGGCGATGAGGGCGCGGTAGCGCTCGTTCTTCTCCGCGGCGAGGGCTTCCTTCTCCGCCGGGGTGAAGCTGCGGCCGCAGCCCTCCAGCACGATGTCCAGCGCCTCCATCCGGGAGACGCCACGCAGCCGCGCCGCGGCGCGCCCGTCAAAGGGGATGCCGAGACGGACCGCCAGCGCACGCCACGCCTTGTCGTGGGCCTGATCCGTGCGGACCAGCACGCCGTCCAGATCAAAGATCACTGCGCGCATGAGAGGATCGCCTCCAATTCGTTGCACACGTCCCGGCAGGATCGGGGCGCTTCCCGGACCGCGGCGGCGCGGGAGTCCGCCAGCGTCCGGCGCAGCGCACCGTCCGCCTGCTCCATGAGATAGCACCGGCCCGCCATGTCCAGCATGGCCTGATCGTTCCAGTTGTCGCCGAAGGCTGCCGTCTCCTCCGGCGAAACGCCCAGTGCGCCGCACATCTCCGCAAGGCCGGTGCCCTTGGTGGCGATGGAGAAGTCCAGCCACACAAGGCCCGCCACCGCCATGTGGAACGGCTCACCCCAGCGGGGGGCGAGGAGCGCGGCGGGGCCGTCCATCCCGTTGGGACAGTAGGCCGCGATCTTCACGATCTCCTCCGGCACGTCCTCGGGCCGGTCCACCATGGTCACGAGATTCCCGTGGTTCACGGCCATCTCGTGGACCAGCTCCGGGCCGCAGCCGCACAGATAGTTGAGGTTCTGCCCCTCGATGATGACGTCGCAGCCGGGAATGTCCATGATGGCGCGGGACAGGGCCAGCGCCTCCTGACGGGGCAGGAGCGTCTTGCTCAGGAGGGGCGCGCCCTCCTCCGTTCCGGGGCCGTACAGCACGGCGCCGTTTTCACACAGAAAGCACATCTCGTCCGTCACGGGGGCGAACAGCGTGCGCATGGAGTGGTACTGCCGGCCGGAGGCGGGACAGAACAGGATATTCCGCTCCCGCAGGCGGCGGATCAGGGGAAACAGCCGCTGGGGCATGACGGTCTCGTCATAGGGCAGCAGCGTGCCGTCGATATCGGATGCAATGAGACGGATCATAAAACGCTCCTTTTGGGGATCAGGATGGAAAACGGAGAAAAGAGGCCCCGGCAGGGGGCCTCTTTCCCGACAGCGCCCGGCCGAGGGACCGGGGCGGATTTACTTCACGCTCAAAGAGCCTTGCGCGATCATCCGGCCGTTCCTACGACTGAATAATACCACGCCGTCGCCCTGAAAGTCCAGACGGATTTTCTGGCCGATGCGGTAGAGCACGCCGCCGAACACCACGCCGGTGAGCAGGAAGCTGCCCACCCGGACCTTCACCGTGGTCTCCATGCCGGTGGGCATGGCGGAGTAGATCTCGCCTTCGATGGCGCCGGAATCGCTCAAACGCAGGAACTCCGGCCGCACGCCGAGAACAAAGTCCCCGTCGGTCAGGGCCGCCTCGTCGCCGAAGTCCTCCGTCTCGTTGACGCGGGCCACGTGATAGCGGAACAGCACGTCCTTGTTGCCCTTTTCCACGCTCTTCTTGTCCAGCGCCCGGGCGTTTTCCGCGTCTCTGCGGGCCTTGTCCTCCGCGTCCGCGCGCTCGTACCACGCGGCCACGTCCAGCGGCTCCTTGGGACGGAAGGAGAGCTGCATCCCGTCCAGCGCGGAGAGGGTCAGCGTTCCGTCGGACTGCTGGGCGCCGCTGGCGTCGATGAAGTTGATGGCGGGGTTGCCCACGAAGTCCGCCACGAACACGTTATTGGGCTTGGCGTACACGTCCAGCGGCGCGTCGTACTGCTGGAGGACGCCGTTTTCGATCAGGCAGATCTTGGTGGCCAGCGTCATGGCCTCCATCTGATCGTGGGTGACGTAGATAAAGGTGGAGCCGGTGTCGATGTGCAGGCGCTGAAGCTCGGAGCGCATCTCAAGGCGCAGCTTCGCGTCCAGATTGCTCAGCGGCTCGTCCATGAACAGCACCGTCGGCTCCGGAGCCAGCGTCCGGGCGATGGCCACGCGCTGCTGCTGGCCGCCGGACAGCTCGGAGGGATAGCGGTCCATGAACATGCCGATCTTCACGATCCGGGCCACGCGGCGCACGGACAGGTCGATCTCCTCCGGCGTCAGCTTGCGCACGGCGGTGACGGGCTTGCCGTCCTTTTCGTACTCAAAGCGGTCGTTGAGCGTGCAGCCGGCGGCGGCCTTGTCCCGGGCGGACTTGAGCGCGGCCTCCAGCTCCGGGCGGCGGGCCTGCGCCACGGTGCCCGGCTCCATGGACTCGTGGAGCTTGTAGCTCATCAGGGTCTTGGCGGCGTAGATGGAAATCTCATAGCGGTCGATCAGCTTGATCTGGGCCTTGTTCACGTCCAGCTTGCCCTTTTTGTCCACGCACTCCACGATGGTCTTTACCACGTCGTCCGGCTTCTGCAGGACGCGCAGCAGCGTTGCGGCGCGGCTGGCGTCCGGGTCGAACTTGGGCAGCTCTTCCTTGATATTGGAAAGGCCGAAGGAGATGTTCTGGTAGACGGTCATGTTGGGCCAGAGGGCGTAGTTCTGGAACAGGAAGCCCACCTTGCGCTTGTTGGGCGGGATATTGATGCCGGCCTCGCTGTCATACACGACCCGGCCGCCGATGGTGATGCGGCCGCTGGTGGGAGTCTCCAGTCCCGCGATCATGCGCAGGGTGGTGGTCTTGCCGCAGCCGGAGGGCCCCAGCAGCGTGACGAAGGCGTTGTCGTCGATAACCAGATTCAGGTCGTCCACAGCGTAGAATTTATCCCAGCGTTTGGTTACGTGGGTCAATACGATCTCAGGCATGATTTAACCTCCTATTCCCTTATCAAGGCTTGCGCCGGTGACCTTGTTGACGAGGGTGTTGCAAATCAGAATGGTGACGATCAGGATCAGGTTGATGCCGCTGGAGAAGGCGTACAGACCCATTTCGTCGAAATAGTCCAGCGTGGTGGAGAGGATGAAGCCCTGAACGCACAGCAGCATGAACAGGCTCAGCTCGCGCAGGCAGGTCATGAACGGCAGCAGATAGCCGCTGATGATGGAGGACTTTTGAATGGGGATGATGATGCGGGTCATCCGCTTGCTCCACGGAATGTCCTGAATGATGGCGGCCTCTTCGATCTCGCCGGAGAGCTGGAGCATGGAGTTCAGGCTGGCCCGGCTGGCGAAGGGGATATATTTAATGGTGCCGACGATGATGAGCAGCGTGTACGTATTGAAGAGGTTAACGTACCGATTGGAAAAGAGAACGAAGAACGCCACGCCCACGGCGATGGAGGGCATCAGATACGGCAGGAAGGCCACCGCGTTGACGTAGTTCGCCCATCGGCTCCGCCTCGTCTTGGATACGGCGTAGCCGATCATGGTGCCGATGGTGCCGGCCAGCAGGGAGCAGCACACGGACACCAGGATCGTTCCGCGGAAGGCGTGCCAGATGGTCTCGTTGTGCAGGATGCCCTTCTGGCCGTACATTCCGTTTTCCGTGATGTTCTCGTCCGTCGTCCACCATTTGACGGTCAGGTTGTCGGCGTCTCCGGTGTATAGGAAGCTGTAATCGCCCGGGTTGGGCAGGAACGTTTCAAATGCAAAGGAGACGATGGGGAAGATGCTGGTGAAAAAGGTGATGACGATCAGCACGGCGGCGATGATGTGCTTGCCCGCCCGGCCCAGATTGATCTTGGAGGTCTGGCCGGACTTGCCGGTGACGGTGGTGTAGTTCTTCCGGCTGCGCAGGCTCATCTGATTCAGGAACATGATGGCCACGCCGAAGATCATCATGATGATAGCGAGGATACTGGCCTCGCCGGTGTACTTGGAGTTCAAAGAGACGTACTTGGTGGCGAGGGTGGTCAGGCCCAGATAGTGGGGCACGGGATAGGAGCCCATGGAGCTGCCGAACACCAGCAGGATGGTGGAGAGGATGGCGGGCTTGACCATGGGCAGCGTGATCTTGAACATGGTCTTCCACTTGGGCGTGTCCAGGATCGTGGCGGCCTCCTCAAGGTTGGCGTCCATGTTGCGGAAGATTCCACCGATAAGGATGTAGGCAAAGGGAGCGTAGTGCAGGCCCAGCACCACAAGGCTGGGGAACAGGCCCTTGCACCACCACAGCGGCATCTGCACGCCCAGCGTGGCGGCCAGCAGGCCGTTGGACGTGCCGGTGACGGCGTTGGAGTTGAACAGGTTCTGCCACACCACGGCCAGCGTCCACTGGGGCATGATGTAGGGGAAGATGAAGATGGAGCTGAGGTATTTGCGGCAGGACAGGTTCGTGCGCGTAATGAGGAAGGCGAACAGCCCGCCGAACACGATGGCCACCACGCAGGTGCCCACCGCCAGCAGCACCGTGTTGATGAGCGGCATCCACAGGTTGCTCATGGCAAGGCGGCTGGTGAAAAGGTCGATGTAGTTGACGAGGGTATAGCCGCTGGCCTGACCCGTCAGGTGGGCGTCGATGGTGCCCGCGTGGATCTTGAAGGTATCCTGCACGATGGCGACGATGGGGGCGACGGTGGTCACCGTCAGCACGATGCCCATAATGAGCAGGATGACATTATGGGGCTTTGAGAAGTAGGTTTTGATCCTGTTGAGCCGGATCGTGGACCTGCCGGTGCTCACAGTAGACGACTGGTTCATAGATGACCATTCCTTTCCCAGACTTGTGCGGGCCGCGGCAGGACCGCTCCCACAGGACCGCCAGCGGCGGTGTGCGAACCAAAAAACGCTGGATTTTTCTGGATTTTTGGAGAAAAAGCGCCCCTGACGGTCATGAAAGCACCCGTCAGGGGCGTTTTTACGCGTGAGTCAGCGTACCGCGCCGGACGATCAGCCCGCGCTGTACTTGGTCAGCAGCTCGATCCAGCTGCCCACGGTGAAGGCCACGGAGCTGCAGTACTCGGGATCCTCGAGCACCAGCTTGCCCTGATTGGTCCACCACTCATAGCCGTGGTCGTCCTTGGCGGGGAAGGTGTCCACGCCATCCACGTAGCCGCCCTTCTGGTGGCCGTAGGTCGCCTCGATGGCCTCAGCGACGGTGGGGTTGGAGGAGTAGCCGCCCATGTCCTTGCCCCAGGCGGAGAAGCCGTCCTCGGTGCAGGTCATGTAAGCGATGAAGGCGCAGGCGGTCCAGGGCAGGGGAGAGTTGTCGGTAACGAACAGATAGTGGCAGTAGCCGAAGCCGCCGATGCCGGTGTAGCCGTCCTGATAAGCGGCCACGTTCACGTTGTTCACGGAGACGGTGGCGGACTCCTCAACGGAGCGGAGCTTGGAGTACACCAGCAGGCCGAACTGATCCGTGGCGGACTTGTCGACCAGCGTGTTGCAGATGGGGCCGTCATCGGTCTGGGCGTTGTAGCTCTCGACCCACAGCTTGATCCACGCCAGAGCGTACTTGCCGTTCTCACCAAGGCCCAGATCGCTGGCCTCGGAAGCCATGGCGTCGATGGTGGGCTGGAAGTAGGCCTGCTCGTCGGCGGACAGCGCGTCAAACGCCTCCTTCAGCCAGCCGGCGTAAGTATCCTCCGTGAGCATGTACAGGAAGTTCTTGCCCACGATCTCGGAGTCGATGTCCATGTACAGGCCGTGCTCGCCCTCGGCCACGAAGTCCCAGCAGTTGTCATAGGTCTTGGAGCCGGTGTTGTTGTACATAAAGACCTTGTTCAGGGTCTGCAGGGGCAGGAAGCCGGTGTACGCGTCGGCGGTGGTGCCGTTGGCGTCGGCCCAGTCCTTGGGGATGAAGGTATCCAGCACGCCGGGCTGGACCATCTTGCTCTCGATCTGGTTGCCGTCCTGGATCAGGGTCATGGCATAGGTGCCGGTGGGCTTGAGCGCGTCGGCGGTGAGCTGATCGAAGATCTTGTTGTTCTTGGGCTGCTGCCAGTCGTACTCCATGTTATAGCTGGGGTCGATGGACTGCAGATACTCGATGAACAGAGGCAGAGCGGTCTTGCCGCGGCTGGAGTTGCCCACGCCGTAGAACGTGGCGCCGTTGGATTCCTCGATGGCCTTCTTGGCCAGCTCCTCCAGCGTCATGCCCTCGGCCTCGGCGATGATCTTCTGGGTGGCGGTCAGCTCGGCGGCAGGCTCGGCCGGAGCGGCGGAGCCGGAGCCGGAAGCGGAACCGGCGCTTGCGGCGGGAGCGCTGGAGCCGCCGCAGCCGGCCAGCAGGGGCGACGTCATGGCGAGGGCCAGCGTCAGTGCAAGAAACCTCTTCTTCATAGGGTGATGTCCTCCTCCAAAATATTTTTTGGTGTTGCGTAACAGAAACTTACTTTGCGTCAGCTTCCAGTTTCATTTTACAGGCTGGAACTGAAAATATCCACTGGACAAATCTGCTGTTATTTGTGAAATCCCAATATTTTTGCACAAACTGCACATCAAACCCGCCGCGCCCGCCGCGCCGGGTGAGCGACCTGCACAGCCGCGCTGCCAAAAAAACGGCGGTGCGGACGGGAAAATTGTGGATTCTGCTGGCGCGGGAGAAAAATTTACGTAAATCCGATGGCGGGAAACGGAACCTTTCAAGCGGCGCGGGCGGGACGGCGGCGCTGGGAATTCGGAAAAAGTCAAGCATTAAATGCGCACAATTTTTCACTTCTTGTTTTGTCTAATTTTGACAATCCAACATGGCTGCCGTCATATCCCATGGTCGGCAGCCTGTGTATTTTCCTATTCAGTTCTCCGTGTTCCGCTCTGCTCACGCCCTCTCCCCTCGAATGTCTGCTGTGCTGTTTCTTCCTGTTACGCGCTCAGTCCGATCTCTCGCAGGCACTCCCGGAACATGACCTCACAGCTCTTGTACCCTAAGATTTTTCGAGGATAGTTGTTAATCCATTCCTCCGTGGCCGCGATCTCCGCCGCGCTGACCTTGGAGAAATCTGTGCCTTTCGGATGCCGCCGCCTGATCATGCTGTTGGCGTTCTCGT
>OIXA01004902.1_pt1 | contig 12365 bp, 13 predicted proteins | sample 1587721 | NCBI WGS metagenome assembly OIXA01 (sample SAMEA3888900, study PRJEB22519) | human gut metagenome | biome: human gut; feature: human-associated habitat; material: faeces | place: Denmark | collected 2013 | reverse complement strand
CCGCCTCCCGCGCGCGCCGCGACGCGCAGCCGCCAAAGGAGACGGCGGACACCGAAACCGACGAGGCGAGCGAGATCATCCGCGAGGGGCGCGCCGCCATGCGCCGCATCCGCCACGCCAACGACCTGATCCCCGACCCGGCGCTTTCCGCGCAGATTGATTCCATCGAAAACAGCTGCGGCCAGATTCTCTCCGTTCTGGAGCAGCGTCCGCAGCTTCTCTCCCAGCTCCGCACCTTCCTGCGCTATTACCTGCCGACGACGCTGCGCCTGCTCGAAGCGCGCGCCAAGCTCGAAAACGACGCGGGCTCGCCCAAGGCGCGCGAGGTTCGCGCGCGGATTTCGCAGGCCGTCGGCGAGATCGACAAGGCCTTCCGCAAGCAGGCCGAGGCGCTGGACGAATACCGCTTCATCGATCTGGAAAGCGAAATGGACGTGATGCGCGACATGCTCAAGGCCGACGGCCTGATCGACGAGGAAACGGGCGACGACCCCTTCGCCGACGTGCTCAAGCCGCGCGGCGGCCAAAAGCCGATGGCTTCTCCGTGATTTTTCAGGCCATGCCGGTTTTCCAAAATTCAACGGATTGAAAAGCGCGCGAGTCAGTCGTTTTTTTGCGGCTTTGGCTTGACAGCGCTTCTTTCTTTGCATATAATAAAAACAAATATCGGATTTTGTTTTTACGGTTCTGCCGCGCGCCGCCTTTCACCCGGCGTTTTTCTTCGGGCAGCATAAAAACAAAAGCAAACATTTGTTTTTACTCCCCGCTTGGGGATGAAAAGGAGGTTTTCCGTGGGCTATATCAACTTTGAGCACGTCTGCAAGTATTATCAGACGGGCGACACCGTGGTCAAGGCCGTGGACGACGTCAATTTCACCGTTGAAAAAGGCGAATTCTGCGTGCTGCTGGGGCCGTCCGGCTCCGGCAAGTCCACGCTGCTCAACATCCTGGGCGGCATCGACCGCGCCGACTCCGGCGACATTCTCATCGACGGCGAGCGTATGGCCGATATGAACGAGAAGGCCTTGACCCTCTACCGCCGCCGCCATCTGGGCTACATTTTCCAGATGTACAACCTTATCCCTAACCTGACCGTGCGGGAAAACATCGAGGTGGGCGCTTACCTCTCCCGCCGCCCGCTGGATGTGGACGAGCTGCTCCACCTGCTGGGCCTGTGGGATCACCGCGGAAAACTGCCCAACCAGCTTTCCGGCGGCCAGCAGCAACGCACCTCCATTGGCCGTGCCATCGTTAAGAATCCGGACATCCTGCTTTGCGATGAGCCCACCGGCGCACTGGATTACAAGACCAGCAAGGAGATACTGAAGCTCATAGAGACCGTCAACCAGAAGTACGGCAACACCGTCATCATGGTCACCCACAACGACGCCATCCGCCTGATGGCCGACCGCGTGGTGCGTCTGCGCGACGGCGCCATCCGCAGCAACGAGACCAATGCGGTCAAGGTCCCCGCGCAGGACCTGGAATGGTAAAGGGGGCTTGCGCGTGAAGAACCCTTTAAACAAACGCATGCTGCGCGAACTGCGCAGCGAGATGGGCAAGTACGCCGTCATCGCTATTCTGCTCATCGCCACCATCGGCTTTGTGTCGGGCTTCCTTGTGGCCGGCTCCAGCATGATCGCCGCCTACAACGAAGGCTTTGAGAAATACAACATCGAGGATGGCCACTTCCGCGTGGAAAAGCAGCTCAACCGCGCCCAGCTTAAGGCGATCACCGGCGCAGGTGTGACCCTGTACGACCTGCACTACCGTGAGACCGCCATGGATAACGGCAGCACGCTGCGCATCTACCCGGACCGCACCCAGGTCAACACCGTCTGCCTGATGCAGGGTGCCATGCCTGCCGCCCCCGGTGAGATGGGCCTGGACCGCATGTATGCCGAGAACAACGGCATCGCGGTGGGCGATACCGTGACCGACACAAACGGCCAGACCTGGACCGTCACCGGCTATGTGGCCCTGCCGGATTACAGCTGCCTGTTTAAGGATAATACGGACACGATGTTCGACGCCATCAAGTTCGGTGTGGCCATCGTCACGCAGGAGGCGTTCGATGCCCTGCCAGAACAGCAGACCTGGAACTACGCCTGGCAGTACGACACCGCCCCGGCGGACGACCGCGCCGAGAAGGACGCAGCCACCGACTTTATGAAAGTCGTCAACAAAACGGCGTCCCTGCAGGATTTTGTGCCCGAGTATGAGAACCAAGCCATCATCTTTACCGGTGACGACCTGGGCAGCGACCGCGCCATGATTGCCGTGTTGCTCTACATCGTCATTGCCATTATGGCCTTTGTCCTCTACAAGATCTTTAAGCTGGTGCAGAGTACGAAGGCGGCCAGTCTGGTAAAGGGGCTGCTGATCTTTCTGTCGGCACGCTGCGGGCCTCCGGCTACAGCCGGGGCGAGCTGGTGCGCCACTACATGGCCATGCCGGTGGTGGTCACCCTTATCAGCGCGGCGGTGGGCAATGTACTGGGGTACACGGTGCTCAAAAACGTCTGCGTCGACATGTACTATGGCAGTTACAGCTTGCCCACCTATGTCACACGCTGGAACGCCGATGCGTTCTGGATGACGACAGTCATCTCGGTGGCGTTGATGTTCTTCATCAACTGGCTGGTGCTTTCCCGCACGATGCGCATCTCGCCGCTGCAATTTTTGCGGCATGACCTCAGCCGCCACGCTAACCGCAAGCATGCCCTGCCCCTGCCGTCGGCGCTGCCGTTTTTTGGGCGGTTCCGCACCCGCGTGATTTTGCAAAACCTGGGCAGTTATGTGGTGCTGTTTGTGGGCGTGCTGTTCGCCAATCTGCTGCTCAGTTTTGGCATGATCCTGCCCGATGCGCTGAACCATTACAGTGATACGATCACGGACAACATGCTGAGCAACACCCAGACGATGCTGCAGATCCCCTACAGCGCCATGGACGAGGACCGCAAGCTGAATGCCCTGCTCTCGATGCTGCAGTTCCGCATGGAGACCGATACAGAGGAAAACAACGCCGAAAAGTTCAGCGCCTACAGCCTGCAGACCCTGGGCACCGACGAGGGCGGCGCGGCCAAAAGCGAGAGCGTGCTGCTGTACGGTGTAGAGCCGGACAGCTGTTACGTGCAACTGCCGGGGGATGGTGTCTACCTGTCCTCGGCCTACGCCGACAAGTACGAACTGGGCGCAGGGGACACGATTACCTTGCGGGAAAAGTACGAAGATACGACCTATACCTTTGCGGTGGACGGCGTGTATGATTACATGGGTGCGCTGGCCGTCTTTATGCCCCGGGAAAAGCTGAACGAAGTGTTCGACCTGGGCGACGGCTACTACGGCGGCTATTTCTCCGACGCACCGCTGACCGAGATCAAGGATGAATACGTCGGCTCGGTCATCGACCTGGACCAGCTGACGAAAGTTTCCCGCCAGCTGATGGTCTCGATGGGGGCCTCCATGGGGCTGGTCAACGGCTTTGCCGTGATGATCTTCTTCGTGGTCGTCTACCTGCTAAGCAAGATGATCATCGAGAAGAACGCCCAATCCATCTCGATGACGAAAATTTTAGGCTACAACGGCAGCGAGATTGCCCGGCTCTATCTGCTGTCCACCACGGTGGTGGTCGTGCTGTGCTTGGTCATCAGCCTGCCGATCGAAGTATACGTGATGAAGTTCCTTTTTCGCGCTGTCATGATGGAAAGCATGACCGGCTGGATCGAGATGTGGGTTTCTCCCACGCTGTACCCGCGCATGCTGGCGGCGGGCCTGGCTACCTACGCGGTGGTGGCGGTACTGGAGTACCGCCGCATCATTCGCGTGCCGATGGACGAAGCGCTGAAGAATGTGGAGTGATGGGATATGAAAAAAACGATACCGATACTTTTGTCTGCGGCGCTGCTGCTTTCGGCCTGCGGCCAAGCGGCCGGCACGGCGGAAACCACCTCGGCGGACACCCCTGCTGCCGTGACCGAGACGACGGCGCAGACCTCTGCCCCCAAGACCACGCCCGGCGGCGTGGATAAGGCCGAGACCGTCTACGCCAAGGCCGACGCCGACGGCACCGTGACCGAGACCACGGTGGAAGCTGTGCTGAAGGCCCGCGACGGCGCGACGATTGAAGACGTGGCCGCCCTGCGGGACATCATCAACAAAGAGGGTGATGAGGCGTACACCACCGGCGCCGACAACGCCCTGACCTGGGAGAACAGCGGTAATGCCATCACCTACGAGGGCAAGTCCGACGCCGCCCTGCCGGTGACCACCCGGGTGACCTACTACTTAAACGGCGTGGAAACCGCCCCCGCCGACCTGGCCGGGCAGAGCGGCCGGGTGCGCATCCGCTTTGGCTACACCAACCACACCCGCGAGACCGTCACGGTGGATGGGCAGGAGTACACGGTCTGCGTGCCGTTTACGGCCATCACAGCGGTGATTTTGGACGGGGACAAGTTCTCTAATATTGAGGCCGACAACGGCAAGGTTATGGAGCTGGACGGCACAACGGCCGTGCTGGGCACCGCGATGCCAGGCCTGGCGGACAGCCTGCGCCTGACCGAGTTTGAGCCGCTGGAGGACACCGAGATCCCCGCTTATTTTGAAGTGAGCGCCGATGTAACCGACTTCTCGCTGGACTTTACGGCCACGATCCTGACTCCCTCGGCGCTGGATGATCTGGACACCGGCGACCTGTCCGACCTGGACGATTTGAGCGACACGCTGGACGACCTGACCGACGCCGCCGACGAACTGGCGGACGGTACCGGCGCTTTGGCCGACGGCGTGCAGGCACTGTATGATGGCTTCCACGAGTACGCCGACGGCGTGCAGGGCCTGAACGAGGGCGCCGAAGCCCTGGCCGACGGCCTGACCCAACTGTATGACAGCGGAACGGCCCTGGTGGACGGTGCCAACGCCCTGCGGGACGGTTTGAGTGCGGTCAGCGGAGCCGTCGGTGGGATGACCTCCGGCGATACGGGCAGCAATGACGAGATGATGGCCCAGCTGAACGAGCAGCTGGCGCCGGTAATTTCCAATTATGGCACGACCGTGGTAACGGATACCGTGACCGATGCGGACCTGCTGGCCGCCCTGACGGCGGCTGGCCTTACCGGGGAGCAGCAGCAGGCTGTACTGGGCGCAGTAGGCGTGGCCATGGGCAAAGCACTGCAAAACGACACCCCTGCCATGGTGCAGGGCGTGGCCGGTACGGTCTCCGGGGTCCTCATGGGCCAGCTTGGCAGCGGCATCAACCAGCTGCAGACCGGCCTGGACCAGCTTGCCAGCGGCAGTGCCGAGCTGGCCCGCGGTGCCGACACCTACGTAAAAGCGGTTGGCCAGGTCAGCCAGGGGGCCGACGCCCTGGCCGAAGGCAGCACCAAGCTGGACGACGCCAGCGACGCCATGTACGAGGGCCTGGCTGAACTCCACGATGGTGCAGCAGAACTCCACGACGGCGTGCAGGAGTTCAGCGATAAAAACACCGACGACCTTTCCGATGACCTGGGCGGCGGCCTGCGCAACGTAGTCCGCCGCCTGAAAGCCGTCCAGCAGGCGGGCAAAAACTACCAGACCTTCAGCGGCTTGCACAACGGAGATACCGGCAGCGTAAAGTTCATCGTGGAGACGGCGGAGATCAAGAAGTAAACAGGGTAGAAAAAATAAAAGGGAAGAATCTGTGAGGAACAGGTCCTTCCCTTTTTGTAATGAGTTATAGCACAATTATCCACCAATTCTTCTTTAGCCTTTTCCCAATATCAAATGCGGCAAGACCTTTCACATGGCAGATGGTAACGCAGCTTTGCTCGCAAAGCATTTGGCGCAGAGCGAACAGTTTATGCTGTTCTTGCTTTATCCGTTTCATTTTGCACTGTTAACGTTAAAGCAAAAGACCAGAGTTGTAAAGCCTTTTGGCTAAAGAACTCTGGTCTTTTTTGTTGGGGCGTGTGCAACAGCCCCTTTTTGTTTCGCCACAGTGCACAAACCCGGCCCCGGAAGATGAAGCATTGATTGTTCCATCTGCCAAAGAGTGTTAATCTTTTTTGACAAGGCTTGCAATTCCCAGTAAATCGGTATAGTATACAGGCAGAGAGTAATCCTATCGTGTCACTCGGGATTAACCGAGCGGTACGGCTGTTATCTGGAGGTATTCAATATGAGCAGTCCTCTGCTGGAAGTAAAAGACTTACAAGTTACCGTTGGTGAGGAACAGAAGATCCTGCTGAACGGTTTGAACCTGACCATTTACCCCGGCGAGACCCATGTTCTGATGGGCCACAACGGTGCCGGCAAATCCACCCTGATGAGCGCCCTGATGGGCGACCCCCGTTATACTGTGACCCGCGGCCAGATCCTTTTCCGCGGGCAGGACGTGACCCGCGAGCCCGCCGATGTGCGTGCCCGGCTTGGCATGTTCCTCTCCTTCCAGACCCCGGAGGAGATTCCCGGCATCACGCTGGAAAACTTCCTGCGCACGGCCCAGAATGCCATCACCGGCAAGCCGGTCAAGGTATTCGCCTTCCGCAAGGAGCTGGCACAGCAGATGCAGGCACTGGGCATGGACCCCAGCTATGCGGATCGCTACCTGAACATGGGCTTCTCCGGCGGCGAGAAAAAGAAGAGTGAGATCCTGCAGCTTCTGATGCTCAAGCCCAAGCTGGCCCTGCTGGACGAGACCGATTCCGGCCTGGATGTGGATGCCGTCAAAACGGTGGCGCAGTGCGTGCGCGCCTACCACAACGCCGACAATGCCCTGATCATCATCACCCACAACGCCAAGATCCTGGAGGGCCTGAAGGTGGACTATGTCCATGTGCTGGACGATGCCCATATCGTGCGCACCGGCGGTGATGAGCTGGTGAATGAGATCATCGAGGAGGGCTTCCACGCAGTGAAGGAGGACAAAGCAGAATGAGAGCTTTTGAATCCGAAAAGACCGATGTTGCCGAGGTGGACCGCAGCATCTACGACATCCGGGACGGCAGCAACGCTGCCTTTGCGGTGAGCTCCGGCCTGACCAGCGAGATCGTGGAAAAGATCTCTGAGGAGAAGCACGATCCCGAGTGGATGCGCATTTTCCGCCTGAAAGCACTGGAGACCTACAACAAAATGCCGGTGCAGAACTGGGGTCCTTCCATTGCCGGGCTGGATATGAACAACATCGTCACCTATGTCCGCCCCAACACCGAGATGCGGGGCAAGTGGAGCGATGTGCCCGAGGACATCAAGAACACCTTTGAGCGTCTGGGCATCCCCAAGGCCGAGCGTGCTTCGCTGGCCGGCGTGGGCGCGCAGTACGACTCCGAGGTGGTATACCACAATGTCAAGGCCGAGGTAGCCGCACAGGGCGTAGTGTACACCGATATGGAGAGTGCCCTCACCGGCCCCTATGCCGAGATGGTGCGCAAACATTTTATGCGGCTGGTGCCTCCCACCGACCACAAGTTTGCAGCCCTGCACGGTGCCGTGTGGAGCGGCGGCTCCTTTGTGTATGTGCCCGCCGGGGTGCATGTGGAGATCCCGCTGCAATCCTACTTCCGACTGAACGCCCCCGGTGCCGGTCAGTTTGAGCACACCCTCATCATTGTGGACAAGGGTGCCTATCTCCACTTCATTGAGGGCTGCTCTGCCCCCAAGTACAACGTTGCCAACCTGCATGCAGGCTGTGTGGAGATCTACGTTGGCGAGAACGCCCGGGTGCGCTACTCCACCATTGAGAACTGGTCGAAGAACATGTACAACCTGAACACCAAGCGTGCCCGGGTGGAAAAGGGCGGCACCATCGAATGGGTGTCCGGTTCCTTTGGTTCCCACACCTCCTGCCTGTATCCCATGAGCATCCTAGCGGGCGAGGGTGCCCGGATGGAATTTACCGGCATCACCTTTGCAGGTGCCGGTCAGGATCTGGACACCGGTGCCAAGGTGGTGCACGCAGCCCCCAACACCAGTTCCCACATCACCACCAAGTCCATTGCCCGGGACGGCGGCATCTCCAACTTCCGCAGCTCCGTCACGGTCCTGCCCAACGCGAAGAATTCCAAGTCTGCCGTCTCCTGCGAGAGCCTGATGCTGGACGATCGTTCCCGCTCCGACACCATCCCTGAGATGGACATTCGCTGTGATGCCGTGGATGTGGGGCATGAGGCAAAGATCGGACGCATCAGCGAAGAAGCCGTGTTCTACCTGATGAGCCGCGGCCTTTCGGAAGAGGATGCCCGCGCCATGATCGTGGGCGGTTTTGCCGAGCCCATTGCCAAGGAACTGCCTGTGGAATACGCCGTGGAGATGAACAATCTGATCCACCTGGAAATGAAGGGCAGCATCGGCTGAGAGGAGGGCCGGACATTTTATGAATGATCTGAACATGAACCGCTTGCCGGTTGCAACTTGGAACCAGTGCGGTGTGAACAGTGCCCCCAGAGCGGCGGCACTGCCGGAGCTTTCCGGAGATTTCTGGGGCGAGGTCAACTTCGCCTATACCCTGCCCGCCGGGGTGGGGGAAGCCGAGAGCGACTTTTCTGCCTTTGCTGAGAGCGGCATGGGTGCTGAGACGGACGCTTATATCGCTGAGAATGCCACGGTCCGCCACGCGCTGACCGTGGCCGAGGGGGTATCCGTGGCAGAGCCCGTGATCTTTGAGGTGACACTGGATGCCGCCCATCCCACAGCTCTGACCAGCCTTTCGGTGGATGCAAAAGCGGGCAGCAGCCTGACCATCGTGCAGGTGCTGCGGGGCGATGCCGAACACGGTGCCGCCGCTTCCCTCACCCGCATCCGTGCGGGTGAGAACGCCCACGTCCGGCTGGTACAGATCCAGCTGCTGGGCGGCAGCGCCCGCCGCTGGAATGCAGCCGCCCTGGAGGAGGGCCGGAACGCCCGGGTCGAGCAGGTGCGCATTGAGCTGGGCGGCATCCTCTCCGCCTGCGGTACCCGCGCCGCGCTGAGCGCCGCCGGGAGCGAGTATGATCTGGATGCCGTGTATTTCGGCAGCGGCAGCGCCGTGCTGGATTACAACGATGTGTCCGTTCACACCGCCAAGGACACCCTGTGTGAGATGCACACCGCCGGTGTCCTGACCGGCCACGCGGACAAGATCCTGCGCGGCACCATTGATTTCAGACGGGGTGCCAAGCGGGGCGTGGGCCACGAGAGCGAGGATGTGCTCCTGTTCAGCCCCGATGCCCGCAACCGCACTGCACCGCTGATCCTGTGCGGCGAGGAAGAGGTTGAAGGCCAGCACGCCGCCTCCATCGGCCGCCTGGACGAGGAAAAACTGTATTATCTGCGCTCCCGCGGCCTGAGCGAGGCTCAGGCACGCCGCCTGATGGTGGATGCCCGCTTCGCCCCGGCACTGGACAAGATCCCGCTGGAAACCCTGCGGGACGAGGTACGCGCGGAAGCTGCAAGGAGGCTGGACAACGATGCCGAATGAATTCAACGATACCTGGCGCAGGGATTTTCCCATCCTTGCGGCTGACGAAAACGGCCAGCGGCTGGTCTATCTGGACAGTGCCGCCACCACCCAGCACCCGGTGCAGGTGCTGGATGCCGTGACCAATTACTACAAAAACAACAACGCCAACCCCCACCGGGGCGTGTATGAGCTGGCCATGCGTGCCACCGATGCCCACGAGGGTGCCCGCCACCGGGTGGCGCAGTTTTTCCATGCCGAGGATGACGAGATCGTGTTCACCCAGAACACCACCGAATCTCTGAATTTTGTGGCGTACAGCTACGGCCTGCACTTCCTGCACGCGGGGGACGAAATCGTCCTCTCTGTTGCCGAGCACCACTCCAATCTGGTACCCTGGCAGCGGGTGGCACAGGCCACCGGTGCAAAGCTGGTCTACCTGTACCCCGGCCCGGACGGCCGCCTGACCACCGGGGAGCTGGACAAAAAGATCACTGCTAAGACCAGACTGGTCGCCATTGCCATGGTCTCCAACGTGCTGGGCCTGCGCGCCCCCGTGGAAGAGATCACAGCCCGCGCCCATGCCGTGGGTGCGGTGGTGGTGCTGGACTGCGCCCAGGCTGCCCCCCACATGCCCGTGGATGTAAAGCAGCTGGATGTAGACTTTGCCGCCTGCTCGGCGCACAAGCTCTATGCTCCCATGGGCATGGGCGCGCTGTACGCCCGGGCAGAGCTGCTGGAGAAGATGCCGCCCTTCCTGAGCGGCGGCGATATGATCGGCTCCGTGCATGAGCAGAGTGCCACCTGGGCTGAGGGCCCCCGCAAGTTCGAGGCCGGCACCCGCAATGTGGGCGGTGAGGTCGGTTTTGCCGCCGCGCTGGACTACATGGACCACATTGGCTGGGATGCCATGATACAGCACGAGCACGCCCTGCTGGACCGGATGCTCAAGGGCATGGCAGCCCTGCCGTGGCTGACTGTTTACGGTGAGCCGACGGCCGACGGTCGGTTCGGCGTGGTATCCTTCAATGTCCAGGATGTCCACCCCCACGATGTGGCCACCATTCTGGACGCGGGCGGCGTGGCCATCCGCGCCGGTCACCACTGTGCCCAGCCCCTGATGGAGTATCTGGGCATCGGGGCCTGCTGCCGCGCCAGCATCGCCCTCTACAACACGCCGGAGGATATCGACGCGCTGCTGAACAATCTGGAAAATGTACGAAAGGTGATGGGTCTATGAATTTGAACGAGCTTTATACCCAGGTCATCACGGAAAACAGCCGCAGCAAGGAGAACCGCCACCCCGTTGAGGGGGCCACCCACAGTCTGGAGGGTGTGAACCCCAGCTGCGGCGATGATATCACCCTGCAGCTGCGCGTAAAGAATGGCGTGATCGAGGATGCCGGTTTCATCGGCAGCGGGTGCGCCATCTCGCAGGCATCGGCCTCCCTGATGATTGATCTGGTCAAGGGCCGCACCGTGGAGGACGCGCGGCGGCTGCTGGGACTGTATTTTAAGATGATCAAGGATAAAATCACGCCCGAGGAGCTGGACGAACTGGAGGACGCGGCTGCCCTGCAGGGCATTGCCCATGTCCCCGCCCGGGTCAAGTGTGCGGTGCTGGCATGGCACACGCTGGAAGAAGCTCTGGACGGCGAGGGCAAAGTAAAACAGTAAATGAAAAAGGGGCTGTTACAAAATAGCCCCAACGAAAAAAATGAGATAGACTTCCCCGAAAGGGGTTGCCTATCTCATTTTTTGTTGTAAGCTGAAACTGTCATGAACCAACTACAACATGAACAGTATACAGGAAAGGGCGGCATATATCAACAGCTGACCCTACCAATAGGCGAAAAAATTTTAATAGATGAACATGAACCGGTGTACAATGGAAAGCCTGAATCTGCGCCCATCGAAAAATCCAAGATCGATTGTGCTAAAAAGCTGTTTGCGAAGTTGTCCGATGGACTTGTGACCTATGACCATGTAAGCAACTATCAGGAATTGCTGAATAAGGTGTTAAAATAAAGGGGCGAACGATGCCCATCTGGGCAAGTAGCAAAATTTTTCAGCAAATCTTGTGTAGCCCGCAGAAATCAATAAGTCCCATTGCAAAATAACGTAAAATGCGTTACAATAAAGTTGAGGTGATAACTATGGAAAAAACGATGACGCTCAATATTCGTGTCAACCCTACCGTCAAGCAGCAGGCCGAAGATGTGCTGAAGCAGCTTGGCATCCCGATGGCGACCGCCATTGATATGTACCTGCGCCAGATTACCCTGACGGGCGGCATTCCTTTCTCGCTATCCCTGCCGAAGGCTCCTGCGGCTCTGAACGCTGACACCATGACCGATGACCAACTCCATGCAGCCCTGCAGGCGGGTATTAAGGAGATTCAGAACGGTGATACCGTGGATGCCGCAAGTGCATTCGCACAGTTCAGGGAACAGAACAGATGAAGCAGTATGACGTAAAAATTTCCCATACCGCCCTCAACGATATGGAACAGATATACAGCTACATTGCGGTCCGTCTGCTGGAGCCTGACACGGCTATGGGGCAGTATAACCGCATTGCAGAAGCCATCCAGTCGCTGAACATCCTGCCGGAACGCTGTGCGCTGGTGGAAAGCGAGCCGGAGCGCACCCAAGGGCTGCGGCAGATGCTGGTGGACAACTACTCGGTATTCTACATTGTGGGCGAGGATACCGTGTCGGTGGCTCGTGTGCTGTACAGTGCATCTGACCTTGTGCGCCGCCTGCGGAGAATGAAGTGAAAGGAGTGTTTGCATGACCGCCGTAATCTACGCCCGCTATTCCAGCGATAACCAGCGTGAAGAATCTATCGAGGGGCAAATTCGTGAATGCACGGCCTATGCGGAGAAAAACGGCATTATGATGGATCGATTTGCAGCTAGCAAGGAAACCGTAAGGAGTACAGAGCATGGA
>OIXA01004895.1_pt1 | contig 12389 bp, 9 predicted proteins | sample 1587721 | NCBI WGS metagenome assembly OIXA01 (sample SAMEA3888900, study PRJEB22519) | human gut metagenome | biome: human gut; feature: human-associated habitat; material: faeces | place: Denmark | collected 2013 | reverse complement strand
AGTGTCCAGAGACAGCGTTTCCAGTGCTGCGCCGTTCCACTGCGGGATCAGGTACCAGCCGTCGTAGGACTGGTAGAGCTCGATGAACCAGCGCTGCAGGGCGCCGAGCTCAACGCCGTCGGGCACCACCGGCGCGTCGTAGCCGCAGTCGCCCGTGGGCTGGAACCAGTCCGGAGCCCACTTTTCTAGCGGAAGGCCGAACGGGAAGTGCGGCTCGGTCGAGCAGCCCTGCATGCCGAACATCGCTTCCGGATCGTCGGAGTGCACGGCGTCATGAATGCCGATGAGCTTGACCGAGCAGATGATCGTGTAGACGAGGCCGTAGATCGTGATCACGAAGCCGACGAGCTTCGCCCAGACGGCCTTCGGGTCGATCATGGCGATGACGCAGCCGAGCGCCATCACGAGGTTGCCGTAGCGGATGTAGACGCACTGCTCGCAGGGCAGCATGTGCATCCAGTCCTGAAAGACATAGTGCGCGAGAAGAACCATGGCGACCATCGCAAACGCGATGATGCCCCAGGGCCAGCGGGAGTCCTGCCAGTCGGCGAGCGTGCGGACGGGATCAGACCCGAGCCCCTTCAAGAATTTGATCATGTTGAAAAATCCTTTTGTTGATGGCCGAAAAAGATTCCGGCACAGTCCCTCGCCCTTTTTTCGGACCCTGTCGGGCGCGAAAATGTTGGGCGTCGGGGAGACGAAATCCGAAGACGAAAAACGGGAGAGACGGACGTACCGCCGTCCCTCCCGCCCAGGGAGAACCTGTCGGGCCCTGCTCCGCGAAGGCGGAGCGACAGGGCTTACTTCATTTCCTTGAGTTCCTTGACGAGCTCGACCATGCCGTCGAGGCTGCGGATGCTCTTCGTCATGATCAGGTACTTGCCGTTGACGACGTAAGCCGGGATGCCCTGGATCTTGGCGACGTCGTAGGAGAGCTTCCATTCGTCGCACATCGCCTTGACGGCCGGATCGTTCTTGGCTTTGGCGAACTCATCGGCGCTGATGCCCGTGGCGTCGGTCATGGTCTTGAGGAAGGCGGCTTCGCCGGAAGTCCAGCGTTCGCCCTTCTTGTGATAGGCGACGTAGACGGCGTCCTTGGCCTTCTTGAAAAGAGAGTCCTTGGACTCAACGGAGACGCCTGCGGCCTTGTCCCTGAGGAGGCACATGGCGAGGAATTCGCTGCCGATGCGGCCGTACTTGCCCTTGGTTTCGAGATGGATCGGGTTGAAGGCAAGGCCGGTTTCCTTTTCAATGCGCGGCAGAACCTTCGGGTCGACGCCGACGTCATACTTGAAGCAGAACGGGCAGTCGTAGCTGAAGATCTTGGTGAGCTTGCCTTCGGCGTTGACCATCGGCTTTTCGAGCTTGACGTAGTCGGTGCCTTCCGTGGCGGCCATGGAAGCAGCGGCAAAGAGAGAGAGGCCGACGGCAAGCAGAGTCTTCTTGAACATTTGTGAGTTTTCTCCAGATGGGTGACGGGTGGTCGGCGGAACGTCGGATGTGTGCGGGGCTCGCCTGAACCATGACTGCGAGTTTAGACCTCCCCTTTTATTCGGGCTATTGTGACTTTTCCAAGTACGCACGGCAGGTTGTGCAAGGCCTTGTTGCAGAAAATACAAAAAGGGCCCGCCTCTTTCCCTCTCAGAGGTCATCGCGATGCGGGCTACAATTCGGAATGCGTTTGATGCTTCAGGGAGGTCTTTTCATGCGCTGGCAGGATCTTGAGGAAAGCTCGTCGGTCGAGGACCGCAGGGGCTTGGGCGGCATGGGCCGCCCGGGAGGCTTTCGCACCCGCAGCGGCATTCCGCTTCGCGGCAAGACGGGTCTGGCCGTCGTGATCGTGGTGCTCGTGGCGGGCTACTACGGGATCGACCTCACGCCTTTGCTGACGGGAGAACCCTTCCCCGTCGAGACGCAGACGACGGCTTCGGCGCCCTACAAGGGGACGGCAGCCGAGGAGGAGCTCGCGAAGTTCTCCCGCGTTGCGCTCAAGACGACGGAGGACGTCTGGACCGAGATCTTCCGCGCCACGGGCGAAAGGTATCCGCACCCGAAGCTCGTGCTCTACACGGGCAGCACCTCGACCGCCTGCGGCTACGGCCAGTCGGCGATGGGTCCCTTCTATTGTCCGGCCGACAGGAAGGTCTACCTTGACCTGAGCTTTTACAACGACATGCAGAAGAAGCTCGGCGGAGGCGGCGACTTTGCGCTCGGATACGTGCTCGCCCACGAAGTCGGGCACCATGTACAGACCGTGCTCGGCATTTCCGAGCAGGTTCAGACGCTCCAGCAGCGCGTGACGAAGAAGGAAGCAAATGCGCTCCAGGTCAAGATGGAGCTTCAGGCTGACTGCTTCGCGGGCGTCTGGGGGCATTTCATGGAAAAGCGTGGGATTCTTGAGGCGGGTGATCTTGAGGAGGCGCTCAAGACCGCCACGGCCATCGGAGATGACCGCCTGCAGAAGGAGGCCACGGGCCGCGTCGTGCCCGACAGCTTCACGCACGGGACGTCGCTCCAGCGCCTCAACTGGTTCAAGAAGGGATTCAAGAGCGGCAATCCCAACGTCTGCAACACCTGGCAGGCGGACAAGCTCTAGCCTTCGACATTTTCATCTGCAATTCGGGTCCGCAGGCCTTCTGACCGCGGGCCCGATTTGCTTTCAGGGAGATGGGCTCGGCGAGAGGATGATTCCAAAAACGGCAGCATCCTGAAGCATTGCAACTGTTGCACCTTGTGACTTTGCGGGACGCGGAGCGTCAATGAGCGGTAGGATGAAGACATGAGGCTCCTCATGCGGCGCAGCGTGCCGCAGGGAGCGACCGAATGCCCGTGACGACAGGAGGAAAGCCATGATGAGAAGAACAATGCTTCTTGCCCTGCCCGCAGCCGCCCTTGTGCTCGCAGGATGCGCAGGCAGTCCCGCGACGCCCGAGGAGGCCGTCGCGATCGAGAAGAAGGCCATGAGCGAGGGAATCGACAGGCAGATGATGCCGCTCTACGTCACTACGTGGCTCGAGCCCGTGCCCGCCCAGTTCGGCAGGCAGCAGGGCTTCATCCTTGACGAGGGCGGCTCGGCCGAGTCCGTCAACATGGCGACGCTCAAGTACGAGAGCTGGCAGGTTGCTGACCGAAAGCTCACCCTGAGGGGCAAGAGCATCGGCAACGGCGGGACCTTCCCGTTCGAGGAGGTCTGGAACGTCGTGATGGTCTCGAAGAAGAAGCTCGTCCTTCAGCGGGGCGGCGTCTACAAGACCTACTGGGCGCCGGTTCGAGAGGAATAGACGCAGGCTTTTGCCAGGAACGCCTCTTTTGTCCGAAGAGGCGGGTTCAGGGAGCGCAGGCGGCTGCAGAAATGCGGCCGCCTGTTTTTCCGTGGGCGTCAGAAGACTTCGCCGTTGTCTTCGGGAAGCTCGAGCGCGAACGTCTCGAGGTCTTCGCCGGGATGTCTTGCGGGAAGCTCGGCCTGCCATTGCCGGGGCCAGGCGTCGTCGGACACGGGGAGGACTTCGTTCGGGTCGTCGTAGGCGTGCTTCGGATAGCGGGCGAGATGGAGCTTCTGTCTGGCGCGCGTCACTGCGGTGTAGAGCCAGCGGAAGTAGTCGGCCGAGGATCTCGGTCCCGTCCATGCGCAGTCGACGAAGACGTGCGGCCATTCGCCGCCTTGGGACTTGTGGCAGGTGACGGCGTAGCCGTAGCGGACGTGAAGCGCGTTGACGAACGGGTCTTCGGCGAGCGCGTCCTGCCAGTCCTTCGTGCCGCGCCTGAGCCTCGGGAAGCGGTTCTTGAAGTCGGCCATGAGGGCGCGAAGGAGAAGCGTCATGTCGGGCAGGTCGTCGGGCTCGAGCTGGTTGAGAAGGATCATGCAGGAGACCTCGAAGCACTCGCCCGTATTGCCGCGAAGCCTGAGCGTGACGCTCTGGAACTCAAGGTCGAGGTTCACGAGGCGCCTGCCCTTCCCTGCGGGGCCGGTCTTCACGCGGAAGGAGACGCTGCGCCTGGTGCGCGCTCCCGTGCGGAGCACCTGGCAGAAGTCGCCGTTGCAGATGAATTCGCCGTGCATGTGCGTGTTGAGGATTACCATGAGCTTGTCTCCCGCGGCGAGCTCCTCGACGCCCGGAAACTGCAGCCGCCTGAAGGCGCGGTTGAGCTGCTGGGCGCGCACGTTCGTCTGCGCGATCATGACGGCGTCGCGTGTGATGCGCCGTCCCATGACCTCCCAGCAGAGGCGCGCCATGTCGCGCGCATCGATCCGCTCTACGTCGGGAACGTCCGCAGGAAGCCTTGGAAGAGCGTACGTCTTGTTTTTGAGTCCCGTTCGGAGCGCAGTCGCGAGCGCGAGAATTCCCGAGTCCTGCTTCTGGCGGACGATGTCGGTGAGCGTGTGCTCCGAGGGCTTCAGGCCGAATTCCTCCTCGAGGTGCACGGGAGAGAGCGCGGGCGAGACGGTCATGCCGACGGGCGGGAGCTGCGCGGCGTCGCCCACGAACAGGATGTGCCTGCGGTGCGCGCAGGGGGCGTCCTCGAGAAAGTGCAGGAGGTCGGCGAGAAGGCGGCCCGAGCCGAACTGCAGGAGCGGATTCTGCGTCTCGCGGTCGGAGACCATCGAGGCCTCGTCGACGACGTAGACCGCGTCGAGTTCGTCCGTGTTTGACGTGAGGTCGCTCACGAGCGTGAAGTCCTCGTCGTCGGGATCGTCCCGGTCGCGGGGCGAGTAGAGGTGCGCGTGGATGGTCGAGGCGCTGCGGGACGTTCTCGTCGAGAGCACCTTGGCCGCGCGGCCCGTGGGCGCCATGAGGTGCACGGAGCGGTTGACGGCCGAAAGATAGTCGACGACGCCCTTCATCAGGAAGGTCTTGCCCGTGCCCGCATAGCCGCGAAGTATGAAGATCCGCGCATCGTCGTCGTCAAGAAACGCCTGAAGCTTCGGAACGAGCGAGGCCTGACCGGGGGTGAGCCGCACGCCTTCGAACATGCGCGAGAGCGTCGGATTCTTGATGTGGATTCCGCCCGCCTCGTCCGGGTCCGCCTCTTCGGCCGATCCGCCTGCATTGCTCGCGTCCGCAGGCGCGCCCTGAACCCAGGAGCGCGGGACGCGAAAGCGCTCGCCGTGCTCGTCCTCAAACCAGACCCAGCGGTCGTCTGCTTCGGGCGCGGGCGCAGCGGCGGCGACGGCGCCCTCAGGCGGACTGATGAGCGCGACGTTTCCTTCGGCAGGCTTCGGATGCGGCATGACGGTCTCGCTTCGCAAGCCCTGCGAAGCGCATCTCCTCTCGAAACGGCGTGTGGCGGAAAAGCAACACGAACGGCGGTTTTTCTGGTTCTTTATTCGGAGGAACCCTGATGGAGAACACCCAACTAGTGGGGACTTTCGATGGAGGCTTACCCTAAGTTGGCACAGTCGGCGCGTCTTAAGGCAGGCTTAATGGACTAGGATTCACTCGAACAGGGCGCTCGGCCCCCATGAACCATTCGCCCCTACAGGAGATTTTAATGACAAATTTCAAGACGCTTGCCGCCCTGATGATGACCGCCCTCATGGCTGCGGGCACCGCCTCTGCCGCCGACGGAAAGTTCGGTGCCGACCGTCATGCGGCGATGGGTCTCACCTGCGAGACCTGCCACGGCCCCGACAAGGCCAATCCCGCCACGCCCGACATCAAGACGTGCACGCAGTGCCACAACACGAAGGACCTCGTTGAGAAGACGAAGGACGTCAAGCCGACGAATCCGCACGTCTCCCCGCACTATCAGGACCAGCTTGACTGCACGAACTGCCACTACATGCACGGTGAAACGGAGAACTTCTGCGACCAGTGCCACCAGTTCGGCTTCAAGGTGCCCTGAGGCGCTGAAAGGCATTGACAGGCATCGCTTCGGGCCCGGATTGACGGGACCGTCCCTCGAACGCCCGATGATTTTCACCGCGTCCTGACGGCCGACCAGCCGCAGGACGGCGGGAGCCTCCGCCGCACACGGAGGTCCGTCCCGCGACCATCACTCATGAAAAGGAGTATCAGCATGACCAACCAGTCCCGCCGCCAGTTCCTCAAGACCGGCGCCCTCTTCGGCGCAGCCTCCGCTGCCGCCGCCGTCTCCGCTCCCGCCTTCTCGACCGAAGCGCCGCAGAAGTGGGACGAAACTACGGGTCTTCTCATCGTCGGCACCGGCTTTGCCGGCTGCGCCGCCGCCCTCGAGGCGCACTACCTCGGCGCGAAGAAGGAGGAGATCATGCTCGTCGACAAGATGAGCACGCCGGGCGGCAACTCCATCATCAACGGCGGCGCCGTCGCGGCCGCCGGCACCGACATGCAGGAAAAGGAAGGCATCAAGGACTCCGCCGACCTTCTTTTTGCGGACATCATGAAGGCGGGCGGCGGCCTCTGCCATCCCGCCCTCGCCCGCCGCATCGCCGATGAATCCGTCGCCAACTTCAAGTGGCTGCGCGACGACATCGGCGTCCAGTTCAAGGCCGTAACCTACCACGGCGGCCACTCCGTCAAGCGTTCGCACGCCGTGACGAACAACTCCGGCTCCGGCTTCATTCTTCCGATGCTCGCCAAGCTCAAGGAATTCGGCATTGAGCCGCGCCTTCGCTTCATCGTCGACGAAATCATCGTCAACGACAAGAAGGAAGTCATCGGCGTCAAGGCCCGCCAGGGCTATCGCTTCGGCCGCGAGAATTCCGGCAAGGTCCTCTACGTGCGCGCCACGAAGGGCGTCCTGATCGCAGCCGGCGGCTTCGCGCAGAACGTCAAGTACCGCATGAGCCAGGACCCGCGCCTCACGGACAAGTTCACCTCCACGAACCATCCGGGCGCCACGGGCGAAATGATCATGCAGGCCCAGGAAATCGGCGCCAACACCGTCCAGATGGACTGGATCCAGCTCGGTCCGTGGACCTCGCCCGATGAAAAGGGCTTTGGCGTGGCTCCGCTCTTCGTCGAGTCCTGCGTCGGCCTCGGGCCCATGGTCGACCCGGCCACCGGCAAGCGCTTCATCAAGGAAACGGGCAACCGCAAGGTCCGCGCCGACGCCATCGTCGCCATCGGCCACCCCTGCGTCATCTACACCTGCGAAGCCAACGTCATGAACGCCATCGTCGGCCACAACATGACCGACAAGCTCTGGGAGCACGCCCTCAAGACCGGCGTCGTCAAGAAGTTCGACACGCTCAAGGACCTCGCTGCCGGCTACGGCATCGACTACGCGACGCTCGAGAAGACCAATGAGACCTTCAACGGCTACATGAAGGCCATGAAGGACCCCGAGTTCGACTGCATGTTCTTCAAGGGCGCCAGCGTCAACGACAAGGGTCCCTTCTACGGCGTTCGCCTCTGGCCGCGCGTCCACCACTGCATGGGCGGCCTTGAGATCAACGAGCATGCCCAGGTCATGTCCGTGCGCGGCACCCCGATCAAGGGCCTCTATGCCGCCGGCGAAGCCACGGGCGGCGTCCACGGCATGGTTCGTCTCGGTACCGTCGCCGTTGCCGACTGCATGATCTTCGGCCGCATCGCAGCCCGCGATGCCTTCAAGAAGGCCTGATCCCGGTCAACGCCTGAAGATGCGCCCTGCGAGCGGGAAGCCTGAGACCTCCCGCGTGCAGGTATCGGCGGGCGCTTCGTCCGGTCGGACGCGGCGCCCGTTCCCGCCCGAAATCGGCGGAAGGAATGCCGGAGGTAAGGCGGTGATTAAAGACAGAAACAAAAGTACTCGTTGATACTGTATTATTCCGTCCTGCCCGCAGGAGAGGCGAAGCGCCCTCCTGACTCAAAGCGCATTCCGCTTTTCAACCCATTAGGAAATGAACATCATGATGAAGAAGTCTCTTCTCGCCCTTTCCGTGGCCGCTGCGGCCATGGGCGCCCAGGCCGCTGACGTCCAGGTCTACGGCCTCATCGACACCAGCCTCTCCTTCGTGTCGAGCGACGCCGACATTGCCGGCCACGACCGTGTGAACTCCTTCTCGATGGAGAACGCAAAGGAATTCGGCTCCCGCTTCGGTCTCAAGGGTTCTGAAGACCTCGGCAACGGTTACAAGGTGGCCTTCGTGCTCGAGTCCGGCATCAAGTCCGACGACGGCAGTCTCGACCAGGGCGGCAAGCTCTTCGGTCGCGAAGCCCACGTCGACCTCGTCGGTCCGTTCGGCAAGCTCTCCGCCGGCCTGATGCCCGTCTTCGGCAGCACGCTCGGCGCCGACGGTCTCTTCCGCGCCATCGACCCGCTCTTTGCGAACTACACGAAGGCCTTCGGCTCCGGCCACGTGACCGCCTCCTCCTGGACGCGCGTCGACAATGCGCTCAGCTACGTGACCCCGACCGTTGCGGGCTTCACGGGCTACGCCATGTACTCCTTCAAGAACGACTCCTCCAAGGGCGGCGTCGAAGGCCACGGCGGCGAATCCGACCGCTACGCCTCTCTCGCCGCACGCTACAAGGCCGGGGCTCTTGAGGCCGTGCTCGTCGCCGACACCACGATGTACGGCACGTACCGCACTGGCACCGCCGCCAGCAAGGATGACGGCTGGACCGTCACCTTCGGCGGCAACTATACGTTCGACGGCGGCGTCAAGGTCCTCGCCTTCACGCAGTTCTTCGGCGATCAGGAACTCAAGGCCTGGCCGCGTGCCGGTGTCGGATACGACGGCATCATGGCCGTCACCGAGAATAAGGGCTACGGCTTTGTCGACGGCTACGGCGTGAGCCTCGGCGTGAACGTGCCCGCCATGGGCGGCGTCGCCAAGGCCCAGGTCGCCTACCGCGACATGGACAACAAGGACAACGTCGACTTCAAGCGCGTGATCGCCGCCCTCGGCTACGACTACGCCCTCTCCAAGCGCACCGCCGTCTACGCCATGACCGGCTGGTCTCAGGAGAAGGTCGAGAACGGCACGACCGAAGCCAAGCCCAACGGCTACGAGTTCACGACCGGCATCGTCCACCGCTTCTGATGAGAGCCCGTGTTCCTCTTCCCGGGGAACGCGGTTTCTCCCAAAAGGGCTCGTTCTTCGCCTTCCCTTTGTATATGCAGAGGGGAAGCGGGGCGGGCCCTTTTTTCGTTCACCTCCTTCGTCCCTTGTCGTCATCCGCCCTATGGGGCCTGTCTTCCGGATTGCCGTCCGGACGGGCGTTGCAGATGGTTTTCCCTTGGAAACCTCAGGTAAACGCCGATGGCGGTTTCAGAGGGTGCCGCCTAAAATATGCGCCCTGAATGCCGGTCTTTCTCCCTTTCGGGCCGGCGCATTTTCTGAGGACATCCAAGATGTGCACTTCCGTCATTGTCGGAGAAAAGGCCACGGCCGACGGCTCCTTCCTTCTTGCCCGCAGCGCTGACAGCAGCGCCCTCAAGGCCCAGCACTTCGTGATTCACGAAGCGCGCGAATGGCCCGAAGGCTCGATGTACCGCACGCAGGACCACAAGGGCGCCACCGCCTTCGAATGGCCCCAGCCCGCCCACAGCATGCGCTTCACGACCGTGCCGAACTGGCAGACCCAGCTCCACGGCGCCGTGGGCTTCAACGAAGCGGGCGTGGGCCTCACCGGCACCGAGTCCATCTTCGCCCGCGACGACGCGCTCGCGATCGACCCGTACAACAAGGCCTCCGGCATCACCGAGGACGACATTCCCGACGTTCTGCTCTCCCGCTGCACGACCGCCCGCGAAGCGTGCGCGCTTCTGGGCCGCATCATCGAGGAGGCCGGCTGCGGTGAAGGCTTCGGCGTCGGCTTCGTCGACAGCAAGGAGGTCTGGTACCTCGAGACCGGCACGGGCCACCAGTGGATCGCCCACCGCACCCCGGCCGACAAGTACATGGCCACGGGCAACCAGGGCCGCCTGCGCGAATACGATCCGGAACGCGAGGACATGATGGGCTCGCCCACGGTCATGAGCTGGGCGAAGGAGCACGGCTTCTGGAACCCCGAGGAAGGTCCCTTCGACTTCGCCGCCGCCTACACCCGCAACGACGAGCGTGACCGCGTCTACAACGACCCGCGCGTCTGGATCATGCAGAAGCACCTCAATCCGTCCGTCGAGCAGCCCGTCGACGATGGCCGCAATTTCGAGGTCTATCTCACGCCCGAAAAGCCCATCACGGTCGACGATCTCAAGGCCCTGATGCGCAATCACTACGACATGTCCGAGCATGACCCGTACCAGTTCGGTCTGCGCGGCGACGAGCCCTGGCGCCCGATCAGCGTGTTCCGCACGTACGAGTCCCACATCATGCAGGTCCGTCCGTGGCTCCCGCAGGCCATCGGATGCCTGATCCACCTCGCTTTCGGCATGGCCGACCTCTCCGTCTACCTGCCGTTCTACCAGGGCCTCGAGGCTGTTCCCCAACACTACGGTTGCGGCACGGACCACTGCGACCGCCGTTCCGTCTACTGGAAGTTCCGCAGGCTTCAGACGCTCGTCATGACCGACTACGCCGGCCTCGCCCCGATGGTCAAGACCGCCTTCGCCAAGTTCGAGGCCGACCTCGCCCCGCGCATGGCCGCCTTCGAAGCCGAGTTCGTCAAGCTTCATGCCGAAGACGAAAAGGCCGCCGCGAAGCTCCTCAACGACTTCAATCTCCGTGTTCTCGCCGAAGGCGAAGAGCTCTGCGAAACGCTTCTCGACGACTGCTTCACGAAGCGCACGACCGACATTCAGGAGGCCGTGTACTTCCGCAACCGCAAGGCCAAGGACTGATCACCGGGCTTGCCGGCCTCTTTCCGCCTTTCTTGTCATGAGGGCGGGATGAATGCCCGGCCTGCCTCACTTGAAAATGGCGGGATTTCCATAACGGAAGTCCAGCCATTTTTTGCTTCTGTCGGTTCTGTCTCAGTCGCCGGGTTTCGCTTGAGCGGGAGCAAATGAGCGGTGTTGAAGACAGGATCGGGATCAGGCCCTGCGTCTCCCCTCCCTCATGGCGAGGATGAAGACGGTGGCGAAGATGAGGACTGCGCCGAGGCTCTCGACGGGCGTGAAGGAGGTGCCGAGCAGCACGACGGAGAGAATCACGGCCGTGAGGGGCTCGGAAGCGCCGAGGATGGTGGTGACGGCGGGCGGGACGTAGTCGAGGCTCTTCAGATAGCAGACGAAGGCGAGCGCGGTGCCCACGACGATGATGTAGAGGTAGCCCGCGAGGGTCTCCCAAGTCCAGACGGCGTCGATTTCCGTGGGCGGATAGACGAAGAGCGCGCCGATGCCCGCAAAGAGCATGCCGAAGCCCACGACGGCGTTGACGCCGAGTTTCTTGACGGCATTGCCCGGCTGCAACGTGCAGAAGGCGCCGCAGGCGGCGGAGGCAAGCCCCCAGAGGACGCCCGAATATGAGAAGTTGACGACGCTCAGGTCGCCCTTTGTGATGATGAGTACGACGCCCGTGGCGGCAAGGCAGAAGGCGGCGAGCTCGAGGATCGAGACGGGCTTGCGGGTCGTGGCGGCGATCCAGCCTATCACGAAGAGCGGACCCGTGATGACCATGATGGCCGCCGTGGCGGCGCCCGCATCACGGATCGCAAGGAAGAACGTGAACTGCGTCGCCAGCACGCCGAGGCCGTAGATCACGACGTCACGCAGCAGAACCATGTCGGAGAAGAGCTTCGAGACCCTGCCCCTTTCGGTGAGGAGCGTCATGAGCGTGAGGAGCACGCCCGCGCCGAAGACGCGAAGCGCCACGAGGTCCTGGGCGGTGAAGCCGCCGTCCGTCATCATGACCTGAGCAGCCACCCCCATGGAGCCCCAGCCGAAGCCTGCGGCGATGGCAAGAAGAAAGCCCGTGAGCATGCGGCGTACTGAGGTCATTTGTCTTGTCTTTTCCTTGGAGTGCGTGTGAGAAGGCGGTCCGTCCGGACCAAGGCGGCATTGTACAGCGTCGCGATGCACCGCCGCTCGAAACGCCCCGTCCATCGTCATCCTCAAGCCTGCGGGCGGTAAAGACGGCGGCCTGCGCTTGCCTCCCGTCAAGAAATCCTCCAAAAGACGCTGGAGCGTTGTTCATCATCGAAATGGCGCGCGTACACGAAGAACGGCACCGTGATCCGCATCGAAACCGACAACACCGTGAAGGACGGCTGCAGGGTGCGTCAGTTGCGCGCCTGCCTCAAGGGCCGCGACATGCGCGAGCGCCTCTACAGTCCCGATCGACTGAAGTATCCGGTAAACAACTCTCGACTAAAGTCGAAAGCTTTATTGTCACCTGCTAAAGCAGGCTCAACATAGGGCTTGTTTACACCAGCCCCTGGGTTATCAGCAGACAACCCAGACGTTGCAGATTCCGACCTCCATTGAGGTCGCTGTGCGCTCTGTAACCACAGTTCTTGCAAACAAATCGGTGCTTCTGCCGTGTTCCGATGGCATTGCAATGCGGACAGGTTTGCGACGTATAGCGAGGGTCAGCGAAG
>OIXA01004888.1_pt1 | contig 12398 bp, 14 predicted proteins | sample 1587721 | NCBI WGS metagenome assembly OIXA01 (sample SAMEA3888900, study PRJEB22519) | human gut metagenome | biome: human gut; feature: human-associated habitat; material: faeces | place: Denmark | collected 2013 | reverse complement strand
TTTGTCGTGACGCGCTATGCCGACCCCGGCGAGGCATACGAGCTGATCGCCGAGGCCGACGGTGTGTTTGACCTGAACGACATGCGGCATTACAAGCTGTATAAGAGGAAAGAGCCATGAGCGACACGAGAATTTCGGAAAAAGCGCTGCGCGCGTTTATGGAGCGCGCCTACGAAAAAGAGGGCTTTGAGGCGGAGGAAGCCCGACAGATTGCCGACGTGCTGATGCAGGCGGATCTGTTCGGCATCGAGAGCCATGGCGCGCAGCGGATGATGTATTACCACCAGAACATCAAAAGCGGGAGCGTCGATGTGCGCGCGCGGGCGGAGGTTCTGCGCGAAACGCCGGTTTCCGCGCTGATGGACGGCCATTTCGCGATGGGGCACCTGACGGCGGCGAAGGCGATGCGCATGGCCATTGAGAAGGCGAAAACGGCGGGCATCGGCATGGTCGCGGTGCGCAACTCGTCGCATTACGGCATTGCGGGCTACTACCCGCTGATGGCCGAGCGCGAGGGGCTGGCGGCGTTTTCGATGACCAACACCGGGCCGATCATGGTGCCGACGTTCGGGCGCGAGATGATGCTGGGCACGAATCCGATGGCGTTCTGCATGCCCGCCGATCCGTATCCCTTCTGGTTCGACGCGTCCACCACGGTGGTGACGCTGGGCAAGGTAGAGGTTTACAACAAGCGCGGCAAGCCCATGCCGGAGGGCTGGACGATTGACGGCGCGGGGCAGCCGTGCAGCGACGCGCACAGGATGAACGAATCCATCCTGAGCGGCGGTCTGGGCGGGATTCTGCCCCTCGGCGGCGAGGGCGAGCGGACGAGCGGCCACAAGGGATACGGGCTGGCCATCATGGTGGAGGCGCTGACGGGCGTGCTGGCGCAGGGCATGCTCAGCCCGGAGATGTGCGGCGCGCACGGCGACCACACGAGCCATTTCTTCATGGCGTTTGACCCGGCGATGTTCGGCGATCCGGCGGATATCCGCGCGCGGATGAGCGGCTATTTGCAGGCGCTGCGCGACAGCGGCGTGAAGCTTTGAAGGAGAGCCTATGGCAAACGGAATCCTTGTGATCGACAAGAGCGCCGGTTGGACGAGTCAGGATGTGGCGGCCAAGCTGCGCGGCGTATTTCATGAACGCCGCGTCGGCCACGGCGGCACGCTCGACCCGATGGCCACCGGCGTGCTTCCTGTTTTTATCGGCCGCGCCACCCGCGCGGCTGAATTTCTCGAGTCCGCGGAAAAGGAATACGTCGCGGGGCTGCGTCTCGGCGTCGTGACCGACACGCAGGACACGAGCGGGACCGTGCTGGAGACGAACTCCGTCTGCGTCACCCGTGCGCAGCTGGAGGCCGCTCTGCGGCAGTTCCTCGGCCCCATCGAGCAGATCCCGCCCATGTACTCCGCCATCAAGATCAACGGCCAGAAGCTGTACGATCTGGCGCGGCAGGGTAGGGAGGTGGAGCGCAAGCCCCGCCCCGTCACCATCTACGAATTGGAGCTGCTGGAGCAGCTGTCTCCCGCCGATTACCGGCTGCGGATCCGGTGCTCCAAGGGCACCTTCGTCCGCACCCTGTGCCACGATATCGGGCAGGCGCTGGGCTGCGGCGGCTGCATGGCATCGCTGCGGCGCACCATGGCGGCGGGCTATACGCTGGACGAAAGCCACACGCTGGAGCAGGTGCAAGCACAGGGCGAAGCTCTGCTGCGGCCGGTGGACACCCTGTTCCGCCAGCACCCCGCCTATCACATCACGCACCCCCGCGTGGAGCAGCTGTGCCGCAACGGCAACGCCTTCACCGTGAAAACGCCGCTGGACGGCGGCATTTACCGTGTCTACGGCACGGAGGGCGACTTCCTGTGCCTGAGCCGGTTGGAAAACGGACAAATGACGTCCATCAAGAACTTTTTTGGAGCGTAAACTATGAAGCCTACTGTCATCGCATTGGGATTTTTCGACGGCGTACACCGGGGTCACGGGGCGCTGCTGCGCCGCACCGTGGAGGTGGCCCGGCAATTGAACGCCACCCCCGCCGCCTTTACCTTTGACCGTCCCCCCAAGGAGGTGGTCACGGGAAAGCCCGTGCCCCTCATCAACTCCGCCCAGGAACGGCAGGAGCTGATGGAGCGGCTGTACGGCATCCAGCAGGTGATCATCGCGCCCTTTGACCGTGAAATGATGACCATGCCGTGGCAGGACTTCATCACGGAGCTGTTGGTGAAGCGGTACGGCGCGGTGCATCTGGTGGCAGGCCACGACTACCATTTCGGCCACAAAAACGCCGGTGACCCCGTGCTTTTGCAGCAGAAATGCCGCGAGCTGGGGCTGGGCTGCGACATTATCCCCAAGGTGGAGCTGGAAGGCATCACCGTCAGCTCTACCTACATCCGCCAGCTGGTGGAGAGCGGACAGGTGGAGCGGGCCGCCGAATTTCTGGGCCACCGCCACTGTCTCAGCCAGACGGTGAGCCACGGCTTCCGGTTTGGCCGCACCATCGGCATTCCCACCATCAATTTCACGGTGCCCGACCACGTGCTGGTGCCGGAGCGGGGCGTGTACGTCACCCGCGTATACCTGCCCGACGGCGGCAGCTACGCCGGCGTCACCAACGTGGGCACCCGCCCTACCGTCAGCGACAGCGGCAGCGTGTCCATCGAGACGTTCCTGCTGGACTTTGACGGCGACCTGTACGGCAAGCGTATCCGGCTGGAGTTCTGCCGCCGTCTGCGGGAGGAAAAGAAGTTCGACACTCCCCAGCAGCTGAAGGACGAAATTGAAAAAAACATCGCCCAGACGCGGGAATACTTCCGTGAAACCGGCGAGGAGTAATAGAGAAACCCAGCGTTTCGCACGGTGCGAAACGCTGGGTTTATTTTGTATTATCGGGGACAAATTCCACCACGTCCTCGATGCGGCAGTCCAAAATGGTGCAGAGGGTATCCAGAATCATGGTCTTGACCACCCGGTTATCCCGCAGCCGCTGAAGCTGCGCCTTATCGATACCGTAGTCTTTGATCAGCCGGTATTGGCTGATGTTTTTCGCTTTCAGCGTTCGCCACAGCGGGTCATAGCGGATCATGACATCACCCCTCTTGTATTTTACGGGGAAATGTCCTATAATAATATGGTGCGTGTATACACCATATTATTCTATAAGGAGCCGACTGCAATGGAGCTGAACTACCTGAAAGACCACCTGTTTGATCTGCTGAATGAAAGCGATTGTCTGAGCGTAACGGACATTGAAGCCAACGACACCCTTAACACGTTCCGCATCACCGTTCCCGACGGCTCCGTATTTGTGATAAGCTGTCAAAGGGTTGAATAATAGTTGTTTCGCTCTGCGGGGCGAAAATGTACGGTGGAACTCTGTAGGGGCGGACGACTCTGTCCGTCCTGACGATGACAATACGATTCCCGTTAGGGCCGACAGAGTCGTCGGCCCCTACAACCACCTACCGATAGAACTTCGTAGGGCGGCATGACCACATGCCGCCGCGAACGTGAAAAACCGTCCCTTGCGGGACGGTTTTTCACGTCTTATTCAGCTTATACAAATTCTTATCCGACGCGAAGTTGGTCAGCTCATACAGCACCAGCACATCGTCGGCCTGATCCGCCAGCGGCTGCACGCCCTCCCGGTAAAACCGCAGATCCAGCACTGTAATGGTGTCGTAATCCCGTACCAGGAACGGCAGGAAGCTGTTGGCAAAGCTGTCCTTCACCACCAGCAGAGATTTGCCGGTGTTGGCCCCGGTGTCGATGATCACCTTGGCGTAGTTGCCGCCCATGAAGATTTTGTAGTGATCCTTTTCCTCCAGCGCCGCCAAGCTGTACAGACTATCGGACACCTCGCCGTCGCAGTCCATGGAGCGGACGGCTGCATCAGATGCGATGGCCACCGTGTCATAGGGGCTGTCCGGCAGCAGCACCTTGGAGTACAGCGTGCCCCGGAAGCAGGTGCTGGCCGTTTCCAGCTGCCAGTCCTGCGGGGTATGCCCCGTGGCGGCGCACCATGCCTGATAGGCGGTCAGCGCGCCCTGCGTCGTCCAGTGATGGTCGGTGCGATAGTACATGTTCGCCGCGTCCGGCAGCAGCGCCGCCCTCAGGTCGATGGCCTGCCCGCCCATGGTGTTCAGCAGCGTATCGAAGCACCCCTCCGCGTCGAACAGCGGCGCGTTGGCCGGCAGGTCGTCCCGCAGCATATAGGCGGGGGTGGGCACCATCATCATGCGGCAATCCTTGTCCGGATTGGCGTCGAAAAAGTCCTTCACCTGCGCCAGATTTTTCTCGTACTGGGCGGTATCAAAGGTGTCGGGCGTCACCTTGGCGAAGTACCGGCCATCCCGACCCAGCCACGTGTCGTTGATCTCCAGCCGCAGCGCCGCGCGCTGCACCAGCGACGACGCCTCCATCCACCTGTCACGCAGCGCGATCTGGTCGGCCACGTAGTCCTCCGCCTTCTGGGTGAAGGTGCCGTCCATCAGCGTTGTCCACGTCAGCGACGGCTTCAGCTGCAAATACCGGTTCTCGTTGGGGGAGAACTCCCGCTCCGGCGTCAGCAGCGATGCCAGCGCCAGCCCCACCAGTATGCCGAAGATGGCCAGCAGCGGGGCCAGCTCCCGGCGCTTATGCTCACTTTTCATCAGGCGTGCGCCGCCCTTTTGGGAATCGTTCATGGGAAAATGACCTCCTTCCTCATCCGGTCATCAGAAGCGGAAATACAAAAACGGGTTATAGCTGTCGCCCACCAGAAATGCGATGGACAGCAGCAGCAACAGCACCACGCCCACGGTGCGCAGCGTGACGGCGGCGGTGTCGGACAGCTTGTCCTCCACCCGGTTCCACAGCCGCAGCGGGCCGGTGGTGCAGCCGATGACGGCGGCGATCAGCAGCACCACATTGGAGCGCAGCAGATACAGCGCCGTGCCGTCCACAAACGTGGCGGTGAACATGGCGGACACATACTGTCCCAGTTGGGCGAAATCGGTGATGGCGAACAGCACCCAGCCCATGATGAAGGCAAAAATGGTGTACACATGGCCCACCCACTTGGGAGCCTTGTCCAGCCACCGCAGCAGAAACAGCTTCTCCAGAATCAGCAGCACCGCGTAGTAGAGACCCCACAGCACGAAATTCCAGCTGGCCCCGTGCCACAGGCCCGTCAGGAACCAGACAATGGCAAGGTTCAAAATCTGCCGTGCCTTGCCGTGACGGTTGCCGCCCAGCGGGATATACACGTACTCCCGGAACCACGTGCCCAGACTGATGTGCCACCGCCGCCAGAACTCGGTGACAGTACGGGACTCATAGGGGTGTTCAAAATTTTCCAGAAAATGGAAACCGAACAGATGCCCCAGGCCAATGGCCATATCGGAGTATCCGGAAAAATCGAAGTAAATTTGGAAGGTAAAGGCAATGGCGCCCAGCCACGCCGTCACAGCGGTGGGGGCGGACATGGCGCTGATCTGCTCCCAGAGGGCGCCCACCTGATTGGCGATCAGCACCTTTTTGGCAAGGCCCACTACAAAGCGCTGCATGCCCCGGCTGGCCTCGAACACGCTCTCCCGGCGGTACATCAGCTCGTGCTCCACCGTCTTGTACTGGACGATAGGCCCGGCGATCAGCTGGGGGAACAGCGTCACATACGCGCCCACGTTGAGGATGTTCTTCTGGGGCTTGACGATGCCCCGGTACACGTCGATGGTGTAGGACATGGTCTGGAACGTATAGAAGCTGATGCCGATGGGCAGAGCCAGCCCCAACGCGGGAATGCCCGCGTTCAGGAGGCTGTTCAGGTTGTCGATGGCGAAATCCGTGTACTTGAAGAAGCCCAGAATGCCCAGATTGCCCACCAGGTCCACGATCAGCACGGTTTTGGCGGCCTTGTCCCGTCCCGCGTCCTGAAAATGGCCGATCAGCCGGGCGTTGGTGTAGTCAAACACCGTGGAGAACAGCATGATGAGGATATACTTGGGCTCGCCCCAGCCGTAGAACACAAGGCTGAACAGCAGCAGCACGGTATTGCGTGCCTTGCGGGGACACAGAAAATAGATCCCCGCCACCACAGGCAGGAAGATCAACAGAAAAACAGTGCTGCTGAATACCATAGGGTCGTTCTCCTTTGGAAAATTTACAGGTCGTTTACGGCGTTTTTGCCGGAAAGTGGGACAGAGCAGCGCTCTGTCCCACCGGGGGTATATAAGCCTCGCAGAGTTCGCGGCGCGGACGCCGCGAAATATTCAAATCATTTTTCCGGCGGCGTGTACGTCGGAAAAATTCTTCTCGGCCGCAAGTGTGCCCAACGGGCGCGCGCAGTCGGCCGCAATCCTATTGGCAACGAAATTGAAGATTTCGTGCCAGCTTACCTCACACGATCCCGTGCAGATACCCCACCAGCGCGGTGGAGCGGATGGCGGACAGGTTGTTGACAAACAGCACGTCCTGCACGTTATTCTCCGTGACAAACTGGCTGAGACTGCCCTTCCAGTACCGGTAGTCGATGACGTGGATGGTCTGGTAGTGATCCGTCAGGAACGGCACAAAGGCGTTGCCGAAGGACTCCTTCACCACCACGCAGCTGGAGCCGTCGGTCACGTCGGGGTTGTTGATGACGGAATAGGAGTTGTCGCCGGTGATGAACGTGCCGTACTTCAGGCTGGCCGGCGCGTCGGACTCGTCATAGATGATCTTGCCCCGCAGGGTCTGGCCGTTGTTGTCCACATAGTCCAGCGTGGCCTCGGTGCTCAGGGGATGATAGGCCACCACCTTGTCGGGATTGGCGGCCATTTCGGCGTTCTGGTTGGAATCCCGGTAGAAGGTGCCCAGGAAGCCGTCATACTCGTCCACGGTGTAGCTGCTGAGGGGCGTGGGGGTGATGCCCTTGGCCTTGCAGAACTGCTCGTAGGCGTAGTACGCGCCGGTGGCCGTCCAGTGGTGGTCGGTGCGGAAGTAGACATACTCGGTGCGGTGGGCCATCAGCGCGTCATACAGCGCCACGGACTTCACGTTGCCGTTCATATAGCCGATGATCTTCTGCTCGGCGTCCTTCTGGTCAGCGAAGATATCCTTGCCGTACAGCTCGTCCGGCAGGCTGATGCCGGAGCTGAGAGGAACGGGCAGCATATACACGGTGGCCTTGCCCGCCAGCGCGTCGGCCACGGCGTTCACGTTGTCGGCGTACTTTTTGGCGGTGCTGTCCACGTAGGTGTACATCTCGTATCCGGCATCGCCCACCCGGTACACGGCGTCATACTGCTGCTCTTCGCCCTTCAGCTCGATCTTCTGGTATGTGGGGGTAACGTCGTCCGGCGTGTTGTCGCCGTCGGCGGTGTTGGGATCGTCGGTATTGCCGGGCTGGGCGTCGTTTCCGGATGTAATGGGCGGCGTATCCGCGTCGTCATTGGCGGGCTTCTTGTCCTTGCCCAGATTGATGACGATCAGCACCACGGCGGCGATGGCCACCACCAGCGCGATCAGCAGCATCAGGGGAGACACGCCCCGGCGGTGTCCTCTGTACCGGCTCATTTCAGATAGCCCTCCACAATGGCGGTGGCGGCGGCGGTGTCATCGCTGACGCACAGCACCACCAGCGTGCCGGTCTGGCGCAGCAGTGCGCCGTCCAGACGGGCCACTTCCTCCGGGCTGTAGCGTCCGGCCTCGGTTTTCAGGTCGCTCACATAGGTCTGCACGTTGGCGTACAGGGTCTTGGCGTCCTCCTCGCTGGCGCACTGGCCCACCACGATCATGTCGTAGGCGTTGCCGTCGGCGATATAGCCCGCCATAGTAGTGCCCTCAGGAGGATCCATCTTATAGTTCAGCTCCTCCTCCGCGTCGGCGATCATCTCTGCGCTGTAGGGCACGTTTTCCTTCAGGTCGTCGGCCAGCTTCTGCACGTCCACGGTCTTTGTTCCGCTGTTTCCACCGCAGGCAGCCAGCGTCAGCAGCATCATGGCCGCCAGCAGGGCGGCAAGTATCTTTTTCATCCAGTATCCCTTCCTTTTTCTTGGCCCTTTCGGGCAGGTCTTTGGTTGATATCTCTCCCGGCGGCACAATGTCCGCACCTTAAAACATCATAGCATAAGTATAGACGGATTTGAAGTGAAATTTGTTTCATCCGCGAAAAATTTTACACTTCGTTCACACGCTCTAGTATGCGCCGCAGAGCCGCCCCGTTATACTCAATACACCCGCTTTTCCAGCGCATGGCACAGCGGCGCGAACACCATGGGCCACACCGCCGCGGCGAACAGCACCATCACGCCGTAGCGCACCGCGCCGCCTGCTCCGGCGCCCAGCGCCGCCGCCAGCGGCGCCTTCAGCGCGGCACGAATGCCCAGCAGCAGCGCAAGGCCGCCCACCAGCTTGATAAGCTGCACGTACCACACGGCGCGGGTATCGAAGTGGATGAACCGCACGTCCAGCCACCAGCCCACCAGCATACCTACCGTGGCGCCCAGCAGCTTCCACGCGTTCTCCACGCCGCTGGCCAGATTGGCCGCGTCCACGTCAGCAGGGAAGGGGTACAGCGACACAAACAGCAGATACCCCACCGCCAGCGCCAGCATCACCGCCAGCACCGCACCCATGACGCCGTGCCGGCTGTCGCTGCGCTCCATCAGGGGATACAGGGCGAACACCAGCGCCACGGCGATCACGGCAGCCACACCCACATCCAGCGGCGTGTGAACGCCCAGATACATACGGGACAGCGGCACCAGCACCGCAACCACGATCGCCGCCACCCGCACCCATTTCCGCCGGGTGAACCGGGCGATGCCGCCGAAGGTACCGATGGCGTTCTGGCTATGGCCGCTGGGGAAGGAGTATCCCGTGGCCTGCGCCCGGGCGCTCTCCACAATGGTGAAATTACTGTCTAGCACCCACGGTCTGGGGATGCGGAACAGCAGCTTCAAAAACTGATTCAGCACCGTTCCCGCAAAGCCGATGGCCAGCAGGTAGTAGCCATGGCGCTTGCTGACGCACCAGAACACGAACAGTGCCGCCACCATGAACACCGTTTCCTCGCCCAGATGGGTGATGGCCGCCATCACCGTGTCCAGCCACGGCGTGCGAATCGATTCCAACGCGTATAATACTTTCATCGTATTACCTCCCGTATTCTCTCACAGCTGCTGTAACAGCAGGATCACGCCGGAGATGCCCACAAAGGCATACACCACCGTGCGCATAACCTGGGCGTTGAGCTTTCCGGCGATCTTGCCGCCCACCACCGCGCCCAGCAAAATGCACACGCTGCCCACCGCCGCGTAGGGCAAGATCTCCGGCCGCAGCAATCCGCTGCACAGCCGCCCTATGATGCCGGTCATGCCGGTAATGGTGAACAGCAGCTGCATGCAGGCCAGATACGTGGCGTGATCCTCCGCTGCCGCCACGAAATACACCGCCATAGGCGGCCCGCCGATGGCGAACAAGCCCGCGCTGACGCCGCACAGCGCACCGCAGACCACACCGGCGGCAGGCTTCGGGGCACGGATACACATTCGCCGCGCCACCACCAGAAAGTATACCGCCAGCGCCATCAAAAATACGGCGAACACCCGCGCCAGCACATGCAGATCAAGCCCGTTCACAAAGGGCAGCGTCAGCAGATTGGCCGCGCCGAAGGCCAGCGTCGGCGGCAGCGCCAGCCGCCACCGGATGTACTTCCGGTACTTCCAGCACAGCGCCATGCAGAACAGCTGGTTGGTGACGATGGCCAGCGTCGGCGCGTCGATCATATCAAAGTAAAAGGGCAGCACCATCATCAGAAACACCACCGAGCCAAATCCCGTCACCGTCTGGATGATCCCGGCGATCAAACTGGCGCCTGCCACCACAGCCCAGATCAAACGCTCCACCTCCTGTAGCTTGCGTCAATATGGGGGTATCATACCACATTGCGACAAAAAAGGAAAGTGTTTACAACAGTTGTCTTAACGCCAGTTTAATGTACACTCGTGTTAAGAATCAGTTGTCGATTGATAAATCGCAAAGCCTTGCAGGATATAAATATTCTTACGCGTGTTTTGCAGAAAGCGACGCTTTTCGACAAAGGGCTTGTGATAGAATTCCCTCATCAACCAAGGAAAATGGTTTATTTTACCGCACTGCGGAGTAAGGAGTCGACTTATGAACTATTTCACCCGTACCTATTCCCTTATGAAGATCGCGTTTCACAGCCACCAGATCCGGCGCTACCGGCTGCAAGGACAAAAACTGATGCACCGCACCGGCGAGTTAAATACTCCGCAGTTGATCTCATTAACGCGGCAGATCGATCACCACGGCTTCCTGCTGCGTCAGCTGGAGCAGCGCTTTGAACGCGTGTAAGCCATAAGGGATACATAAAACCGCAGTCAGCCTTTCGGTTGACTGCGGTTTTTAACATGTGTTTGGCCGTTAGTTCTTCTTTTTACCCAGATAGGCTTCCTTGATGGACTCGTCGGCCAGCAACTCCGCGCCGGTGCCGGACTTGGTGATGTTGCCGGTCTCCAGCACGTAGGCGTAGTCCGCGATCTTCAGAGCCATGTTGGCGTTCTGCTCGATCAGCAGCACGGTAACGCCCTGCTCGTTCACGGTGCGGATGATATCGAAGATGCCTTGCACCACCAGCGGCGCCAGACCCAGCGACGGCTCATCCAGCATCAGCAGCTTGGGGCGGCTCATCAGAGCGCGGCCCACCGCCAGCATCTGCTGCTCGCCGCCGGACAGGGTGCCCGCCAGCTGCCAATGACGCTCCTCCAGACGGGGGAACAGCTCATAGACCCACTTGATATCCTTCTCGATGCCGTCCTTGTCGTTGCGCAGGTACGCGCCCACCTTCAGGTTTTCCAGCACCGTCAGGTTGGGGAACACCCGCCGCCCCTCGGGGGACTGGGCGATGCCCGCCTCCAGCACCTTGTTGATGGGCTTGCCCAGCAGCTCCTTGCCGTCATAGGTGATGGAGCCGCTGTCGGCCTTCACCAGACCGGAGATGGTGCGCAGCGTGGTGGACTTACCGGCGCCGTTGGCGCCGATCAGGGTGACGATCTTGCCGTCCGGCACCTCAAGACTGATGCCGCGCAGCGCCTTGATGCCGCCGTAGGACACATGTAAGTTCTCAATCTTCAGCATCGTCTGCCACCCCCAAGTATGCGTCGATGACGCGCTCGTTGTTTTGGATCTCGTCGGGCGTACCCTGCGCGATCAGCTGGCCGAAGTCCAGCACATAGATACGGTCGGCGATGTCCATGACCAGATCCATGTGGTGCTCGATCAGCAGGATCGTCTTGTGGAAGTTGGTGCGGATCTCGCGGATGAACTGGGCCAGCTCCAGCGTCTCCTGAGGGTTCATGCCGGCGGCAGGCTCATCCAGCAGCAGTAGCGTGGGCTCGGTAGCCAGCGCGCGGGCGATCTCCAGACGGCGCTGCTTGCCGTAGGGCAGGCTGGTGGCCAGCTCGTCCTTCACGTCCTCCAGACCCACGATCTTCAGCAGCTCCAGTACTTCGGCACGCTGCCTGGCCTCCTCCTTGCCGTTCAGGTGCAGGGCGGCGGTAAACAGGTTGCTGGTGCGGCGCATGTGCTTGGCGATCAGCACGTTGTCAAATACCGTCTGAGTCTTCCACAGGCGGATGTTCTGGAAGGTACGGGCCATGCCGCGCACCGTGATCTTATCGGGCGTGGGAGCCAGAATGTGGTCGGAAAAAGCGTATTCGTCCCGCTCCTTCTGCGCCTGCTTCCACGCCTTCTGCGCTTCGCCCTCCAGAGGCTCCTCCGGGGCGAAGTGGGCGGTGTACATGGTGGGATGCTCACCCTTGTAGGTTTTCTTCATCTTGCCGGTGGGGTGGTTGCGGACGATGCACTCGCCGTTGAAGGTCACTCGGCCGTTGGTGGGCGCATACACACCGGTGATCACGTTGAAGGCGGTGGTCTTACCGGCGCCGTTGGGGCCGATCAATGCCACAATCTCGCCCTCGTTGACGTCCAGATTCAGGTTGTCGACGGCCACCACGCCGCCGAACTGCATGGTGGCATTTTCCACGTGCAGCACGTTTTTCACTTCACTCATTTGGATGCCACCTCCTTTGCGGGCTTATCCTTTTTCTTGAAGAGCTTCCCGAAGAAGTTGATGATCCCATCCCACGAGAACTCCCGGTCGCCCATAATGCCCTTGCGGAAGAACAGCACCACGATCATAATGACCACGGAGAACACCAGCATACGGAAGCCGCCCCGCATGAAGGGGACGCTGACGCCGATGTAGGGCATGGGGTCATCCAGGAAACGCAGCCACCACTCGGAGCAGGCGATGTACAGGAAGGAGCCCAGAATGGAGCCGGTGACGGAGCCGATACCGCCGATGACCACGATCAGCAGGATCTCATAGGTCATGGTGGAGGTAAAGGTGT
>OIXA01004883.1_pt1 | contig 12417 bp, 10 predicted proteins | sample 1587721 | NCBI WGS metagenome assembly OIXA01 (sample SAMEA3888900, study PRJEB22519) | human gut metagenome | biome: human gut; feature: human-associated habitat; material: faeces | place: Denmark | collected 2013 | reverse complement strand
GGAGCCATCGCCCAGTAAACGACGAAAGCCCGGCAAATCCTGCGGGGTCGATATAATAAGAATCTCCCGTATCCCCGCCAGCATGAGCACGGATACCGGATAAAAAATCATCGGCTTATCATAAATAGGTAGAAGTTGCTTGGAAACTCCTTTAGTGATCGGATACAAGCGGGTACCCGATCCTCCGGCTAAAACTATACCTTTCATATTCTTTCCATTTTGTTCGACAATATTCGCTTAGGATCGATTCCACACCGTCCCTAAAACTATACAAAGTTAAACAAATAATAATAGATTAGCGCATGGTTTTCAAAAAATCGTCCATATTCTGATACAATGGGATGCCATAGCGCGCACAAGTTAAGCGCACATTATCATACCGGTAAAAGCCGGGCTCGCAAATCACCCGCAACTTTCCTGAGCGCATAAACAGCCCCATCTCCAATAAAGTTATCGGGGATTTGCTGCTCGCCAGAATGTTCATGATAATCAGATCGGCTTTCTCCAGATGCTCCAGTTCCCAATTCACTTGATGCTCAAAATCGGACATCTCCCCGCTCAACCCTTTATCCCTACGAGGATTGAACAAGAGATACCGTCCCTCCGGAAGCGCCCGGAACCAGTCACAGGTAGCCTTCTGCCAATCCACACTTTTCCCCATATCGATCGTGCCGGCCAAAAAGATTTTTTGGTATACAGCTTCATCCAAATCCTTATTTTCAGTATCGGGATACAAGACAACGACCTCAGATTGGGCAAACCCTCCCATCGGCACCAAAAACAAATATAATATACACAATACAATATTTCTCATATTCATGTCTCAAAGCTTACTTTTCAAGCAACAAACTTCGCAAAAAAACATGAATCCAACAAATACATTCACTTTAAATGTGGGCAACAGTCTTGTATATACTAATAGGATATCACGAGAAGTAGTACTTACTTGGACGGTGAAGTATATCTCCTAGGGTACTTGCAGTATATCTTCTCCAAGGAGAGGAGTATATGTACGTGTTTTTTCGAAAACACGTACATGTTTTTGGGAAGGGCTCGGCATGTAGCAAAATCATGGGTTCAGCCCATAAATCGTAGCCTGTACGGCATGCGATAAGATATAAGCGGCAGGCGTGTCGTTTGAAGGAGAATAACCCTTGGAGAGCCTCTGGATTACGGGTTCCTTGTTCGTGCCCAGTATCGGGACCAATAAGGGGGCGCCGTTCAAGATAAGCGGTCCCGTCATGGTGATCCGGTATTGGCCGGTAGAAGGTTGCTGGGATACCGCATAGTTACGGCTATCCGACAATAACTCCATGGTGGTAGGGAAAATGGATGCCGTATGGGAATCCTCACCTACGCCGAGGATGATGCAATCGAACGTAGGCATTTGATTGAACAACGGCAAGAATTCCTTTACGACCCATGAATAACGCATCGCCTCGGTACCCGGCTCGTTCTCGCCCTTGATCCGGTGGATATGATCCGCCGGGATACACAAAGGCTTAAAAAGCAAATGATTCGCATGACCGTAATTACTATCCGGACTCGTTGGTGGAACGCAACGCTCGTCCACCCAGAAGAAACGGATGTTATTCCAGTCAATCTTATCCTTATACTCATCTACCCAGAGGGAAAACATATGCTTCGCCGTCTCCCCTCCCGAGAGCGCTAGGTTAAACGGAGCGAAGTCTTTTCGGCGAATCATCGCCATCATGTCCTCCGTCATCGACCGAAGCGCCTCTTTCATCTCATTATATCTCTTTATTTCCATAAAATTATCTTCTTTGGCAGGCGCAGACTTTCTTTTCCGCACCTAAAATAACAGTTTCCTCCGGTCCGTCCTCGCCCGGCTCATAGAAGAATAAGTTCTTCGAACCCTCCTCTTTCCAATGGAGCAAGATCGGATCGATAAATTTCCAACTAGCCTCCAAAGCGTCGCTACGAGCATACAGGGTGGAATCGCCCAGCATGGCATCCAGCAACAGACGCTCGTAAGCGTCAGGAAGATAGCTCTTCGAGAGGGAATCGTAGCGGAAGTCCATGCTGACTTGCTTCACCTCGAAACCGGCTCCCGGCATTTTCAGCCCGAACTTCAAGGATATACTCTCGTTCGGTTGGATACGGATGGTCAATTTATTGCAGGAACCTCCCGAACATTGACCGACAAACAGTTGATGGGGCGTAGACTTGAAGTGGATCACTACCTCCGATGACTTCTCCGGCAACTTCTTTCCCGTATAGAAATAGAAGGGCACACCGCTCCAGCGCCAGTTATCGATAAAGAATTTCATCGCCACATACGTCTCGGTATTCGAGTCGGGAGCTACGTTCTTCTCTTCCCGATAACCGATATATTGTCCACGGACAACCATCTTATCCATATCCAACACCGTATACGGGCGTATGGAGCGGAATACTTTCACGATCTCGTCACGAATCGGTTCCGGCTCGAATATAGAGGGAGATTCCATGGCGATAAACGACATCAATTGCATTAAGTGATTCTGGATCATATCCCGCATCGCCCCGGCTCCATCATAATATTTCCCTCGATTCTCCACCCCCAAGGTCTCAGTAGCGCTGATCTCGATGGAATCGATATAATTATGATTCCACAATGGCTCGAAAATACCGTTCGAGAAACGCAATACCAAGATATTCTGCACGGTCTCTTTCCCCAGATAATGGTCGATACGATAAATCTCCTCCTCATGGAAGATATGTCGTAAATGATCATTCAACTGGCGGGCAGACTCCAAGCTGGTGCCAAACGGCTTCTCCACGATGATCCGCCGGAAACCATCCGGAGACTCGGTCTTGTTCAAACCACTCTCCAGCAAACATTGCGGGACGATCTCGTACATCACCGGCGGGGGAGCCAAGTAATAGATGATCTTATCCGGCAAGTCGTGTTTCTCTTGCAAGAACTCGATGCGCTCACGCAATTTGTAGTATTCATCGGCGTTGGTGGAATCGAAGGCGAGGTAATAAACATTCTCCAAGAAGTCATCGATCAAGCCCTCGTCGTAGGTCTTTCCCTTCTGTGCCTCCAAGATATGCGTATGTTGCTCCGCACGGAACTCCTCATCGCCATAAGCGGTACGGGCGGCTCCCAAGATGCAGAAGCGGTCGGGTAGCAAGCCACGAACATATAACTCGAACAAAGAGGGAAGCAACTTGCGACTGGTAAGATCGCCCGACGCCCCGAATATAACTAATAATTGATTATCTGCTTTCTTCATGTCTTTATACGTTATAAGTTCCAGAAACCGTCTTTCCTCCCTCACCCGTCCAGTTGGTATGGAAAAACTTACCACGCTCCCAATCGACCCGCTCATAAGTATGAGCCCCGAAATAATCCCGCTGGGCCTGAATCAAGTTAGCGGCGGAATGCGGGGTAGACAGTCCATCGAAATAGCTCAACCCCGAGCTCATCGCCGGCAAAGCCACTCCATGCAAGGCACCCTCGGCTACCACTTGCCGCCAAGCCAACAAGGAAGACTCGATCTTTTGAATAAAGAACTCATCGAATAAGAGGTTCTCCAGATTCCGGTTCTTCTCATAAGCCTGCGTAATTTTCTCCAAAAAGACAGAGCGTATGATACATCCCTTCCGCCAAATCTTGGCGATCGTACCGTAATCCAACTGCCAATCATATCGCTTAGAAGCTTGGTACAACAAAGAGAATCCCTGCGCGTAGGAAACCAACTTAGCGGCATACAAAGCCTGCTTGATCTCTTTCTCCGAGATCAAGGTCTGCCCCAGCACGCCACTCTTCGGATAAAGCGAGGACGCTTTTTTCCGTTCTTCCTGCATGGAAGAAAGCATACGGGCATAAACAGCCTCGGTAATCAATGTCAGCGGATCATTCTCGTCCATAGCGGCGATAGCGCTCTGCTCGGAATTGATCTTGCTGCGGATAGTGGTGTCCGCTACCATCTTGCCGTTCTCGTCGAGTATAACTGCCTTTGTGTAGGTGGAGCCTACGTCGCAGCCGCCGAAATATTTCATTTTTCTTTCCTCCAGTTTATTTCTTTTCGCGTAGCGAATTACATGCAGGAGTCATCCTCAAACTCCAAGAGCGAAGGATCAACGGGTGAAGCGCCGATAACGGTGCGCATATACTCGGTGACCTTGGCGCGCATGGAGCTGCGGGAGACAGTACGCGGGTCCATAAGATCGTGCTCGACCCAGATCAGGTCGTAGCCGCGCTCACGGCCCTGATCGTCCAGGATGCCCTGAACGGTAGCCATGTTCTTGCAGGCGACGTTCTGATACATGATGATGAGCTTCGCGTTCCAATCCTCGCACTGACGCCACAGCTCGTCGACGACGTTCTGGTAACCGCCGTTGGTGTGACGGCGCATGACCATTCGCTCATACAGACGCGCAAGGTCGCGGAGGGCTTCTTCCTTGTCCTCGGTCTCAAGAGGCTTTGTGAAGTTGAGAGATTCCATCTCGACCAGGACGTCGATTCCCCAGCAGTTGGCGAGCCAGTTGGAGAAGTTTGCGTAGAAGTGGGGCGGGCATGACCAAATAATCGCCCTGTACTTCATCTTATCCTTCGGCCATGCGAGGCTGTCGCTGCTGTACGCCTTTGTAAGAAGCTTGTTGACCTTTTCACAGGTAGTCATAACGCGAGGATCAAGACCGCCGTCCATCTCGTAATTGTACTTGCGGAACAGCTCGTAGCACGGGCCGAGCAGCTGCGGCCTGTTGGTCTTGTTTATATCCCACTTTTCCAGCTCGTATGCGGTTTCCTGATTGAAGCGCTTCATTGCGGTGAAGTATGCATCCCAGCTCCACTTGGTGCCGGTCTGCTCCTCAACAAACTTTATGCAGGCCTTGATATCCTCAACGCCGCACTGGAGGGTGCTCTCGTCGAGATACTGGGTCGGGAAGCAGAGGTGGAAGGTAGGCAGCTCGGGGAAGCGGCGGGCCATATAGGAGGAGGCCATGGTAGAGCCGTCGCAGGGCATGGAGGAGGAGATGAAGCAGCTGCCAATGTGCGGCAAAGCGTCAACGACAAGCGCACCGCACTCGGAGGTCGGGACGGGGCAGGTGTCGGAAGGCAGACCGTAGGACTCGACAGCGTCAATGTAGGGGATGCAGGAGAGCTGGTCGAGCATGGACAGCAGGAACACGGGCATGAGCTGATAAGGGATACCCAGCATATCCGGGAAGCCGGCCATAAGCTGACCCATGGTCATCTCATCGAAGAGAATGAGACGCTGATTGAGGGCACCGCTGTTGCCATTTTTGCTGTCGCACTTTGCGAGCAGAACAAGAGTTTCTGCGACGAAGCGGTACATGCAGTATATCAGCTCGTGGCTCATGCGGAGGTTATAGCCGCGCATGCCCATTGTGTTCTTATCCATGAAGCTGTGGCAGCAGAAGTAAGAGACCATCCAGCGGTAGTACAGAGTGGCGTTGAGTGCGGGGACGAGATCCTTGGAGAAGGTCATCAGCAGCATGCCCCACATGCGTGCCCACTCATAGAAGTCATAAGCGGTGTCCTTGATACCGCGCCACTCACGGCGGACGGTAGCCATGGCACCCTTGCGGTACAGGCGGCCGAGACGGCGCTCACCGTTGAGGATGACGTCCTTCTTGTTCTCGGCGTCGAGAGCCATGAAAGCCTCGAACTCTTCCTTGACGCGCTTGCCGTCGGCCTTCGCGTCCTCTACGCGGTCAAGCCCGAACTGCTTCCAGTCGGTAGCCTTGAGCATGTCCCATGCTATGGTGCCGACTTCCTTGAGGTTCTCCCACTGCGCTTTCCAGTTTATCTCGTCCTTGCAGCGGAAAAACTCGGGATTCGGGTACTGTATCTTTTCCTTCTTAGCCATTATGCTTTGCCCTCCTCTTTGTGGATGCGTTTGATCTCAAGGGATTCAACAAAGGCCTGAACACGGGTGCGCAGCTGACCGGAGTTACCGTTGTTGTACAGTCTGTCGATAGACAGGACAGGCCAGCCGTACTCATCGTGCATGATGTGGGACGCAAGAGCGCGCTCAAAGCCCCAGTAGTCGCAGTACTTCATCTGCTCATAGATGATGCCCTCGGCGTTATACTCCTTGGCGAGACGGTCAGCCGTCTCACGGCGCTGGAGGACCTTCTCATCGGCTATGTAGCGTGCGCACTCGGAGTGCTCCATGACGTGCAGGCAGATCTGACGCAGAGCATCCTCATCGTCCTTAAGCTCGATGACCTCGCGGCCGGGAGTGGAGCCGAAGCAGAAGCGATCGGAAACGACCAGAGCGCCGCAGCCCTCGATGAGCTTGGTCAGGTCGGGATCGTCGATCTCGGAGCCGACGATGGCGACTCTTGCGCGGAACGGGCTGACCTTATCGGGCTTGCGCTTCTTCAGCTCAGCCAGAGTCTCACGCAGGTAAGGCAGGATCAGGCGCTTCGGGCAGGTGTAGGAAACGAGGTTGATGACATGGAACTCGTAACCGGTGATGACGGGGTTGTCAGCCTTGCGCATCTCGCCTATTTCGGAGATGATGGAGCAGACCTCGTTGTGCTCGGCGACGGCGGCGCGGATGGCCGCGTCGGAGGTGTCGACGCCGAAGACCTCGGTGATCTTGTCGAGCACGTGGATACGCATCTGATCGACATAGGAATCGAGGGTGTAGTCGGTGATCTTGTAGGGAATGTCGCAGTGGGTAACGAAGAAGCTGGGCTTCTCGTTTACCTTGAGGATGTCGAAATGCTCCATTGCGCGGTTCATCATGGAGCAGGCATCGACGCCGATCATCGCATCGAGGAACTGATAGCCGCCCTCTATGCCGCGCTCGACCAGTGCTCTGGCGTATTCGCAGGTATAGTTGGACATGTAGTAGGTCGCGATGTCGATGGAGCCGGTGTGCGGTGCGCGGAGTCTTACCGAGAAGCAGTTACCGACATTGAGCAGTGCCTCGGGGACATGGTAGCAGGTATAGCCGAGGCAGATATCGCCTTCGGCCTGAGCCTTCTGTACCAGCTCATTGTCAGCGTTCTCAAGCAGTTTTTCAAAGTAGATAAGATGCTTAAGATCTTTCAAATGTTACACCTCTTCTTCAAAGTATTTCTATTTTTTGGAGTGCGTCCTTCACTCCTGTGAGCACAGCGGAATCCGCAGGCAGCTCCAATACGCTCTTGCCCTTGATGTCGTTTGCGGCAAAAGCACTGTCCGCGGGGATGAATGACAGGATCTCAACGCCCGGCACCGTGATGAGATCGGCAAGCTCGGGGTTCGTGACCCTGTTGACGATGACGCCTATCCTGTCATAAGCGATAAGCTCATCCGCCACATTCTTGATGGTGGAGACGACCTGTGCGCCCTTCTTGCTCTGGTCGGTCACAAGCAGCAGGTGCGTGACCTTCTCCATAACGCGGCGCTGGATCTGTTCGATCCCGGCCTCTCCGTCGATAACAACGTAGTCAAAGCTGTTGGCAAGCAGGCCGATGACCTCCTTGAGATAGGAGTTGACCTTGCAGTAGCAGCCGGAGCTCTCCGGCCGGCCTATTGCCAGAAATGCGAAGCCCGGCATTTCAACCAGCGCGTCGAAAATCCTGAATCTCGCCTCGCTGAGAAGCTCGAGCGCTTCCTTGGTCTCGCCGTTTTCAACGCTGTCGACAATGCCCATGCGGATATCATCCAGCGTCAGCTTTACATCCACGCCAAGAGCAACGGACAGACCGACAGCCGGGTCCGCGTCGATGGCCAGTATCTTCTTGTCAGGATATTTCTCGACAAGCAGCCTGACTATTGAAGCGGAAATGGAAGTTTTGCCGACGCCGCCTTTACCTGCAACCGTGATAATCTTGGCTTTTTTATCCATGTACTTACCCCCAATCTGCGCATAATAGCAGTAACACATCTTCGTCAGTATTCTAACACAAGGGGCATGAACATGCAAGATAAACAGTTGCAATTTCTTAATTTTCCATACTTTTGGGTATTTTGTCGCGTACATGGAGCGTCATTGTTTAGACAATCACAAGTCGTTGTAAAAGTCTGTTAAAAATTTTTAATGAACGGCGCAAATATTCCCTCGATACCGCTTAAAATGAGCGCGCCGCAGCTGCGGCGCGCCCTGTTCCGGTGATCTTTTACACGTACTGTTTGCGGGGAATTTTGTCATAGTGCTTGAGCAGGATCGGTTCGACAAAGCGGGAGAGAAATTTCATATCGAGGTTGAAGAAATATATAGTAAAGGTGACGGTGAAGAACCCGGCAGCGCTGCCGAGGATCGCAAGCGGTATCTTTTTCGCGTTCATGCTGAAGCTCCTTTCCTTTTCATTACCACGCGTTCTCGTCCGGGAGCACCTCGATCGTCGGGTCGAGCGGCTCCTCGCGCATCACGGTGCGCATATAGACATTGAACTGGTCGCGTATGGCCTGACGGGTGTACACGCGCGGATCGCAGAGGTCGTGGCAGACCCAGACAAGGTGCAGCCCGCGCTCTCTGGCCTGCTCCTCAAACTGGCCGTGCATACCGGTGAGCGCCTTGCAGGACATGTGCTCCCACATCATTACCATGTCGGCGTTCATTTTTTCGCACAGCTCCCACAGCTCATCGACGAGCACCTTGTACCCGCCGTGGGTGCGGTTGCGCATTATCATGTTCTCGGTGAGATAGGCCATGTCGTAATACGCCTGCTCGCGGTTCTCGGGAGTGTCCTCCTCGGCGATCTCCTTACTGATGACCATGGAGAGCATATCCGTCAGCGGGACGACGCCCCAGCAGTGCACCATCCAGTTGAGCATATCGATGACGTACTGCGGCTGGACGCCCCAGACGATGCAGCGGTGGCGGTACTCGGGTGCCATCATCGTCTTTCTCTCGTAGCCCTGGCGGACGAGCTTCATTATCTTCTTGTCTATCGGCGGGAATTCTGCGGAGCGGCCGCAGTTGCCCATGTAGTTGGTGTCGTTATACAGCGAGAACACCGCTCCGACGAACTGCGGGTACGGCGTACTGTTGACCTCGAGCCACTCCCAGCGGTCACGCGTCGTCTGGTTGACGCGCTTGGCGCACTCGAAGTAGGCCTTCCAGTCCCACTTCACGCCCATCTTCTCCTCGACGAAGGCAATGGCGTTTTTCATATCCTGCGCGGCGTACTTCTGCACGTCCTCCTCCCTGTGGCGCATCGGCGCGACGAGCTGGAAGGTCGGGATACCGTACTCCCGCTCAAGGCGCTTTGCGATGATGCCGTTGCCCATAAGTGAGCCGTCGCAGGTGGTGTTTACCTGCACGGCGCATTTGCCGAGGACGGGGAAGTCATCGTCGATGGAGATACCGGCCTCCGCCTCAGGCATGGGGCACACGTCGCCGGGGATGCCGAACTGCTGTGCGACGTCGAGATAGTGGGTAGTGGAATACTGATTCAGGAGGTTTGCAGAGAACATTGTGGGTATTTCGCGCAGAATTGCCTTCAAAGTGGGGAATCCCATCATAAACGCGGTCATGGCGTTCTCATCGCTCAGGACGCATCTGTCGGAAAACTCAACGTCGTTTCCGGTGCGGCGGTCGCCGCGGATGCTGTTGTCGATAGTCATGGCGACGTCCTTGACGACGAAGTCCATTGCGGTATGTACGATGCGCAGCGGCTCATCGCGAAGCCCCATGGTGAACTTATCGAGCATATGCGGCACGGCGAGGTAGTTTGCAAACCACCTGTAGCGGAACATGGCCTTCACGTTGCGCGGCTTTGCGATGACCCCGGCGAGGATCGATAGGATATACAGCCATCTGCCGTAATCATAAAGCGTGTCCCTGAGCCCGCGCCACTCGCGGCGGCGGCGGACCTTGCCGCCGTCAAACAGCACGCCGAGCTTTTCTTCACCGATGCGCTCTCTGTCGTTTACAACAATAGCCATTATTTCGCACCTCCCTGAAGCTTCTTGATCTCAATGCTTTCCACAAAGGCCTGCACGCGCGTGCGCATCTGGCCGAGAGACGAGGCGATGTTATACGGCCTGTCGACCGAGAGGACGGGATAGCCATAGTCATCGCGCAGCATCGTCGAGCCCATAAGGCGCTCATACGCCCACGGGTCGCAGAACTTGATCTGCTCGTACACAATGCCGTCCGCGCCGTACTCCTTGGCAATGTCGTTCACATACTGCTTGCGGCCGTAGACCTTCGCCATGTTCATCGTGCGCGGGCACTGGCCGCGGTACACATACTGACGGCACAGCTGGGTGAGCGCGTCCTCCCCGTCGCTCAGCTCTATCACGTCGCGCCCGGGGAGTGAGCCGAAGCAGAAACGGTCGGCGCAGACATAAGCGCCGGTATCCTCGATAAGCTTAATGAAGCCGCTGTCATCGACCTCGGAGCCGACTATCGCAAGACGCGCGCGGTAGGGCTTGGTCTCCGCCTCGCGCGCTTTCAGCCCCTCAAGCGTCTCCTCAAGCTTATCGAGGAGCAGGTATTTAGGTGCAAGATATGTAGCGAGTGTCAGCACATGGAACTCATAGCCCGTGATGCGCGGGCGCTCTTCCTTGCGGAAGTCGCCGATCTCACGGATGATGCGGCAGACGCGGTTATGCTGCTCCACGGCCTTTCTGATGGCAGCGTCAGAAATATCGATGCAGTAATTTTCGTGCAGGGGCTTTAAGATATGGTTCTCGCACTGGAGCTTCAGCAGAGCCACGCCGTTTTCATCGGCCTTGAGGGGGAGCTCCATATACTGCCAGAAGAACTTATCGTTCCCCTCCCCCATGGTCTTCAGCAGCTCCATGTTCTCGACGCAGCGGTTCATCATCGTGCAGCCGTCCGGCGCGATGACGCAGTCGGCAAAGTTGAATCCGCCCTCTATCGCGCGCTCGAGCAGGGCGCGGCTCGTCTCGCACAGGAAGCTTGTCATATAATAGGTCGCAATATCCATCGAACCCGTGTGCGGTGCGGACAGGCGTACAGAAAACACGCCGTCGAGGTTCAGCAGCGGCTCGGGCGTGTTCTCGCATACGAAGGCAGCGCAGACTTTGCCTTCGTTTTTCGCTTGGGTGATCAAGGCGTTGTTTGCCTCCTGGAGGAGGCTTTCAAAGAAGCTAAGGTACTTCAGGTCTCTCATCGCGTTCCCCCCAAATTATTATTTCTTTCCATCCATCCTTTTAGGATTGTTAACATTATATCACTGTATACACCTATAATCAATTTGAATATTCAATTTATACATATATGTCTAAATTAGCATCGCGTATTTGTAAACATTCAACAATTAAATATATGTTTTATACAATTCAATGAAGCATACATCGTTTTTATTCACAATGGCAAAATTAAGTTCCGTATTTTCTGGGTACAAACATCTTTATTTTTCCGGCGCGATAGGGTATAATCACCATATATCCTATGAGGAGGTTTTTGATATGAAGCAGTATTTTGAAATAGTAGACGTCATGGGGCGCGAGATCCTTGACTCCCGCGGCAACCCGACTGTCGAGGTAGAAGTCACGCTGGACGACGGCACCGTCGGCCGTGCGGCTGTCCCCTCCGGTGCATCCACCGGTATGTACGAAGCCTGCGAGCTGCGCGACGGCGACAAAAGCCGTTACGGCGGCAAGGGCGTTCAGCTTGCGGTCGAGAACGTCAACGGCGAGATCGCCGAGGCGATGGTCGGCCTCAACGCGCTTGACCAGACCTCTATCGACAAAATGCTTATCGAGATAGACGGTACCCCGAACAAGACCCGTCTCGGCGCGAACGCCATCCTCGGCGTGTCCCTCGCCTGCGCGAAGGCAGCCGCCGCCGCAACCGGCGTCAGCCTGTATAACTACATCGGCGGCGTCAACGCCAAGACTCTGCCCGTGCCGATGATGAACGTTCTCAACGGCGGCCAGCACGCCGCCGGCTCGAACGTGGACATTCAGGAGTTCATGATAATGCCTGTCGGCGCGGAGAGCTTCCATGAGGCGCTGCGCATGTGCGCCGAGGTGTTCCACGCGCTCAAGAAGGTAGTTCCGGCGTCCGGCGTGGGCGACGAGGGCGGCTATGCACCGAATCTCGACAGCGACGAGGACGCGCTGAAGGCGCTTGTCACGGCGATTGAGAAGGCGGGCTACAAGCCCGGCGAGGACTTCCGCATCGCGATAGACGGCGCGGTGTCCGACTGGTACAGCGAGGAGGACAAGTGCTATCATCTGCCGAAGCGCGGCATCGTGATGACCAGCGAGCAGATGGTCGACATGTGGGAGAGCTTCGTTGACAAGTACCCGATCGTCTCCATCGAGGACGGCATGGGCGAGAACGACTGGGAGGGCTGGCAGCTGATGACCCGCCGCCTCGGCCACCGCATCCAGATCGTCGGCGACGACCTGTTCGTGACGAATGTGGAGCGCATCAGGAAGGGCATCAAGCTCGGCGCGGCGAATGCCGTGCTGATAAAGCTCAACCAGATCGGCACCCTGACCGAGACGCTCGACGCGAT
>OIXA01004874.1_pt1 | contig 12431 bp, 7 predicted proteins | sample 1587721 | NCBI WGS metagenome assembly OIXA01 (sample SAMEA3888900, study PRJEB22519) | human gut metagenome | biome: human gut; feature: human-associated habitat; material: faeces | place: Denmark | collected 2013 | reverse complement strand
TATTTCAGCATTTGCATTAGTAGGTTATGCAGCAGCTGATAGAACAGCGCCTGTTGTTCATTCAAATAAACTAGTAGTACCTTATGGTACAGAATTAAAAGCAAGTGATTTCACTGTATCAGATAATAGAGATACAGTAAGTGTTATCAAGACTGAAATTAATGATCATGCTTATCAGAAAGATCAGATTGGAACATATAAAGTGAATGTAACTGTAAAGGATGCATTCAACAACAAAACAACTAAAGAAGTTGAAGTTAAAGTTGTTGATACAGAAGCACCTGCATTAGAATCAGTAAATAATGATGGTTATGTTATTGATGTTGAAGCAAACGGCAACAATGATTTAAAACAGTACATCAAAGCAACTGATAATGTGGATGGTGATGTATCTGACTTCATTACTTTTGATCATAACTTAGATACTAAAGTTCTTGGTGAACAGGTCATCCATGCAACGGTTGAAGATAACGCAGGTAATAAAGCAGAAAAAGACTTTACATTCAATGTTGGTGATACAACTGCTCCAGAAATGAACTTAAAGACTGGTGATATTACTGTTAACTACGGTGATGCATTTGATATCAATAACTTCGTTGAAGTAAAGGATAACTATGATGTTAATCCGACAGTGACTGTAGAAGGAACTGTAGATACTAAGAATATGACTACAGTACAGCCAATCAAAGTGACTGCAACTGATAGTTCAGGAAACAAGACTTCAAATGATTATGAAGTGAAGGTTGCTGATAAGGCTGGACCAGTTATCACTTTAAAGAGTGATAATGTAGATGTAAAATATGGTACTTCATTTGATCCTAAGTCTAACTTAGCATCAGCTATTGATAACTTAGATGGTGATGTAACTGGTAAGGTTGAAGTATCTGGTAATGTGAATACAGCAAGATCTGGTTCTTATCGTGTTTACTACAGAGTAACAGATAATGCTGGTAATAGATCTGAAACAAGTGCAAAAATCAATGTATCTGCTGCACCAGTTGTAAAGATCAGAAATAACAGAGGCAACAGAGGTACAGGTTATAACTTCGGAGGTCTTGGCGGAGGCGCTGCACAGGGTGGTATCGTTGGAACTGCTCGTTCAAGACTTGGCTGTGCATATCGTATGGGTGCTTCTGGACCAACAGTATTTGACTGCTCAGGATTTACATCTTGGGTTTACAGCAAGAATGGTAAATCATTACCAAGAACTGCTGCAGGTCAGTATAGTGGGACAACAAGAGTATCTAAATCAGGCTTAACTGCTGGTGATTTAGTATTCTTCGCTGGAACTTATAAATCAGGTATCTCTCATGTAGGTATCTATATTGGTGGCGGTCAGTTCATTCATGCTGCTAACTCTAAGACTGGTGTTGTTGTTTCATCACTTAATAGTGGATATTATTCATCACACTATGCAGGTGCAGGTAGAAGATAAGAAGGTTCAAAAGAACCTTCTTTTTTTTAAAATTGATGATAAGTATGGAGAACTTCTGTTGTGATATAGTGTGATAGTATTTCTTGATATGTGATTGATGTATCTAATTCATTGATAAGATCATCTATAGATGAATATGTCTAGTTCTGGAAGAATAAGTTTCAGGTTAGAAACAATTCCTATAGCTGTTAAAGAACGAAAGAAAGTGATATATTCCTTTTCTGTTAGATTATCCTGTTCTAGGAAGTCTATTAGATCATATATACTTAATTATCTTAATAATGTGATATCTCTGGAATATTCAAATTGATTGAGAATTTCATAGAAATCAGCACTCTCATGACTAAAAGCTATTTGATACTATCCTGTGGATAAATGATAGGAGTCTTGTCAAAAGATGCAATAATGTTTTCTTTGAATAAATCAATCATGGGATAATTAAGTGAGTTAAGGATAGCACCTATATTTTATATTGAGGTGGGGTTTTCTTCTGCTTTTTTTAGATAAAAGGTTCAGCAATAAAAACAACTTTGTCTGGATCAGTTTCTACATACTTTGATTCAATGTTTAGTAAGGATTATTTTCTCTTTTTTGCTAAGTGTACGATGTTCAATAATTTGATTCATAGGTACCTCCTGCTATTCTTAATATCATATAGTCTAAAAAAGAACAAGAATAGAAAAAGGTCGAAAATATGGTGATATAAGGGCAGAAAAAAAGTCATACACGTTGTGTATGACTCATTGTGCGACAGGCAGTCGCTTATATGTCATGTCAACAGGGGCATGACATTTTCTGCTTATAAATGATTATTCAAGATAGGGCTCTATTAACTTGAAATGCGTCATGGAATGTAGAAATCCTGTAGGTTAAAGTCCTACCTCGTGCGCGCTAGTGCTATTCGAGAAGTCTAATCTAGTGCATCAACGTAAGGCGGTGTATGAAGGAGATGCAGTATTCAAGAGAACTGTAGATGAAATATCAGGCCGAAACGAAGTGTGAACTGAAAGTGCGGCAGTAGAATGTGTGACGACATTGCGATAAATGTGGAAGTCTATTCACTATGTTACCAATGAACTAGTCGATAACATAGGCCTTCTATTGTGAAGTCAGTTGGCATGATATTAAGGAAAAAGCGATGACCCTGTGAGACCTTATGATTACTTGGTGTATATCAAGGTACTTATCTATAAGTGTAATTCGAAGTGATAAGTACGTCATGAGGAGTCAGACACTCTCATAGTAGTGAATGATATTGATGCAACAGAACATCAATGTAGCGAAGGGGAGTGACCTTTTACGTTCTTACTAGAATCTATTCATAATGGTAAGAATGACGGTACTGTGGTACAAACGAATTCAAAGTATGATAGAGGGAAAGGAGAAATTTTACTTTAATTTATGGAACCATTAATGAACAATCCAATGAAGTTGAAATATCATTCATTGTACGGACAACTACTACGAGATAGAGTGCTTATGAACGCTTGGAAAAAGGTCAAAGCAAACAGAGGTAGTGGAGGTATCGATGGTGTAACCATTAAGGAATACGCCAAGAATGAACAAGAGAATATATTGAAACTATTGGAGAAACTCAAAGTAAAGGAATATAAACCTACACCTGTGAGAAGGGTATATATTCCAAAGAAAGACGGTAAGAAAAGACCGTTAGGAATACCAACCTTGGAAGATAGAATTGTACAGCAAGCACTAACTGATATTCTAATGCCTAAATATGAAAAATTAGTATTTCATAATTGGTCGATGGGATATCGACCAGGCAGAGGAGTAGAAAGTGCTCTGCAAGTAATCATCAAGAATATTGAATTGGGACGAAACTGGATCTATGACTGTGATATCAAAGGATTCTTTGATAACATTCCTCATAAGAAACTGATGAAAGTGTTAAATAAAGTCATCGCTGATGGGACAGTACTAGATTTAATATGGTCATGGCTTAAGTGTGGATACATGGAAGATGGCAAATACTACAATACCAAGACCGGTCAGGTCCAAGGTGGGGTCATTTCTCCTTTACTTGCCAACATCTATTTAAATGAACTTGATTGGGAACTACACAAAGCTAAGATTTATTTTGTAAGGTACGCAGATGATTTCCTATTGTTTTGCGAAACCGAGGAAGAAGTCACAAGAGCAGGAAACATCGCTAAATCAGTTATTGAATCTTTAGGACTTGAAGTTGCGATGAACAAAACCAAGGTAGTTGACTTTAAGAATGATGATTTTGATTTTCTAGGCTTCCATTTCAATCATTGGAAAACGAGCAAGAAAGGGAATGACTACTACTCAATCGTTCCCACGGAAAAATCAGTTAAAACGTTCAAGAAGGCTATCAAGGATAAGACACAAAGGATATGGACTAAACCAAAAGAAGAATGGATAAAGGATATAAATCCTATTATCGTAGGTAAGACCAACTACTATTTGAATGTCTACAAGGCTCTTAAGGTATTTGAAGGTCATATGCAAACACACTGTGTTATTCATGCGATGAGCACATACCTAGATATGATGGACAGTTATGTGCGCCAACGTCTGAGGATGTGTATGATACATAAACATCCAACAGTAAGGAAAGCATATGGGATGTGTTATAAATGGAGTATTGAATTCTTTGCACGCATCGGTTTAGTACCTTCAAGATGGTGGTTCTACTTCAAAATGTGGGGAACTTACACTATAGAAATGTACGTAGAAAAGCAAAAGCATAGAAATAAGGTCATAATGAACAAACGCATTCAGAAACTTAAGGTACAAGGTAAAGAGTATTACACAAAAGAGAGATTAAAAAAAATGGACTATGCTTTCTCAAGATAGTCCAATCATAAATTAAATAAATAGTAAATTGGTAAGCCGTATGCATTAATAGTGCACGTACGGTTTGATAAGGGGCTAGCCTAGTGATAGGTTAGCCTACTTTCTTTTTTTATCCATTCAATGTATAGCCTTGTGAATAATAAACAACAACAGGCATACCAGTCGTAATTGTATTATACATAGTTCCTGCAAAACCTACAGGTAAGTTAACACAACCATGAGAACCACCATTGACATAAAGGTTGCCACCGAATTTATTTCTCCAGTTTGCATCATGGAATCCAATACCTCTATTGAATGGCATCCAATAACTTACAGGAGATTCATAAGGATACTTACCAGTTACAGGATCCTTAGTACCTCTTAATACTCTATTACGTTCTTTAGAATAAATATAATATGTACCAGCAGGAGTATAACGATCACGTGTCATCTTACCTGATACACAATCAGATTGAAGTACACACTGACCATTCTTATAAATCCATAAATGCTGACGTGATAAATCTACTTCAATATAGTTTCCACCAAGACCGTTATTCTCAGTAGATACTTCTTTTGCGCTATATACAGGTGCTCTCTTAACAGCCTTACCTGCACCTAATTCTTCTTTGATCTTTGCAATTTCTTCTGACTGGTTCATACGATATCCGTAATTACCACCACTTACACTTCTTGTACCAAGTCCAGTTGCATTAAATGTACGTGACTTACCAGCAGTATTTGCTTTTGAAGCAAGTGTATAAACGAAGCTTCTCATACGCTTATTCCAGATTTCATCATTATAGCTATATGTTCCATCTTCATTCTTCACAAGCCATGTCAACAACTTTTCATGATTTAAGACTTCTGTCTGATTATTAGGTAGCTCATAAGTAATAGAAGTCTTTAAATACTTATTCAATGTTGCTGCTTCATTCTTAACAGTTTCAGTTGTCTTATCAGGAGACTTATAAGCATCTTTTACTTTAGAAATATTTAAGTTCTCTTTCTGAAGACTAATTGCTTTGTTTACTGCTTCATAAACAGTTTCTTTATTTAAAGTATGTCCAGGTTTTTCTTTCAATACAGTAAAAGTCTGATTTTCATACTTTAAACGAGCATCTGTAGGTGCTACCTGATTTTCATCCTTTAGCTGCTTCTTTTCATAAAGAACAGTCTTTAACTTCTTTTCATCATAAGAAGCTTTGGTCTGAATTGTTTTCTTATTCCCTTTATGGTTGAATAAGTAGTTCTTGAACCATGTAAATGAATCCTGTTTCTTTAATAATTCTTCTACCTGTCCATCAGGAACATAACTCATATCGATTTCATTCGCTGAAATAGTTTCAGTTGATTTGTTTCTGAATGTCATTGTTAGAGTGTAGTTCTTCTGATTTTCAGCAATCTTCTTTTCAGCATCCTCAGCACTTAACTTACCTACATTTACATTATTGATGTATGTAGACGGTAAGAAGCGATCGCGATAAGCTGTACCCATATGATTAATATAGAGGAATACTGATAATCCAAGAATTATCAAAATAGATACAATAATCGCGATAATTTTTCTTTTTTTCTGTGTATCTGTCATGTTATCTTTCTCTCCCTTATACTACCTTTCCTAATTCCATGATTATAACAAACATTTGTAAAAAGGTAAATCATGATTTGTGAAATGACTTAAAAATACATAACTTGTACAAAAGAAATTAGTTTTAAACTATTTATTTGTAAATTAGTAAAAAAATATTGAAATTTGTTTGCTAGTACATTGGATGTAGTGACAAAGAATATACAAAAAATCTGAGGGATAATTATGTTGATAAGAGCCAAAGTTAAATCAAAAGGAACTGAAAAGGAGTTTGGAAATACTTGATAGAAGCAGAAAGTGATAGTAAAGAAATAATAATATATTACTACATTTTCTGTACTGTATGATATGAGAAAAACGTTGTATATATCAATACTATTTAATTCTAGATAGTGATGAGGTGTTAAATGTATTAATATGTCACTTTTTTTCATAGTCAGTTAATATGTGCTATAATGTGGAAAAAGTGAGGTAATGCTATGAATATATACTATGAAGTACATGGAAATGGTTACCCGATTATCTTATTACATGGTAATCAGGAAAATAGAAAAATATATGATCAATTAGTTAAAGATCTAGAAAATGACTATCAACTTATCGCAATGGATTCACGTTATCATGGTAAATCTATTAAGAGTGGTCCTTTAACGCTAGATCGTATGGCTCAGGATGTGATGGATGTCGCAAATGAACTAGATCTAGAGGCTTATGATGTCATTGGTTTTAGTGATGGTGCGAATATTGCACTCACACTAGCAGGTAAAGATGAACGCTTAAAACATATGGTACTTCTTTCACCTAATGCCACTCCAAAAGGTATTAAGTGGTTCTATCGTCTCCATATGTATATGACATTACTTTTATTACCGATATTCTGTATCTATGATAAGAGATCTAGAATACGTTTTAAGCTCATCTCATTTATGACGAAAGAACCACATTTTACTGCAGACTATTTATCAGAACTCAAGATTCCAGCTTTATTACTATCTGGTGAAAATGATGTCATCAAGGATTCTGATTTCACTTTTATTCAGTCATCATTGCCTTATTGTGTACATAAGGTGATTAAGGGTTCACCACATTTCTTATTAGGTGACCAATATGATAAAACATTAAGAGAAATAAGGGGGTTTTTATATGCCTGTCATCACGAAGCATAATGTATTAGATATAAAGAATGTTGTATTTGGAGAAGGAACACCTAAGATTTGTCTTCCTATTGTAGATACAACGAAAGAAGGTATTATTGATACTTTAGATTCTTATAAGGATTTAGATTATGATGTAGTAGAAATCAGGCTTGATTTCTATGAAGGATTAAAAGAAGGGCATTTGACAAATGTATTAGAAGAAATTAAGAAACATACAGATAAACTTGTATTAGGTACAATCCGTACTGTGAGTGAAGGAGGAGAAGGAGAACTTACTTCTCTAGAGTATATGCATTATATTAAAGCAATCTGTGATGCTCATGTTGATCTAGTAGATATTGAGTTATCGCAGGGATATGAATCTGTGATGGAACTTGTTCAGTATGCTCATAAGAAGGGTGTTCATGTTATTATGAGTGAACATCATTTTGATGAAACGCCATCAAGAGAAGATATGCAGGAAACACTAGAAAAGATGGAAATATTAGGGGCTGATTTACCTAAGCTTGCTGTTATGCCTGAAAGTAAAGAAGACCTATTAACACTTTTAGAAGCCACTCTTTATTCAAGTCAGCGTTTAGGAAAACCTATTATTACTATGTCCATGGGCAAACTAGGACGCTTATCACGTATGATGGGCGAATACTTTGGTTCATGTATGACCTTTGCGACAGCTAAGGATGCGAGTGCACCAGGACAGGTTCCTCTTGATGATTTGAAAAAAGTATTAGAGGTTCTACATGATTAATTTAGATCATGCGAAAAAGGCATTTGATAATTATGTCAATCGTTATGATCTCTCTATCCCACATATTCATCTTAAATATGTGCATTCTTATAAAGTAATGGATGTTATGGGTGAAATATGTGATATGAAAGGTAAAACTGAAGAAAAGGACTTATGTCTATTAATCGGCCTATTACATGATATAGGCCGTTTTGAACAGTTTCGCTTATATCATTCTTTCCTAGATAGAGAAACAGTAGATCATGCAATGTATTCTTCTCATGTATTATTTGAAGAGGGGCTCATTAGAAAATTTATAGAAGAAGATACATATGACACAATTATTAAACATGCTATAGAACAGCATAATAAATACAAAGTAGAAGAAGGCTTTAGTGAAGAAGAACTCTTTTACATACATATGATTAGAGATGCAGATAAATTAGATCATTTTCGTGTTAAAGATGTAGAAAAGGATACAGTCTTACTAGGGGTTACTTATGAGGAAGCAGGAAAAGAATCTATAACGGATGAAGTCTATCAACAGTTCTGTAAACATCAGCTTATTTATGCTCCTACAAGAAAAACACATCTAGATATGTGGATTTCTTATATCGCTTTTATATTTGATCTTTATTTTGATGAAAGTAAATCATATATTGAAAAAAATCACTATATTGAAAGAAGCTTTGATAAAATAAAAATAGAAGATCTAGAGTATATTAAAGGAGGATACAAATGAGTTTACCAAAGGATTTCCTATGGGGTGGTGCTTTAGCAGCTCACCAGTTTGAAGGTGGTGTATTAGACACTACTAAAGGTTTGAGTGTTGCTGATGTAATGACAGGCGGAAACGTATCAACACCACGTGTGATTACTGATGGAGTAAAGGAAGGATTATATTATCCAAACCACATCGGTATTGATTTCTATCATCATTACAAGGAAGATATCAAGCTATTCGCAGAAATGGGCTTTAAATGCTTTAGAACATCTATTGCTTGGACAAGAATCTTCCCATTAGGTGATGAAGAACAGCCGGATGAAGAAGGTTTACAGTTCTATGATGATGTATTTGATGAATTATTAAAATATGGTATTGAACCAGTCATCACATTATCTCACTTTGAAATGCCTTATCATCTTGCTAAGGAATATGGCGGATTCATGAACAGAAAGACTATTGATTTCTTTGTAAAGTTCGCAGAAGTATGTTTCAAGAGATATAAAAATAAAGTCAAATACTGGATGACTTTCAATGAAATCAATAACCAGATGAACTATAAGAATGATATTTTCGGATGGACTAACAGTGGTGCTCATTTTGGAAACTATGATAATCCAGAAGAAGCGATGTATCAGTGTGGTCATTATGAATTAGTAGCCAGTGCAAAGGCAGTGAAGATTGGCCATGAAATCAATCCTAACTTCTTAATCGGTAATATGATTGCGATGGTTCCTATTTATCCATTCTCTTGCCGTCCAGCAGATATGGTATTATCTACTGAAATGATGCATCAGAGATGGTTCTTCTGTGATGTGCAGTGCCGTGGTCATTATCCACGTTATGCATTAAAGATGTTTGAAAACAAAGGCTTTAACTTAGATATCACTGAAGAAGATAAAGAAGCTTTAGCTGCAGGTACAGTAGATTATATCGGATTCTCTTATTACATGACTAATACTGTAGACTCTACAGCACATATTGATGTTTCTAAATCTTTAGATGGATCTAGTGAACATTCAGTCGCAAACCCTTATATCAAAGTGTCTGACTGGGGATGGGCAATCGATCCAGAAGGTTTACGTTATGCATTAAATCAGATGTATGAAAGATATGAAAAACCATTATTTATTGTAGAAAATGGTTTTGGTGCAATTGATAAGAAGGAAGAAGATGGCAGTTGTCATGACCCATATCGTGTAGATTACTTAAGAGCACATATTGAACAGATGAAAAAAGCTGTAGAAATTGATGGTGTAGATTTAATGGGGTATACACCATGGGGCTGCATTGACTGCGTCTCTTTCACAACAGGTGAAATGAAGAAGCGTTATGGATTTATTTATGTGGATCGTAACAACGATGGAAGCGGTACACTAGAAAGAAGCAAGAAAGATTCATTTGACTGGTATAAGAAAGTTGTTGCTAGCAATGGTGAAGATTTAGGTTAATTCGCTTTCAACATTGCGAAAAAAAGAAACCCATGAGAAATGCTTGACATTATGCTCGTGGGTTTTTATACTGTTTAAGGGTAAACATTCTTAGTGTTTATCAATAATTAAAAAAACGTTGATAAATTCAACACTTTTTCATGTTAATAAATTATTGGTGAGATATTTTTTTATCTCAAGCAAATTAGTTGCATATCCAACTAATTTAGACTAATATAGAATTAGAAAAGAATCTATTAGGTAGTTATTCCTAATAGATTTTCTTATAAGGAGGGTAAATAACATGGAGGTAATCAAGAGAGATGGCTCAAAGGTAGCCTTTGATGGAAGTAAGATTGAAAATGCGATTTTAAAGGCTATGCGCTATGGCAGCGGTATTGTGAAACCAGAAATCGCCTCAAAAATCTCACATGAAATTGAAGACTGGCATAAATCAAGTGGAGCAGCATCTATCAGTATTTATCGTATTGAAGGACAGGTTTTTGAAAAGTTAATTGAAAAGGGAGAAGTGCTTACTGCCAAGGCTTATGAAGGCTACCGTAAAGTAAGAGAATTCCAGAGAGAAACGAATACAATTGATAATGCGATTTATGGTATTGTCAATCAGACTAATAAAGAAGCAATGGATGAAAACTCTAATAAAGATGCGACAGTCCTTGCGACTCAGAGAGACTTGATTGCTGGTGAATTCTCTAGAGACTATTGCCGCCGTTTGTTATTACCACCAAAGATTGTGCAGGCACATGATGATGGTCTTATTCATTTCCATGATATGGATTACTATATCCAGAAGATGCATAACTGTGATCTAGTAAACTTAAAGGATATGTTTGCGAATGGTACAGTTATTAATGATAAATTGATTGAAACACCTAAGTCTTTACAGACAGCATGTACTGTTGCAACTCAGATTGTTCAGCAGGTGGCTAATGGTCAGTATGGAGGACAGACAATCTCTATTTCTCATTTAGCACCTTATGTACGTGTATCATATAAGAAACACTTAAAGGCTGTAAGAAAAGAAGGCGAAGAAGTAGGTATTGATTATACTGAAGAACAGATTGAAAAGATCGCAAAGTCTCGTCTTCATGAAGAAATCAAAGCAGGTGTACAGACTATCCAGTATCAGATCAATACATTCTCTACTACAAATGGTCAGGCTCCATTCTTATCTATTTTCATGTATTTAAAAGAAGAACCAGACTATATTGAAGAAACAGCTTTATTAATTGAAGAAATCTTAAAACAGAGATATATCGGTATGAAGAATCCTGTGGGTGCTTATGTCACTCCAGCATTTCCTAAATTACTTTATGTATTAGATGATAATAATGTGCCTGATGATTCACAGTATCGTTATTTAACAGATTTAGCGGTTAAATGTGTATCTAAGCGTATGATGCCTGATTTCATCAGCGCAAAGATCATGAGAGAAAACTATGAAGGACAAGTATTCCCTTGTATGGGATGTCGTTCATTCTTATCTCCATGGAAGAATGAAAAAGGTGAATACCAGTGGTATGGTCGTTTTAACCAGGGTGTAGTTACACTTAACTTAACTGATGTTGGTTTATCAGCTAATAAGAATATGGATTCATTCTGGAAGATTCTAGATGAACGTCTAGATTTATGTTATGAAGCATTAATGTTAAGACATGAAAGCTTAAAGGGTACTCTTTCAGATATTTCTCCAATTCATTGGCAGTATGGTGCCATAGCAAGATTAAAACCAGGAGAAAAGATTGATTCATTATTAGATACTTGTTATTCTACATTATCATTAGGCTATATTGGCTTATATGAATGTGTAGTGGCATTAATTGGTCAGTCTCATACTACTGAAGAAGGCGATGCATTAGCTCTTGCAATCATGCAGAAATTAAGAAATGCATGTGATAAATGGAAGAAGGATACAGGTTTAGGATTTGCCTTATATGGTACACCTGCAGAATCTACTACTTATACATTAGCACGTGCATTAAAGAAGAGATTTGGTATCGTGCCTGGTGTAACAGATAAAGACTATATTACTAACTCTTATCATGTCAATGTAAGAGAACAGATTGATGCATTCTCTAAATTAGGATTTGAAGCGAAGTTCCAGAAGATTTCATCTGGAGGGGCTATTAGTTATGTAGAAGTGACTAATATGACAAATAACTTTGATGCCATGAAAGAATTAATTAACTATATGTATGAAACAATCCAGTACGCTGAAATCAATACTAAGTCTGACTATTGTCAGGAATGTGGTTATTCTGGAGAAATCTTATTAGATGAAAATAATGAATGGTATTGTCCTAACTGTGGTAATAGAAACCATAAGACATTAAATGTATGTCGTAGAACTTGTGGTTATCTTGGTGATAACTTCTGGAATAAGGGACGTACACAGGAAATCAAAGAACGTTTTGTACATTTAGACAATAGAGTATATCAGGAAAATAACTAAGAAAGGCCTTGAGAGATAATAAAATGGACCCTGTAAAAAGGACACGATAAAAAAGGATATTTATTTCGTGACCC
>OIXA01004873.1_pt1 | contig 12432 bp, 9 predicted proteins | sample 1587721 | NCBI WGS metagenome assembly OIXA01 (sample SAMEA3888900, study PRJEB22519) | human gut metagenome | biome: human gut; feature: human-associated habitat; material: faeces | place: Denmark | collected 2013 | reverse complement strand
GCCCTCGCTCGCGGCGACTTGATTATAATAGCACCATTGGGTCAGGTTGTCAACAACTTTTTAAAGTTTTTTTGACTTTTTTCAGCATTTTAGGATTAAATTCCACAAATCCAGTATCTATGCGGCTTTACGTGAATACACTTTATATAAAAAGCACCCGTTGTCGATTCTTTTCATAATGCCTTGAATCGGTAACGGGTGTTTTATTTACTAATCCAATAATTCCTGTATATATAATGAATGCTCTTTTGATAAATCAACAAATGTTGTACCTACCTGTACAAGCGGACGGGATACATTCAATCTGTTAATCATGACAACCTGCCCGGTTCTTCCATCATTTAATAAAACTCTGTGTTGTACCATTGTATGTGCAATATGCGCAATAAATGTCATGTTAAACTGTGTATCAAGAATGTTGTGCAAATGCATTTCTTCCATTTTCTTTATTACAGAAAAAACGGGCATCGGCTGAATATCATTTTCTTTCATGGTGTATGTATCAAATATATCTGCAATTGCAAGAATTCGTGCCAGCTTGCCGATACCATGTTCTGAAATACGCAGCGGGAAGCCACTTTTATCTAAACGCTCATGATGTCCAAGGATTGCTTTCTTTATTTCAGTATCGATATTTTGATTTTTAACAATGTTATAACTGTATAATACATGCTTATTGTATACTCCGCCTTCCATTTCTTTGCGGAACGTAAAATCTTTACGCATTTCTTCCGGGAATTTTAAAATACCAACATCGTGCAAAAGACCCGCTATTGCTACATTTTCAATTTCCTTCGGTGTACATCCGGACCATTTTGCCAGAATCTGGCATAATATGGATACATTAATGGAATGTGCATATAATGATTCGGTATCTTTTTTCATCATTAACAGCATATTACATAAATTCGTTTCATTCCGCGACTTTTCAAGAATTTCATTTGTTACATTCATCAATGCCGGAACATCTATATCTTCACTGTTTTCAACGATTTTTTTCAAATTATCAGAAAGCATATTTTCCGCAACACTGAAATGCTCCTGAAATTCCTGATACTGTTTTTCATCTACTAATGGCTGCGCATTTTCTGCCTGCTGTGGTTCATCTGCTGCTGCCTGATATTCAATTGCAACACTATCAATTAAATGACGTGACAACAGGCTGATGACCTCATCTGTTACTATCGAGCCCTGCGCTACTAATACAACACCGGATTTATTATAAACGTCTTCCCCGATAATCATATCATTACACAGATGATTCACTGCTATTCTGATTTTTGCCATATTGGTACCCCCGTATTCTCTTGTATTCTATACTTATTATAATATCTGCTATAAACGTAAATTACAATGGTTCTTTATACTTACGAAATAAGCCGATTGTCTGTGCAGTCTGCTCTATCTGTTCTATATTGGATATATACAGATACTGTTCCTGAATCCTGTCTGCCGCATTTTTATTTCTTTTGTTTTGCAATGACTGTTGTCAGATACCCTTTTGCTTTTTCCAGTTCATCTAATCCATAATATACCTGTTCCTGCGCCATACCGCAATTGGAAACACCCCATACTTCATATATTTTCCCTGTCTTATCCTGCCATGACCGCAGGGCATCTAACAGTTCTGCCAGCCGTTTGCCTGATTTCATATAAACGCACGTTCCGCTATAGGAAAATGTATCTTCCACTTCATACGCCGCCGGAATAATATGAATTTCTTCCTTTTTTTCTCCGAGTGAAATACCTAATTTTGCAGCAACCGCACAAAATGACGGCACCCCGTTTATGATTTCTGCCTGCCAGCCGTTTTCTTTTGCACGCTTGTGCATATACAGGTAGGTTGAATAAATACCGGGGTCACCGATTGTAAGCATTCCAACAATCTGACCGCGCCGCAGATAATCCTCTATCGTTTCATAAATACGTGTATGGGCAAGTTCCAGTTTCTTCTCATCTTTTATCATCGGAAACGGCGTACACAACAGCGGCATATCCGAAATTTCCGGGCAGACCTGTCCTACAATACGGTACGCATAACACTCCTCTTTGGACACCGCCGGAAGCACAATCAAATCACAGGAACGGATGATTTCCAATGCCTGTAACGTCATCTGCTTGGGATTACCGCTCCCTACACCGATTCCATAAAGGATTCCCGGACGATTCTGTGCCGTAATATCCGCAAACAGCGTACCTGTAGTTTTTTGTAAATGTGATAAATAAACTTCCCGGATTGCCGGATATTCTGCAATTCCACGTAAAATACATTCCGGTGCATAACCTTCTTCCCTTAACAGGCTTGCAAAAGAATCTTCTTCTCCTGCCATGTCATTATTGGCATGGTCACCCGCTACCAGCATAAACGGTGCCACAATAACTTTAGTATTTACAATCCCCTCGAATTTCATCTGTGCAATGACATCTGCAATTGTCCGCTTTCCTTCAACGGTTGCAATATACACCGGATGTTGTGCGTATGCCCGCAATGCCTGCTCCATAACGGCGTAACTGCTGTCTGCCGCGTGTTCCGTGCCATGTCCCATTAAAATCAGTGGCGCATCTCCTGTTTCTTCTTTTAAAGATTCCCACAATGCTTTTGCTACATTTGTATAATCCTCCGGCTCTGTCAAAAGTGCATCTGCCACGGTTATCTGTTCAAATGCCAAACGGTATTCTTCAACTTCCTGCTTCATGCGGTGATTTTCAATTCCGTCAATAATATGGGTCGGGAATACCGCTACATGGGTTGCCCCCTGCTCTTTGAGTTTTATCAGTCCTTCTTCAGGGCTCTTTGCATCCATATGTTCACGCTTTTTCATTACATTTCGTACAATTGTACTGGATACAGCCTCTGCTACCAAAACATCAGGATACAATGCCCGCACCTGTCTGGTAATTGCCGCTATATTTTTCTGACGTGTTTCCGGGTAAGTCGTCCCAAAACTCACAATTAAAATTGCCTTTTTCATACTCTCCTCATTTCTTGAACGATTTTATCGCGAAATGGCGATGAGAAATTCGCGAAGGCGATTTCTCATCTGCCATCAGGGAGATTTGTTTTCGTTCAGAAACAAATCTCCGTATGAAAAATAATCGCATCAGCATTATTTTTCATACTCTCCTCATTTCCGCAGACATTCTAATGCCGGAGAAACTCTGAACTGAACCGGTTCAGTTCTGCGATAAACACAATTTTGTGACGCCTGCGGCACAAAATGTTATGCGAAAATCTTTAATTTATGGATTTTCGCATTTCTCTCCATTTTCGCCTGATTTTTATACCATTATATTATATATTTTTTTAGCACACCGCAATCTCTTTCTGCTTTGGGTGGGGCATGGCTTTTGATGTGTCACTTTTATATGAAGATTTTAAGCCGCAAAAAAGACTGTTTTAAAGATATTGTATCTTTTATCCTTAAAACAGTCTTTTCGTTTATTTTTTATACTTTTACTTTTCCGTATCAGAAAGCGCCGCCTGCGCCGCCGCGATTCTTGCTATCGGCACACGGAACGGTGAACAGCTGACGTAATTTAAGCCTGCCTTATGACAGAATGCAATGCTGGATGGGTCGCCGCCATGCTCGCCACAGATACCGCATTTTAAATCCGGCCGGGTGCTTCTGCCCTTCTGCACTGCCATTGCAACCAGCTGGCCTACACCATTCTGGTCTAAGCGTGCAAACGGGTCTGATTCGTAAATCTTGCTCTTATAATAAGAATCCAAAAACTTGCCCGCATCATCTCTTGAAAAACCAAATGTCATCTGCGTCAGGTCATTTGTGCCAAATGAGAAAAATTCTGCTTCCTGTGCAATCTCATCTGCAAGCAGTGCCGCACGCGGAATTTCAATCATGGTTCCGATTTTATAGTGAATATCAGACTGTTTTTCTGCTTTGACCTGCTCTGCTGTTTCGACAACGACATCTTTTACAAATTTTAATTCTTTTCGTTCTCCGACCAGCGGAATCATAATCTCCGGCACAATGTCGTATCCTTTTTCGACATGCACCTCAATCGCCGCTTCCATAACCGCTCTGGTCTGCATACGTGCAATTTCAGGATATGTTACCGCCAGACGACAGCCTCGGTGTCCCATCATCGGATTAAATTCGTGCAGTGCGGCGCACGTTTCTTTAATCTCCTCAACAGTCATGTGCATATCTTCTGCCAGTGCCTTGATGTCTTCTTCCTCTGTCGGTAAAAATTCATGCAGCGGCGGGTCTAAATAACGCACGGTCATCGGTCTGCCTTCCAGTGCTTCATACATTGCCTTAAAATCCGCTTTCTGGAATACAAGCAGTTCATCCAATGCCGCAACTCTGCCCTCTACGGTCTTTGACAGAATCATTTTGCGGATTTTCGGAATTCTGTCCTGCTCAAAAAACATATGCTCTGTCCGGCACAGTCCGATTCCTTCAGCTCCCAGTTCCACGGCTTTTTTCGTATCTGCCGGTGTATCCGCATTGGTTCGTACACCCAGTGTCCTAAACTCATCTGCCCACTCCATAATCCGTCCGAAATTTCCGCTCACGGTTGCTTCTACCGTCTGAATGTCCCCTTTATATATCTTTCCGGTTGTACCGTCCAGTGAAATAAAATCTCCTTCATGGAATGTATATCCACCCAGTGTAAATTCTTTTGCCTCTTCATCAATCGCAATCGCACCACAGCCGGATACACAACACGTTCCCATGCCTCTTGCCACGACTGCCGCATGGGATGTCATTCCGCCGCGCACGGTAAGGATTCCCTGTGCTGCGTGCATTCCTTCAATATCTTCCGGTGATGTTTCCAGACGTACCAGAATGACACGTTCTTTTTTATTCTCTTTCACGAGCCGTTTGGCATCTTCCGCCGTAAATACAATTTTACCTGCCGCCGCACCCGGTGAAGCCGGAAGTGCTTCTCCAATCACTTCCCCTGCCTTTAAAGCTTCCGTATCAAACGTTGGGTGCAGTACCTGGTCGAGTGATTTTGCATCAATTCTAAGCACGGCTTCCTGTGGTGTGATTTTTCCTTCATCTACCAAATCACATGCAATCCGGATTGCCGCCTGTGCCGTCCGCTTGCCGTTGCGGGTCTGTAAGAAATACAGCTTTCCTTCTTCAATGGTAAATTCCATATCCTGCATATCGCGGTAATGGTCTTCTAACTTCATCGCCAGATCAATAAATTCACGGTAGCACTCCGGCATATCCTGTTCAAGCTGCGTAATCGGCTGTGGTGTGCGCACGCCGGCAACCACATCTTCGCCTTGTGCATTAATTAAATACTCCCCATAAATGCCCTTTGCACCGGTTGACGGATTTCTTGTAAATGCAACACCCGTTCCCGAAGTTGCACCTTTATTGCCGAATACCATGGTCTGGACATTGACTGCCGTTCCCCAGTCCCCCGGAATGTCATTCATTCTGCGGTAAGTAATGGCACGCGGCGTATTCCATGAACGAAATACCGCTTTAACGGCTTCCATTAACTGCTCCTGTGGATTCTGTGGAAATTCTTTTCCATCCATTGCTTCACGGTAAACCTGTTTAAACCGCGCAATCAGTTTTTTTAAATCCTCTGCCGTCAGTTCCGTATCATACTTGATTTTTTTGTCTGTCTTGACCTCGTCAATAATCTTTTCAAAGTAAGACTTCGGCACTTCCATGACAACATCGGAAAACATCTGGATAAATCTTCTGTACGAATCATATGCAAAACGCGGATTGCCGGTCTTTTCTGCAAATCCTTCCACTGCTTCATCATTCAGTCCCAGATTTAAAATGGTATCCATCATGCCCGGCATGGATGCCCTTGCTCCGGAACGGACAGATACTAACAACGGATTGGCATTGTCCCCGAACTTCTTTCCGTTTACCTGCTCCAGCCAGCCCACCGCTTCAAAAATCTGTGTCTGGATTTCTTCGCGGATTTGCTCCTCATTTGCATAATAATCCGTGCATGCTTCCGTCGTTATGGTAAACCCCTGTGGAATCGGCATACCGAGATTGGTCATCTCTGCAAGATTCGCACCCTTTCCACCGAGAAGCTCCCGCATGTCTGCATTGCCTTCATGAAATTTGTAAACCCATTTCCTCATACCTTTGCCCTCCATACTTTTCTAACAGTTAATCCATATGATACCGGGGTTTTTACCCCACTACTCTTTTATATGATTATACCAAAAAAAGAAAAATATGCCTAGACTTTTTGTTAATTTTTTGACATTCTTTTGCTAAATTTTTTTCAAAAACATTTCATGAATCCGCGTATCTGATGTCAGTTCCGGGTGGAATGACATTGCAAGCTGGTTTTTATTTTCCACCATTACGATATTACCGTCCACTTTTGCAAGTACCTTTGTATCGTCCAATACTTTTTCAATATACGGTGCGCGGATAAAGCGCATCGGAAACGTACCGATTCCTTCAATCTGTTCGTCAACGGAAAAACTGCCGAGCTGTCTTCCGTAAGCGTTGCGGCGCACAACCGCCGGAAGCGTGGCAAGATGTGTTGCCGCATCATTGCTTAACTGCTGTGCTAAAAGAATCGCCCCGGCACACGTTGCAAGCACCGGCATACCGTTTTTTATCTGGCTCTGTATGGTATCAAACATATCCAGTTCCCGCATCAGTTTTCCCTGTACGGTACTTTCTCCGCCCGGAAGAATCAGTCCGTCATAAGACTGACGGACGTCCTTACCTTTTCTTAATTCTATATATTCTGCACCTAATTGTTCCAGCATCTGCTCATGTTCTGCAAATGCCCCCTGTACTGCAAGAATTCCGATTTTCATACTACTCCTCATTTCTGAGCGACTTTGTCGCGAAGCGGCGATGAGAAATTCGCGCAGGCGATTTCTCATCTGCCATCAATGTTGTTTGCTTTCGCTCAGAAACAAACAACTGTGTGAAAAATGGCGCATCAGCGTTATTTTTCACACTATTTGCCTCTTTCAGCCATTAAAAGTTCAATTTCCTGTTCATTGATACCAACCATTGCTTCGCCTAAGTCTTCAGATAACTCTGCAATCAGCTTTGCATCTGTGAAGTTAGCAACTGCCTTTACGATTGCTGCCGCACGTTTTGCCGGATTTCCTGATTTAAAAATACCGGAACCTACGAATACACCTTCTGCGCCAAGCTGCATCATCAGTGCCGCGTCTGCCGGTGTTGCAACGCCGCCTGCTGCAAAGTTTACAACCGGAAGCTTTCCGTTCTCATGAACATATAATACTAAATCATACGGTACCTGTAATTCCTTTGCCGCCTGAAACAATTCATCTTCACGCATGGAAACAAGTCTTGCCATTTCACTGTTCATTTTTCTCATATGACGGACTGCCTGCACAACGTCACCTGTTCCCGGTTCACCCTTTGTACGAATCATGGAAGCACCTTCGTTAATCCTTCTTAATGCTTCTCCTAAGTCCTTTGCGCCGCATACAAACGGAACTTTGAATTTTCTCTTATCAATATGGAATACATCATCTGCAGGGGATAATACTTCACTTTCATCAATATAGTCGATTTCGATTGCTTCCAGAATCTGTGCTTCCGCAAAATGTCCGATTCTGCATTTTGCCATAACAGGAATAGTTACTGCTTCCTGAATTCCTTTAATCATCTTCGGGTCACTCATTCTTGCAACACCGCCTGCCGCACGGATATCCGCCGGGATTCTTTCCAGTGCCATGACCGCACATGCGCCTGCTTCCTGTGCGATTCTTGCCTGTTCCGGTGTGGTAACGTCCATAATAACGCCGCCCTTTAACATCTGTGCCAGTTCTTTATTTAATTCGTATCTGTTTTTTGCATTTTCGTTTGCCATCGTTTTTTTCTCCATTTCCTTTTTATTAATTTTGAATCAACATTTAAATGGAGTATAACAAAAACTGGGCATAATAAAATATTCAAAAATAATATTTTTATAATGTCCAGTTTCAAATCTGTTTATATTCAGTTTTAAATTTATATATGGTCAGTTGTTAAAACTCTTATAGCCAGTTTAGCGGTTGTCTACCTTTTCAGGGTATAAGTCATGACTGCTTAACCGCTCCCATGCAACCTGCTCCCAGCGTGTCCCCGGCTTTCCGTAATTGCAGTACGGGTCAATGGAAATGCCGCCGCGCGGGGTGAATTTTCCCCATACTTCTATGTACTTCGGCTCCATCAGGCGGATTAAATCTTTCATGATGATGTTGACACAGTCTTCATGAAAATCTCCGTGATTGCGGAAGCTGAACAGATACAGCTTTAACGATTTACTCTCTACCATTTTTACATCCGGCACATACGAAATTGTAATTGTTGCAAAGTCCGGCTGACCTGTAATCGGGCAGAGGCTTGTAAATTCCGGGCAGTTAAATTTTACAAAATAGTCGTTATCCGGGTGTTTGTTTACAAATGTTTCCAAAACCTCCGGCGCATAATTGTCGGGATACTTTGTTCCCTGATTGCCAAGCAGTGTTACACCCTGCGTTTCTTCTTTACTTCTTCCTGCCATTGTTTTTCCTTCCTTATTTATATTTTTAAAATGATAATGCCGGGTCTTTGACACCGTTTGCCGCAAATGCTTTGGCACGGTCAATGCACGTTCCGCAGACTCCACACGGTTTTTCATTTCCCTCATAGCAGCTCCATGTATATTCATACGGCACATGAAGGTCGAGTCCGATTTTTACAACCTCTGCTTTAGTGCGTGCAATAAACGGTGCTTCCACCTTTAACTGCTTTCCGCTTCCTATATAAATAGCGTCATTTATCGCCCGGTTGAACGCATCACTACAGTCCGGGTATGCGCTTCCCGCCGCGTCATCGCTGTGTGCACCATAGTAAATGACTTCACAGCCCTTTGACAGTGCAATGCTTGCCGCACTGGATAAAAACAGTCCATTGCGGAACGGCACGTATGTCGATACCGGTGTACCGTTTGTCTTTTCTATCTGGCTGGCATAGCTTTCCTGCGGAATCTCTTTATCGGAATGTGAAAGCAGGGAACAATCACTGTACTGGAATATTTTTTCCAAATCCAGTGATAAATGCTCCACTTGATAATGCTGTGTTACTTTTTTCGCACACTCGATTTCTTTGGTGTGCTTCTGTCCATAGTAAATGGACAGTGCAATCACATTTTCCGCACCATACTTATCAACTGCCATTCCTAAACAAGTGGTACTGTCAACGCCACCACTGCATAAAACCATTGCTTTCATTTTGAAATCTCCCTCTTAGTGTCTGTGTATATGTTTTTGTATTCGTCTTTCGGATTCCGCGTGCCGTCATGCAGCTGTGGCAGCCTTCTATATAAACAGCTACGTCTTCCGAGCCGGTCACCTGCGTAATAATGTCCGCAATATCCGTGCCGATGCGTTCCTGGAGCTGTAACCGCTTGGCCACCATATCCGCGATTCTTGCAATTTTACTAAGTCCGATGACTTTACCGTTGGGTACATAAGCCACCGTAACTTTCATATCATACATTAATGCCAGATGATGTTCGCAGTAACTAAAAATGTCAATATCTTTGACAACTACCATATCACCGTAACGGTCCGCCCCGCCTTCTTCGTCTTCCGAAAATGTCTTGTCAAACATCTGTGCAATCTCTTCATTGGTATATTTCATGCCCTCAAATACTTCTTCGTACATTCTGGCAACCCGTTGCGGTGTTTCCTTTAGCCCTTCCCTGTCCGGGTCATCTCCGAGTGCTTCTAACAGCCCACGGATATGATAAGCCACCGCTTCTGTATCAATCTCTTTCATTTTTCTCTCCATTCAGTTCTGCGATAAAGTCTATTTGCTTTCGTTGCGAAACAAATAGCTGTGTGAAAAATAAGCGCATCAGCGTTATTTTTCACACTAAACGCCTCTTTCATCCGGTGCCCAGATAAATTTGTGCATTTGTAACTGCATACGCACGCCGTTCATCTGATGTGCTTTCATGTATTCCACAATGTCTGCGGGTTCAATCGCACCAAATACCGGGCTGATGTATACATGACATTTCTGTGTCAATCCATATTCCTGTATTATCTGCCGTGTCTTTTCCAAATCTTCAATGCTGCCCGCCACAAATTTGACGGTATCCTGCGGCTGTAATTCGGAAAAATTCTGCAGGCGCATAAATGTTTCCATTCCACTGCCTGCCAGCTTATAATCCATGGTCATTGAAAGCCGCTCCATAGATTGCCGTTCTTGTGTTAAATGTTTTACCTGTGCACGCACATTTTCCAGACTGACACTTCCGTTGGTTTCAATCTCAACAGCTTTTCCCGCAGACAACAGTTCTTTTATCAGACCCACAAGTTCTGTCTGCAGCAACGGTTCTCCGCCTGTCATTGTCACATTGTCTATTCCTGTGCGGCACACGTCTGCCACCAGTTCTGCCGCCGTCTTTTCGACCGCCGGGGTATCCTGTCTGTTTGCCCATTGTGTATCACAATAACTGCAATTTAAGTTGCACCCCTTAAAACGGATAAAAACTGCCAGTTCCCCAGCTTTTGTTCCTTCTCCGTTGATACTCACAAACTGTTCCACCACCGGGTACTTTATTTGATTATTCATGTTCATACTTTATTCCTCATAGCACGCCGCATTATTCGGTGTTTCATATACGGTTACACGTTTTACACGGTATCCTGCCTGCTGCATTTTTTCATGAAAATATTTTGCCATATTTTCCGCCGTGGGACGGAACGGAAACTGCAAAATCTTAAACTGCTCGCTTTCAAGCGCTGCAAGTGTCGCTTCCTTTAAACTGCCGGTTTCAATAATCAGGCAGTGGTCAAGTGCATCCACACATTCCCTTAAATCCCGCTTTAAATTGCCAAAGTCCACATACATGCCGCGGTTTTGTCCGTCTTCCTGTAAATCCTCCGTACAGACTTCCAGCACAACACGCCAGCGGTGTCCATGAATATTGCTGCATTTTCCGTCATATCCATATAAAAAATGTGCCGCATCAAAGCTGTGTTCCGTCTTTAAAATATACATTTTTCCTCATTTCCGTACGTTTTCCATTCTGTCATATAACTCTTCCTGCTGACTGCCTGCTGCTGTCCTACAGAAACGTGCGCCGCAATGCGTACAAAAAGAACATGGATTCAACCCAAATCCATGTTCTAAACATACTATGCAAATTTATCCCGTTCTGCCGTTGTGGCAGAATTTTCCTTTAAATATTGTATAGTCCTGGTTTTGTTTAGAGACAGGATGGTACAAACGAACTGTCTATTATTGCTGAGAAATAGGATAACAAATCCTTTTTAAAATGTCAACCGGTTCCCGGATTTTTTGTTTTACTGTTTTTCACTATTGTAATATTTATTTTTTGCAAGCAGCATATTTTTCTGAGCTTCGGTAATTGTATCAGTAATATCCGATATAAACACATAAAAAAGTCCACCGCCCGCTTCAATGGTCTGATGCTCTAAATGTCCGCAGTCATCAAGCCAGCGCACCGTGCCGTCCTTTCTTACAATACGGTATTTAATATAATCCATACTGCGGTCGGACTGCTTTATCTGATCGTGAATTTCCCATTCCACGCGTGCCAGATCCTGCGGATGTACCATACCGCGGAATGAATTATGCACCTGCTCCCGGAACTCCTCTATCGTTTCACAGCCAAACAGACGGATTGCACCCGGATTGGCATAGAGCAGTTTTTCTTCGCCCACTGCGCGATAGATAAAAAAGCCTTCTGACATATTTGCCAGTGTTTCTGACAGATATACCGCACGTTTATCCTTCCTTCCCTGCATCAGCGTATCAATACTGCGGATTACAATGACTGCATCCTTTGGTGTACCGTCACTGTCCCGTTCGCACACCGCTACCGTTGTCAGGCACCATTCCTTATTGTTTTTTTCATCTAACCGTTTATAGGACATTTCCAGCGTATCCTGCTTTGCAAGTCCTTTATTGAGATTTGTCAGCGAGAGAAACTTACGGATATTCTTTTCATCGGTTGATACAATCTTCCCCATATAAAAATGACGGTTAATGGATTCCTCGTAATTACCACGCTCCTGTAATGAATTTTCATCCGGGTAAATCATATGATAATAATTGTCCTTTAACTGTACAAAATAAACTTCACGATAGGAAAGCATCATACTCTTTAGAGCATTCGATGCAATATATGTATTCGTAATATCCTGTATAATCACACCGATGTAACCTTCCCGGTACTGATAATATGTAAACTGCATATACCGGTTGGAAATGTGGCTGTAAAGGTAAAATGTTTTCTTTTCACCTTTATATGCCGCATTATACATATACGTATATGCTTCCTCTACCTTATCACCGAAACTCTGATATGAAAGTGCCTTTAGCTGTTCTAAATCTCCGGTGCAGACCTGCCGCATTGTTTCATTGGCATATAAGATTTCATAATCCACCGGTTTATTATTTTCATCTAAAATCAGACGGTCAA
>OIXA01004872.1_pt1 | contig 12432 bp, 7 predicted proteins | sample 1587721 | NCBI WGS metagenome assembly OIXA01 (sample SAMEA3888900, study PRJEB22519) | human gut metagenome | biome: human gut; feature: human-associated habitat; material: faeces | place: Denmark | collected 2013 | reverse complement strand
ATTGGCATGTACAGCGTTCAACGCCGACTTCGATGGTGACCAGATGGCTGTTCACTTGCCATTGAGCAATGAGGCAATCCTTGAAACACAGGTATTGATGCTTCAGAGCCATAACATCTTGAATCCTGCTAATGGTGCTCCTATCACCGTTCCTTCACAGGATATGGTGCTCGGTTTGTACTATATCACCAAGATTCGTCCAGGTGCTAAGGGCGAGGGCTTCACATTCTATGGTCCTGAAGAGGCTATCATCGCATATAATGAAGGTCGTTGCGACCTCCACGCTTTAGTAAAGGTTATTGTCAACGACCTTGTTGATGGTAAGATAGAGAAGCGTATGGTAGAAACCTCAGTTGGTCGTGTTATCGTAAATGGTATCATTCCTGACGAGGTAGGTTTCTTCAACGATATCATCTCTAAGAAGACTCTTCGCGGTATCATCGCTGATGTTATCAAGGCTGTGGGTATGGCTCGCGCTTGTGCATTCCTCGATGGTATCAAGAACCTCGGTTATCGTATGGCTTACGTAGCAGGTCTTTCGTTCAACCTCGACGATATCATCATCCCTAAGGAGAAAGTTGAAATCGTTGATAAGGGTAACAAGGAGATTGAGGCTATCATGGACAACTATAACATGGGTTTCATCACTGACAAGGAGCGTTACAACCAGGTTATCGATACATGGACTCACGTTAATACCGACCTTAAGAAGACTCTGATGAAGCAGATGACAGAGGCTGACCAGGGATTCAACGCTGTATATATGATGCTTGACTCTGGTGCCCGTGGTTCTGCCGACCAGATTGCTCAGCTTGCTGGTATGCGTGGTCTTATGGCAAAACCTCAGAAGGCTGGTGCCGAGGGTGCTCAGATTATTGAAAACCCTATCCTCTCTAACTTTAAGGAGGGTATGTCAGTGCTCGAGTACTTTATCGCATCTCACGGTGCCCGTAAGGGTCTTGCGGATACCGCGATGAAGACTGCCGATGCTGGTTACCTTACACGTCGTCTTGTTGACGTTTCTCACGACGTCATCATTACAGAGGAAGACTGTGGTACACTCCGTGGTCTCCAGTGCACAGCCTTGAAGAATGGTGACGAGGTCATCTCTTCTCTTGGTGAGCGTATCCTCGGTCGTGTATCAGTTCATGATATTGTTGATCCTACAACTGGCGATGTTATCGTTAATGCTGGCGAGGAAATCACAGAGGATAAGGTTGCACGTATCGAGGCTTCTCCTATCGAGAGCGTAGAAATTCGTTCGGTGCTCACTTGCGAAAGCAAGAAGGGTGTCTGCATGAAGTGTTACGGACGTAACCTTGCTACCGCTCGCATGGTACAGCTTGGTGAAGCTGTCGGTGTCATCGCAGCTCAGGCTATTGGTGAGCCTGGTACTCAGCTTACACTTCGTACCTTCCACGCCGGTGGTGTGGCTGGTAACGCAGCAGCTAATGCCAGCATCGTAGCTAAGAACGATTCTCGAATCGAGTTTGATGAGCTTCGTACAGTTCCATTCGTAGAAAACAATGGTGAGAAGGATATAGAATGCCAGATGGTAGTAAGCCGTCTTGCAGAAATCCGCTTCATCGACATCAACACAGACATCGTATTGTCAACCCTTAACGTACCTTATGGTTCTTCTCTCTATTTCAAGGATGGAGCCAAGGTTAAGAAGGGCGATCGTATTGCTAAGTGGGACCCATTCAACGCCGTTATCGTCAGCGAATACGCTGGTAAGGTTAAGTTCCACGATGTAGAGCGTGATGTCACCTTCCGTGCTGAGACCGATGATACAACCGGTATGACCGAAAAGATCATTACTGATTCTAAGGATCGTACAAAGGTTCCTACTGTAGACATTGTTTCTGAGTCTGGTGAGGTATTGGGTACATACAACCTCCCTGTAGGTGGTCACCTTGCTGTAGAGGATGGTCAGACCATCGCTACTGGTACCACATTGGTTAAGATTCCACGTGCCGTAGGTGGTGCAGGTGATATCACTGGTGGTCTTCCACGAGTAACAGAGCTCTTCGAGGCCCGCAACCCTTCTAACCCTGCTATCGTATCTGAAATCGATGGTGAGGTAACAATGGGCAAGGTTAAGAGAGGTAATCGTGAGATCATCATTACATCTAAGACTGGCGACCAGAAATCGTACCTCGTATCGCTCTCTAAGCAGATTCTTGTTCAGGAGCATGATGCCGTACGTGCAGGTACTCCACTTTCTGATGGCGTTATCACTCCAAGCGATATCCTCGCTATTAAGGGTCCTACTGCCGTTCAGGAGTACATCGTTAACGAGGTACAGGACGTTTACCGTCTCCAGGGTGTGAAGATCAACGATAAGCACTTCGAGATTATCGTTCGTCAGATGATGCGTAAGGTTCGCATCGACGATCCAGGTGATACAACATTCCTTGAGCAGGAGATGGTTGACAAGCTCGACTTCGCTGAGGAGAACGATCGTATCTGGGGTAAGAAGGTTGTTACCAACGCTGGTGACTCAGAGGTATTGAAGGCTGGTCAGATTATCACAGCCCGCAAGCTTCGTGATGAGAACTCAAGCTTGAAGCGTCGTGACCTTCGTCTCGTAGAGGTTCGTGATGCAGTTCCTGCAACATCTACTCAGATTCTCCAGGGTATCACTCGTGCTTCTTTGGCTACTAAGAGCTTCATGTCTGCTGCATCATTCCAGGAGACAACTAAGGTGCTCAACGAGGCTGCTATCCGTGGTAAGGTAGACCGTCTTGAGGGTATGAAGGAGAACGTTATCTGCGGTCACCTCATCCCTGCTGGTACAGGTCTTCGTCAGTGGGACAAGATCATCGTTGGCTCTAAGGAAGAATATGATCGTATCGAAGCAAACAAGAAGAATGTTCTTGATTTCGCCGAGAAGGTTTCAGAGTAATCTTTAAAGATATATTACATAAAAAACAGCCGTCAGAGCAATCTTGCGGCTGTTTTTTTTATTGCTTGTTATTTGATGTATAATAAGGTGTAATAACAACTTAACATATTTTAATTCAAAGTGTAATGTTTGTTTAATAATTTTTATATAATTTTGCAAACGAAACAAAAGGTATTGGTTTTTATTTTTTTCTATACATTATTTAATTAACAAATTACAAAAGTTATGCAGAAAAAGATTGCTTTTCTTGCTGCTATGTTGATGATGGTTTTGTCATCAGCAATGGCTCAGGTACAACTTCTGGCATCAACGGTAAAGTAACACTCGAGGCAACCGGTGAGGATGTTATCGGTGCTACCGTACAGGCCGTTCACGTACCTTCAGGTACCAAGTATGCAGCTGTTACCAACGCCAAGGGTATTTACTCTATCCAGGGTATGCGTTCCGGTGGTCCTTACACAGTGACTGTGTCTTACATCGGTGCCCAGACAAAAGAGTTCGAGAACATTTCCTTGTCTCTCGGTGAATCTTACAATCTTAAGGTATGGTTGGCTGACGATACCAAGACCTTGGGAGAGATTGTAGTTAGCGGTCAGGCTGGTGTAAACGGCACTCGTAATGGTGCAGCCCAGACCATTAGCAACCGTATGATCCAAGAACTTCCTTCTATCAACCACAGCGTTGCTGACATTGCTCGTGTAAATCCTTTTGTTAAGGTTACTGAGGGTGGTGCTATCAACATCGCAGGTTCTAACAACCGTTATAATGCCATCCAGATTGATGGTGCCATGTCAAACGACGTTTTCGGTTTGACTTCTAATGGTGCTAACGGTGGTCAGGCAGGTACACAGCCATTCTCTATGGAGACTATTGATCAGCTCCACGTTTCTATCGCTCCTTTCGATGTCCGTCAGTCTGGTTTTACAGGTGGTGCTATCAACGCTATCACCAAGTCTGGTACCAACGAGTTCCACGGAAGTGTTTATTCTTACTTCCAGAATGGCGACATGGTATCTAACAAGTACGAGAAGCATGATGGTTCAGAGTCTGCAGACTATGGTGATATGACCGACTGGACTCTCGGTGCTACTCTCGGTGGTCCTATCGTTAAGGACAAGCTCTTCTTCTTCGCTAACTTCGAGCGCTCTAAGAAAGAGTACGAAAATGCTTTCTCTACAAACAATGGTATGTCAAAGATAGACTTTGGTGTAGCAAACCAGATTCTTGACAAGGTAAGAACTGATGCTGCAGCTCAGGGTGTAACCTATCGTGGTACTCTTGGCACACCAAAGGAATATACATATTCTGATAAGGTAGGCTTGAAGCTCGATTGGAATATCAACGACCGCAACCACGCTTCTTTGCGTTGGTCATTCGTTGATGCTAAGCAAAATAATAAAACTGCTACAGCAACGAATCTTGTAACCAACGACTATGCTTTCGACTTCTGCTCAAAGACAAGTGCATTGGTATTCGAACTCAACAGCCGTATTGGTGACAATATGAGCAACGAGTTCCATGCAAGCTGGACATCTGTTCGCGACAAGCGTAATCCTGGTGATCCATTCCCAATGATTCAGATTTCTAACGTTGGTGGTGGTACATTGTGTATCGGTAATGAGCGTTCTTCTATGGCTAATGCTTTGGATCAAGACATCTATACTCTTACTGACAATTTCACTATCAATGCAGGTCGTCACGCCATCACTCTCGGTACACACGAGGAATTCTATAAGTTTGGCAACCTCTTCTGCCAGGATCTCTATGGTACATACGAATTCAGCAACCCAACCGACTTCTTCGCTGGCAATATAAACCGTTTCCGTTATGGTCAGGCTGTTGAGTCTGTTGCTGGTACAAAGAATTGGACTCCTAAGTTCTCTGCAGGTCAGTTTGGTTTCTATGTACAGGACAAGTGGGCTGTAACCGACAACTTCGACCTCACTTATGGTCTTCGTGCTGATATGCCAATCATGTTTGATACTCCATTGGAGAATGGTGAATTCAATGTATATGCAGCACAGAAGGGTTGGAATCTTAAGACAAACCAGAAGATTGCTGTTAAGCCAATGTGGTCGCCACGTCTTGGCTTCCGTTGGAACACACTTAAGAACAACAGTCTTATCGTACGTGGTGGTGTAGGTATTTTCACTGGTCGTGTACCTTTCGTTTGGATTTCAAACAACTTCTCTAACACTGGTGTTGCTCAGTTCTCTTATAATACATATAATACTGATGGCATCACAGTTCAGTACAATGCTAATAATGCTTATAAGGCAGACCCAACAGTAAACCCAACAACTCCTGCACAGAAGCTACAGACTATCAATGCTTTCGATAAGGACTTCAAGTTCTCTCAGCAGCTTCGTGCAAACCTTGCTGTTGACTTCAAGCTCCTTGGTATCAACTGGACTGTTGAGGGTATCTACTCTAAGACTCTCAACGATATGATTGTTAAGAACTACAATGTTATCGAAACTGGTAAGACTTTGGCTCAGGCTCAGGGCTTGGCAGACTTCGGTGATGTTCGTTCTATGTTCAAGAGAGGTGACTACTCAGGTATCTATGTACTCGAGAATGTTTCTAAGGGTTATAGCTATAGCGCTTCTGTTAAGGCTGAGAAGTCGTTCGACTTTGGTCTCGACCTTATGGCAAGCTACACCTACGGATTGTCTAAGACCATCAACAATGGTTCTTCTTCTGTTGCAGCTTCTAACTGGCAGTACAACTATACTCACGGCAATCCTAATAGCCCAGAGCTTGCTAAGTCAAACTTCAATATCCCTCACCAGGTAATGGTTTCTGCTTACCAGCACATCAACTGGAACCACAACCCTGGTCGCACTATTGACAACAAGACTACTATAGGTCTTATCTACACAGGTAACTCAGGTTCACCATATTCTATATATGTAAATGGTGACCTTAATGGTGATGGTGGCTACAACGACTTGATGTATATCCCAACAGATGCTGAGGTTGACGCTATGGTTTCTAAGGGATTGTTTGTTCCTGTAACAAATAAGAAAACAGGTGCTGTTACAAAGACTCCAGAGCAGCAGGGTGAAGACTTTAAGCAGTGGTTGTCGAGCGAGAAGTATGTTAAGAACCATCGTGGACAGTACTTCGAACGCAACTGCGACAATGAGGATTGGGAGAATCGTCTCGACCTTCACGTAGACCACAAGTTTGGTTTCAAGTGGGGTAAGGACATTCGCTACATCCAGATTGGTCTTGATATCATCAACTTCACCAACATGTTGAACAAGAAGTGGGGTGCTACATTGTCACAGGGTGGCTTCAACTACTACTCACCACTTTCTTATGGTAGCATGAAGGTATACAAGGTAAACAATGCAGGTGCGGTTGTTGAGAGCAAGAAAACAGGTTATCAGTTCACAAACAAGGGTTCTTACGATATGCGTTCATACTCTGACTACTACAGCCGTTGGCGTATGCAGCTCACAGCTAAGTTGACATTCTAATCATTAAAAAGTGAAATTAACAATGAAAAAGATATTTGTTATTGCATTGACAGCTGTTCTTTCAGCAATGTCAGCAAATGCTCAGTCTTGCGACAATGAAGGCAAGGCTTGCTGCGGTGGATGCGAATTCCAGCCAACTTGGTTCTTTAGTGCTCAGGGTGGCACCCAGCTCCCTAACACTCCAGGTATGTCTGATCTTATCTCGCCTGTATATAGCTTCAGCATAGGTCGCAACGTTAATCCTATTGTTTCTACCCGTTTGGGAATTGAGGGCTGGAAATCAAAGGTATACAACGAGTTCTCTGGCGATAAGCAGAACTTTAAGTATGCTACTGGTTCGTTTGATGCTATGGTAAATCTTCTCAACTTGGTTTCATGCAAGCCTCGTGCTTTGAACCTCTACGGTATTGCCGGTGTTGGCTTGAACTGGTCAGAGATGACAACAAACAACTCTTCAAAGTTCTCACCAAACCTTCGTCTCGGTGCTCAGCTCGATTGGGCTATCGCAAAGGATGTTTCTTTGAACCTTGAATATCGTGCCGACAACACCAACGATCAGTTCAATGGTCGTCTTAACAATGGTTCTCACGACTGGTATACTTCTTTGTTCCTCGGTGTTAGCGTACGTCTCGGCAACAAGGCTAAGAAGTCTGCACCTGTTGTAGCTCCAGCTCCTGTAGTAACTGAGGAGAAGAAGCCTGAGCCTAAGTATATCACAGTTGTTGATACTACTTACAAGAAGGAACCTGTAACTCTCCACGAGGAGAAGTTCTATGCTATCCGTGAGTCTGAGTCTACAGAAAAGAACGCTCAGTTGAGCCGCATCGCTAACTTCCTCAATACTTACAAGGATGCTACAATCACTGTTGTAGGTTATGCTGACAAGGGTACAGGTACTTCTGCTCTCAACAAGAAGTATGCTCAGAAGCGTGCAGACTCTTTCAAGAAAGAGCTTGTTGAAAAGTACAATATCGATGCAAACCGTATCGCTACCGACTCTAAGGGTGCCAGTGTTCAGCCATTCGCAGAGAATGACAAGAACCGTTGCGTCATCGTTGACGGTAAGGCAGAGAAGACTATGATGGTGACTAAGTCTCGTCAGGTAGAGGTTAAGGAATAATTTCCTTCGTTATTGATTTTTTTTGTTATTGACATTAGTTCAATACCACATTGATATAATAAAAGGTGGCGGCACTATTTAGTGTCGCCACCTTTTACATTTATACTTATTTTTTATTCTTAAAGTTTTGCTCTTCGTATATTTTACACTATCTTTGCACCATCTTTGCATAGATAATTAATACAATAATCATATTATGAGACTAACCAAATTATTCACTACACTTGCTCTTGCTGCCACTATGGCCATGGCACCTTCGGCTGCTGATGCAGCTCCAAAGGCTGGCGACTTCACGGTTGGTAAGGGCACATTCTTACTCAATGGCAACCCGTTTGTTGTAAAGGCTGCCGAAGTTCATTACCCTCGTATACCACAAGCTTACTGGGACCATCGCATAAAAATGTGCAAGGCTCTCGGCATGAATACTGTTTGCATCTATGTGTTCTGGAATATCCATGAACAGAAGGAGGGACAGTTTGATTTCACCGGCAATAATGATGTTGCTGCTTTCTGCCGTTTGGCTCAGAAGAATGGTATGTATGTAATCGTTCGTCCTGGTCCATATGTATGCGCAGAGTGGGAGATGGGAGGTCTGCCTTGGTGGCTTTTGAAGAAAAAAGATATCCGCCTTCGTGAGCAAGACCCTTACTTCATGCAGCGAGTGAAGATTTTTGAAGAGAAGGTTGCTGAGCAGCTTGCTCCGCTGACCATTCAGAATGGCGGTCCTATCATCATGGTTCAGGTGGAAAATGAGTATGGCTCTTATGGTGAAGACAAAGCTTATGTTAGCGAAATACGCGATGTGCTGAAAGCTAACTGGTATAAGAAGAATGCCGATGGCAAACTCGTAGGTCCTGCTTTGTTCCAATGCGACTGGGCTTCTAACTTCACTAAGAATGGACTCGATGACCTTGTTTGGACAATGAACTTTGGTACCGGTGCCAATATTGACAGCCAGTTCCGTCGTCTTGGTGAGCTTCGTCCTGATGCTCCAAAAATGTGCTCAGAATTCTGGAGTGGATGGTTTGATAAGTGGGGTGCTCGCCATGAAACTCGTCCTGCTAAGGATATGGTTGAAGGTATGGACGAGATGCTCTCTAAGGGTATTAGCTTCTCGCTCTATATGACTCACGGAGGAACATCGTTCGGTCATTGGGCAGGTGCTAACTCTCCAGGCTTCGCTCCTGATGTTACATCTTACGACTATGATGCGCCTATCAACGAGTGGGGACTTGCAACTCCTAAGTTCTTCGAGTTGCGCAAGATGATGGCAAAATATAACGATGGCAAAAAAATGCCTGCCATTCCTAAGGCTCCAATGAGCATCGTCACAGTTCCTAAGTTCCAGCTATCTGAGTTTGCTTCTATTGCTTTCGGTGTTGACTCTATTACCAAGTCTGGTCTTAAAACTTTTGAAGAGATGGATATGGGTTGGGGCTCTATGTTGTATCGCTGTGTCTTGCCTGAGATTCCTTCTGCAAGCACTCTCTCAGCCAACATCCACGACTTCGGTCAGGTGTTCCTAAATGGAAAATACATAGGTAAGGTAGACCGTGTGAAGAATGAGAAGACTGTAAACCTTCCTGCTGTAAAGAAGGGTGATGAGCTTATGATTCTTGTTGAGGGTATGGGACGTATCAACTTCGGTCGTGCCATAAAAGACTTCAAGGGTATCGTAGGCGATGTTACCATTACTACCGAATATGGCAATAATGAATATACTATCAAGCCAAAGACATGGGCAAGCTGTACTATTCCTGACGATTATCAAACAGCCATCCATGCTCTAAACCGCGCTAAGCAGGCCAAGTCGACCAGAGTTATAGGCAAGGCTGGATACTATCGTGGCTATTTCAACCTCAAGAAGGTTGGAGACACATTCCTTGATTTTGAAACATGGGGTAAGGGACAGGTTTATGTCAATGGTCATGCTATGGGACGTATTTGGAGTATCGGTCCTCAGCAGACATTGTATGTTCCTGGATGCTGGTTGAAGAAGGGTAGGAATGAGGTTGTTGTTCTTGATGTTGTTGGTCCACGCAATGCTGTTGTTTGGGGACAGGCTAAGCCTGAACTAAATAAACTTCAGCTCGAAAAGAGTAATAAGCATAATAATATCGGTGACAAGCCAGACCTCAATTCTATGACTCCTGCCGCTAAGGGTGCTTTCAACTTTGGTAATGGATGGCAGACTGTAAAGTTTGGTCAGTCAGCCAAGGGACGTTATCTTGCTATTGAGTGTAGCAGCTTGCACGATGGTAGCGATATTGCTGCTATTGCCGAGCTCTATGTTCAAGGTGCCAATGGCAAACGCTTGAGCCGCGAAAGTTGGACTACCAAGTATGCTGATAGCGAAGAGGAAAATGGTAACCATACTGGCGCCAAGGTATTTGACCTTCAGGAGTCTACTTATTGGAAGACTGTGAAGGGTAGTGGATTCCCTCACCTTTTGGTTATTGACCTTGGCAGTGTACAGACCATCTCTGCCCTCGAATACCTTCCTCGTGCTGAGCAGGGTGCTCCTGGTAGTATCAAGGATTATAAGATTTTTGTCTTCTAATACATAATAACCAGTATGAGATAACAAACTTTGGCAACGACCTCTTTGTTCGTTAAGCCTATAACCCTACATCCGAGTATCTTTTGGGGATAAAAGATACTCGAATGTAGGGTTTTTCTTGTGATAAAATATATTTGATAGTAATCATGTTGACATTTGACAGTAAGCAAAAATATCTTTGGTAGAAAGCAAAGATACGTTTGATAGAAAGCATAGATTGCTCGAGATATAGTTTCAATAACGAACGAAGTTATTTAAGTTGTTGAATGAAAGCTACTTGCAGCATCGCTTTGCCTATAATTCTAAATTTTAGCACTAATCTATGTTTTTTCTTACTTTTATTAAGAAAATCTACTACAAAGGCTATAAAAGGCTTGCAATCTCACCTTTTCTTCGTTGTATTGCTATTCATATTATGGAATTTATCCGTGATTACAGTCCTTCATTTAATGTTTTATCTATTATATCACTATTTCAAATGGAAAAAATGATATTGAAAATTTGCACAGCATAAATGTTTTTAGTAAATTTGCATTTAGATAGAGGGTCTTAGATGACGCAAACTACGAAATCAAGACCTTCGTAATCTACTATACATATTTATATATAATAACCTAAAAACATTATTGAACAATGTCTGATAACAAGAACCCACAGGCTGGACAGCAGTTCCAGCTTGAACTTAAGCCAGAAGTAGCTTCTGGTGTTTATTCAAACCTCGCACTCATCTCTCATTCTCATAGCGATTTCATCCTCGACTTCGCACGCATCCTTCCTGGTATGCCTAAGCCTGAGGTTTGCTCTCGCGTCATCCTCGCTCCTGAGCATGCAAAGCGTCTCTTGGCAGCTCTTCAGGAAAATGTATTGAAGTATGAGAAGGAATTCGGTCCTATCGAAATCCCTCAGATGCAGCAGCCTGACGCTGCTGGTCGCACTATCGCTCCTTTCGGTAGCGGTGAGGCTTAAAGATATTACTTTTTATCCAATGGCAGATGAGACACTCTCATCTTGCTGAATAAATAATGATAGCATATATTAGCGAGCAACTAAAATATGCTATCATTTGTTATATTATGTTAAATATTTCTTTTTGCTAAATCTTTTTTGTCTTTATCTATATGTATTTTAGCAAAAAGTTTGTACCTTTGCAGCCCGAAACGGCATTGTAGATTAGATGTATTAATGCAATGTTGTAAAGCGTTGATAATAAACAAAATAAATATAAATTAAAAATTTTAAATTATGCCTACTATTTCACAGTTAGTAAGAAAAGGCAGAACAGTATTGGTAGACAAGAGTAAGTCTCCAGCTTTGGATTCTTGCCCTCAGCGTCGCGGTGTATGCGTTCGTGTATACACAACCACTCCTAAGAAGCCTAATTCGGCAATGCGTAAGGTTGCCCGTGTTCGTTTGACAAACTCTAAGGAGGTTAACTCTTACATTCCAGGAGAGGGACACAACTTGCAGGAGCACTCAATCGTATTGGTTCGTGGTGGTCGTGTTAAGGACCTTCCTGGTGTACGTTATCACATCGTTCGTGGTACTCTTGATACCGCTGGTGTTACAAACCGTACACAGCGCCGCTCTAAGTACGGAGCTAAGCGTCCAAAGGCTGCTAAGAAGTAATCAACGCTGTAAAGCCTAACTAAAAAGCAGGATAAGTTCTTGAGTTGTTTGATTGGTAAGCTTGTGGTTGACACAAAACTTCGGAATCTGGCTCGGGGAAAGTAAAGAAACCGGGGAACGCAGGAACTTATCCTTGCTCTTGACTAAGAATTTAGTTTTTTTTTAATCGTTTTGCTGGAGAATTGTTAAAAACAGGTTGAGTAAATGTCCAAGAGTGGACGTTGAAGAACGTATGACAGCCCCAAGCAGAATATAATTTTAATACAAAAAATGAGAAAAGCAAAACCAAAGAAGCGCTTGGTTCTTCCAGATCCAGTCTTCAACGACCAGAAGGTCTCAAAATTCGTTAATCATCTTATGTTTGATGGCAAGAAGAATGCCTCATATAAGATTTTCTACAACTCTCTTGATGTCGTAAAGGAAAAGATGGCTAAGGAAGAGAAGAGCCCACTCGAAATTTGGAAGCAGGCACTTGATAATATCACTCCTCAGGTTGAGGTAAAGAGCCGTCGTATCGGTGGTGCTACATTCCAGGTACCAACAGAAATTCGTCCTGATCGCAAGGAAAGTATCTCTATGAAGAACTTGATCGCTTTCGCTCGTAAGCGTAGTGGTAAGTCAATGGCTGACAAACTCGCAGCTGAAATTATGGATGCTTACAATAATCAGGGTGGCGCATACAAGCGTAAGGAAGATATGCACCGTATGGCTGAGGCTAACCGTGCATTCGCTC
>OIXA01004864.1_pt1 | contig 12459 bp, 6 predicted proteins | sample 1587721 | NCBI WGS metagenome assembly OIXA01 (sample SAMEA3888900, study PRJEB22519) | human gut metagenome | biome: human gut; feature: human-associated habitat; material: faeces | place: Denmark | collected 2013 | reverse complement strand
CAGCCATGTGCAATATTTGCAAACGGTCCGCCATGTACAAGTGCTGGTGTATGCTCAAGTGTCTGGATTACATTTGGCTTGATGGCATCCTTTAACAATGCTGCCATTGCACCAACTGCCTTTAAGTCTGCTGCTGTAACTGGCTCTCCGTCCATATTATATGCAACAATAATCTTTCCCAGTCTTTCTTTTAAATCACGGATGTTACTGCACAGACAAAGAATTGCCATAATCTCAGATGCAACAGTAATAACAAAATGATCTTCGCGAACAACTCCGTCTGCCTTTGCACCCAATCCAACAACCACATTTCTAAGAACACGGTCGTTCATATCAATACAACGCTTCCACACAATATTTCTTGTGTCAATACGAAGTTCATTTCCCTGCTGAATGTGATTGTCAAGCATCGCTGCCAGCAAATTATTTGCAGATGTGATTGCATGGAAATCACCTGTAAAATGAAGGTTCATATCCTCCATCGGAACTACCTGAGAATAGCCGCCTCCTGCAGCACCACCCTTTACACCAAAGCACGGTCCAAGAGAAGGCTCACGCAGTGCAACAATTGCCTTCTTGCCAATCTTGTTTAATGCCTGTGTAAGTCCAATGCTGATAGTTGTCTTTCCCTCTCCTGCCGGAGTTGGGTTAATTGCAGTTACCAAAACCAGCTTTCCATCTGGTCTGTCCTTGATGCGGTTCCATAGCTCATCGGAAAGCTTTGCCTTATACTTTCCATACAATTCCATGTCATCCTCTGTAATACCAAAACCTGCTGTCACCTCGCGGATCGGCATCATCTGTGCCTCCTGTGCGATTTGGATGTCTGTCTTCATAAACGTATCCTCCCTTGTCCTGTAGTTACCTGCTCTGCAGGTACTCTTCAAACTCTTCGGCCTTCATTAAGACCTTGCGCGGTTTTGTTCCCTCATCCTTGCTGACCACTCCCGCTGCATAGAGCTGGTCCATGATGCGTGCTGCACGATTGAATCCGATTCTAAGATGGCGCTGAAGATTACCAATAGAAGCCTTTTCCTGCTCAATGATAAATCTTCCTGCTGTCTCAAACAGCTCATCCTGATCACCGCCTGGCAGGCTGCTTCCCGGCATGTTTGCCTGAAGATCAATATTTGTGTTGATCTCTCCGCCTCTTACATTTTTCTGCTGAGTTAAGAAGTTTACAACCTCTGTTACCTCATCATCGGATACAAATGCGCCCTGAACACGAACTGGCTTGCTGATATAATACGGATGAAACAGCATATCGCCCTTTCCAAGGAGCTTTTCTGCTCCTGTCTCATCCAGAATAGTTCTGGAATCGATTCCGCTGGCAACACTAAATGCAATTCTTGATGGAATATTTGCCTTGATCACACCAGTAATGACATTTACTGATGGTCGCTGTGTCGCAATAATCAGATGAATACCAGCTGCTCTGGCTTTCTGTGCTAGCTTCTGAATTGCATCCTCTACATCTGTTCCTGCTGTCATCATCAGATCTGCCAACTCATCAACAATTACAATGATCTGTGGGATTTTTTCCGGACGATCTTTACCTGGAACATCCTCGATCTGATCAATCTGTGCATTATATCCAATGATATTCCTTGCTTTATGCTCAGCGAACTTTTTATATCGCTCCTCCATCTCATTTACTGCCCAATTTAATGCAGCAGCAGCCTTCTTCGGGTCTGTTACAACCGGAATAAGAAGATGTGGAATACCATTATAAACACTAAGCTCAACCACCTTCGGATCAATCATAATTAATTTTACCTCAGAAGGTCTTGCTTTGTAAAGGATACTCATAATAATTGTATTGATGCAGACTGATTTTCCTGAACCGGTCTGACCGGCAATCAGAAGATGCGGCATCTTTTCGATATCGGCAACGACAGTTTTTCCCGCAATATCCTTTCCTGCGGCAAAAATAGTCTTCGACTTTGCTTTTGTAAATTCATCACTTTCCAGAAGATCACGAAATGCAACCATCTGTTTTTCCTTGTTCGGCACTTCAATACCAATCGCTGCCTTTCCTGGAATTGGTGCCTCAATACGAATATCTTCTGCGGCAAGATTAAGCTTAATATCATCAGCCAGATTAACAATCTTGCTGACCTTTACGCCCTGCTCTGGCTGTAACTCATAGCGTGTAACACTCGGTCCTCTGCTAATATTTGTAATCGTAACACCTACACCAAAATCCTGCAGTGTACGCTTTAGCTTATCTGCCGTCTCCTGCATACTTCTGGCAAGCTCTTCGCGCCCCTTGCCTGATGCAGTTCCCGGTGTAAGGAGATCTGTTGACGGAAAGATATATTCTTTTGGCTCCTCATATGCGATCGGAACAACCTTTTCATCATACTGATCAAGTCTTTCCTTAATTTTCACCGAATCCTTCGGACGCTTATTTTCTCCTGGAAGACCATCAAGCTCGACTGTGATCACCTTTCCAGTTGCAGTACGAACTGTTTTTGTATATACAGACTCATCCTCATCATGCTTCCCTGTATTTTTTGTATCACGCATAAGCATTCGATAGTCCACCGACTCATCTCCTGCTGCCGATGCCCCTGAAATATCTTCTTCTGTTTCATCTGCAGCATCTGTCAACACAGTATCTGATGACATATTTTGGGATGACACATTTTCGAATGAGACATTTTCAAATGATGCATTTTCAGATGACGTATTCTCGGATGACTCAGTATCTGAAGATGATTCCATTGCCTTATTTATAATATTTTCTGAAATATTGTCAAACTCCAGATCATCTTCTTCGTTTACTTCATCATCAGTCTCAAGCACCCAGCCATCATCATGTTTTTGCGGCTCTTCTTCTAAAATATTGCTTGTATCAAGGCGAAGCGGTGTCGTAATTTCCTCACCTTCAATAAACATGCTTGGCTGTGTGACCTTATTTGTATCTTCTGCTGACTTTTGCTCTTCCTTTCCAAGAACGACCTCTTTCATGCTGCGGTCTTCTTCTTCAAGCTCTGTATTTGTACGCAGTTCGCGCTTTCCCTGTGAGCCTTGTTCCTTTAACAGCTCACGATTCAATGCTTCCTGCCTTTTACTTTCTTCCAGCTGAATATTTACAAATTCACGATTGATATTTTTCTTTTCGAGAATTTCCTGTCTTTGCTTTTGTAAATTTTCCAGACGCATCCGCTGCATCTTGAGCTGCTCATTTTCTTCCTGCTCTCTGTGCAAACGCTTTTCCTGTGCACGAATCTTACGTCTTCCCTGCTGAAGCTTATGATGGGAAGAAACTGCACGATAAGCATTTTTCGAGTTTTGCTGCAGCTGTGTAACTACAGAATGGCCGAAAAACAATACTACACTGATAAAAAGGCATGCAATCATAATGACAAATGAGCCAATGATTCCAAATGCACTATACAAAACGCCAAACAAAGTATGGCCAACAAGACCTCCTCCTACTGTAAAGATGTTTGATGTTTCATAGACAATTGATAAAATCGTTTCAATTGACAAAAACAACAAGATACTCGCTGTCACCTTCTGAATCAATCCGCTGTTATGCCAGTTACTTATTATAAAACATGGCAAAAGAAATAAAATAAGCGGCATAAAATAAGCCATTACGCCAAACCATTTAAAATTATATGTATGCAGAAGCTGCATCAGACCTCCGCCTGTAAAAAAACAGCTCAACTGCAAAATTACACAAAACACAAATACTGCAATAACTGCAATATCTTTTAAAATCGTGTAATCTACCTGAACCTGATTCTTTGAATGGTTCTTTTTTCGCTTCGCGGAAGATGAATACCCCTTTGCCGCTGTAGTTTTTTTATTTGTCTTTACTGCCGTCGTTGTGCGCGATGACCTTGCTGCGGCTGGCTTTGATGACGATGCTTTTTTTGTATTCGATGCCCTGCCTGCCGCGGCTGATTGTGTTTTCTTTGCCGCTATGCTGGTTTTTGGAGCTGTCGTTTTCGCTGTGCCTGCCGGCTTTTTTTGTGCTGCAGCCATGATTCCCCTTCCTTTCATTTTTCTATAACCGTTTTAGTATAACACACATGTTTGTTTTTTTCAATCAGTTCATGAAGTTTTGCAATCGCTTCTTTTATTGTACCAACTTCATGAATCAAACCTTCCTTTACGGCTTCCTCTCCCACGAGAATTGAGCCCACATCTCTCGTCAATGTTTTTGTATCCATCATAAGTTCCAAAAGCCTCTTTTCTGAAATTTTACAATGGTTCGTCACAAATCCAGTAATCCTATCCTGTATGCGCTTAAAATAATCATAGCTCTGACGCACACCGATAATCATTCCATTTAATCTGACCGGATGAATCATCATCGTGGCTGTCGGCACAATAAATGAATAATCAGACGATACTGCTAACGGCACACCGATTGAATGACTTCCGCCAAGCACAAGTGTTACACTTGGAATTGACATACCTGCAATCATCTCTGCTATTGCCAGACCTGCCTCCACATCACCGCCTACTGTATGAATTAAAATCAAAAGTCCATCCACCTCACAGCTGTCCTCAATCTGAGCAAGCTGCGGCAGCACATGCTCATACTTTGTCGTTTTTAAGTTTGATGCCAGACATTCATGACCTTCAATTTCTCCGATAATATTTAGCAGAAAAATTTTATGTTTCTCTTTATTTTCATCTAGTATCAATTCTCCACTCTCACGAATTTGCTCCTGCTGCTTTGTCAGTTTGTCCTGCATGCTTTCACCTCCTGCTTTGATATAGAAAGTATCTTACAAAAAGACGAATTTATACAAAATTTAAGCCGTAAAAATCTGCTTGACAAACAACCCTTTTTTATTGTAAACTAACAGATAGTGCAGACGCTAATCTGCTAGTTGGAGCGATATCGAAGTGGTCATAACGAGCCGCACTCGAAATGCGGTTGTCCGTTTCCGGGCACGTGGGTTCAAATCCCACTCGCTCCGCTTTTTGTTAATATCCGCATAATTACTGGAATGTTCGAGAAGTTCAAGAATCCGCTTAATATAACGGTTCTTGAGCTTTTTTATTATATTCTATTTTTTCATTTTAGTCATCTATATGACACGAAATATGACACGACATGACACAGATTTAGATGAATATAAAAATACCCCCGGTGCTTGCAGCACCAGGGGCACGTAAAAACATCTTTGTCAGAATTAATCCTGCTCTTCTTCTACATTTTCAACACCGCTAAGGCAAAGTCTCTCGCCATCCTGACCGTCTATTGAAACATTATGAAGTATCAGATTTTTAACATTTCCAATCACAAGTCCAAGCCTGCTTGCCGGCTCGCATCCCATCATCATGGCTGCAACGCCTGTCTGTGCCTCTTTTGCATATGTGATAGAAACATTATCAAATGCAAGACGCTCTATCTTCTGCTCTGGAAGACCATAGATGTACGCACCACAATAATGTGCATTGCGGCAGACAATATTGCGAAACTCAATAGATTCAATCTTTGGTGTACGTTCATCAACTGGAAGCGTCTCTTTTGTTCCAACATACTCTGTACGGCCATCTGGGTCGCAGAAATAAAAGCTGTTTACTACAAATGGTGCCTTTACACCTTCTAACTCAAGATCTTCAAATACAATGCCTTTTAATACAGAATCTTTTCCGCGTCCGCGTCTTGTTTTTACACGAAGACCTCTGTCTGTGTTTGAGAAACGACACTTTGAAATATGAATATCATCAACACCTGCCGCAATCTCACTTCCTACCGTGACTGCGCCATGACCATCCTGCATCCAGGACTGACGAATATGGATATGCTTTGACGGAACCTTAAATTTCTTGCCCATATAAATCTTTCCTGATTTAATTGCAATACAATCATCACCTACAGAGAAATGAACGCCTGCAATCTCAACATTTGTACAGGACTCTGGATCACAGCCATCTGTATTATGAGAATTTGCCGGTCCCTTTACTTCCATATCTAAGAATCGAATCTGATTTGAAAAATATGGATGCAGATTCCATGCCGGTGAATTTTGTACTGTAACACCTACAACAGTAATATTTTCACAATGATTTAGAAAAATCATTCTTGGTCTCCAGGCACGAATCTTGTCCTTTGGACGGCTCCACCAATTCTCAAAATCAGCGCGGCCATCAAGAACACCCTTACCGCAGATAGTAACATTTTTTACATAGATTCCTGTAATCATTGATGCAAAGCTGTCAATAGGATTTCCCTCCCAGCTTCCAAGATTATAGTATCCATCCTCGTTGTCATACTCAATCTGTCCTGGAAGAATCGGTGTTCGCGCACGGTCATAAATACCTGCTAACACTGCATTTTCCTGCAGTTCCAGAATCATATCACTCTTTAAAAACAGCGCTGTTACAGGATAAGTGCCCTTTGGAATCAAAACTCTTGCATTCTTAGGGCAACAAAGAATAGCTGCCTGAATTGCGCTTGTATCGTCATGAACGCCATCACCAAATGCGCCAAAATCTCTGACGTTTAATGTGATTGGTTCCGGCTCGGTATGAAATGTAACTGTTTCAGAGGCTTCATTTGCACGCACCAGCATAATCTCATAATCAGTATCTGGAAGCAGCCCATCGATTGTCTGAATCATTCTGTGGAAAACACCCTTTAAGCGACCATTTACCCAAATTTCGTAGCTCGCAGTTTCGTAAATTGCATCCTCATCTAACTCAATTGTCACATGTCGGGATGAGCAAAATAATATATGAAAATTCATGATATACTCCTTTAAATGTAATTACAGTTTCGTTATGCCTCTAATTTCTGCTTTGCCATCTCCATCAGCACCATTGCAGCCTCAAGCTGATCATTATTGCGCTCATGACGGCAAATCACACGATACCATTCTAAAAGTAACTCCTGATATTTATAAGGAAGTAAAATTTTCTGACTGCATGCCTCATAAGCGGCTGCCACAATCAAAATTCTCTGCAGTGCATCAAGTGTGGCAAAATTTTCTCTAAGCACAGAAAATGTCTCTTTGAAAAGATCGGTGATCTGAGCCTGATACTCAAAAACACCCTCTTTCATTGCCTTTTTAATCTGTGTCAAACCATACAGATACCAGCCATCACGCTGCGTTTTCTCTACCTGACACAGTTGGCGATAAATATTCTCGTAATACTGGAGTGTACCATATTTAGTCTCATACTCTGTAAAGAAACTAAGTTCGTAGAACACCTGCTGACCTGTCAAGTGAACATCTTTACTATTTTCGCTGCAATATTTCGCAGTCAGCTCTTCGCGAATTTTATTTAATGATTCGCGTCTTTCCGGATTTCGATCAACAGCCCACAACCAAACACTGGCATATTCTACATTTGTCTGCTCGCTGCTTATTGCGCCAAGACGATCTGCAGCTGCACTTAAGCCAAGCTGCTCGTAAACACGCAGAAGTGCCTTTGCACTGAGCGCATCCACCTCCTTTATTTCGTAGATCCAATTCTGGATTTCTTCCTGTATCATGGTAAATCCCCTTTCTTACTGGACATCAATTCCTGTTTATGTTATTATTATAAAATAAGCATTTATGCAAGCAGCCAATTTGCAAGTGCATCCGGTACATAAAGATTTCCCAGTCCTGTCCCAAGCTGAATATCTGGCTTAGGAGTTCCATGGTAATCTGAACCTCCGGTCATGTGAAGCTCATTTTTTACGGCAAGTGTACGAAGTTCACGCTCCTGCGCATTTGTATAGGTAGAGTAGACAACCTCGATTCCTTCTAATCCACATGCCTTTAAGTCCTTTATGACCTTATCTAATACGGTCAGACTAAGACGATACTGCGGTGGATGTGCCAAAACTGGATGTCCTCCTGCCTCACGAATACAGGTAATTGCCTCTTTTGCAGTTACCCCTTCTTTCGGAATGTAGCACGGCTTTCCATCTCCAAGGTAGCGGTCAAATGCCTCTTTTACAGATGATACGATACCCTTTTCGTAAAGATATTGTGCAAAATGAGCTCTCGTGATTACAGATCGGTCAAAACGAGCATAAAATTCGTCCTTGTCAATATTGCAAACGTTTTCGCTGATTAGACGCAGCATTTTCTCGTTTCTTTCTTGACGAAGCGCACCATATTGCTCCAACTTTTTTAAAAATTGTACATCTGTCTCATCAACACCAAGACCAAGAATGTGAAATTCCTTCACAACATTTCCAAGATCATATAGACTGGAAATCTCAATTCCTGGAATTAATGTAATAGACAGATCTTCTGCTGCCTTCTTTGCCTCCTTGATACCACTTACAGTATCATGATCTGTCAATGCAATTGCCGAAAGCTTTTTCTCATATGCAAGTTCCATCAGCTCAGACGGTGTAAGAGAGCCATCTGAACAGCAGGAATGCGTGTGTAGGTCAACTGCCATAGTTCCTCCTTCGTTTTAAGTGAGTTGGATGTTCTTATTATAGCATTAAATGCTTCCATCATGCAATAGAAAGGTCAGGTTTCCATGTTAAAGCATACGACAAAATTTACCTCTTTACTTCTTGCAGCCGGAACTTGTTTTTCCGGCACAATCTGTACATTTGCTGAAAGCACAAGTTCTGCTGACGCTGCAAATGCTACAGAAGTTTTTTCTACACCACTGTATACATCCGGTCTGTATAGTACAGATGAACAACCAGAGGGCGTCAAGGTGACACACAATATCTGTCTGGATTACAACAATAATCTGATGAAAGACAACTATCTGATTCAAAATGAATCCGATACTGATGTTTCGTTTGACATTCTGATTCCACAGATTGCATCATTGGCATCAGAACCAGAAAAGCTGTATAACTTCTATGCACATGCATACGATACAACAGACAGCGATGAACTTAAATTGCTTGATCTGTTTGCAGATACTGATACTGCTTCCTTTGAGGAATCGTCATACTATTCTCCTTTATTTTCAGCAAACGGACTTGGTGAAAGTACTCTGACACTTGACGAACTGTATCATGGTCAGATTTACAATACTGCAATCCCAGAGGATAAGGGTGTCCTCTATCACCTGTCAAGACCTCTCACTGATTCTGTACTTGATGAAAAAGTATGTCTGTCTATCTCAGGGCTTAGTGACAGCTGCCATATTTATCCGCTCGGCTGCAGCTATTCCACAACAGACAATGGCTATGAGCTTTCTATTAGTGAAAATTTCTTTGACTGCTATGTTTTCCTGACTGGAAAAGAAAATACTGATTTCACTGTTTCACTAATTGAGAATGAAAATGCTAAGACCGATGCCGAGAAATTCTCAATGGACGATGAATCCTCTGATCTGAAATCCTACCTTGAATTTTGCTGTGACTGGTATCTGGATCAAAATAAAGACAACACACAGGCAACACCAGAGCTTCTTCTTTCCAATCTGGCTGACTACTTTGGCCGAAGCTCAGTAACAGTTTCTATCGATCTGCTTCCGACAATTGACTGGCTGACCCAGCAGAAGCGTTTCCTCGTTCATCAGTATACTGTCACCGTTCCGGCCGGATCTTCTGCATTTGCATGGACCGAGCGTGAAACTGAACTTTCCAAAAAAGAAGTCACATTAAGCGCACAGCTTTCAAAAGATACTGCATCATATGCAAAAGTTTTGGATACTGTAACTGTATCTCTTCCAGATGGTTATTCATCATTGATTGTCAGAAATGCAGAAAGCAAAAAACTCTCTGATGCAGGATCAAGCGGCGATAACAATTTGGTCACGTATTCCATTAAATCATATAAGGGTGACACCTACAGCGTTGCCCTGTTTAAGACTCCGATGTGGAATGCCACCCTTAAATATATGCCTATTTTTATTGTTATTATGGCAGTATTTATGTTACTTTGCCTGATTAGCTACCTCTCCCGTAGAAAGAAGAGCTAACAGCTCATCCTTAGACATCGACGCAATAGCTCCGAAGTCCATGGAAAGAATATCGTCTGATAATGCTTTCTTGGACTCCTGGAGCTTTATTATTCCCTCCTCGAGAGAGTCCTTTGCGATCAAACGGTACACCGTTACTGTGTTTTTCTGTCCAATTCTGTGTGCACGGTCAGTTGCCTGATTCTGTGCTGCCACATTCCACCACGGATCGTAGTGAATTACAATATCTGCCGCCGTTAAGTTTAATCCCGTGCCGCCGGCTTTTAGTGAAATCAAAAATACAGGTGTATCGTCATTCTGGAACGCATCAACAAGGCGCTGACGCTCCTGCTTATCTGTATTTCCTGTCAGACAATAATACTTTGTATTCTGCTCAGCTAAGCGCTCACGAATCAGATCTAACATTGATGTAAACTGAGAGAACAATAATACCTTATGTTTTCCCTTTACAGCACGCTGCACAAGCTCCATACATGCCTCAAGCTTAGCAGAGCTTCCCTGATAATCATCGTAGCAAAGCGCTGGATGACAACAAATTTGACGAAGCTTTGTCAGCTGACTCAAGATAAATATCTTGTTCTTCTCATAATATGCACTGTCAATACCCTGCAGCTGATCAACAAGCTGCTTATGGGCAGCAAGATACAGCTTTCTTTGCTCATCTTCCATTCCAGAATAAATAGTCTTTTCATCCTTTTCAGGAAGGTCTGAAAGCACCTGAGACTTTGATCTTCGAAGCAAAAATGGTGCTGTCATTTTTCGCAGGCGATTTCTCGCCGCTGCATCCTCATTTTTCATGATCGGCATCTCAAATTGTTTTCTAAAACGTGTATAGCTGTACAGATAACCTGGCATCAGATAGTCGAAAATACTCCACAGCTCACTTAAACTATTTTCAATCGGAGTTCCCGTAAGAGCAAGACGATATGCTGCATTTATCTGCTTAACAGCCTTTGCATTCATTGTCATATGGTTTTTGATATACTGTGCCTCATCAAGAATCTGATAGAAAAATTTACAGCCTTCATAGATCTCAAGATCTCGGCGAAGAAGGTCGTATGACGTAATCAAAACATCATACGATGTATATTGCTCAATTAGTTCTTTTCTCTCTTTTGCATTTCCAGCCACAACCTGAATGCGCAAGTTTGATGCAAATAATTCCAGCTCATGCTGCCAGTTATAAATAAGTGATGCCGGACAGACAATAATTGAGCTTCCCTTTCCCTGATCAGATACTAGCAGTGTAATCGTCTGCAAAGTTTTTCCAAGACCCATATCATCTGCCAATATTCCATTAAAATGGTAATCCTGCAGCATTTTAAGCCAACGATATCCATAGATCTGATACTCACGAAGCGTTGCTCCAATAGTTTCTGGAACTGGATACATTTCCAGCTCAGTGCGTTTCATGCGCTCTGCCATGTCGCGAATTTCCTTGCCTGGCTGATAATCAATGCCCTGCATAGACGCAAGCATCTCATCTGCAAATAAGAAGCGATACCCTGGAAGACTCACTGGCCTGTCAACTGCTTCACGGGCATCAATATCCATCACATCCTCAAACTCTGCCAGCTTATCAGCAAACTCATCACTTAGCTTTAAGATTCTGCCATCCTCAAGGCGATGATAATGCTGTTTTTCATGGTAAGCCCTAAGCACATCCTTTAACTGCTTTTCACTTAACTCATCACTCTCAAAGCCAAGCTCCAAAAAATGATCCATAAAGCGCATACCGGCCTTGATCTGAGGTGCCTCATCAAAATGAAGATCAGCCAGACCATCTTCTAGCACAACACTTCCAAATGAATATAGCTGCGGCAGGCAAAACTCCAAAAAGCGTCCAATATCATCTCCATTTTCGATAATATAGCGCTCGCAATCTTCCTGACCATTTTCTTCATCTTTTTCCATGCTTGGAAGATATCTTTCAAGAAGATCCTTTAATGCCTGCTCCTTTTCCACATCACGCACAAGGTTCGTATCTGACTTTTCACCAAGATGAACTATTCTTTTGCCATAGCGTGTCTCCATCTTCAGCTCAAGAATATCCCACAAATTGATGGTAAATTTCACCTGAAGCATTGGCGGAACAAATTCCTCCAGCGACAAGTCGCGGCATTCCAAATTAATATTTTCCTGAATCTCCGGAAGCACATAATGAATAAATGACGGAAAATCACTATTGTTAATATCCATATATCCGCTTCCCGGATAAGCAACCTGCAGCAGATTTCTGTAGAAAATCCTAAGAGCGCGGCTGTAATACTCATCACAAATATAAACTGTATCTTCTCCAAAAAGATAGATATGGCGATTTCCCTCTGCTAACTTCCACTTATCTGGAAGCCACAGTCTTGCGCCATCCTTTCCCTTTTTCTCTAATATCAGTTTTACCTGCGGATTTTCCTTTACAACATGAACCATACGGCTCTTGCCATCCTCGATTAGTTCAAGCTCTCTGCCGCAAAATGCTTTCATATACAAATCGGCAAAGCCTTCCTCAAGCTCAACATTGGAAATTTTCCTATCAAATGTATATTTTTCTTGCTGAGACCAATGATTCAAATAGGAATCAATCTGCAGACAAAT
>OIXA01004856.1_pt1 | contig 12473 bp, 10 predicted proteins | sample 1587721 | NCBI WGS metagenome assembly OIXA01 (sample SAMEA3888900, study PRJEB22519) | human gut metagenome | biome: human gut; feature: human-associated habitat; material: faeces | place: Denmark | collected 2013 | reverse complement strand
GCGTGGAGGCCGAGTGCGGCTTTCCGCTGTTCACCCGCACCAAAAGCGGCGTCACGCTGACCGCCGCCGCCGAAAAGCTCATGCCCGCCATCCAGCAGATGCTCGCCAGCAGCGAGTCGCTTGACCAGTCGATTGCCCAGATCAACGGGATGCACAAGGGCGCACTGCGGCTGGGGGTGTTCAACTCGGCTTGCGTGACCTGGCTGCCCAAGATCGTGCCGGGCTTCCGCGCAGCGTTCCCGGGCATCGACGTGCAGATCTACCAGGGGTCGTATGACGACATCACGGGCTGGCTGAAAACCGGCGCGGTGGAGCTGGGGTTCCTCTCCAACTCCAGCGCCCACGATCTGGATTTTGAGCCGCTCTATGATGACCGGCTCATCTGCATCGCGCCGCCCGACTACCAGCCGCGCCGCCCCGGCGTGGTGCGGGCCGAGGAGCTGCGTAGCCAGCCGTTCGTCAGCCAGCAGTCCGACGTGGATGCCGACATCCAGAGCTACTTTAAAAAGAACGACCTGCATGTGTCGAGCCGGTGCTACATCGTGGATGACCAGAGCATGATCGCAATGGTCGCCTGCGGGCAGGGTCTGGCGCTGATGCCCGAGCTGATGTTCAAGGAGGGCGCGGCCAGCGCGGGGTGCCAGGTGCTGCAATTAGAGCCCGCCGCCAAGCGCACGATTGGGCTGGCGTGCCTGTCGCGGACAGCGCTCTCCCCCGCCGCCCGGGAATTTGTGGAGCACGCGCGGGCGTTTGCAAGGAAAAGGTGAGCCCACGCGGTAACGGCCTGAACCCTTCCGGCCTGCTTCGCGGCCACCTCCCCTGATGGGGAGGCTTTTCTCGCGGGCTTTGCCCGCGCAAAAGGCTCCTCGCCATGCGGGGAGCTGGCCGAGCTTTCGAGGCCTGAGGGGCTTTGCCGGGCTTTGCGTCAACGCCTGTTACCGAGCCGCCGCGTCAACTTCCGCGGCGGCCAGAGGGCTGGCCGCCCTACATGCGTCCCGGAAATATTTCATTGCGCAGTGCAGCAAAACACCCCCGTGCCGTTAAATCGGCGCAGGGGTGTTTTTACTTAGTTTCCCTCGTCGTACTCCGCTACGGGCACATTCGCGTACTCGTCGGGGAGGTCGGGGGGCAGGGTCTGCATGTACTCGTGCATGGCCTCGGCCACGTTCTTGCTGTAGGCGACGGCCTCGACGACGGTGCGCGCACCCTTGACGGCATCGCCGCTGGCAAAGATGCCGGGGATGCTCGTGCGGCCCACCTCGTCGGTCTCAAACAGGCCGCGCGGGGTGGTTTTCAGATTCTTCGTGCTGTCGGTGATCGTCGTGCAGGGGCCCTGGCTGATGGACACAATGACACTGTCCGCCGGGTAGAGCTTTTCGGTGCCGGGGATCTCGGTCAGCGTGCCGTCCTCGGCCTCGTTCAGATCGATAAAGACGACGCCTTTGTCGGTGATCTCCAACGGCTTTTTGTTAAAGATGAAGTTCACGCCCTCCAGCTTGGCATAGCTTGCCTCGTACTCGCTGGCCGTAATGTGACTGGACAGCGAGAAGCACTCGAGATGCCGCGTGCCGTGGCGGATGGCAGTGCGCGCCACGTCCATGGCCGCGTTGCCCGCGCCGATAACGATGACCCGATTGCCCAGGTGGTAGACATCGGGATTCTGCAGATAGTTGATGGCGTAGTGCACGTTGCCGAGGCTCTCGCCCTTGATGTGCAGCGTGTTGGGCCGCCAGACGCCGGTGCCGATGAAGATGGCCTTGTAGCCGTCGCGGAACAGATCCTCAATTTTCAGTGCCTTGCCCACGTCGGTGTTGGGGCGGACCTTGATGCCCTTTAAGCGCAGATGGCGGTACTCGAAATCGTCCAGCACGGTCTTGGGCAGGCGGAACTCCGGGATGCCGTAGCGCAGCACGCCGCCGATCTTATCGTGGCTCTCAAAGATCGTGACGTCGTAGCCGTAGCGTGCCAGGATGACCGCAATGGTCAGGCCCGCCGGGCCGGAGCCGATGATGGCGGCCTTTTTGCCGTTGGACGGCGCGGGCCCCTGGGTCATTTGGCTGGCGTAGGCGGACGAGATGTAGTTCTCGATGACCGAGAAGTGCACCGGCGCACCTTTGATGCCGCGCACGCAATGGCCCTCGCACTGGTTTTCGTGGTTGCAGACCAGCGAGCAGACCGTCGTCAGGGGGTTGTTCTCAAACAGCATACGGCCCGCTTCGTCGAGCTTGTTGGCTTTCAAAAGGCGGATGACCTCGGGAATATTGGTGTGGATCGGGCAGCCCTGCTGGCAGCGGGGCACCTTGCAGCCAAGGCAGTGGTTTGCTTCGTCCATTACGTGCAGCGCCATGTTTTACTCCTTCATATCGTACCGATTTTGCGCGTTAAAAATGCAACAATGTTGTATCACACGCATTTTTTATCCATATAGAATTATATTACCACCGGCTTAGCTGTGAACGCAAGCCCCATGGGCTGAATTTTTTCTCTGCATAATGACGAAAAATCAACCGCCTTATTATGCAGTCTGCTGATTTTTGCTGCCTCCGGGCCGGTGCGGGCCAGGTCTGCCAGCGCTGTCGCGGCGGGCAGCGACGCCTGTTTTAAACGCGGCAGCGCCGCTTTGCGTGCCCCCAGCACATGCAGGTACGGCGGCATTGGCAGTTCAGCCGGGAAGCCAAGCGCCGCATCCAGCACCAGCCGCCGCAGACGCGCATGGGGGTAGCGCTTGGTTTTCAAGCGGGTGTAGAGGTCGTCGAGGCTGACGGCTTCCCGCACGGCGGCGGTCAGGCGGTTTTCCAGTCCCTCACTCACGCCGCGCACCTGCGCAAAATTCGCGGGGTCCTGCATCCGCAGCAGGGCCAGAACGGCGGTCTCGAGTCTTGCGCCGTCCAGCAAAAGGCCGTCCGCCGCAGCCCTGCCGTACAGCTCCGCCGCGCGGGCGGGCACGAACGGCTCCCAATCGGGCTGCGGCAGGCCGCGCAGAAAGCTGGCGCTGGCCATCGGCGTGCCCGCGTGCGCCCCTGCCCCGCCGCCGTGCGCCGCGCCAAGCCGCGGCAGTGCCAGCGGCGTCAGAGCCGCGTGCTGGTGCAGGATCGCCTTGCAGTACTCGATGCCCAAAATGTTGTTAGGCGTGCGCAGCAGGCCGCCGGTGCCGGGGTGCAGCGCGTCGGCAGCCGCGGCCCGGGCGGCGGCATAGGTCATGCCGGTGGCAAGATTTTGGCGGATGCGGGCGTTCAGTTCCTCCCCGTCCAGCAGGCGGGCCGTGTCCAGCAGAGCCGCCGCGTCGGGGGTCTCCGCACCGAAGGCCAGCGTATCACAGCCAAGCGCGGCCAGCAGGTGCACGCCCGCGGCGGCGAACTGCTCCGCCGTGGCGCAGGCGTAGGGTGCGGGCAGGGCTACCACAAGGTCAGCCCCGGCATCCAGCGCCGCGCGCACCCGCACGCTCTCGGGCAGAATCGGCACACCGCCGCGCTGCACCGCGCCGCTGCTCATGCAGACGGCAATACACTGTGCCCCTGCGGCGCGCACGGCAGCCAGCTGGGCCGCATGGCCGTTGTGGAAGGGGTCGTATTCGGCAATAATGCCTGTGAAATCCATAACAATTGGCTCCTGATTCTTTGGCGATAGATTGTTAAAAAAGTACTTTGGCGTTCTGTGCAAAAATTGTGCTATCTTGCAGAACTTGCGCTTGAAAATTTATTTATACCATTATATAATAAAATCAGCATTTAGGAAAGGGCAATCTACCCTGCCAATTTAAGGAGGATATTCCATGAAAATTCTGGTTATCAACTGCGGTTCTTCCAGCCTGAAGTACCAGCTGATCGATATGGAGGGCGAGAAAGTCCTCTGCAAGGGTCTGTGCGAGCGCATCGGCATGGAAAGCAGCATGATCACCCATGAGGCCAACGGCCATAAGGCAACCACGCCCGCCATCTTCCCCACCCACACCGAGGCCTTTACCGAGGTCGTGAAGAAGATGACCACCGGCGAGGGCAAGGTCATCGACAGCGTTTCCGAGATCGACGCCATCGGCCACCGCGTAGTCCACGGCGGCGAGAAGTTCAAGGAGAGCTGCCTCATCACCCCTGAGGTCGTCAAGGCCATCCACGACCTGAGCCCGCTGGCTCCCCTGCACAACCCCGCCGCCATCCTGGGCATCGAGGCCTCCTACAAGGTCTTTGGCGAGGACAAGCCGAACGTTGCGGTCTTTGACACGGCTTTCCACTCCACCATGCCCCCGAAGGCTTATATGTACGCCATCCCCTATGAGTACTATGAGAAGTACGGCGTCCGCCGCTACGGCTTCCACGGCACGAGCCACAAGTATGTCAGCCACCGCGCCGCTGAGTTCCTGGAGGAGCCCATTGAGCGCCTGAAGCTCATCACCTGCCATCTGGGCAACGGTTCCTCCATCGCCGCAGTCGACCAGGGTAAAGTTATCGACACCTCGATGGGCATGACCCCGCTGGCCGGTCTGATGATGGGCACCCGCTGCGGCGACCTGGATCCTTCTGTGGTCAACTACCTGAAGTACAACCTCGAGATCACCGGCCACGAGCTGGACGAGATCCTGAACAAGAAGTCCGGTCTGCTGGGTGTTTCCGGCGTGTCCAGCGACAAGCGCGACGTCGAGGAGGCCGCCATGAACGGCAACAAACGCGCACAGCTGGCCAGCGACATGCTGAACTACCAGATCAAAAAGACCATCGGCAGCTACATTGCCGCGATGGGCGGCGTGGACGCCATCGTCTTTACCGGCGGCATCGGCGAGCATGACGCCGACTCCCGCGCCAAGATCTGCCACCACATGGATTGGCTGGGCATCCGCATCGACACCGACAAGAACCGCGATGCTCACAAGCAGAAGAAGGACGTTGTGGAGGTCACCGCCTGGGGCGCCCGTGTCCGCACGCTGATCATCGAGACCAACGAAGAGCTGATGATTGCCCGCGACACGAAGGAAGTCCTCGAGAAGTAAGTCTTACTTTTCTTGAAAGAAAAGTAAGCAAAAGAACTTTCAATATTTTTTCCCGGAAACGGGTTCTAGCGAGAGGCTGCAGCATGGGGTTTGACCTTGTGCGGCAGCCTCTTTTGTGGTATAATCGGGGTATATCAATCGGCAAATCGAAATTTCTGGAGGTGTAGAAGTAATGAACAACAAGATTGCAAAGGGCCTTGCACTGCTTCTCTTTGGCATCCTGCTCTGCGCAGGCAGTGAGGAAATCAACGCCACGATTCTGTACAATTTCGGTGATTTCCCGCTTGCCGCGATAGGCGTCATTGTAGGGGCCGTGGGGCTGTATATGGTGTTCTCTGATATGGCGGAGTAAGCGGCGCGGGCGGCATGTATGCCGCCCCTACAATGCTTTGCCGGGCGTTTGCGGCTATGCTGCGGGCCGGGCATGCCCGGCCCCTACAGTGCAAGCAAATTAAAAAGGGAGCCTGCCGATTCACGGCAGACTCCCTTTTCTTGTTTTATTTGTTTGGAATTTCTTCGGTTCCTTCTTTGCAAAGAAGGAACAAAACCCCCGTAATCACTGCTGGGCGGCCTCGGCGCGCTTCTTGGCGATGGCGGCGAGGGCATCCTTGCGGGACAGGTTGATGCGGCCCTGCTGGTCGATGTCGGTGACCATGACAAAGATCGGGTCGCCAACGGCAACGACATCCTCAACATGCTCGACGCGGTGGTCGTCCAGCTTGGAGATGTGGACAAGACCCTCCTTGCCGGGGGCGATCTCGACGAAGGCACCGAAGTTCATCAGACGGGTCACGCGGCCCTTGTAGATGGCACCGATCTCGGGGTCCTCGACAATCGTCTTGATGGTCGCAATGGCGCGCTTCGCATCGTCCTGATCGACGGCGGAGATAAAGACGTGGCCGTCCTCCTCAATGTCGATCTTGCAGTTGAAGTTGGCGCACATCTCCTGAATGACCTTGCCGCCCTTGCCGATGACATCCTTGATCTTGTCAACGGGGATCATCATGCTGAACATCTTGGGCGCATACTTGGACAGCTCGGCGCGCGGCTCGGCGATGACCGGCTTAATGATCTGGTCAAGGATGTACAGACGGCCCTTGCGGCACTTCTCGAGGGCTTCCTCGACGATGTCGTAGGTCAGGCCGTCGACCTTAATGTCCATCTGGATGGCGGTGATGCCGCGGCGGGTGCCGCCGACCTTGAAGTCCATATCGCCGTGGAAGTCCTCAACGCCCTGAATGTCGAGCATCGTCATCCAGCGGCCGCCGTGCAGCGGGTCACCGTCGGTGATAAGGCCGCAGGAAATACCGGCAACGGGTGCCTTGATGGGCACACCGGCATCCATCAGAGCCAGCGTGGAGCCGCAGATGGACGCCTGGGAGGTGGAGCCGTTGGAGGACAGGACCTCGGAGACGCAGCGGATGGTATACGGGAACTCGGCCTGATCGGGCAGGACGGGAATCAGCGCGCGCTCGGCCAGGTTGCCGTGGCCGATCTCGCGGCGGCCGGGGCTGCGGGGTGCGCGGGCCTCGCCGACGGAGTACGGCGGGAAGTTGTAGTGGTGGATGTAGCGCTTGTACGGCGTATCAGACAGGTCGTCCATGAGCTGGGCGTCCTTGGTGGAGCCAAGGGTGCAGATGGTCAGGACCTGGGTCTGACCGCGGGTGAACATGCCGGAGCCGTGCACACGGGGCAGCAGACCGACCTCGGCGGCCAGCGGGCGGATCTCGTTGATGCCGCGGCCATCGACGCGCTTGCCGTCCTCCAGCAGCCAGGTGCGGACGACCTTCTTCTGCAGCTTGTAGCTGATGAGATCGAGGTCGGCGGCGGTCAGCTCGGGGTGCTCGGCGGCGATGGCATCCATAATGGGCAGCATCGCGGCGTCGCGGACGTTCTTGTCGTCGGTGTTCATAGCGGCCTTAACGTCCTCGAGGTGATTGGCGTAGACGTCAGCCAGCAGGGCGTGGTCAAGCTCCACAGGGGTGAAGCTCTTTTTCGGCTTGCCGATCTCGGCGACGATGCTGTTGATGAACGCCAGCATCTTCCGGATCTCCTCGTGACCGGCGCGGATGGCCTTCATCATGGTCTCCTCGTCGACCTCGTTAGCACCGGCCTCGATCATGACGATCTTTTCCTCGCTGGCGGCAAGGGTCAGGGAGAGGTCGCTGTGCTCGCGCTGCTCCTTCGTGGGGTTCAGCACGATCTCGCCGTCCACCAGACCGACAAACACACCGGCAATAGGGCCGTTCCAGGGAATATCAGACATGGCGATGGCCAGGGACGCACCGTTCATGCCGGAAATTTCGGCAGAGCAGTCGGGGTCCTGGCTCATGACGGTCATGGTCACGCAGACATCGTTGCGCATATCCTTGGGGAACAGCGGGCGGATGGGGCGGTCCACAACGCGGGAGGACAGGATGGCGTGCTCGCCGGGGCGGCCCTCACGGCGCATGAAGCTGCCGGGGATACGGCCTGCGGCGTAGAGCTTCTCCTCAAACTCGACGCTCAGGGGAAAGAAATCGACGCCGTCGCGGGGCTTGTCGCTCATCGTGACGTTGCAGAGCACGCAGGTCTCGCCGTAGCGGATCATGGCGCTGCCGTTGGACAGACCGCACATTTTGCCGGTCTCGACCACAAACGGGCGGCCCGCAAAGGTCGTCTCGAACTTGCGGTAGTTGGGGAAGGTTTCCAGTCTGGATGCGAATTCGTAAGCCATAGGGATTCTCCTTCTTTGGTAGATTTTTACTTTCAGCGCTCCCCTGCCCCGGTTCTGTACAATAAAGCCAGCAGCCAAGCCTGTTGCTTGGGTGCTCGATTTACTGCACAAAACGCGGCGGGGGGCGGCTGTAAAATACAGGTGCAGTGGATTTTTGTGATGCGCCGCGTTGTAGGGGGCGGCAGCACACGTGTATAAAAAATCGGGCAGAGTGCAAATGCACCCTGCCCGTTTTTGCGAAAATTACTTACGCAGACCCAGCTCAGCGATCAGGGCACGGTAACGGTTGATGTCCTTCTTCTGCAGATAGGCCAGCAGATTACGGCGGCGGCCGACCATCTTGAACAGGCCGCGGCGGCTGTGGTTGTCATGCTTGTTGGTCTTGAGGTGCTCGGTCAGGTGGTTGATACGAGCGGTCAGCAGAGCAACCTGGACCTCCGGAGAACCGGTGTCACCCTCGTGGATGGCTGCCTTGGCGATGATGGGCTGCTTATCGATAGCGGATTTCTGGCTCATGGGTATATACCTCTTTCATAAAAATGTATTGGCCGTCGGCGCAGTAAGGGGTAGTTGGAACCATTGAGGCATACGCCCCATACCGGGCCGCGGTAACAAGAATTAGTATACCACAACATTTTGCGGAATACAAGAGCATTTACGGCATTTCCGCAATTATTTTGCGCCGTTCAGGGCCGCAAAATACGCCTTGCTCTCGTCGGCGGCGTGGTGGATCAGCGCGGCCAGCTCGTCCATCGAATTGAACTTGCGCACCGGGCAGAAATATTTGTGAAATTCCAACACCGGCTGCTGACCGTAGACATTGCCGGTGAAGTCCGGCACAAACGTCTCGCAGGTCACGGCGGCGTTTTCACTGCTGTCCACCGTGGGGCGCTTACCGATGCCGGTGGCTGCGGGCCGCCACTGGCCGTCCAGATAAATGCGGGTCAGGTAGACGCCCGCGCAGGGCTGCAGGGCCGCGGCGGGGTAATTCTGGTTCAGCGTCGGCGTGCCGAGCTTTCCGCTGCCGATGCCCTTGCCGTGGACAACGGGCCAGTCGATGGCGTAGGGTGTGCCGAGCATGGTGTTGGCGTCATCGAGACGGCCCTCCTCCAGCGCGGCGCGGATGCGGGTCGACGAGACGGTCTGCCCGCCGTACTGCGCCATCGGCACGATATGCACGCCGATGCCGAGGGGCGCGCAGAGCTCCCGCAGACACTCCACGTTACCGGCGGCGCGGGCTCCAAACGTAAAGTTGTCGCCGCAGAACAGCTGCTTTGCGTTAAAGCAGTCCACCAGCACCTTTTGCACAAAATCCCCCGGCGTCAGCGCACGGAACTCGTCAAACGGTGCCTCCTGGTATTCCTCGATGCCTAAGCTTGCAACGCGGGCGTGCTTCTGCGGCAGCGAGAGGATGCGCCCGCCCTTCAGCGTACTGCTGGCGGGCAGCTCAAACGTGAAGGCTGCAGCGGTCAGGCCGCCGGCCCGGGCGCATTCGACGGCAGCCCCCAGCACGGCGCGGTGGCCGCAGTGGACGCCGTCAAAATAGCCGAGCGCCACAGCACTGCCCTGCGGGGCGTGGATGGGCGTCAGACTTTGATAAATTTGCATTGGGCAGTCAGCCCCTTTCGCAAAATAGTTTTTCGACCTTGAGCACGCCGCCCTCGACGCTGGCCAGACCCAGAAATGCGCCGGTCTCATCGTAGGTGCGGTAGCGGCCATCGGCGGCAGCGTAATGGCTCGTCGGGCAGCCGTTGAGCAGGTGCGCCTTGACGCCGCTGTTGACGTGCAGGGCGGGCAGCGGCGTAAAGACTGACTCGATTGGCAGTACCCAGCCGTTGGTTTCGAGTTCCCCGCTCTCGGCGGCGGCTAAAATTTCCGGCAGCGTGTGGCACTGGGCCAGACTGAACACACCGGCCTGCGTGCGGCGCAGGGCGGACAGCGTGGCGGGCACGCCGAGGGCGTCGCCGATCTCCTCGGCCAGCACGCGGATGTAGGTGCCCTTGGAGCAGGCAACGCGGACGGTGTATTCGTCGGGCGCGGGGCTGCCGAGGTATTCGATGTCATAGATCGTGATGGGGCGGGGCGTGCGCTCAACGGTCTGGCCCTTGCGGGCAGCCTTATACAGCGGTTGGCCGTTGATTTTCACCGCGCTGTACATCGGCGGCAGCTGCATGCGGTCTCCGCGGAACTGCGGCAGTACGGCGCGCAGCTCGGCCTCCCCCACCGTGACGGGGGCAGTTTCCAGCGTCGTACCGGTCACGTCGCCGGTGTCGGTGCGCAGGCCCAGACGCAGCGTAGCTTCGTAGGTTTTATCGTGGTCAAGCTGGCGGTCAGCGGCGGAGGTCGCCTTGCCGATAAACACCGCGAGCACACCGGTGGCCATAGGGTCCAGTGTGCCCGAGTGTCCCAGCTTGCGTGTGCCCAGTGCGCCGCGCAGCTTGGCCAGCACATCAAAGCTGGTCCAGCCTGCGGGCTTATCGACGGGCAGAATGCCGTTTGGCGTTTGCATAGCAGGGTTCCTTTTCTGTTGTGGATTTAAAGGCTTCCCCCTCGGGGGAAGCTGTCACCGAAGGTGACTGATGAGGGCAGACTTTCCGCTATTGCCCGTTCATGAGCGGCCACGGGAACTTCCCCCTCATCCGGCCTTGCTTCGCGCGGCCACCTTCCCCCAATGGGGGAAGGCTTTATTGCGCTTTCTCCGCGTCGGCGCGGTCCAGTTCCTTTTTGACTTCCTCGAGGATCGCGTGCTTGGCGTTGTCCGGGTTGCCGCTGATCTCACAGCCGGCAGCGCGGGGATGCCCGCCGCCGCCCAGACGCCGCGCAATGTTGCAGGCGTTGGTGTCGTGCCCGGTGCGCACACTGATCTTGAAGCTGCCGTCCTTCTGCTGGCGCAGGGTCAGACCGACCTCGACGCCCTCGATGGAGCGCGGCAGGCTCGTCAGATCTTCCAGCTCGGCCCCGGCCACACCCGCGGCCTGGATCTGGTCCCAGGTCAGGCAGATGAGCGCACAGCGGTCATCGTAGTAAAACTCCAGGCTTTCTAAAGCCATGCGTTCCGCGATGACCCGTGCGTGGGAGCGGCTCTCGAACAGGCGCTCGTTCAGCCTTTCCACGTCGGCTCCGGCCTCGATCAGAGCCGCTGCCGCCTTGTGGGTCTCCGCCGTCGTGTTGCTGAACCGGAAGCAGCCGGTATCCGTTGCCACACCCGTATACAGGCAGGAGGCAATTTCCGGCGTGATCTTCGCGCCCATCTCGGGGATGAGCGTCGTCAGCAGCTCGGCAGATGCGGCAGCCCCGGCGTCCACCAGCGTCTCATAGGCATAACCGCTGTTCGAGCCGTGGTGGTCGATGACCAGATCCACCCTGCCCTTATACTGCTCCGCCGTATCGGGGAACAGCTTTTCCTCTGCAATATCGGTCGAAACGATATACTGAGGGTTGAAATCATCCGGAGGATAACAGTCGGTAATCATCGGCGCATAGCGTCTTGTGATCTCCGGATTCTCCAGAATATACGCCCGCTTGCCGATCTGGCGCAGACCGCGGCACAGAGCGCCGGCGCAGCCTGCGGTATCGCCGTCCGGGCGGCGGTGGGTCAGGATGAGAATATCGTCATGCGCCTGCAAAGCGGCAGCCGCTTCAGCAACGTGAACGATCATTTCTCGTCCTCCCCTCCGAGCTTCCCTTCGTTTTTCAGTTCATGCAGCATTTCCGAGATGTGCGCACCGCGCGTGATCGACTCGTCGAGCTCGAACACCAGCTCGGGCGCGTAGCGCAGCTGGACCTTGTGGCCGACCTCGCGGCGCAGCCATCCGGCCGCAGACTTGAGGCCCTTCATGACGTCCTTCGCCTGCTGCTCGCTGCCGAGCACGGAGATATAGCACTTTGCGTAGCGCAGATCGTTGGTCACATCGCAGTGCACGACCGAAACCATCGCGTTCTGCACGCGCGGGTCCTTGACCGACCGCAGCGCCTCCGCCAGCGCCTTCATCACTTCTTCGGAAATACGATCAATTCGAGTAGACATAATAAATCAAACCTCCCTCTTGAGGATTGGTTAATTCTTGCTGAAAGGAAATGCGCAAAGCGCATTTTCACACGCGCCGCAGCGCGTGATTCAATTCCCCATAAAAGTCCAGCTCCGCCGGACTTTTATACCACTGCCCGCGCCGCGGCGGCGCGGCCTCGTCCGCCGTGCGGACGAGAGGGGGTTATCGTTTCCGGTTTCCCTGGGAACCGGAAACGTATATAAGGGGGACAGCGTCCCCCTTATAATGAAATGCGTTAGTATTTTACCTGTACCGGCTTGCCCGTATGGAACGAGTCGGTGATCGCATAGGTAACGAGCGTAGCCTTGGTGCCGTCGTAAACGGTCAGCTCCGGCTTGCGGCCCTTCTGGATGCAGTCGATGAAGTCGACCATCTCGAGCAGATATGCCTCTGCAAAGCGCTGCGGGAAGTTCTCGACGATCTCCTGGCGTGCGCCGTACTGGTCGTATACCATGACGCGGTCCTTCCAGGGCACACCGGCAACACGGATGTGCGCTTCGGTGCCGACGATCAGCTTGCCGCGGGACTTGATCTCAGCGAGAAGGCCGGTGGCTTCTTCCGCGGGAGCGGCTTCTTCGGTTGCTTCCTCGGCGGGAGCGGTCTCTTCGGCGGTGGTTTCGGTCGTTTCGGTTGCTGCGGTTTCCGTGGTTGCAGCGGGAGCGGGTTCTTCGGTCTTGGCGGCGCAGCCTGCAAACAGGCCGAGCGCCAGCACTGCGCAAAGCGTCAG
>OIXA01004852.1_pt1 | contig 12477 bp, 8 predicted proteins | sample 1587721 | NCBI WGS metagenome assembly OIXA01 (sample SAMEA3888900, study PRJEB22519) | human gut metagenome | biome: human gut; feature: human-associated habitat; material: faeces | place: Denmark | collected 2013 | reverse complement strand
CGCACCTGCTCCTTGAGCTTGGGCAGATGCGTCCGTTCCCATTCGGCATAGGCAGCTCCAAAGGTCAGCGTGCGGGATGCCCTGTCCACGGGACGGCCGGTACGGATTTCCTCCATCCGCTCCCGGCGGACGGATGCGGCCAGCGCCTGCGAAACGCCCTCGGAACGCCAGCCGACTTTCTCCCATATTTTTTTGCCGGATTTGTCCTTGTAGGTGATGTCAAAACAGACGTCGGCCTTCCCGTTGTGCCGTTTCGTGCCACTCGTCCGGCTGTAGACGCCCTTGTCCTTCGTCGGGGTACGCTTCCCGTCTTCGCTCATATCCTGCTACCCTTTTGCTACCCTGCGGCGCACTGGACAATGCTGGCGGATTAACATTTTTTGCTTCTATAATCAATGAATTAAACGAAACAACGTACCCTATAAACATTTGCAACACGCAATACTCTCGGACTTTTAAGCAGAGAGTCGCAGGTTCGACCCCCGCACGTCCCACCAAATATTTTAAGGGTTTACACTCTAATGAGTGTAGACCCTTTCCTCGTTTTGCTACCCTATTGCTACCCTGCGGCGGATTGGTGAGTTTTCATGCCCGCCATCTGCTATCCTGCTGCTACCCTGTCGCTCCCCGTGTTAGACATGGCCTGCCTGCTCTCCGTTCCTCTTCCGTGCTACTTGCCGGGGACTTGACTCCGGCCCGGATTCCGGGCAATCTAACTTTCCCCAAACACTACAAGGCTTGCCGAAGCCTTCGCCAGCACCCCACGCTGGAGAGAATAGCGGCGTTTCTTGTTTCTGCCACCGAAGCACCTCGGGCCTTTCGTCCGTGGGATGCGGTTACATATTGGCGGAACAACGTCCTGATGTTCGTGAGACTCAGGCGGCTTATCGTAGGCCGGGGAGCGTTGTTTCCGCCTTTTTTTGTGCTCAAATCCCAAAACTACGAGGTTCCCATGTTTCAATTCTTCCTTTCCAACTGTGGGGGTGCTCATGAGTAGCGACACCCTCCAACAATTCGCGGATCGGCTCCGGGAAGCCGGGCTTGTGGTTGATCGTATCGAGGCTGACGGGGTTTTGCACCGTTGCGGCGTGTTGGACAAGCCAAGCGGCACGGATGGGTCATTCAAGGCGTTTCTGGACGCCCCGGCCTCTATCTGGTGGAAGAACTGGCGCACGGGCGACGAGGGCACATGGTGCGAGAAGTCCGGCAAGGACATGACCACCGCCGAGCGTGAAGCCCTGAAAGCCCGCATTGCCGAAGCCAAAGAAGCCACCGCCAAGGAACAGGCAGAACGGTACGCCAATGCCGCCGAACTTGCCGGGAAGCAAAGGGAGGCCGCACACGCCGCAACGGATGCCCACCTTTACCTTGCACGCAAGGAAGTTCCTGCCTTCGGGTTGAGACAGGCGCAGGACGGGCGGCTGATGGCTCCCGTGCTGGATGCGGCGGGCACTCCTCAGTCCATCCAGTTCATTGCCGGGGACGGCTCCAAGCGGTTCCTGTCCGGGGGCAAGACGGCGGGCGGGCATTTCCCCATTCCGGCAAAGGACGGTGGGGAGGATGGGCCGCTGCTGATTGCCGAGGGCTACGCAACGGGCGCAAGTTTGCGCTTGTCCACGGGCTTCGCCGTGCTGGTGGCCTTCAATGCCGAAAACCTTGAAGCCGTGGCGCGCATGGCGCGGAAACGGTACGCGGGCCGGGAAATCGTATTGTGTGCCGATAATGACGTAGAGACGCGCAAGCCTGACGGCACGCCGTGGAATCCCGGAGTCGAGGCCGCAACCAAGGCCGCCGCATCCATCGGGGGCAAGCTGGCGATATGCCCGGCGCATGAGGGCCGCGCTACCGACTTCAACGACCTGCACCGGGCAAGAAGCCTTGAGGCCGTCCGGCAAGCGGTGGAGAAGGCGCGGCGCGAAGACCCCGGCGTGAAGTACCCGGAAGGCTACCGCGTCATTCAGGGCGGGAAGAACCCCGGCCTGTATCGGGACGAGAAGCGCGGGGAAGATTACGAGCCCGGGCGGATAGCCCCGCCGCTCCGCATTCTGGGGCGGACGAAAAGCGTTGGTTCCGACAACTGGGGGACGCTCCTGCAATGGTTTGACCCCGCCGGGAAAGAACACCGCTACGCTCTCCCTGATGATGTGTTGCAGCGTCAGGGGAACGATTGGGCGGCGGCTCTGGCGTATCAGGGCTATTCCATCCGCCGGGGCAAGTCCAACGCCTTCGCCATCTCCGCGCGGCTCGGCCTCGACCCGCGCGTCATCGAGACGGCGAAGCAGCAGATGGACGCGGAGAGCATCCGCTTCGAGGACGTGCTGACGCAGCTGGAGATCAAGCGCCAGCAGCTCGAAAAGGAAAAGGAGGAGATCGACCGTCTGCACGCGAAACAGGAGGAGGACTCCCGCCGTGCCCGCGAGTTCCGCGCCCAGATGGAGCGCGCCAAGGAGAACGCCCGCAGCCGCGGCGAGGCTGAGGCCAAGCGCATCCTTGCCGACGCCAAGAGCGCGGCGGACGCCGCCTTCCGCGAGCTGGACGAGCTGCGAAAAGCGCAGAAAAAGCAGCTCGACGCGCAGGCGATGAACGAAAAGCGCGTCGAGATCGTCTCCGAGCTCAACGCCGCGCGCGAGCGCGCCGGTGTGCGCGACGAATCACGCGAGCCGATCCCCGTGCCGTCCCGTCCCATCCGCGCGGGCGACCTGGTGGAGATCCCCGGCACGAACCGCCCCGCCGAGGTCACCGCCGTCAAGGGCGACCGGCTTGTGCTCAAGGCAGGCGTTCTCTCCATGACGGTCAAGAACGACGAGGTGCGTTTGATCGAGGACGACGAGCGCGCCGCCATGAAAAAACCGTCCGTGCCCGCCTCGCCGACCCGCCGCATCCTCAACACCGCGGCAGCCGCACGCGAGCTGGACCTGCGCGGCATGGAAACGCTCGAGGCCGAAAGCGTGCTGGAGAATTATCTCGACGCCGCCCGCCGCGCCCACCTCGAGACCGTCACCATCATCCACGGCAAGGGCACCGGCGCGCTGCGCAAGGCCGTGCAGGCATACCTGCGCCGCGATAAAACGGTCAAGTCCTTCCGCCTCGGCAATTACGGCGAGGGCGAGAGCGGCGTGACCGTTGTGGAGTTCAAGTGAGCACTGTCCGCCTGCCGCGGACAAACCGGCGCTTTCGGCAGACTGCCCGAACGAAACGCCCTGTTTTTCCCGAAGTTTGTAAAAAAGTGGATTGACGAATGGGGTTTGGATGGTATAATATACTCAATATCCCGTTAGTCTGATTTGGGAGGATGAGAGAATGGTTACACAGGAAGTCACCATCAACAATGAGGTTGGTCTGCACGCGCGCCCCGCGACCTTTTTCATTCAGAAGGCCAACGAGTTCAAGAGCGGCATCTGGGTGGAGAAGGACGAGCGCCGCGTAAACGCCAAGAGCCTGCTGGGCGTGCTGTCCCTCGGCATCACGAAGGGCACCACCATCACCCTGCTTGCCGACGGCAGCGACGAAAAAGAGGCGGTCGCCGCACTCAGCGAGCTGGTTTCCGGCAACTTCGGCGAATAAACGATCATAGTTTCAAGGAAAGGCGGTTTCGCACAGGGCGGAGCCGCCTTTTTCCGCGGAAAGGAGGGAGCGCATGACCAAGGAGCAGCTGCTTGAAAAGGCCAACGACCTGCCGCTTGCTCCGGGCGTCTACCTGATGATGGACGCATCGGGCAAGGTCATCTACGTCGGCAAGGCGAAAAAGCTCAAAAACCGCGTCAGCCAGTATTTCCAGCTTGGCACGGGCCACAATGAAAAGACCCGCCGCATGGTCTCGCAGGTCGACCATTTCGACACCATCTTTGTCTCCAGCGAGTTCGAGGCGCTGATCCTCGAAAACTCCCTCATCAAGCAGCATCAGCCGCACTACAACATTCTGCTCAAGGATGATAAGGGCTACCCCTTTGTCCGTCTCTCCCACGGCCCCTACCCGCGCTTTACGCTCGCCAACAAAACGGCGGACGACGGCGCGCGCTACTTCGGGCCCTTCGGCGCACGCGGCGAGACCCGCGCCGCCATCGACGCGGTCTGCGCCGCCTTCCGCCTGCCGACCTGCACGCGCCGGTTCCCGCGCGATATCGGGAAGGAGCGCCCCTGCCTCAATCACCACATGGGCCGCTGCGACGGCTTCTGCCGCGGCGAGCCGGACGCGGAGGAATATCAAAAGCGCATCGAGCAGGCGTGCTCGCTCCTCTCAGGTCACTATAAGACGCTCGCACGCGAGCTGAAGACCGAGATGGAGCACGAGGCGGAGCAGCTGCACTTCGAGCAGGCCGCCGTCCTGCGCGACCGCATCGCCGCCATCGAGGTGCTCGGCAAGCGCCAGAAGGTCATCGCCGGCGTCTGCGCCGACACCGATGTCTGGGGCCTCTACACGGGCGCCGCCAAGTCCGGCTGCGCCATCGTTCATGTGGAGGACGGCAGCGTCACCGGCCGCGAGACGAGCATTTTCACTGCCCCCACCGACGAGACCGAAGCCGATACGCTCTCGGCGCTCCTGTCGCAGTATTATCTCCCGCGCGGCGTGCTGCCGCGGGAGATCCTGCTGCCCTTTGCCGTGGACGAGCTTTCCGGGCTGGAAACGGTGCTCACCTCCCGCGCGGGGCATCGCGTCACGCTGCGCGTGCCGCAGCGCGGCGAAAAGGCGGAGCTGCTTGCCATGGCCGAGCGCAACGCCCGTGAGGAGGTCGAGCGCGTCACCACCGCCGCCGAGCGCGAGGACAAAACGCTCAAGAGCCTTGCTGCCATGTGCGGTCTGAGCGCCGCGCCAAAACGCATGGAATCCTACGATATTTCCAACACCGGCGCGAGCGACATCGTCGCGTCGATGGTCGTCTACGCCGGCGCGAGGCCGCTCAAGCGCGACTACCGCCGCTTTAAAATGAAGTCCGTCACGGAGCACCCCGACGACTACGCCTCGATGGAGGAGGTCCTGACCCGCCGCCTGCAGCGCTACGCCGACGGCGACGAGAAATTCGCGCCGCTGCCCGACGTGTTCCTCATCGACGGAGGCATGACGCACGCCGCTGTCGCGGAGAAGGTTTGCGCGGTGTTCGGACTGCACATTCCCATTTTCGGCATGGTCAAGGACGACCGCCACCGTACACGCGCCCTCACCACCGCCGAGGGCCATGAGATCGACCTGCACGCCGACCCTGCCGTTTTTGCCCTCATCGGGCAAATTCAGGAGGAAACGCACCGCTTCGCCATCACCTACCACCACGAGAGCCACACGCGCTCGTCCGTCGCCTCCGCGCTCGACGGTATCCCCAACATCGGCGAGGTGCGCAAGCGGAAGCTGCTGGCTCGCTTCAAGAGCGTCAAGGCCATCCGCGAGGCGGAGCTGCCCGCCCTGCAATCGGAGCTGGGCCGCGCCGCGGGCCGCGCGGTGTACGACCATTTTCACCCCAAGGAGGAAACGCCATGACCGGCAAGCTCTACGGCACGCTCGGCCCCGCCTGCGCCGACACGGATACACTCCGCGCTCTGCTGCGCGCGGGGATGCGCGGCGTGCGCTTGAACCTTTCCCATGGTCCCCTCGCCGAGCGTGCGCCGTGGCTGGAAAGCCTGCGCCGCGCCGAGACCGCGGAGGGCGTTTCCTGTGACTTGCTCATCGACCTGCAGGGTCCTGAGCTGCGCGTCGGCGCGCTTTTCGCGCCGCTGACGCTGCGCGAGGGCGATACGCTCACGCTCGGCGAAGCCTTTCCCGTCCCGCCGATCCTGACCGGAAATCTGCAAGACGGCGACGAACTGCTGCTCGACGACGGCGCGCTCTCCCTGCGCGTTCTGGACGCGCGGGCGATGACCTGCCGCGTGGAGCGCGGCGGGGTGCTCCGATCCCACAAGAGCCTTGCCGTCGCGGGCCGTGAGCTGCCCGCGAGCGCGCTCACGGAGATGGATATGGAAAATCTCAGCCGCGCGAGGGAGTACGGCGTCACCGCGCTCATGCAGCCCTTTGTCCGCGGCGCGGACGATCTGCGCACCGTGCGTGCCGCCCTGCGCGAGACCGGCGCAGAGGAGTTGAAAATTTTTGCCAAGATCGAGAACATGACCGGACTGCATCGGCTCGACGAGATCCTTCCGCTCGCGGACGTCGTTGTGATCGCCCGCGGCGACCTCGGCAACGCCATGCCGCTCTGGGAGCTGCCCCGCGCGCAGACGCTCATCGCAAGCAAATGCCGCGCGGCGAAGCGTCCCTTTATGGTCTCCACGCAGATGCTCCACTCGATGCACCACGCCGCCGTGCCCACGCGCGCCGAGGTCGCGGACGTCTATCAGGCGGCGAGGAGCGGCGCGGACTATCTGCTCCTCACCGGCGAGACCGCCGTGGGCGAGTATCCGGTCGAGGCCATGACCTATTTTGCGAAGATCGCCGCGAACGGCTGGGCCGACGCGGAGTGAGAAAGGAGCGCGAAGCAATGGACAAGTCTCTGCTGCGCCGTATTCCGAAGGTGGACGAGCTGCTTGCCCCCACGCACGCGCTCTGTCCGGACGCCTCCGCCGCGGCGGTGACCGCGGCGGTGCGCCGCACGCTCGACGCGCTGCGGGAGGATATTCTCTCCGGCGCGGCGCGGGAGCTGCCGGGGCGGGACGCGCTCTGCACCCTTGCTGCCGCATATGTGCGCGGCGCGGAGACGCCCTCGCTCCGTCCGGTCATCAACGCAACCGGCGTCGTACTCCATACGAATCTCGGCCGCGCCCGCCTGAGCGGGCGTGCGGCCAAAGCCGCGGCGGACGCCGCGGAGCACTATTCTACCCTTGAATACGATGTGGAAAGCGGCGGACGCGGCTCGCGCAATGCCCATGTCGAAGAACTCCTCTGCCAATTGACCGGCGCGGAGAGCGCGCTGGTCGTCAACAACAACGCCGCCGCCGTGCTGCTGCTCCTCACGGCGCTGACCGCCGGCGGCGAGGTCGTCGTTTCGCGCGGCGAGCTGGTCGAGATCGGCGGCAGCTTTCGTGTGCCGGAGATCATGTCCGCCTGCGGCGCGACGCTGCGCGAGGTCGGCACGACCAACAAGACCCGCGCCGCGGACTATGCCGCCGCCATCGGCGAGCATACCCGCGCGCTGATGAAGGTCCACACCAGCAACTACCGCATCGTCGGGTTCACCGAAAGCGCGAGCCGCGAGGAGCTTGCCGCGCTCGCTCATTCCCGCGGCCTGCCGTTTTTCGAGGACCTCGGCAGCGGCAGCCTTTTCGACCTTGAAGCGTTCGGCATTCACGGCGAGCCGACGCTGCAGGGCTCCGTCCGCGCGGGCGCGGACGCGGTCACCTGCTCGGGCGATAAGCTCCTCGGCGGCCCGCAGGCGGGTATCCTCGTGGGGAAAAAGTCCTGCCTTGACGTGCTCAAGCGTCACCCGCTCCTCCGCGCTCTGCGCGTGGATAAAATGACGCTCGCGGCGCTGGAGGCAACGCTCCACGCCTATGCCGACGGCTCCGCTGTTTCAACGCTGCCGACCCTCGCCATGCTCGCGGCATCGCCCGAGGAGCTGCGCGCGCAGGCGCGGACGCTCTGCGAGAAGCTGACGGAGCGCGGCATTTCCGCCGAGGTCCTCGCGGAGGAGGACGCGGTCGGCGGCGGCAGCGTGCCGGCGCAGACGCTGCCCGGGTTCGCCGCGGCGGTCACGCCGCGGCATTGCCGCATGGACGAGCTGACGGAGCGCCTGCGGCAGCGCGAAACGCCTGTTGTCGCGCGCATTGCGCACGAACGGCTGCTGCTCTGCCTGCGCACCCTCCGGCCGGAGGAATACGACGAGCTCGTGCGCGCCGTCGCGGAGAGCGACCGATGAAGCACGTCGTCATCGGCACCGCCGGTCACGTCGACCACGGAAAAACGGCGCTGGTCCGCGCCCTCACCGGCGTGGACACCGACCGTCTGGCGGAGGAGAAGCGGCGGGGACTCACCATCGAGCTCGGCTTCGCGCGGCTCGACTTTCCCGACGGCAGCTGTGCCGGCGTGGTGGACGTGCCGGGTCACGAGAAATTCATCAAAACCATGCTCGCCGGCGCGGGCGGCATCGACCTTGCGATGCTTGTCGTCGCGGCGGACGAGGGCTTCATGCCACAGACGGTCGAGCATCTGAATATCCTCTCGCTTCTCGGCGTGCGCCGCGGCGTGGTCGTCCTCACCAAATGCGACCTCGCGGACGCCGACTGGCTCGCCATGGCGCGCGCGGAGCTCGCCGCGCGCGTGAAGGGGACCTTTCTGGAAAACGCGCCGGTCGTTGAGACCTCCGCCGCCACCGGGCAGGGGATCGAAGATCTGCGGGAAATGCTGCACGCCCTTGTGCGGCAGACGCGGGAAAAAAGCGCCCGCGTCCCGTTCCGCCTGCCCATCGACCGCGTGTTTTCGGTGGACGGCTTCGGCACCGTCGTCACCGGCACGCTCATCGAGGGCGCGCTGCACGTTGGCGGCGAGGCCGAGCTGCTGCCCTCCGGCACGCGCAGCCGCGTGCGCAATTTGCAGGTCCACGGGGAAAATACGGCGATCGCCGTCGCCGGTCAGCGCGTGGCGGTGAATCTGGCGGGCATTAAAAAAACCGACATTGCCCGCGGCGATACGCTGGCTGAGCCGGACAGCGTCCGCGTCTCGCGCCTGCTCGACGTGCGCCTTTCCTGCCTGCGGGATTCGGAGCGCACCGTTGAAAACGGCTCGCGCGTCCACTTCTGCCACGGCACGGCGGCGCGGCTTGCCAAGGTCATGCTGCTCGAGCGCGACGCCCTCGCCCCCGGCGAGAGCGCCTATGCCCAGCTCCGCTTCACCGAGGACGTCGCCGCGAAGTGCGGCGACCGCTTCGTGATCCGCTTTTATTCGCCGCTCGAGACCATCGGCGGCGGCATCATCCTTGACGACGCGCCTGCGCGCCATAAGCGGAACGACGCCGCGGTACGTTCCGCCCTCGCCGTGCGGGAAAACGGCAGCGGCGCGGAGCGCGTGCTGCAAGCGCTGACCGCCTTGGATACCGCGCTGCCCTCGGCGGCGCAGCTCGCCGCCCGCCTCGGCCTGGAGGAGACGCGGCTCACGCCGGAGCTTGACGCGCTGCTTGCGCGCGGCGAGGCCGCCGCGCCGATGCCGGGACGCTTCATTGCCTCCGCCGTGCTCGACGCGCTCTGGGCGCGCTGTGAGGCGCTGCTGACCGATTACCACGCAAAAAACCCGCTCCACGCGGGCATCCGCGCGGCGGAGCTGCGTCAGAGGCTTTTTCACACCGTCGAGCCGGAGCGCGCGGACGCTCTGCTCACGCTCTTCGTGCGCGAGGGGAAGCTCCGCTTCGCTGCGGAGCGCTACGTCCTCGCGGACTTTACCGTGCGCTACACCAGACGTCAGACCGCCCTGCGCGCCGAGCTGCTGGCGCTTTACCGCGCGGCGGACCTGCGTCCCGAGCGCACGGACCGCGTGCTCGCCCGCTTTGACGCAAGGGACCGCGCCGAGGCGGAGCGTGTGCTCGAGAGCCTGCTCACCGGCGGCGAGCTGATCGCGCTTGCGCCGCGGCTCTGCCTGCACCGCGAGGTCTACGTGTGCGCCTGCGCGCTCGTGCGCGCTTATTTTGCCGACCACGAGACGCTCACGCTCGCGGCCTTCCGCGACCTCCTCGGCACCTCGCGCGACAGCGCGCTGTTGGTGCTGGAATGTCTTGACCGGAACGACCGCACGAGGCGGGAGGGCGATCTGCGCCGCCCGGGGCGGTGCCTGTACGAATAGCTTTTCCATGGGGGTGGATGGGTGCTGGTGTGCCCCGCGGTCTTCAAAACCGTCTGCGGGAGGCTCAAAACCTGCCGGATGAGTTCGATCCTCATACACCCTCGCCAAAAAACAGGAGTGCGGCGGCTCGGCTGAGTCGCCGCTCTCCTGCTCTTTTTGTTGCGGAAAGATACGATATCTTGTGGAAAACGGGCGATTCCTACCGCAAAATGTTGTCTCCGACACGCATGGCTTGACAAACGGCGGGGAATAGGGTATACTCCTCGGAGTTTAAAAGGTTACAAAATGGTTACAATAAAATGACAATTGTAACCATTTTGATGCGCCGACTGTTCGGCGCACAGCAAACTTCGGAGGTCAACTATGTTAGCAAACTGGAAGAAGCGGGTCTTCCCGCTCAACCGGCGGCAGGCGGTTTTCGCCATGCTGCTGTGTCTGGTGCTGGCTGTGAACGCGGTCCCCGCTCTGCGCGCAAGCGCGCTCTACCTCATCACCGACGGCGAGGCGACCACGGCGGTCGAGCTGGCTGAGCCGGTGACGGCGGATAAACTGATCGTCGTCGGCGCGGCGGACGGCTCGGCCGAGCTGCGCTTTGAGAGCGGACACAAGGTCACGGTCACCCATGGGACGGACGCGGTGCAGTACGCCACCACCCGCACCAATGAAACGGTCGACGCACTCTTAAAGCGCATGGGCATCTCGGTCGGCCCGATGGAGATGGTCAAGGTCGATGTGAGCGAGCCGGAGATCTTCATTGAGATCGCCGCGAGCTTCACCTACTACGAGACGCTCACCGAGCCGGCGGAGCACGCCACGGTCTACACCGAGAGCTATAAGGTCCCCAAGGGGGAGACGCAGGTCTGGCAGCAGGGTATGGACGGTACGCGCGAGGTGGTCTATGAGGTCGTTTACGCCGACGGCGAGCTGGTCTCGCGTCAGGCGGTCGCCGAGCAGAACAACACCAGCGTCACCGAGTACGCCTACGTCGGCACCCTCGTCAAGGAGGCGCAGGCGGGCGATACCGTTGCCTCGGTCGTGAAGAACAGCGACGGCAGCGGCTATCTTCTCATGCAGTCCGGCGACGCGCTGCACTTCACCGGCTCGATGGAGGTCAAATGTACCGCCTACACCACCGGCTACGACGGGGTTGGCACCATCACCGCGACCGGCACCACGGTCGCGCGCGGCTGCGTGGCGGTGGACAAAAGCGTCATCCCGCTGGGGACGACCATGTTCATCACCTCTGGTTCTTACACCTACGGCATGGCGCACGCGGAGGATACCGGCGTGCGGGGCGCGAAGATCGACCTGTTCATGGATACCTACGACGAGTGCATCCAGTTCGGGCGGCGCAATTCCGTCGCCTATTTTCTCGACTGAGAGCATGAAAAAACCGAGGGCGGCTGCCCTCGGTTTTTCGTTTTCTTGTTCCTCAGAACAGCAGCTCATAGAGCATCTTCACGAACAGCAGCCCCAGCACCAGAAACATCACGCTGCGGATCTTCTTGCTGCCGCCGCGGATGGCATAGAGCGCGCCGAGATAATTGCCGGCGATGCTGCACGCGAGAGCGGGGATCGCCAGCGCCCAGAGCACCTGCCCGTGCAGGATCCACACCACGGCGGAGGCGGCGCAGGAGGCCAGGTTGCTCGCCTTGGCGCAGCCGCCCGCGGTGATGAGGTCGAGCGAGAGCAGCGCCGTGAAGCCGAGGATCATAAAGGTACCGGTGCCCGGGCCGACCAGCCCGTCGTAGCAGCCGAACACCAGTCCGATGAGGGCGGAGCGCAGCAGCTCCTGCCGCGGCGTATAGACGGGACGCTCCCCGGCGGGAATGTCCCGCCCGAAGTCCTTTTTGACGCTCAGAAAGACAGCCACGCAGGGCAGCGCCACGAGCATCAGCGTCTCGAGCGTCTGCTCGGAGATGAGGACCGCCAGCTCCGTGCCGACAGCCGAGCCGATGAGCGCGCACACCGCCGCCGTGACGGCGGGACGCAGCAGGACCTTGCCGCTGCGGAAATACTTCAGCGCGGCGACGAGCGTGCCCGTGCCGTTGACGACCTTGTTCGTGCCGGCGGCCAGGTGGGCGGGGATACCGGCCATCAGATAGGCGGGCAGCGAGATGATCCCGCCGCCGCCGGCGACGGAGTCCACAAAGCCCGCGAGAAACACGAGCGGCAGGACGATGAGATAGGTGACAGGCGTCAGCTCCATAAAAACGACCTCTTTCTGCAAATATCGGCAGAATCATAGCACAGGCGCGAAAAAAATGCTACTCTTTTTCACCTCTCTGTGGTAAAATATTTTCGATTCTTTTACCTGCAAAGGAGACACGCATGGAGCATTGTGACTTTGCCGCCATCGAGGCGCTGCTGCGCCGCCACGGCTTTCATTTCAGCAAGTCCATGGGGCAGAATTTCCTCATCGACGCCTCCGTCCCCGCCGCCATCGCCGAGGCGAGCGAGGCGGGGGAGGGAAACGGCGTGCTGGAGATCGGCCCCGGCATCGGCGCGCTCAGCCACGAGCTCTGCCGCCGTGCGGGCAGGGTCGTCGCGGTCGAGCTGGACAAGGCGCTGCTGCCCATTCTGGACGAGACGATGGCGAACTTCGACAACTTCGAGGTCGTCTCCGCCGATATCCTCAAGACCGACATTCCCGACCTCGTGCGCGAGAAGCTCGCGGGGCTCACGCCCATCGTCTGCGCGAACCTGCCCTACAACATCACGACGCCCGC
>OIXA01004850.1_pt1 | contig 12482 bp, 10 predicted proteins | sample 1587721 | NCBI WGS metagenome assembly OIXA01 (sample SAMEA3888900, study PRJEB22519) | human gut metagenome | biome: human gut; feature: human-associated habitat; material: faeces | place: Denmark | collected 2013 | reverse complement strand
TACAAAGCCTGGACTTTCAAGGGGTGCAGGGGATTTTTACCTGCGAAGTTTGAGTTTATAATGTATCTTTGTTTATCAAACACATAACCACATCGCACAATTTTAAGGAAGCTTTTCCATTTTCATAAGAGCCTAGCTCATCATGATGTTGCTTGACCTTGCATTCATAATCATGCTGATCAAAATTCAATATGTTGTTTTTCAACTCTTCATTCCTTTCTGCCAGCGGAAATGGCCATTCATCAATAGGAGTATGGAAATTTCTTTCCTTCTTAAAATTAGACAAATCATTGGCATAGATAAAACACGGACGTCCGGTCAAAGAAAAATCCCACATGCTGGAAGAATAATCTGTTATGAGAACATCCGATGCAGCTAATAGTTCCTGCATATCCACATAACTGCTCACATCTATAACCCTATCATGTCTATTTGCTTTAGCAAAAATATCTTTTGCAAGATGTGGATGGCTGCGCACAAAAAGTACAAAAGGTTTCTTAAATCGTAACTGCAATGAGCATAATAATTCATTTACATCCAAGTCTATTACCATACCGTTATCTCTAAAGGTGGGTGCGTACAAGACTATTCCAAAATCTGGTTGTATTTGATAGGTATCCCGAACCAATGATGCCGCCTTCTGCATGCGCGCTTCATCAAAAAAGATGTCATTGCGAGGCATGCCAATCGGTAAAAAGGCGGCCTTTGTCCCAGTATCATCCCTAAATATCTTAGTAAATTTTGCACAGGAACTTATGATATAGTCAACACGCCGCCATGCTTTTTCGGCTCGAGCTAACTTCCAATCATTTTTCATGTTCTTGAACACTCCATCAATTTTCTTATAAGCACCGCCGCCATGCCAAGTTTCAATGAAGGTCTGCCCATTTCGTTTATACATCCAGCTCGGTAAGCCACTATTGAATATAATGACTGATGCTGTATAAAAATGATAAAACATAGCAAAACTATTCTTTTTGACTGCTTTTACGCCTGCCGGATAAGAACGGTCTTTAACGTTGTGTGTTTCCCATACACATATGATTGGTAAATGTTCTTCCCTGATTTTTTCATCAATGTATTTAAGATTACAATAGTAATGTCCATTAAAAGGATAAAGCAGAATTTTATTCCGTTGGATAGGAAATACCTTAAATATATGTAGAACTCCTGAAATTGAAAAGGACAACATTGTCTTGAGAAATTCATATTCTTTATTCATTTAAAATTCGCCTCTTCTTATTAACTTGAAACAGATGCAAATCAAGCCATTTTAAAAATGGAGTAAATACAACGACAAGTGCCCAGGTAATTATAGCAGAAATAACAAGATAATGATAATTATGTCCTTTAAAATAGGGCTGCAGCAAAATCATGGGTAATCTCATTAAGATATAAATTTCAAATAGATGCTTACCCATCCAGGCCAAAATCGAATTATTAAATTCAAATTTCATAGTAATCAACACGGTAAACACCGTAAAGAAAAGTATCCAAACTTCATAAAGATAGAAATTTGCCTGGTGTTTTCCAAATATGTATGTCCCTGTTCCACAAAATATTATTGTAAACAAATACGGCCAACTAGTACATGATTCAAAGAGAATCTTTTCTAATTTATTCTTATAAAGGGCAAAAAACATCCCCAAAGGAAAGCACAACAATGTATTATACCAATATGGCTGCTTATATAAAGAAATCAGATATGCTGCTGTAACCGTAAGTAACGTAGTCATAGAAATCTGTAAAACATATTTATTCGTTCTAAAAACATAAAAAACGACAAATGAAATAATCCATAAAACCAAAATAGCAAAAATGTACCAATTAGAATTGCCAAAGCCCCCCCATCCGATAAAACCTAAAGCGATTGTTTTTATTGAAGGGATTCCATGTTTCCAAATAGATATCATCAAATAGAGAGATACTGCTACATCAAAATGAATAAGCGTCCTAAGTATGCGGTGGGAAGGAAGCTTTTTAATGTAGGGCATTCTTTTTTGCATGATAGAAACCATTAGTCCATATCCGGAATAGAAAAGAAACAATGCAACTTGAAATTGGTTTATATAATGGAAAAATAATAAATACGGAATATCCAATGAATTATAAAGCTTGGCATAGTCTGTAAAATGATTGAGAAATACAATTCCAATAAAAAATCCATTGATCACATTAGAATGTTCTTTATCTATATAGTTATTGCAATAGCCCTTTTGATAAAACTTGTAATTAGAGGCTAATAACAGGCATAAAATAAATAGGAAATATATCATAGTTTCTTCCTTCTGCAAAAGCAGCAACCATTATTCATAGCAATTTCATAGCCATTATTATTTCTCATAATACTCTTACCCTTTCTTTCATAGTCATACTCGCCAAAATTCAATATACTATTTTTATCTACATCACTTTCCGGCCAGCAGAAATAATCATTCGTCAATAATACCACTTTCTTACTAGCAGATAAATCGTTAGCATAGATAAAGCAAGGGCATCTGAGCAAAGAAAATCCTATATATTAGAAGAATAATCTGTAATGAGAACATGAAATGCAACTAACAGCTCTTGCATATCCACATAACCGCTCCCAGCTATAGCCCCATTATGTCTATTTGCTTGATGAAAACAACTTTTGAAAAATATAGATAGCCATGTGCAAAAAGTAGAAAAGGTTTCCTAAATCGTAATTATAATTGGGTATAATAATCCATTAACATCCAGATTTGGTACCCATACCGCTATTTCAAAAAGTAGGTGCGTATAAGGCTATTACCAAATCTGAATGTATTTGATAAGTATCCAGAGCTAATGATTATGGCTTTCGCATACACACTTATAATTCTTGAATGTTTTGTTAAACGTTATGCAGAAGCTCAAATGTAATTGATATGCATAAGAAAGCGAAACGTTTTTATCATTATGGTGGAATAATTATATAATGGCATAAATAAAAAAATATACACTATATAATAATATGACAATATAATAAACAAGCTAATCTTATCCCAACTATTAAGTTTCGCTCACTTTAGTGATCAGATAACGCATCTTAATCGCCTCTGCAAAACTCATAAACATGCTTTTTAAAATTATTTTGCTCATAAATAACTTGTGAAAGTAATTTAGCACAAGTTGATGAAAACTCATCTCGATCAAAAGATTTTATATATCGATCTAATTGAAAAAGCAAATCATCCTTCATGATATCAACTGCAATGCCCAACTTGTTTTTTACAACAAGCTTTCCCAAATAAGTTCCTTTTGATGCAATAATTGGTTTTTTATAAATCATTGCGTCGTAGTATCGATTAGGAACCGCAGTTGTAACCTCAAGAGAAGAATCTCCATATAAAGAATTGATTATATCTATATTTTGATAGATTTGCCCCTTATCGGAATTCTTGAATTCTCCTATAAATCTTACATTTTGATATTTTTCCTTTTGACAAATTTGTTTTAAATTACATCCGTCTGCTATTTGACCCGCATACAGTACCCTGTATTTAGAAGATTTTTCAATCTGCTCAATCAGCTTTATATTTTCATTTTGATATCTTACCCAGCCAACAAATCCAATCGTATTAATTTTATTAGCATTGAGTGAAGGCACATTCTTTATGTCTTGAATATTACTTATATTATGATTAATTAAAATATTCTCTCTATTATCAATAAACTCAAGAAATCCTCTAGAAGATATTATTGTCATTGCTGAATTTCTAGCCATTACATTTACACGTTTCTTAAATGCTTTTATCCTCTCATAGGTATAATCTCGACAATCAAAAATATATTTTCCTTTATAATACTTAAAAAGAAAATCTGATATCAGCATTCCCGTCATAGTATTAATAGTTATAATTCTATCATATTTATTTTTCTTTAACTGATTAATTAAAGCCCTTCTAAATAAATACATAGGCCATAGTTTTTTTAACTTATTTATTTTACCTAATCCAGACGGACACTTTTGCTGAAAAATATACCAGTTATCTTTCTGTCTTATTTCCCCACATACTTTTCTATCCCAAGAAAAAACATCATATTCTACCCCACTTTTCTTGAGAACTTCCAAATAAGAGTGCAAATAAGTTGCTCTTTCTAATGGCATAATATCAACTAGTAGTATTTTCACCTTAGTATCCTCCAGTTACTCAAACATTGCTTCATAGAAATTATTTAAGTTTTGCGCTTCTTTCGAGATATCAAATCCAGCTAACTGCATATCCTTATAAGTATTTTCATGCATATTTTGTATACACTTGCTTTCATACTCAATGCATTTTGCCCAAGTCTTAATACCATCAGATAACTTCTTATATATTACGATACGGGTCAATTTCATTTCCTTTGTTACATTTGCTGAAACTAATAAAGGGAGTCCATTTGCCTGGGCTTCCACTCCCACCACTGGCAGGCCTTCATAATGGGAGGGCAAAACAAAAAGGTCCATCACATTATAGAAATCCTGTACATTATTTCTCAAGCCGAGGAATTTCACATAACCTGTGAGTCCCAGTTTCCTTACCTTTTCTTCCATAGCCGGTCTCAAGGGTCCGTCACCGACTAGAAGCAGCACCATATTTGAATTTTGCTTATAGGCTTCTGCAAATACATCAATGAGAAATTCATGATTTTTCTGAAACATGAATCGTCCCACATGGCCGATGACAAATTCATTGGTAAGTCCCAGTTCTTTTCTTAATATTTTTCTCTTCTGCGGATTAAAAGCATATTTCTTCAAGTCTATGGCATTATTGACGATAGTTACTTTCCCACTGTCCATCATTTTCCTGCCATACATCCACTCTCCGGCCAGTCGGCTGCAGGCGAGGTAATGATTGGCAAACAGCCTGGCAAATGGACGCAGTATGAATTTCATAATATTCCGTTTGGTTTCTCCTGGAGAAGAAGTACTGTGGTTATGAAGGATACGTACCGGTGCCCCGGCAGCCCAGGCAGCAAAGAGGGAAAAAGCGGAAAGAGTATTCATGTTGGAATGAACAATCCGGTAGTGATGATCTCTTATAACTTTGTAAATGCCATGCATAAAGGCAATGGGATTTTTATAATAGGGTGTCACTTTATACACCTTACCACCCATGGCCTCAACTCTCTGAGTAATGTCGATTTTGTTATCATTATGAACAATGAAATCAAACTGCACTTTCGTACGGTCGATATGCTCATAATAATTCATGATAACAGCCTCTACGCCGCCTCCGGCTACAATCCCGATAATCTGCAATACCCGAATAGGTTCTTTCATCTATAAAATCCTCCACATAGGCTCAGGTATGGAAATAGAATATATTGATAGAAACATAATGCAAAAGATGTTGAAATCTGTCCTCAGACCTATCCTCACCACGTACGTGGAGTTCCTTCCTGGGGAAGGAGCCCAAGAATACGTATTGGCTTTCTCTATGCGTTCAATAAGCCCCTTTATGCTGAAGCACCACTGCTACAGTTCTCCAGAGTAATACTATATCCAGCCATACGCTCCAGTTATGGACATACCAGCTGTCCATCTGCACTCTTTCGGGGTAGTCGATATCACTGCGGCCACTAGTCTGCCACATGCCGGTGATGCCTGGAAGGACGGAGTAGTATTCTTTGATAAACTTTTCATATCTAGGTACTTCTGCCTGCACGATAGGACGGGGTCCCACGAGGCTCATTTCCCCTTTCAGTACATTCCAGAGCTGGGGCAGTTCGTCGAGGCTGGTCTTTCTAAGGAAGGCGCCGCTCTTTGTGATGCGGGGATCGTCTTTCAGCTTGAATTCTTTATCCCATTCTGCTTTAGCCGCCGGGTCGGTAGCCAGGAGGTGCTCCAGCACTTCTTTCGAGTTTACGCACATGGAGCGGAATTTGTAGCAGTTGAATTCTTTTCCGTTTTTCCCTACCCGCCGGTGCTTGAAAATGACGGGGCCCGGGGAGTCGTGATAGACCCAGATGGCAATGGCCAGAAGGATGGGCGATATGAGGATGCCGCCGCAGATGGTGGCCACGATATCGAAGATTCGTTTCAGCATCTGGTTCCAGGGGCTGGCCAGGTTATTCCGGATCTGGAGCACCATGATTTTCGCATCGAAGAAGGACTCGACAGTCACATTCGACATGGGGACGGCGACGAGGTTCGGCACGACGCCTACATTCCTCACGAGGGTCTGTGCCTGATAGATGAGGGAAGAGAGCTGTGTCTGCGGGATACCGGGGGCGGCGATGATGACATGCTGGACGCCGGTATCACGAATGACTCGCTCCATGTCACCAAATCCGCCAAGGATGGTGCAGGACTTGTCGTAGGGCTCATGGTCTTCGAGGAAGCCGACGATCCGGTAGCGCATGCCGGTATCATTCTGTATCTGGCGTGCCATGACTTCGCCGGTCTTTCCTGCCCCGACGATGAGGATGGGGATCTGGAAGGCTTTCGATTTCTTCATTCCTTTCGCCAAAATGACACGGAAGAGGCAGAGCAGGGCAAAGGAGATCGCGGTGTAGAGGATGACGTAGAAACGGGATACGTCCCCTGCCACCTGCGCAAGGAACATGAGGATGATGGAGAAGACGGTGCCACCCAGGGAAGCCCGAAACAATTTTTTCATCATCTGGTAGATGAGCATGCGCTTCCCATAGAGTCCCTCATAGAGGATAAAGGCCATGTAGACCAGCGGTACCCAGAAATATTGGTAGATGGGAGCGATGTGATAGGTGGTGTGGGTGATCAGGAGGTTTCGAATGGCAAGGGAGAGTATCCCCGCCAGGACGAGGGCGATGTAGTCGCCGATGAGGTAGAAAAATGCGGCGCCGGATGCGCAGGAAATGGAATGGTGGTGTTTAGGGTTGTTCATATGTGGTGGTATTCTTTCTTGTATATGAGACTATGAGACTTGGAGACGTTAGACTCGGAGAATTTAGACTTAGAGACGCTAGACTCGGAGACTTTAGACTTGGAGACGCTAGACTTGGAGACTTTAGACTGCGAGACAGGAAAAATAACAATCACCATCAGATGTCTTGATGTCTTCAAGTCTTTTAGTCTTTTAGTCTTTTAGTCTCCCAGTCTCTTAGTCTCTCAACCTGCTTTTCCTCGTATACTAAGTACAGTCAGCATTCGTATAATTTCATCCAGTAGCATCATGCAGGGGCGGATTTCTTCTTCTGTCATATAATGCAGTCTCTGGCAGATCAAAAACTGGGTTTCCAGTTCTGTGGCTGAGCCACGTGCTATAGTCATGAAATGCCGCAAATCTTTGTCTGTATTTCTTCCTGCACCTTCCGCGATGTTCGAGGCAATGGAGACGACGGCTCTTCTCATTTGTGAGGAAAGGGCATAAAGTTCTTCCGATGGTAATCGCCAGACTACGTCATATGTCATGTCTATGAGCTGCATAGCCTTTTGCCAGACGATCATACGGCGATAGTTCATGTAGGTGATCCTTTCGAGACTTGAGGGCTGATAAAGTTGGAGACGTTAGACTTTAGGCTTTAGACTTCAGATGTCAGATATCAGATTTCTAATATCTGACGTCTGACTTCTGACGTCTAACTTCTAGGCTCCTAGTCTCCTAACCCAAAAAGGGGGGGCGAGGCATTGTTACCCCCCCCCGAAAATTTTTTCGCTTACGATACTTCCGTAGAAATCACTCGGTTTCTACTTTTTTCTTTGCCATTTTTACGTTCACATTATATCATATTTCGTTATAAAACGCGAAAAAAATCGCCAATCTGCATATATTTGTCAATGAACGGCGTAGAAAAGTCAGACTGCTGACCTCTGATGTCTGATGTCTAACGTCTCTCAGTCTCTTAGTCTCTTAGTCCCTCTGCTTGCTAAAAATCTGATTTCTTTCTATTCTATAATAAGTACAGAAAATGGTACAAGAAAGGATGGGATTGACATGATTGCCATGAATTACTCCACGCTCCGCAGCCATATGAAATATGCTTTCGATGCTTGCTGCGATGATATGGAAACGCTTATCGTCACACGCAAGGACAACCGGAATGTGGTCGTACTGTCAGAGGAGTCGTATAACAATCTGATGGAAAACCTTTATGTGCGGGCTTCGAAGAAAAACTACGACAGGCTTCTCACCAGTATCGCACAATCCAAGGCGGGGCAGTGTAAAAAGAGAGACTTGATCGAAGATGAATAAAGCATTCACGGATATTGGCGGGGAAGACTACCTGTACTGGCAGACGGAGGACCGGAAGACGCTGCGTAAAATCAATACGCTTTTGAAAGATATCGAGAGAAATGGTAATGAGGGCATCGGAAAGCCCGAACCGCTGACAGGGGATTTATCTGGTTTCTGGAGCCGCCGGATCAATCAAAAGGACCGGTTAATCTATGCTTTGGAAATGGATCAGATCATCATCATTGCCTGCCGGTATCATTATGATGATACATAAAAAGAGCATGCTGCATTTAGTCGGCATGCTCTTTTTATGTATGTGGGACTTGAAGACTTGGAGACATTAGACTTGAAGACGTCAGAGTTCAGATTTCAGGCTTCAGATTTCTGATCTCCGCCCTCTGACTTCTGACCTCTGACCTCTGACGTCTGACCTCTGACGTCTAATGTCTAATGTCTCTTAGTCTCTTCGTCTCCGCCTCTCACCGGAATATCTTGGAAAGCTCATCATCCGTCATATTTCCTATCCAGCTTTCGCCGACGGAGACGGTCATGTCGGCGAGGGATCTTTTCTTTTGGATGATCTCATTGATCTTTTCTTCGAAGGTGTTCTTGGTGATGAAGCGGTGGACGAGGACGTTGTTCTTCTGGCCGATGCGGTAGGCGCGGTCTGTCGCCTGAGACTCTACAGCAGGATTCCACCAAAGGTCGTAGTGGATGACATGGGAGGCGGCGGTGAGGTTGAGGCCGGTGCCGGCGGCTTTCAGGGAGAGGATGAAGAATCTCGCCTTCGGGTCTGTCTGGAAGCGGTCCACCATGTCTTTTCTCTCCCGGAGGGAGCAGCCGCCGTGGAGGAACATCGGACGTTCTCCCAGCCTGCTCTCGAGGAGATCTGCCAGCTTGTCGCCCATGCTCTTGAACTGGGTGAAGATCAGGGCCTTTTCACGGCTGGCTTGGATGCTTTCTGCGAGGTCGAGGAGGCGCTCGGCTTTGCCGGAGAGGGCGGGATCCCAGTTGTCCTCTTTGGTGAAGAGGGCGGGATGGTTGCAGATCTCCTTCAGGGCGAGGATCATCTGCAGGACGAGGCCCTGGCGCTTGAAGAGGGAGTCTTTATCTCCCTCCTTCTGCTCGCTGATGACACGGAGGCTCTCTTCGACGGTCTGGTGATACAAGGCGGCCTGCGCAGGGGTGAGGAGGGTGTACTCGTCCTGCTCGAGCTTATCCGGAAGGTCGCTGATGATGGTCTTGTCTGTCTTGAGGCGGCGCAGAAGCATGGGCGCGGTGATGCTTTTGAAGCGTTCGGCTGCTTTTCTGTCCTGCTCATACTGGATGGGATTCGCATAGCGTGTCTGGAAGGTCTTCGCACTGCCGAGGTAGCCTTTGTTGGTAAATTCCATGATGGACCAGAATTCTTTGAGGCTGTTCTCGACGGGGGTGCCGGAGATGGCGATGCGGATGGGTGCTTTCATGCTACGGACGGCCCGGCTCTGGGCGGTGTCGGGGTTCTTGATGTTCTGCGCTTCGTCGATGATGAAGACTTCCCATTTCTTCTTTTTGAGAAGCTCCTGGTCGCTTCGAAGGAGTCCATAGGTGGTAAGAAGGATGTCGGCTTTGAAATCAGCGAGGTCGCGCTTGGCGCCATAGTAGAGGAAAACGGTGAGGAGAGGTGCGAAGCGGGCGATCTCTTCCTGCCAGTTGGAAAGAAGGCTCGTTGGCACGACGATGAGAGCTTTCTTCTTCGCAAGGCGTCCCTCTTCGCGGAGCTTTTCGAGGAAGGTGATGACCTGAAGTGTCTTCCCAAGGCCCATATCATCGGCGAGGATGCTGCCGAAGCCGAGGCGGCTGTTGTTGTAAAGCCACGCATAGCCGCGCTTCTGGTAGGAGCGAAGTGTCGCACATACATTTTCCGGCAGCGCGACGGGCTCGCCCTCTTTCATGGAGGAGAGCAGTCGCTTCACCTCGCTCGTCATGGTGATCTCCGCGCCTTCATAGCTGCCCTCGAGTGCGATGCGGAGGAGCTCTTCCCTCTTGAGGGAGGCGGGACGCTGCCACATTTTTTCGAGCTTTTTCAGATCTGCTTCGGTCACGTAGAGGTATTGCCCCTTGAATGCGATGAGAGAGCCTGCTTTGACGGATAGTTTTTCGAAATCTTCCGGGGAGATCCGCTCGTCCCCTAGGGCGATCTGCCAGTCGAAGTCGAGCATGTCTTCCAAAGAGAGGAGGGACGGTGCATGCGCTGCTCCCTCTTCTTTCTTTTTGAGGCGAAGTGTCTTCTTCGGCCGGATGAGGTGCTGCAAGGACTTCGGCAGGATGACGCGCGCGCCCAGAAGACGCATGGCAGGGATGGCTTCCAAAAGGAAGGGGGCAAAGGTTTCCGCCGTGAAGGAAATCGGTGTCCTTCCTTCGCTGTCCATGTAGTCTTCCATACCGGTCACGAGGGAAGAAAGCAGGTCCATATCCTTTAAGATCTGGTAGCGGCAGGCATCATAGTCATCCTTCGTGAAAACGTCCGCGAGCGGCACTGCGTTCCCTTCGCTGTCCTCACTGTCTACGACAGAGAGGTCCAGGCGGAAGGCTTTTGTTTTCGGATCATCTGACACGAGAAGCACGGGCTGCCAGCGGGCGGCGCTCAGGTGAAAATAGGACAGCCATGATGCGATGCCGTCAGCCTCGGGGTGCGGCCTTCCTTCTCGCGCCATCAGGGGCTCCCCCATGAAGAAAAGATCATAGATAGGATCGTCTGCGAAATTTTTCTTCGCCATGTTTTGCATCAAGTGCGTGAGGAAAAGTGAAAGTGCCGCCTCGGCAGGCTCTCTGGCAAAGCATCTCTTCTCTCTGTATCGCGCGATCTCTACCATGGAAGGGATCACCCATTTCGAGAGGATCCCCATGGCTTCCGCCGTGCCTGCGTCCTGCTCGGTCGGCATCCAGCGGATGGAGAGCGCATTCTCATCCACACGCACCAGCTCGGGGATGGCATTCCCTGTACGGAGAAGGTGTATAGCGAGCAGCACCAACTCGCGGAAGGCGCGCACGGTGTAAGAGCTGTCCTGCGCTTCCTCTTCCGTCATATCGAGAAGAGCAACAAGGAAACGGCTCATCGGCCACCAGTCACCGCGATCTGTATAGAGCTTCCCCTCGGAAAGCCCTTCGATCACGAGATGCACGGAAGAAACAGAGGCAAGCTCCAGGCTGTCTTTCCCGCCGCCCACAACGTAAACGGCTGATGAATCAAAGAGTGCTTTCTCTGCGGTCTTTCTGACGCCCGTCATGGTCTTTTCATAGACGCGGCCGAAGCTGCCGCGCCCGTAGAAAGCGGGAGCGGCGGGGAGCACACGCATCCATAAGGAAAAGAGGCTTTTGATCTTCGTGAAATCTGGAATTTCCGCCGTTTCCTCTGCCATGGGAAGTGCCATATCCTTCACCAGTTCCCCTTTCACAAGGTCATCCCAGCGCGGGATCTTGGCAGACATCTCATTTGTGATCGTCACATGCCGCTTCTTTAGCTCGCTCACAAGCGACACGCCATGCAGGGAGAAGACTTGGAAGGGATCATTGTCGATGGCACGGCTCACCTCATAGATGACGGCTGCGATGTGCTTGCAGAGGTGCGCCCAGTCGGGACAGCTGCAATGCATCTCGATATCATTCATCGAGGAGGGAAATAGGGAAAGACCTGCCTTTTCCGCAAGCTCCATGACAGCAGGTGACAGCTCCCGATGCAGGAGCTTCGTCACGATCGAAGGATGGCGCGATACATCATCCAGAAAGGCCTGGACTTTGTTTTCCGGAAAAGGAGGGAGCGTCAGCGTGACATGGTAGGGCGTGCGCCGCGTCCCCTGCACCTTTGCGGTCAGCGTCTCCCCCTCCCGGCGCATGGAAATGACCGCGCCGCCTCGCGCATACACCCGCCCGCGCGGCAGACGATTCGCATGGTCCGCCTCCTCGAGCGCTTTCAGCCACTCGCTTCCCCACCAAGTATTGCCATATTGCAGTTTCATCGTCTTTGCCTCACTTCTGTACGTTTTTCTTTATTATATGAAATCGTTACGGTGCAGGCAATCGGTTATGACGGATTCCGCAGGGAAGGAGAGATGGTACGGCACATCAAATAAGAAACGCTGCGGGAATGAAAACAGGAATGAATGGCTAGTGACTAGGGGCTAGGAGACATCAGACTCCTGTATCGTCATTTCGAGAAAAGTGAGAAATCTTTGTCATTCGCGGTCAGAAGCTCACGCTTTCCATACATGTGCCGCGCACTTCTCCGTTTTCCTCATCTGTCTTTCATACCGCCAGTGCCCTATCCGCCCCTTCGGGGCACCTTCCCCTCGAGGG
>OIXA01004847.1_pt1 | contig 12490 bp, 10 predicted proteins | sample 1587721 | NCBI WGS metagenome assembly OIXA01 (sample SAMEA3888900, study PRJEB22519) | human gut metagenome | biome: human gut; feature: human-associated habitat; material: faeces | place: Denmark | collected 2013 | reverse complement strand
CCCTTACAGGGCGCCTTGCTGATTGCCATCATACCCAGGGCGATGCCCTGGGCTATGCGCTTGTTGGGCCTTCAGCCCGTAATTAAGCCACATGCGAAACTTTAGTAACTAATGTATCAAAGCACCTTACTAAATGTGGTTGCAATATCAAGATAATCGGAATAGCGCTTGCCTGTAACGGGAGCTTCCTCAGGATTCCAATATGCCACAGGCTTACGGAAACAGCCGTCAGCCATTCTGCCCAAATCGTAGGCATCAAGATTGATATTGCTGTCGGGAAACCACACCGCCATATCGCTAACAAAGGTTGGCAGACTGCTGAGGTCAGAATAATAGCCTCTGTCCAGCAGCACCCGGAACACAGAATACCATTGGCGAGAATACGATATTTTTGGAGCAACCTTCATTATTGCAGCCTTCACCATATTCTCTGTAAGAGTTGCAGAGAGCGCTTTCTTCAATTTAGCATCCTTGATAATCTTCCTGCATATGCGCCCGGAAACACGAGGCTTGGCTTTTATCACCTCCTCCACCACGCCAACGATACTGAAATCGTCAGACTCTCGCACCAAGATAGGCAGATATTTCTCATTCCTCGGCACAAGATACACCTCGCCCTCGTCGCTACGATAAAACACCTTGATGGTACATTCGTTGTTGATCATAGCCACCACGATGTCCTCTTCTTGAGCCACCTCGGTAGCTCTTATCAGCAGTTTGTCGCCATCGCAGATGCCTTGGTCTACCATCGAGTCGCCCTTGGCTCTGACATAATAGCGCACATCGTTGCCAACAAAACTCTTCGGCACTTTTATCCAGTCGTAGCTCTCGCTGCACACTTCCTCAGGCGTGCCACATCGCAGCTTCACGTCGTATTCCTTCACCCAGGTGTCACAGATGGCAGCCTTGTAGCCAGCTTTGATTAGTAGCTCTATTGTTTCTTCTATAGTCATTGTCGTTTAGTATGTGTTTGTAGGTAGTTTTTTTTTGATGTTACTCTCTCTTTGGTTATGCAAAGTTAACAAACATATACGAGAAAATCTATTATTGTAGCCATAAATATTATAAGTTTCCCTATGTCAACATTATGCGTAAGCTGTACTTCCTATACTAAGGGGCGAACATAGTATTTTTTTTGCAGAATATTTATTAAACTGATTATCAAAGAGTTATATACAAACCCGAACAAACGAACAAACGAATATCCGAACAATAAGCAACATTTATGTTTAAGTGAAACAAAGTAAATAATATTTATAATATATATAATATAATATATATATTATATTATATATATTATAATTTTTCGCCATACCTCAAAATCTCTTATTGTTCGTTTGTTCGTTTGTTCGGATGTTCGGATGTTCGGATTTTATTTTCTGTCTTTTCCTGAATAAGGTTGACTCTATTTTACCTCTTTAATTTAACATTTCAAATTCCGTACTGATTTAGTTGACTTTCACAGGTATCTCTACCTCTCTATCCCATAAACCCCTTTTACCTTTTTACTTTTTACCTTTCAAGGGCTCTTTCTCCTTTTCTACGCCTTCAAGTCTAATCACTCCCCTCTCTTTTGAGAGCACTGAAAAAGTAAAATCCACTTTCAGATTGAAAGTTAATGACGGATAAATCGTAGCTTTATCCTTCTTTTTCTGTCAAATACAGCCTTATTAAGGCGATTTATAGAAAGAGAAGTTATAAATCGTAACATTTTTCCGTTTTAGTCCTTAAAAATGGAAACTTTTTCAGTGCTCTCAAAAGAGAGGGGCTGGGGGTGAGGCTGAACTGTTAAAATAACGTGTTCAAAAGTTAAAACTCGGACATAAGCGGACATAAGCGGACAACGATATATAGAGAGGTTGTAACTTTGCAGCATCACCACAAGCCATTGCCCACACCACACCCCTACACTAAGAAACGCAAACGCCAAACAGCCACAAGCTTCGATGCGACTATTCGCAGAAGCTTATGCGGCTAATCGAAAGGCGCCATTCGAATAGTCGCATAAGCAATAAAGGATAACCTAAAACAAATAGACCTGCCGCAAATTTAGCCAGTTCTACCCTGTCGTTATTTTGCGCGAAGTGGTATTTTCACCCCATCTCGCGCAAAATAGTGAGTCGTTATTTTGCGCGAAACTATATTTTTACTATATTTGCAGCAAAATAACGACATCATTATGGCACAGAAAATTATTGGAAGAGAGAAAGAAATCAAAGAGATTGAAGCTCTATATCAAGCTAACAAGCCTGTTTTTGCAGTTGTCTATGGCAGAAGAAGAGTAGGAAAGACTTTTCTTGTAAGAGAATTGTTGGGTGATAAATTCAATTTCTATCATACAGGATTATCTCCATATGAATTGAAAGGCAAAAAACTGAAAGAACAACAACTCAGTAACTTTTATTCTTCGCTAATAAAATATGGTAGTGATATCAACAAGGTGCCAACAGACTGGCTGGAGGCATTTAACGCCCTTATCGACCTATTAGAAAAACAAGGTACCAATAAGCGACAAGTTATTTTCATCGACGAAATGCCATGGATGGACACGCCACGCTCTGGCTTTATCACAGCTTTGGAACATTTTTGGAATGGATGGGGAGCTGGAAGAGAAAACCTGATGCTCATAGTATGTGGTTCGGCTACATCTTGGATTTCTGATAAACTTCTCAACAACAAGGGAGGTCTCTTTGACCGCACAACAGACGAAATAAAGCTTCGCCCATTCACATTAGGAGAATGCGAAAAGTACTATGAAGCCAACGACATCGTGATGTCTAAATTCGACCAATTACAATGCTATATGGCTACAGGTGGAATACCTTATTATATATCAATGTTGCAAAAGGGCAAAAGTTTGGCACAAAACATCGACCGCCTGTTTTTTGAGACAAATGCCAAGCTCAAGCTTGAATTCGACCGACTATATTCTTCGCTCTTTACCAACGCAGAAGAGTGTAAGAAGATAGTGCGACTTTTGGCTCAAAAACAACAAGGATATACAAGAAAGGAAATCTTGGAACAAACAAAATTGGTTGATGGTGGTGGATTTTCAGCAACATTGAAAACACTTGAAGTAAGTGATTTTATTGCATCATACGTGAAATATGACTATCCGAAGAGGGAGATTTACTATCGACTCACAGATTTCTATAGTAAATTCTATCTTTCTTTTATCGATGGAAAGAAAACCACAAATCCAAGTTTTTGGCAAGATAATTTCAACGCACCATCTATAATAGCTTGGCGAGGCTTTACTTTTGAATCACTCTGCATCTGCCACATACCACAAATTAAGCAAGCACTTGGTATAAGCGGCGTACAGACAGAAGCAAGCCCATGGAAGAGCAGAAAAACTAAAGATGGGGCACAAATCGACTTAGTAATAGAGCGTGCTGATCATATCTGCAATATCTGCGAGATGAAATTCTGCGAAGACGATTTCTCTATCAACGCAAGCTACGACAAGAACTTGCGTCATAAGCTTAGCTGCTTCGTGGAAGAAACAAAATGTAGAAACACTCTCCACATGACCCTCATCACCACATACGGATTAAAATTCAATGAGTATGCAGGTAGAATACAGAAAGTTATAACTATGGAGGATTTATTTAAATAGCGTAAGGGGATTTTCTTTTCCCTTACTTAGCCACCAACGCTTCGCACAACTTGCGCTGCAACACACGGGCATCGAGCACAGACATTTCGCAATCCATGATGGCGAAGGCAAGCTTGTGGCCATCGGTGCCGTCGCAGATGCCTGCGAGCGAGCTGATGCCGTAAGGATGAGAGAGGGTGCCTGTCTTTGCCTTTATCTTGCCACGAGTTTTTGGTCCTGTCATTTCGCGCTTCAGAGTGCCATCGGTGCCTGAGACAGAAAGGTTGCGCTCAAGAGCCTCACGGATATCGGGGTCGCGATAGCCATAGTCGAGAACGGCAGTAAGCGCACGAGGCGAAAGATGATTGTGGGTACAAAGACCGCAACCATCGTGGATAACGAGCGACTTGTGGGTCATGCCAACTTCATCGTGAAGGAAACGACGAAGGTAGGCAACGCCTGCTGTGGCAGGATGTTGATTGGGGTCTACCCTATGGCCTATGGTATAGAGCATGGCTGTGGCCTGGGTGTTGGAACTATTCTTCCACATTTTCTTCACCACCTCGTCGATGGCAAGGGTGTCGGAATGCACGGCTGTCATTCCCTTAGGAGTTGGAGCCTGAACAATCTGGCTATCTCTAACGGCAATACCCTGCGAACGGAGAGCCGACTTCAGGGCTGCTATGATGCGAGTGTCGCCCTTGTAGAGCAAACCATATTTAGAGAATGAGAGGTCCCAAGGATACCAATGGGCTTCGCTCTGCACCGGTTGTTTTGCCACGAGGTCAACAATCATTTTACCACCAATTTTCTTTACTCCCTTTTGGCTTAGAGCCTTGGCAAAGTCGTTTAGGTCTACAGGCTGCAACTGTGGGTTCAAACCGCCACTAAAGGCTACATCGCCATTCAAGCAGCCATCGGCAGCCACCTTGCCACGCATAAACATAGTGGTGTAGTAGATATAGTTGCATCCCATCAGATGCAGACCGGCGATGCCCGAAAGGAGCTTCATACACGATGCCGACGACATAGCCATATCTTCGTTGCAACCATAAACAGGCTTCTGGGCTGTGATATCGTAGACCATAAAGGCAAATTTGCCAGTAGGGCGAGGACGGAGACTAAACTCCTTGAGTCGCGACTGCAAAGCGGTGTCGACAGGCAGATTGTTAGCTACGGCAATAGTGTCGGCTGCAGTAAGTTTTTTATTCTTATTGCTTCCGCACTCTGTGAATAGGGATATAATAAATACTACTAATACTACAATGCCCAATATAACGGCAGCTGTGAGTATGGATAGTAGCAGGAATTTAGTTTTATTTGGTTTCATGATGCAAAAGTACACATTATCTTTTTATTGTGCAAACGATTGCTACAGAAATACAAATATCTATAAAAATCTATTACTGCCCGGCAAAACTAATAATGCAGTTATAAACGGGCTGAAAGCCCAATAATCACATAGCCCAGGGTAGCGCCTTGGGTAAACATTATACCCCACATCTCCATTCGCCTTGTAAGGGCAAAAGCCTAATTATTAAGGTGTTAATCTGCAAGATATGAGATTGAACCCTAAACAGCAAAAGCATCGTCAAAGTTTAAAGAATACTAAAAGATTTTCATTTGCTTGAAAATCCTTTTAAAATGCCTAAATTTGCAATGCCATTAGAAATGATGGCAAGCATAATTAGAAAGCAACATAGCTTTGTTCTATCTGAGAATCTGGACAATTCGCAGTACACAGGAACGACAGCCCAGGTTGTTTATCTAAATATGTATACTCATATCCATCCCGCTTCTGTGGGATGGGAATCTCTATACATTCGTTCTCGAAGTTTTAGTTAACTTTGCAACCGAACTATCATCCAAATCTGCATAACATGAATTCATATTCCGGAATTGTCATAGAAGAAAGCAGAAGGTCTGAACAATTTTCAGACTTTACTCCCATACCATGCAAAGGATTCAACATTCTTTGCAAGGCAAAGCGCTATGGCAGATGGTGGGTGCTCAAGGGATTGAAGGAGCCATATCGCCAAGACGAAAACTACAAGAACTTACTGCACAAAGAGTTCGATATCATCATATCCCTGCAGCATCCCAATATCGTATCAGCCTACAGCATGGAAGAGATACCGGAAATGGGAACCTGTATCGTTATGGAATGGATAGACGGTATCACGCTCGACAACTGGAACGGCACAAAAACGGAAGGAGAAAGCATCTTCCTTCAGCTACTTGATGCCGTGCATTACATCCATGCCAAGCAGATAGTACACAGAGACTTAAAACCTTCCAACATCATGATTACCCATAACGGTAGTCATGTAAAACTTATCGATTTCGGACTTTCAGATACCGACGACTTTTCCATTCTCAAACAGCCTGCGGGCACATCGGGCTACATCTCTCCAGAACAGTCCATCTCCAGAAAGGCTGACATCCGCAACGACATTTTCAGCATAGGTTGCATACTCGAGAAAATACTTCCAGGCAAAGCATATACTGCCATCATCAATCGATGCAAAGCTCCAATTGCCCAACGATATGCCAATGTTGACGAGCTAAAAGCTGATTTCATGGCTCACAGAAACAGCCATCCATCCGGTATCAAGCGTATCGCAATCGCAGCCTTGGCTTGTATCATCCCATTGGTTTTCATTAGTTATCCTTTGCAGCAGCAACAGGAAAAGAGCATTAGCATCACCCCGACACATCACGAAGCCAAGAAGGATACAGTCATCCGCCAGCAAGCGGGTGATGCTGCCCCACTCTCCGAAAGCAAACATTCCCAACAGCCTGTCGCTGCCGAGCCATCTTCTGCACCCCAGGCACAAGCTACCGAACTCATATCCAAGGGCAAGAAAGCTATCGACAAAATGTGGAAAGAATCAGGCATAGACACCATCCATTCTGTTGTAAGAAAGAGCGAGGCATTCTATCAGTTTATAGATAAGAGCAATGATTTCATCACGACCACTTATCCGCAGACATTCTCTAAAGACATCGCCGGCAGCAAGAAGACAGATATCATCTATGAACTGTCCTCCTATACCGCAGAGAGATATGTGAAACCCACCTTGTCGAGTTTTCAATCTTCCAAATAACGCTCCACGATGATGCCGTCCTTCTTGCCTATGGCATAAGTGACAGGTTCCTCTTCTCCATGTTTCCAGGCATGAAGATAAGCCGGTTCATGGTTGATGAAATGATGGCATTCAAAGGTATCATCTTTCGACAATCTGGTATTTTCTGATGCCAGGACCTTGAATCTTCCATTTCCCTGATAACTGATGATGCAGGTTCTGTCGGGCAGCCAAGAAAGTTTGAGCTGTTGCCCCTCATAAAGATCATCACATGAGATTTCCTTGCCAATAACCATCTGGCTCTGCTGTTCTCCCGTCCCTTGCGACAATCCAAACTGCTCGAAATCCGTATAGCCGAGAAATTTCGCCAAGACGTCCTTGGTAAACTTGCTTGCAGAAACCCCTTCGCTCACATATCCCCAGAATCGACGAAGCGTAGAGGCACTCACCCTTTGTTGAGTACGCTCCTCTACCTTTTGGCTTAACCATGTGAAATCGCGAGGCACAACCATCTTGCGCCCCACCATCTTTTCTATCATTTCACGTAACATCTGTTCCATATTGCAAAGATAGCGAAACATATCCAACCTATGCACTAAAGCTAAGATTTTTTCGCAAAAAACTATCCCATATTTAAAACTTGGAACAAAATGGAACGCAGAATAAGCTGAAAAAGCTACTATTTTTGCAAAAAAATCAGCTCACTATGAACAACTTTAGAAAAGATTTCTTATTTTTGCAGTGCTGTTATAAACAAACAGCAGACATATTAAGGAAAGAACCATGCTTGGTTCGTACTGAGAATCTGGACAATTCATTGTACACAAGAACGAAGACAGAAGTTGTTCACCCAACCGTGTATTATTGTATCCATTCCGCTTCGGCGGGATGGGTATCAACATATACCCATTGGTGTGAGCTGATTTTCATTCTTTGTGTACAGGTAGTATAGGTGCAAAATTTAATGTCAATATTGTCTATCCTTTACAATTGACCCTTGGTGCAGAATACATCCTTAATTTCAATCTTAACAAGATTAAGGATAATGACAACACGAAGAGCAATGCAGAGCGTTTTTTCTTTGATCCTACAGGATACAAGCGAAATGGATTGAACATCTATGCGGGTCTGAGATTCAACTTCTAAGATAACGAATAAGAACGCAAGATAATCGATTCAAATTACCCTTCACCCACTTTCCATTTTTTATCACCTTTATATAGGTAATTCGGATTATTGGGTGAAGGGTATTAATAAATAAAGACATTAGTATCCAGTTAAAATTGGATACACTAATACTTGTAACATCACATTCATCATTCTTCTAAAGTCATAGACATGGAACTTTACTTTTCAATTTTTGAGGTGGAAAGTATGAAGATATTGTCGCATTTTGACTTTTGTGTATTGTATAGGACAATCTCTTCTGCGGCGAAATCTTCTCGCCATCCGAAATCACAGATTACCTCCCAGATAATCCACCTACTGCCGAATGCCCCTTCTGCCATACCGACTCCGTAATAGGTGATGCCTCCGGCTTCCCTATCACCAAAGATTTCTTAAAGAAAATGAAGAAGAGGTGGTTCTAAGCAAATAAGGAAAATTTATCCTAATCCCAAAATTTACACCTATTTTTGGGATTACAATCCCAAAACACATACTAGATTTTGGGATTAGGGCGTTTTCTCAACGTTTTCATCTATCTTCCTCTCTATCTCATGGTGGCAGTATCAGTTATGAAAACGGACATTATGGGAGCACTATCACTCCATAACCCAATCTATCCAATTTTCAGGTGTCACGATGCACTGATCTTTCACCTGATAAGCAGAAAGAAAAGAGACAGGAAACTTAGTATTGGCACGCTTAGGATTCCACTTCATCTCAAACAATGAAAACTGCCCATCACACTCCTCCAGATAATCAATCTCCTGCTGCTGGCTGGTACGCCAAAAATAGCTGTTTACATATCGTCCAGCATTTTGATTAGCCTTCATTCGCTCACTAATGAAGAAGTTTTCCCACAAAGCCCCCACATCCTGCCGGAGAGCAAGAGGTGCAAAGTTCTGCAAGATGGCATTACGTATTCCATTATCATAAAAGTAGAATTTCTTAGCACGTTTCAACTCCGTACGTAAGTTGCGACTAAAGCCATTCAACTTAAATATGATATAACACTTTTCGAGCAAATCAATGTACTTCTCTACCGTTTTATTATCAGTTCCTATGGTCTGCGCCAACTCATTATATGAAACTTCACTTGTAACCTGCAACGCCAAGGCAGTAAGCAACTTGGCCAACAGGGCTGGACGCCGAACACTTTCTAAATTCAACAAGTCCTTATACAGATAACTGTTAGACAAATTATACAGCAACTCCTTTGCATCCGTCTCATGATTCATGATATCTGGATAAGAGCCATAAATAAGCCGATTCTCTAATGTTTGTTTTACGTTAAGCAGTCCATAAGCCTTCATCAGTTCCCCTGTAGAAAAAGGGAAAAGATGGTACTCAAACTTACGTCCTGTCAAAGGTTCGTTGAGCTTATTCTGCAATTCAAAAGAGGAGGAACCAGTCACCAAGAGTTGTACTTTTGGGAAATTATCCGTAATTCGTTTCAAAACCATACCGATGTTCTCTACCCGTTGAGCCTCATCTATCACAACAATAAGGTTGGTGCCAATAAGCAGGCGCAACTCTGATGAATTTGCCTTTGCCAACAACTCCCTTACTTCCGGTTCATCGCAATTCAGCATAAGAGTAGGTTCATCACGATTTTCGAGCACCATTTCAAACAGCGTACTCTTACCTACTTGTCTGGCACCAATCACGATGATAGCCTTCCCTGAAAACATCCGAGTTTCAATTGTATCTTGTATTTGACGACGTATCATAAATTTTCTTCTTAGTTATGAATACTATTCTTTTGGGCACAAAGATAAGAAAAAATGACGTAAATCCCAAAAAACATATTAAGTTTTAGGATTATAATCCCAAAATTCATACTATTTTTTGGGATTAGGGCAATTTTCAACGTTTTCATCTATCTTCATCCCCTATCTCATAGAGGCTGTATCAGTCATGAAAAACAACATTAAAATGCATCTTTCCTCCTACCCTGCATCACAGGGCTGATTCATGTTCTAAATAACGAAGGTGAACCAGCGGAAAATCGTTAAATTTCAACACGCATGAATAGTCATTCTATGAATGAATTAAGAGACTAAAACAAGTTTAATCTTAAATATCCGTAAAAAAATTACGGCATATTGAATTTTTATATATCTTTGCAAAAAAATAACTGCATACAGCAATCAGAAAGAACTTTTCATTTGTGCTCGTCTGCAATAACATTTCGTTTATATTTTTACAAAGATATTATGTTAGTAAAATTTGCCGTTACGAATTATAGAGGATTTGCCAATCGCATAGAATGGGACTTGTCGGAACCAAGTAACTATTCGTTCAACACATTTGCCATAAAAGACGGAATCATCAAGAATGGCATCGTGTATGGACCTAACGGTTCTGGCAAATCGAACTTTGCATTGGCTATCTTCGATATCACAAATCATCTTTCACAGAAGTGGAAAAGAGCGAACTATTATGACAACTTCACTTATACAGGAAAGCTGAACTTCCCTGTAGATTTTGAGTACACCTTCCAGTTGGGAGATGATCTGTTGCAGTATTCTTATAGCAAATCACCAGAGGGACAATTAGTGGCAGAGAAACTTGTGGTGAACAACAAGCTGATATTCTGCAACAAGGATTCTATCCTGACATTGGATGAAGAAGAATTTCAGATGGAAGCAACCGTGAAGACCAACTTAGCCAACAACGCCAACAACGTATCCATTATCAATTTCCTTCTCACTTCCTACCCATTGGCAAAAGAGCATTATCTCCTTAAACTACAGAAGTTTGTCAACTCCATGTTGTGGTTCCGAAGTGTGGAGAAGAATGAGTTCATGGGCTTAGCTACAGCTCCAGCAAACCTTGACGAATATATCATCAAGAATCATCTGACAGACGATTTTGAGAATTTCATCCATCGTGTGAGCGGACAGGACTTTGAGTTTCAGAAGCCGAATGATGACGACAAAGAACTGTATTGCATATTCGGCTTAGGTCGCATTCCATTTGATAAGATTGCATCAACAGGCACCCACTCGCTGATGTTGCTCTACTATTGGCTCAAGCAGATGAAAGATGCATCATTCGTTTTCATTGATGAATTTGACGCTTTCTATCACTTCAAGCTTTCCTTCGAGGTTTGCAAGACACTCTTTTCCCTTCCATGCCAAGCTTTCACGTCATCCCACAACACTTACCTGATGACCAATGACTTACTGCGCCCTGATTGCAATTTCATCTTGCAAGACAACAAGATCAAGCCATTGAGCAGCTGCACCCAGAAGGAACTGAGGTTCGGCCATAATATAGAAAAAATGTTTAGAGGTAACGCTTTTGAAGTATGATATTATTTGTTTTTGAAGGAGTAAAACGTGAGCCGGATTTATTCCGCACCATCCAACGATTGTACTTTTCCAATCGGGAAGAGCAGATAGTTTGTTCCTACAACAACAATATCTATCAGCTTTACAAAGATTTGCAGGAGTACGATGGAGATGGAGATATCGTGTCTTTACTGATGGAAAAGTTTGCCTCCCAAAAAGACAATCCTCTAAAAGACATAGATAGATCTGCCGACATTTCCGAAATCTATCTTTTCTTCGATTATGATTTCCATAACAGGAATTTATCACTCGAAGAAATCAACAGACAGGTAAAAGAGATGTTAGAAACTTTTAATAATGAAACAGAATACGGAAAGCTCTATATTGATTATCCGATGGTAGAATCTATCCGCTATACCAAGTTCCTGCCGGATGCAAACTATTGGACCTATACGATATCCCGCACAGATTGCAGCAGATTTAAGGGATTATCAGCAGTATTCTCAGCCTATCAAAGTTTCGATTTTATCCTTCTAACAGAGAATCGGGAACCTACAGAAGAGGAAATAGAGGAAGTCAAGCAGAACTGGGTATATTTGAAAGAACAGAACGTGAGCAAAGCAAACTTTCTTTGCAATGGCGAGAACGGAATACCAGCATCAAAAGACGACATTCTTCAGGGCAAGATATTCGATTCACAATTAGAAAAATATGTGAATACCGAGGATTGCAAAGTGGCAGTGCTCAATGCTTTCCCGCTATTCATATATGATTACTTCAAGTAGGATTAGAATACAAAGTAAAAACTTATTTTGGATAGAAGATTAGCAAAAAATAAATGTCCACAGCAATTTGCCTGATTTGATATCAGACAAATGTTGTGGACATTTCCATTAGTTATACGATAAACGATTATTTGCTCACAATTAGTTTCTTACCATTTACGATATAAATACCCTTCTTAACAGTATTCACTCTGCGACCTTGCAAATCGTAAATCTTATCAGAAGAACCATCCATCAAGATGGGCTTAATACCCATTGTAACAACGTTTACTGTTGATTCACTATCACTTGGGTAATATTCATTTTCAGCAGCATCCGCCAAAGTGATGTTCTCCAACTTCAGAGTGTAATCTCTAATAGCCAATTTATCATCAGCTTTTAATGTAATGTTTACCACGGCACCACTGGTTCCCTTTATACTCTTGTTGGCAATGGAATAAACTATTACACGGAAGCGATTAGGTTTAACCAAGTTGGAGCCTAACGAATGAGTCTTTGTGAAGCGGCCAGAGAACAAGGGCAAGAAGATTGTGGCGCTGCTCCCCGATACAGGCGAGCGAT